>WBZP01000497.1_pt1 | contig 17839 bp, 16 predicted proteins | sample 5204301 | NCBI WGS metagenome assembly WBZP01 (sample SAMN12412401, study PRJNA552823) | activated sludge metagenome | isolation source: activated sludge from nitrification reactor of wastewater treatment plant... | place: USA: Pennsylvania | collected 2017 | reverse complement strand
CAGGGTGGTAACGGTGCTGGAGACCAGCCCGCCGATCACCCCAGTGAGGCCGATACCCGCGCCGCTGCCGATGACCTTGATCAGCCCATAGCCGACGAAACTGATGAAGGACACCAGCACCACGATCAACCAGATCTTGTAGGGCTTGAGGGAGGAGAACATCACATCGAGGAACTCGATCCCCAGGCGGGTGCGCACCATGCTGCCGGGGGCCACCTCCTCCGCCCGGGTACCCTGATAGCGACCGATCAACTTGCCCTGGCGCACATCCGTGACCTCCATGATCCCCAGCAGATCCCAACTTGGGGTGAAGATCTCCAGCTTTTCCCCCACCGTACCCTGTTTGCCGGCCTCCAGATTGGAGACGACCCAACCGCCGGCGAGATCCACCTCCTTGACGCTGCCGATCTGCAGGCTGAGGTAGTTGTCGAGGGATTGGCGCGGCAACACCGGCAGGATGATGAAGGTGATGGTGAGGAAGAGCACCACCGCCCGCATCTCGGCGATCTGTACCTGGGCGCGGAAACGCTTGATGGTCTGTTTCCAGAACAACACCATGAGCATGAGGATGGCCAGCGCGATGCCGAGTTCGAACAGCCCGTGCATGATGAGGAGGCCGAGGAAGAAGGTGAGTATCGCCGCCAGTTCGCTGGTGATCCCGGGCCCGTGTCCCCGATTGGCCCAGTAGGATGAGAGCACCAGGGCGAGGAAGCCGGCGAACCCGGCCAGGATCAGCCAGGCGTTGTCGTAATGCTGGGCGGCGAAGCTGCTGACGGCGCCGAGCAGGGCGAAGAGCACGAAGTCCCGGATGCCGAGCGAGACGCTTTCTTCGTCGCGCATCTCCCGTTCCAGGCCGATGATGAAGCCGAGAATCGCCGACAGGCCGAATTTGATGAAGAGAAACAGCAGATTGTCTTGCGGCATGGGAAACCTCTCGCGGCAGGAGCGGATGAACCCGGACCATCCCAAGGGCTGATCGGACCCGGGCGGATGCCGGTAGTATGGGTATTTTCAGCCCCAGGAAAAAGGGAGGGTACCCGGTTGGGGCGATCGGTGGTGAGTAAAAATCGTCCGCCAGCGTGAAATCCTTTGCTGGTGAGGGGTACCGACCGTTGCCACCAAGTTATCCACAGCCTCATGCACAGTCATTGTGGATAGTTGCGCTGGAGTCGATCTCAAGGCGATGCCGCTGTGTAGGTTGGCTTGACAACGTCAACCCAACATTCCAAACAGCACCGGCGAGGAGTGCTGGATTGCGAAATACACAACCCAACCTACGAGATGATCCAGAAAGCAGGGGGGATAAGGCGCATCAAGCGCCGCATCCACCGATTAGAAAATGGTGGAGGCGTTGCGCCCTTCGGCTGTTCGACGAGTTCAGGGTTCAGGGCCGGCTTATCCCACCCTGGATCAGGGTCGTATCACCGGCAGAAGAAGACAGAGGGAAGTCTTGGCCCGAAGCCGTCCCTCGACCTTTACCAGCTATAGAGAATCCACTGGGGCACGGCGATGTTACGGACATCGTTGTAACGGACGTCGAGCACTCCGTCCCCATCGGTATCCAGCAAATAATAGGGCGGACCATTTTTGGGGCTGATCTTGACCATGTAGACCTTGCCCTCGGCGCGGTATTCCTGCACGGTGCCCCGCTCGCTTTCGATAATGCGGACATCGGGTTCGATATTCTCATCGACGGATTGGATCACGTCCGGAGGAGAGGCTGAAGCGGGGGTGTCCTCGGCCCCGAGCCCAAGGGAAGGAACAAGGAGAAGCAGGCTGAGCCAGCCTCGGAAACCAAGCAGGGAGTGCGTCATGGGAATCGTTCCTGGGAAGCCTGTCGTGAGTTCATCATAGTATACAGCCATGGCGGAAGGTCCCGATGTCGACAGCCGTCGTTCGGCTGTGTCATCGCGGCTCCGGCGGACCCGGCTTGGCGGCCACCCGGTCGCGCAGATAGACAGGCAAAGCCAGTTCCGCCGCCACTGCCAGACCCCGGGCATAAGCATCCGCACCCAGGAGGGCCACATCCCGGGCGCTGGTGAGGAGATCCGGAGAGACCCCGGCCAGGGCGGCGCCCAGGCGTTGACCCAGCACGGCGCCGTAGGTGCGCCAACCGCTTCCGGCCCCTTGCCAATCGCCCCCGCTCGGGAGGCTGACCCGGTCGGCCGGCGCCACTTCTTCGGCCAGGCATGGGTGCACGAGCCCCCTCTCCCCGACCTCGTACGCGGCCCAATAGACCTCGCCCATGCGGGCATCGAAGGCCGGGAGAATCCGCCGCGCCCCGGATTCTCGGACCAAGCCTTGGGCCAAGGCCGCCAGGGTCGAGATTGGCACCACCGGCAACTCGGCGGCGAAGGCCGCCCCCTGGACCACGCCGGTGGCGATGCGTACCCCGGTGAAGGAACCCGGACCCCGACCGAAGGCGAGGGCATCGAGATCGGCGAGACGTAGACCGGCCTCGACCAGGAGTTCATCCATCATGCCGAGGATGAGTTCCGAGTGACCCCGGGGTTGGACCAGGAAGCGTTCCCGCACCTCGGTCCCGATCAGCAGGGCCGCCGAGCAACTCTCCGCGGCCGTCTCGATGGCCAGAATCTTCAAGGTTCGCATCAGTCTTCCGCTTTGCCCTTTGCCGCGCTGGACGCCGCCTTTTCCGCCGCGAAAAACCGTTTTACCTCGGCAAAATTCCGGGTTTGGCGCATGGGTGGCAGTGAATCCAGAAACAGCCGACCATAGCCCTTGGTCAGCAGACGGGGATCGCAGAGGACCAGCACCCCGCAGTCCTGTTCGTCCCGGATCAGTCGCCCGGCCCCTTGCTTGAGGGCGATGGCGGCCTGGGGAATCTGATAGTCGAGAAATGGATTGCCTCCCCTCTCGCGCAGGGCGTCGAGCCGGGCCTGTAACACCGGATCGTCCGGGGCGGCGAAGGGCAGTTTGTCGATAAGCACGCAGGAGAGGGCGGAGCCCCGCACATCCACGCCTTCCCAGAAGCTGGAGGTGCCCAGCAGCACGGCGTTGCCCAAGCGTCGGAAGCGTTCGATGAGTTCGTTGCGCGGTAGGCTGCCCTGGACCAGGAGGGGAAAGGGAAGTCGGCCCTCCAGGCTGGCGGCGACCTGCTGCAAGGCCCGATGACTGGTGAACAGGAGAAAGGCGCGGCCTCGGCTCGCCTCCAGCACCAATTCCGCCAGCTCGCAGAGACGGGCGATATATCTCGGATCGCTGGGATCGGGCATATCCTCGGGAAGGTAGCAGAGGGCCTGTCGTGGGTAGTCGAAGGGACTCTCCCAGCGATTGGTCCTGGCCTCCCCGATGCCGATCTGGCGGGTGAAATGCTGGAAACTCTCCCCCACGGCCAGGGTCGCGGAGGTGAAGACCCAGGCCTTGGCCTGGCTCGCCATGCGCGCCCGGAACAGATCCGCCACCTCCAGCGGGGTCGAACTGAGTCGGAAACCCTGTCGATAGACCTCGAACCAGCGTATCTGGTCCTCATCCTCTTCCCGGCGTACCTGGGCGAGGCGCTGATCGAGGGTCTGACAACGTTGTCGGCAGGCCTCCAGTCCCTTGCCGCGCCCAGCCGCCTCATCGAGCAAGGTGCCGAGCCGCCCTAGTTCCCGCTCCAGATGATTCAACCCACCCTCGATCCTGGTATCCCGGGTGATCTCCCGCCAGGGAGCACGTTTGGTTTCGGCGCCGAAAGCCAGGCGCAGATCCTGGACCAGGCCGGCCACCTTGACCAATTGGCGCGGCAGCTCCGGCCAGTCCCCGGCCTCCCGTTGGTATTCCTTCTCGGTATCCCGCAACAGATCCAGGAATTGACGGGCGCTCACCGAGGTACCGAAGAAGTCGCTCGCCACCTCGGGCAATTGATGGGCCTCGTCGACCAGGATGGCGTCGGTGGCCGGCAACAATTCGCCGAAGCCTTCGTCTTTGATGGCGAAATCGGCGCAGAGGAGGTGATGGTTGATGACGACCAGGTCGCTTTCCTGGGCGCGTCGTCTCGCTTCGAGCAGATGGCATCCCTGATAGCTGGGGCATTCGGGCCCCAGACAGTTGTCCGTCGTCGAGGTGACCAGGGACCAGACCGGGGCGTCCTCGGGAAAACCGGTGCATTCGGCGATATCCCCGGTCTTGGTGCGACCGGCCCAGGTGCGGATCTGGGCCAGTTGACGGGCGCTGATGGCCGCGTCCCGCCGGGAATCGATCTGGGCGATATCCAGCCGATGGCGACAGAGATAGTTTCCCCGGCCTTTCAACAAGGCGATACGGGCGCCGCTCCCCAGGGCCTTGCGCACCTGGGGCAGATCCCGATGGAAGAGTTGTTCCTGGAGATTCTTGGTGCCGGTGGAAAGGAGCAGTTTGCGACCGGATAGCAGGGCGGGGACGAGATAGGCGAAGGTTTTGCCGGTGCCCGTGCCCGCCTCGCTGACCAGAATGCCGCCATTGGCCAGGGTCTCGGCCACCGCCTCGGCCATGGCCAGTTGCTGGGGCCGAAAGCGATAGCCTGGGATATCCCGGGCCAACGGCCCCTTGGGACCGAAGATCGCGGCAAGCTCGCTCACCGGCGACGGGGATATGGGCCCGGGAGGGGAACCCCGGCTCCCACCCCGGGGCCGAGGGGATGACTCACGCCGATCCGCCGCCAAGGATGGCGTGGGCGAGCTCAGCTGGCCCTGAGAATGGAGGCGTGGATTCCGAGCCATCCGGTCTGCTTCTGCTTCGCCAGGGCGATGAGGTTGGCATTGTCCCGCTTGAGCCCCTCATCGGCTCCGGCCAGGCTGCTGGATTTCGCCGCCAGTTCGGCCGCCTCCCTGGTCCGGCCCTGATCCAGGCGCACATGGGCCAGGCGGTTCCAGACGTAGGGATTCTGGGGTTCGATACGTTGGGCGCGTTCCAAGACCGAGGCGGCCCGTCCCAGATCGCCCTCGGCCCGCATGCGATCCGCTTCCTTGATCAGGGTGGTGACCGCGGAGGAGGCCTTGGGGGCACTCGGCACCGTGGTCGGCGGTTTACTCAGCATCGCTGTCTGTAGCGGCTCGGATGGCCCCTCGGGCGTCGGACCCAGGCGGGGAGAGGGCGTCGGCGTCGCCAAGGGGGTGGTTTCCCTGGGTGGCGGCTGGACGGCCGCCGTCGCGACCGGTGCCGGGGCCGTGGGCGGGCTTCCGCTCGCCAAGGGTGTGGCGCGCTCCATCGATGGTGGTCTCCAGGTGGAGGTCGATTCGGTGGTCGCCGGCAGGGTCTCGAAACTCGGACCGGATGAAGTATCCGCGGGCGGGATACCTTGTCCGCCCCGGCCCAGAGTGGCTGGCCCGGCTTGGGTCGTTCGCGGCGGATAGCCGCCGGAGGTTCCCCGGCTTGAGCTTTGGGGCGGCGACCGGCTTTGGCCGGCGTCCACCACGGGAGCCAGCTCTCGACGTCCGCCGGAACTACAGCCGGCGGCGAGCATCGCCAAACCAAGCATGATCAAGGGGAGCCGGGTTGGAAGCATCATTGGTCTGACCACCTCTGGTAATAGCTATCTTCTGGCGTTTCGCCACCGCAATTGCCGGCCAACCTGGGCACCGAACCCCTGATGAAGGGCAGGCGGCGGGCCGTCTCGCAATGTTGGTCGGTCAACATGCCGGTGGCAAGATCAACGGTAGCAAAATCCACCCCTTCCGGCATGACTGGGTTGAGGGGCAGCGGATGCAGGCGCTGCATCATCTCGCCCCATACCACCATGGCCCCCTGGGCGCCGCTCAAGCCGGCCGGCTGATTGTCGTCCCGCCCGACCCAGGCGACCGCCACCTTGTCGCCGCTGAAACCGGCGAACCAGCTATCCCGCAGTTCATCCGTGGTGCCGGTCTTGCCCGCGATGCGCAAAGCGGCCCCCAGTTTCTTTTCCAGGGGTTTCCCGGTCCCGCTCCGCACCACCTCCTGCATCGCCCAGGTCAGGAGATAGACCCCCTGGCTGTCAGCCACCCGGTCGACCTGGAGCGGGTAGCGGTGCAGGGCCTTTCCCGAGGCATCCATGATCTCCCTGATGGCCCGCAGGGGGGAGCGGAAACCACCGGCGGCGATCGTCTGGTAGATCTGGGCCACCTCGATCGGGCTGAGGGAGACCGAACCCAGCAGCATCGAGGGATAGGCCTCGAAGGGGCGGGTCGCCCCCAGTTTTTGCAGGGACTCGGCGACCGGTTTGACGCCCAGATCCAGGCCCAGCCGCACCGTGGCCAGGTTGTAGGAATGGCTCAGGGCGGAGAACAGGGGGATCTCCCCATGGGGCTTGCGGTCGTAGTTGTTCGGACTCCAGGCCTCGCCGCGGGAACCCTTGATCCGCAGCGGGGTGTCCGAGAGCTTGGTGACCAGGGAGTAACGTTGCGGTTGCGACAAGGCCTGCAGATAGACTACCGGCTTGACCAGCGAACCTATGGGCCGCACCGCATCCAGCGCCCGGTTGAAACCGGCGTAGTCGGGATCCCGTCCACCCACCAGCGCCAGGACCTCTCCGCCGGAAGAGCTGACGACCACGGCGGCGCCTTCGAGGTCGCTGATTTTCTTTCCCTTGGTCCGCTCCAGGGCGGGCAGCTCGCGGGCCAGGGTCTGCTCGGCCTGGGTCTGCGCCTGAGGGTCCAGGGTGGTGAAGATGCGCAACCCCTCCGAGGTGAGGTCTTCCTCCCGGTAGTCCCGTCGCAATTGGCGACGCACCAGGTCCATGAAGGCCGGATAGGCCCCGTTCGCCCGTCCGGCCTGGGTGGTCACCCCCAGTGGCGTGGCTATGGCGCGGTCCGCCTGGTCCTTGGTGATCAGACCCTGTTCCAGCAGCACGCCGATGACCAGATCGCGTCGACTCTTGGCGCGGTCTGGATGGCGGCGGGGCTCGTAGTAGGACGGCCCCTTGACCAGCCCCACCAGCAGGGCCAGGCGGGGGAGATCCAACTCTTTCAGGGGACGACCGAAATACCAGTGACTGGCCAGACCGAAGCCGTGGATGGCGCGGTTGCCTTCCTGACCGAGAAAGATTTCGTTGCAGTAAGCCTCCAGGATCTCATCCTTGGAATAGTGCCATTCCAGCACCAGGGCCATGGAGGCTTCGTTGATCTTGCGCCAGAGGCTGCGTTCGTTGGTAAGAAAGAAGTTTTTCACCAACTGCTGGGTGAGGGTGCTTCCCCCCTGCACCAGGCCGCCCGCCATGATGTTCGCCAGCATGGCGCGGGCGATGGCCTTGGGATCCAGCCCATGGTGTTGGAAGAAATCCCGGTCCTCCACCGCCAGCAGGGCGGCGATCAGGGTATCCGGGATCTCCTGGCGACGCAGCAGTACCCGGTCTTCCGCGTGGGTGGTGTAGAGGCTGCCGATCATGGGGGGATCGAGTCGCAGCAGAGGGATCTCGGTTTTTTTCTGCGCATCCTGGAGTTGTTCCAGGCCGTTTTCATTAAAGCGCACATCGATGAAGCGCTCCGGTTCGGTCCCATCCCAGAACTCGAAACCGCGGGTGCGCACCAACACCCGATTGCCGGTTCGGTTAAAGGTCCCGGAACTCCGGGGTTCGGCCACCGGGAGATAGCCCAACCAGTGCAGTTCCCGGGCAAACTCCTCCAGGCTCAGAGGGGCTCCGGCATAGATCTCCAACGGACGGGCAAACACCCGGGCCGGTACCGCCCAGCGTTTCCCCTCGAATTTGCCGCGGACGACTTGATCCACATAGAGCAGATAGAGACCGCCGGCCACGGCGAGGAACAACATGGCCAGCCCGAGACCTCCCAGAAGGCCGTGACGTGCCCGCCTCATATCGGCCCCCGCTCCATCCGGGCGCTGGGACAAGAAAAAAAGCCAAAGAGAAACATCGAGCGAATCATGAATTCCAGTCAGAAGGCAACAGAGGATATCCGCATCATCTCCCCGGATGGGTGGATGTGGAAGGTCGGCTTTCCATCACCCTCCCGGCATCCTGCCGAGACCCGCCAACACCGCACCGGCCAGGATCCCTCCCAGGGCTCCGCCCAAAATAGCCTGGGGCAAGCGTGTCAGGGCGGTCTCCATGGCCTGGATCACCACCGGGTCCACCGAGCCCGTCGCCGCGCCACCCACCGCCCAGAAGGTGGTGCCGATGACGCTGGCCAGGCTCCCGGCCACCAGACCGCCCATGATGGGGACGGGGATCTTGCCCACCAACCTGGGTTCGATGTGGATCACCAGGGCCACATAGACGGAGCCGGTGATGGGGACCAGCAGGCCGGTCTCCAGCCACAGGGGGAGTCGTGGGCCGAGGCCGAGCACCAGCCCCCACACCGCCGCCGAGGCCGCCAAACCGCCGATCATCCCCGCCATGGCCTTGCACAGCGCCCCCCGGACCAGAAACAACTGGAGGTTGCCGAACCCCGAACCTATCACCATCCCCGCCAGGCCGGCGGCCGCCAGCACGCCGAGGAAGGCCGACTCTTCCGCCATGGAGACCACATAGCCGAAGGTGGCCAGGATCCCGGCCAGGGTACCCAGGATGGCTACCTGCATGGCACCGTAAAAGGCCGCGCCGATGGCCCCCGCCAATGGAGCGGCGATCAAGGGGGCGTAGTCCGCGTATCCGGCGGCGATCAGGCTTTCCTGGAAGATCACGAAGAGTCCGGCATAGATGGCCCCCACCAAGCCCCAGATCACGGCAAAGGACAAGATGTCCATGACCCGTTTGTTGATCTTGTCTATGCCTGCTCTCCAGGATACGGCTGGCCCCGGATGGAGGGGAAAAGGGGTAATACTATGCCTCTTCGTCCCTCATGGACACCCCAACCGCCTCGCCACCACCTAAGCGTTCAGACTCCCTTGCCCTCCGAGGGGAAGAGGCGAGCTGAACGCATACCTCGCCACGGGGGGCCGCGGGCCGGGTAACCCCAGGGTTCAAGGCGCGGTGGGAGAGTGCTGGCGTCCCAGAAAAGCGGCCGGGCCTGGGCCTTTTGGGCCGGTTTTTGTTCTCTTAAAGAGAACAATAACTCAATATATTTCTGTATTGTTCTCTGAAAAAGAACAAAAAATGGCCGTTTTCAGTCGATGCCCGGAACAATCGAGCGCGCGGGCGAATCCGGAGTCTTGAACGGATGGGAACCCTCTCCGGCTAACCAAAAGGCCGGGGCCAAGGCCGATTGGCTCTGTTATTGTTCTCATTATAAGAACAATAATCCCATATTTCCCCATTATTATTGATTATCAAAGAACATAATCCGGCCTTTCAGCCCCAGGCCCGGGACAGCGACGGCACTTTGAGATGTTGGGTTGACGGGGTCAACCCAACCCAGGCCGCTCGCTTCCCCACGGATAGAGTCTTGGGACGACAAGGGTGAGCGCGGTCGCGATTGACAAGGACAGCAGGCCACCCAGGACAAACAGCGTCCAGGTCTGTGGTTTCAGTGCCCCCAGGGCGACGATGACGAAGAGTATCGGCAGATCGAGAAAATGCGTGAAGGTCGGCAGGGTCTCGGCGCGGGCCTGCTCGAGTTCCGGCGTAAACCCTCCTACCGCAAGCGCTCCCTGCGTCAAGCGGCGCAGTCGCATGAAGTACAGGCGCGTCACGGTGTTGCCTTCGATGAACTCGAACAGGAACAATCCGGCCATGCCCAGGAGCCAAGGCACACGGAGGAAATCCCAGCCACCGAGAAATTCCACCATCAGCCAGGTTCCCGAACCGAGCAGAAGAAGCGCGCCGGGAACGACGATTCCGTCGTAGAACACGGCTATGTTGCGCACGGCCTCGGCGAATTGATGGATCTCGCGCACTTGGCGGGAACGCAGATCGGCGAGCCAGACCCCGATCAATCCGGCGCCGATCAGGATGGCGCCCAGGATATGCACGAACTTGAGGATAGAGTAGGTCATGGCAGTACCTCGACGGGGTTGGTCTTCTCTCGATGCCTGGCCGGGCCGGCGAGGCGACCCGGCAGGATGGGCCCGGGAATACTCCCAAGAACCAGGGACAGACCAAGGCAATGGGCCATTTTGAGCGCCTTATCCATCGAGAGGCCTCTACGAAGGTGATGTAGCCTGTTAAAGTGACAGCATGCTGTCATAATGACACCATACTGTCAATTCGGGGCAAAGATGAACACAGACTCTGTAGAAGGCGCGGCGATGACCGCCTTGATCCTGGAAATCTTTCGTGTCAATGGCCTGCTCCTCGGCGCGGGCGATCAGCTCAGCCGGGGCTTGGGGCTCACCAGCGCCCGCTGGCAGGTGCTGGGCGCGCTGTCCGAGGGACCGCTCAGCGTCGCCCAAGTCGCGCGCAATATGGGGCTGAAGCGCCAGAGCGTGCAGCGACTGGTGGATGTGCTGGAGGAAGAAGGCGTGGTGCGCTTCGAGGACAATCCGCATCATCTGCGCGCCAAACTGATCTGCATGACGGCGTCTGGCCAACAAAAATATGCGCAACTCATGACCATTCAGGCGGAGTGGGTGAATCACCTCAGCCATGGTTTGCAGGTCACGGAGATCCAACAGGCCGTCGAAATGCTGCGAGAAATGGAAGCACGCTTACGACAGAGTGCTGATTTTGCCGCTGAACCCTGAGGCCAGGCCACATCTGCCGACAGCGGCCGTGATAGCGGGTCGAGGTAGCGGGATTGCGCCACTGATAGCGGCTGGGTGGGGCGGTTGCATACATCGGAGTGAGAGGGTAGATTCCCCGCTGTCCCGATCCGCGCGGCTTGGGTTGACGGCGCCAAGTTGACATCGGGTATGTCCTTTGGCCCGAAAGAAGAAAGGCCATGGCGGGCGAGGAGTCATTGAAGCGATGCGATGCAGGAAAGCAAGAATCCATAATAGACAGATTTTACTGGGCACCCAATTCTGTCTAATTAACTGATCCGTTAGACGCAAGCCTTCATCAGACTTCATCGAACACAAGCACAACATCTTATTAACACTAATAGATCTGATTCGCTACAATACGCACAACTACAACAAGGCGTGAGGCTTTAAAGCATGGCTATATATGCAATTTGGAATAACAAGGGTGGTGTTGGTAAAAGTTACTTAACCTTCCAATTAGCATCCGAATATGCTCGTCAACACCAAAATAAAAAAGTATTGGTGGTTGATTTGTGTCCCCAAGCAAACTCATCGTCCATGCTGCTTGGTGGCATGGATGTCGGCGAACAACATTTAAATAATATTCATGGACAACAACCAAGATCAACTATCTCAGGATATATAGACGATAGGATTCGCAGTCCCTATGTTCCAACCAAATCTGGCGCAGATTATATAACACAGGTTGTCAAATATAACGATAAAATACCCTCTAATGTATATCTGGTTGTGGGAGACGAAAAGCTAGAGCTTCAATCATCGCGCGTATCAAGTGCAACAGATAAAAGCAGGGGGCCTGACGATGCATGGAGAGCAGTGCATCTGTGGGTTAAAGATTTAATTTCAGATATTAAATATTCATGGCAAGACGCGGACTCTTGCGTTTTTATAGATTGCAATCCAAGTTTTTCTATTTATACGGAGTTGGCGTTAACAGCAGCGGATAGATTGTTAATTCCCTTTTCTGCCGACGGTTCATCAAAAAGAGCCGTTAAAGCTGTGTTATCGTTGGTATATGGAAAGAGGCGACAATTAGGCGACAGACAATCGGATTTTTATATTGAAACAAATAGGCACCGCATGTCTTTACCAGAAATTTATATGTACATTGGCAATAGGCTAACGCAAATGAATAATTCATCGGCTTCTGCATTTAAAACAGTTGTTGATGAAATAAGCGATGAAATTTATTCTGAGTGGCAATCTAGCGACACACCTTTTTGCATCCATCCTAGTGGAGCAACCAAGCCAAATAACAAAAAAACGTTTAAAAACATGTTTCAATTTGAAGTTAATGATGCAAATACAGCCTCCGTTGTTTCTGGTGCATTGGGAATTCCTATAGGCATTCTTACTGCTGGCCAAAAAGAAGTTGCTGGAAAAACTGTGACAGTTAATCAGAGCCAGCTAGACAGACAAGTGCCAAATATCAAAGACCTCGTAAAACGTATCGAATAATTGGTTTGTTACGTTGTCAGGGCCGTAGGTGCGATTAGCGTAGCGTAATCGCACGCATGTTTTTACAACCACCAATTCAAGCTAAGCCGGACAGGTCGAGCACCTGTGCCCGACATCTGCTATAAACCGTCGGGCAACACTGTGTTTTTGCCCGACCTAGTCAACCATATCAACTGCACAGACTTGCAAGGCATTTCGCCATGAAAGTAAAGGTCATAATCCATCCGGCAGAAGAAGGTGGTTTCTGGGCGGAAGTACCGGCAATCCAAGGCTGTGCCACCCAAGGCGAGACGATAGAGGAGCTTTTGGCAAATCTGCGTGAGGCGGTGGAAGCCTGTCTTTCCATAGATCTCGAAAATGTTGAAATATCTGAAAGCGACAAAGTGTTGGAGCTTGCGGTTTGAGGTCCATTTCAGGAAAAGCCTTTGCTCGGCTACTTGAAAGCCAGGGATGGAAACTCATTCGAGTCAGCGGCAGTCACCATGTGTACATGAAAACTGGAAGTCCAATCAGAATTTCGTTGCCCATTCATGGCAATGAAGACTTGAAAATTGGGCTACTCAAGCACTTTATAAAGGTAGTGGGCATTTTAGAAAGCGACCTTTAGAACTCAAGGGCCGTAGGCACGCTTAGCCTAGCCTAATCGCACTAATGTTTAATCCTCTCCTTTATATAAAACCGGCGGATAATCATACGGGTCCTTATAATCAGGGACGAGGCCGATGCCCCGTCCGGCCATGATGTGTGAGTGCCGGTTCGGAATCCACCCAAGAGGAAAGTGTCCGAAAGCAATGGCCATGAGCCCTTGGCGGCTCCGGGCATCGACCGAAAACGGCCATTTTCTGTTCTTTTTTAGGGAACAATGAGCAAAATTTTTCCGTTAATTGTTCTCCAATAGAGAACCTCTGGCCGGTCTAAACAGTCCCGGCCCGGGAGCGCCGGAAAAAGAGGGGCCAACCCTGAACCCCTGAGTGGCCGGATTCATACATTCGGGACGGCCTGGATAAAGATTTCAAAGCGATAGAATCCCACTTCATCCCTCTGTAATGAAAGAAGGGAAGCTCACTTATGGGCTCACCACCTATCACTCTTGGGGAGAGAGGATTTCTGGAGCCTCATCCCTCCTTTGGAAAAGAACGGAAAGTGAGATGTTCTTGATCTTGAGCCCCGTCGAAAGGAGCCCCGCCGGAAGGACGGCTTAATCAAGGCTTTCGAAGCCGTACCCCCCACTTCACCCCCCTTTGTCAGGGGGGAAGCCGACTGATAGGTGGTAAGCGCTCATGGGTGGGGCGGTTGCACACATCGGGGCGAGAGGGTAGATTCCCCGCTGTCCCGAGGCCAGCCGCCTGGGGCGACATCAACCTCGAACCCAAGGCCAGCTCGGATCCATCACCATGTTTCGTAAGATTCTGATCGCGAACCGCGGCGAGATCGCGGTTCGTATCATTCGCGCCTGCGCGGAGATGGGCATCCGCTCCGTAGCCATCTTCTCGGATGCCGACCGTTATGCCCTCCATGTCAAGAAGGCCGACGAATCCTATGGTTTGGGGGAAGACCCCCTGGCCGGTTATCTCAATGTCCACCGCATCGTGAACTTGGCGGTCTCCACCGGCTGTGACGCCATCCATCCCGGTTATGGCTTCCTCTCGGAAAATCCCGAACTGGCCCAAGCCTGTCAGCAGCACGGGATCCTTTTCATCGGCCCCGACGCCCGCACCATCCAGCGCATGGGGGACAAGACCGAGGCCAGGTTCGCCATGCAGCGCGCCGGAGTGCCGGTGACACCAGGCACCGATGGCAATCTGACCAGCGAGGAGGATGCCCTGGCGCGGGCGGCGGAACTGGGTTACCCGGTCATGCTCAAGGCCACCTCCGGCGGCGGTGGCCGGGGTATCCGGCGGTGCGATAGCCCCGAAGATCTCCAGCGCAACTATGAGCGCGTCATCTCCGAGGCAACCAAGGCCTTCGGTCGGGCCGATGTGTTCCTGGAAAAGTGCGTGGTCAATCCCAAGCACATCGAGGTGCAGGTGATCGGCGACCATCACGGCAACTGCATTCATCTCTTCGAGCGGGATTGCTCGATCCAGCGACGGAATCAAAAGCTGATCGAGATCGCCCCCTCGCCACAGATCTCCGAGGCCCAACGCCAGTACATCGGTGGCTTGGCGGTGACGGCGGCCCGGGCGGTGGGTTATACCAACGCCGGGACGGTGGAATTTCTCCTCGACCGGGACGGACGCTTCTACTTCATGGAGATGAACACCCGCATCCAGGTGGAACACACCATCACCGAAGCCATCACCGGCATCGACCTGGTGGAAGAGCAGATCCGGGTCGCCGCCGGCTTGCCCTTGCGTTACAGCCAGGAGCAGGTGGGTCGCCGCGGCTACGCCATGCAATTCCGCATCAACGCGGAGGATCCCAAGAACAACTTCCTCCCCAGTTTCGGGCGCATCTCCAGGTACTATGCCCCCGGCGGACCCGGGGTCCGCACCGATGGTGGCATCTATACCGGCTACAGCATCCCGCCCTATTACGATTCCATGCTGGCCAAGGTGATCGTCTGGGCGCTGACCTGGGAAGACCTGCTGGCCCGGGGCGAGCGCGCCTTGCGGGACACCGGATTGGCCGGCATCAAGACCACGATTCCTTTCTATTTGGAGATCCTGCGCTCGCCAGACTTTCGTAGCGGGACCTTCAACACCGGTTTTCTCGACGCCCACCCCGAATTGCTGGATTACTCATGCAAGCGGCGCAAGGAAGAAGTCGCCGCGGCCCTGGCGGCGGTCATCGCCGCCCACGCGGGACTCTAGTCGCCCATCCCATGGGTTACCGGAAAGACGCGCGGCACCCGATCGGCCGGCATCCGGCGTTCCCGGGAACCATCTCAAAACCGCCCGAATAGCGGAGTATCGCCATGTCCAAGGTCCAGATCACCGAAGTCATACTGCGTGACGCCCATCAATCCCTCATCGCCACCCGCCTGCGGCTGGAAGACATGCTGCCGATCTGTTCCAAGTTGGATGCGGTCGGCTACTGGTCCCTGGAGTGCTGGGGTGGGGCCACCTTCGATGCCTGCGTGCGCTTCCTCAAGGAGGACCCCTGGGAACGCCTGCGCCAATTGCGGGCCGCGCTGCCAAAGACACGTTTGCAGATGCTGTTGCGCGGCCAGAACCTGCTCGGCTATCGCCACTATTCGGACGATGTGGTACGGACCTTCGTGCACAAGGCCGCCGAGAACGGCATGGATGTGTTCCGCATCTTCGATGCCCTCAACGATCTGCGCAACCTTCGCACCGCGATTGAAGCCACCAAGGAGGCCGGCAAGCATGCCCAGGGGGCCATCTGTTACACCACCAGCCCGGTGCACGATATCCCCAGTTTCGTCACCATGGGGCGGGAACTCGCCGCCATGGGTTGCGACTCCATCGCCATCAAGGACATGGCCGGGCTGCTGACCCCCTACGCCACCGCCGATCTGGTCAAGGCCTTGAAAGACGCCGTGGATCGTCCGCTGCATCTGCACTCCCATGCCACTTCCGGGCTGGCGGAGATGTGTCACCTCAAGGCCATCGAATGCGGCTGCGAACACATCGACACCGCCATCTCCTCCTGGGCCGGCGGCACCAGCCATTCACCCACCGAGAGTATGATCGCGGCCCTGCGGGGGACAGCCTACGACACCGGCCTGAATCTGGAACAGGTCCAGGAAGTGGGGATGTATTTCTATGCCGTGCGGCGGAAATACCATCAGTTCGAAAGCGAATACACCGGGGTGGACACCAGGGTCCAGGTGAACCAGGTCCCCGGTGGCATGATCTCCAATCTGGCCAACCAGTTGAAGGAACAAAACGCGCTGGATCGCATGCCGGAGGTGCTGACCGAGATCCCCGCCGTGCGCCGGGACCTTGGTTATCCGCCCTTGGTTACCCCCACCTCCCAGATCGTCGGCACCCAGGCGGTGCTCAATGTACTCACGGGTAAGCGCTATCAGACCATCACCAACGAGGTAAAGCGCTACCTCCAGGGCGGCTACGGCATGGCCCCGGCGGCGATCAATCCAACCCTGCAACAACAGGCGATCGGCAACGAGGAGCTGATCGAATGCCGCCCGGCGGATCTGCTCAAACCCGAGATGGAACGCCTGCGGGGCGATGTCCTCGAATTGGCCAAGAGCGAGGAGGATGTCCTCACCTATGCCATGTTCCCCGAGATCGGGCGTCAGTTCCTGGAGCAACGCGCCGCCGGAAGCCTGGTGCCCGAACCCCTGGAGCCGCCCGAGGACAAGAAAAACACCCTGGATCGGACCGCCCCGACCGAGTTCAATATCTCGCTCCACGGCGAGACCTACCACATCAAGGTGACCGGAGCCGGGCGCAAGGAACGCTCCCAACGCCACTTTTACCTCAGCGTCGACGGCGAACCCGAGGAGGTGCTGGTCGAGACCCTGGATGAGATCGTCCTCACCGGCGGCGCCCAGGGCGCGGTCAAACAAGCCATCGCCGGCAAACGTCCGAAACCCACCGCAGCCGGCCATGTCACCACCAGCATGCCGGGTAACATCGTCAAGGTCCTGGTCAAGGAGGGAGCCAAGGTTGAGGCGGGACAGCCGGTTCTGGTCACCGAGGCGATGAAGATGGAGACCGAGATCCTCGCCCCCATCGGCGGCAAGGTAACCGGGGTCTTCGTGCGCAAGGGGGACGCGGTCAATCCGAACGAGGTGCTGATCGAGATCGAGCCTTGAGCCAGGAACAAGGGTCGATGAGCCCTTTGGCATTGGCTTGATCTTTGCGCGGGACGGCGTACCCTCAGGCTGGACCCACCACCCGGACGAGTAACAGCATGAAAACGACTCTCTGTCGCGCTGCCCTATTCTGGCTGATGTTGACACCGCCAGGATTCGCCGAAGCCTCCCTCATGCGCAATATATTGTTCAATCCTGCGCCTTCGGCGCCGGTGTGCTGGCGACCACCACCTACACCGGCTTGACACCCGCCCTGTCCACCGGGGTGCTCGCCGTGCCCGCTGGCGAGGCCATAGCCGCCAACGCCATCATCGGCTGTGGTGTCGGGGCGGCAGGCGCCACGGCGGCCACCCTCGCCACCTGGATCTATGACCTCATCTTCTGAATGATACGGACGCGCACCATGAAACCTACCCACCTCGCCGCCGCCTTCCCCTTACTCCTCGCCTCGATAACCCTTCAGGCTGAGGATATCTGGCACGATTCCGTCTATGGCTGCGTCATCGGCGGTGGGGTCGCCGGTACCTCCTCCGCTTTTGCTATCGCTTCATTGGCCTCCGGTGCCGGGACGCTACCGACCACAGCGGTCATCGTCGGCAATACGGTGTTCGGCTGCGGTCTGGGCACCATCGGCGTCATGTTGTACCACGGCGTCAGTTCGCTCTACACCGGCCTCTTCGGCGACTCGCCCCAAGGTCGATGAAGGCCGAGTTTCGTCGGGTGCGCACCGCACACTGTCCTCAATCGGTGCGCTGTGCATGCCCTAGCTGAGTGTTCCAGACCGCGGTCACCGCCGCCGCTGCTGGCGACTGCCACGCGACAGGTCAGGAGATCACGCCCTGACCAATCGGGCTCGAAGCGAGGGTTGAAGAGACCGCCAGCCAGTTATTCGATATCGCTTCCAAGCCGTGCCCCCTTGGTTTGCCCCCGTACTGGTCCAGGATTTCCTAGCCGACAGGGCGGGGATTACCGAAAGGAGAGGCTATTGCTGTTAGCAACAAATAGATCTGTCCGGTTTAGTAGCACATAAACTGTCCGCTTTGATGTGCGCGGTGGGAAGGCGCGAAGGGCGAGAGCCCGAAGCGA
>WBZP01003232.1_pt1 | contig 17840 bp, 14 predicted proteins | sample 5204301 | NCBI WGS metagenome assembly WBZP01 (sample SAMN12412401, study PRJNA552823) | activated sludge metagenome | isolation source: activated sludge from nitrification reactor of wastewater treatment plant... | place: USA: Pennsylvania | collected 2017 | reverse complement strand
GCCTCGGTCGGCGGGTCGGAGCGCAGGTGTCGCTCGGTCATGCGCACTGAACCCACATCGAGCGACTGCGCAGCAGCGATCGACCCATCCGCCTCACCCAAGATCAACTCCGTAGAGCCACCGCCGATATCGATCACCAGGTACGGCGGCAACCAGCCAGCCGGCACAGTCCGAGTCGCTCCAGCAAACGACAACCGGGCTTCCTCATCACCTGGGACAACCTCGGGCTCTACGCCAAGGCGGCTGCGCACCCCTGCTGCAAAATAATCCGCGTTGGCCGCATCCCGAACCGCGCTCGTTGCACAGAAGCGGGTCGCCGAGACCTGGTGGGCATCGATCATCTCGGCATACTCATCCAAGGCCGAGAACGCCCGCTCAAGAGCGGCCTCGGAGAGGCAACCGGAGGCATCGACACCTTCGCCAAGGCGGACCATGCGCATCTCGCGGACCAGTTCGATCTCATTGCCACCGTGGAGATCGGCGATCAGCAGTTTGATCGTGTTGGTGCCGCAGTCGATCGCCGCCACTCTCATTCGGACACCTCCACGCATGGGCCACCGGCCCACCAGTGGCCGAGGAGGTCGAGCACTTCGTCGCCCAACGGATTGACGCCGCGTCCCTGCGCCAGCGACTGGGCGGCCAGCACATGGAGGCATTTGACTCGATCGGGCATGCCACCCGCCGAGATCCCAGCGATTTCGGCGACCTCGCCAATCTCCGCACGGGCAGCCAAATAGCGCTCGTGGGCCGCTCGATAGGCCGCAGCCAGTTCTGGATCGTTGGCCAAACGTTCGGTCATGTCACGCATCAACCCAGATGCTTCCAAGGTGCCGATCGCAGACGTCACCTTGGGACAGGTCAGATAGAAGGTTGTCGGAAAGGGGGTGCCGTCGGGCAGTCGCGGGTCGGTGGTGACCACGGTGGGGTTGCCACACGCGCACCGGTGCCCAACCTCGTGGACGCCACGCGGTTCGCGGCCGAGTTGGGCAGCGACAGCACGCTTATCGGTCTCAGAAATCGTCGACACAGGCGCTCAGGGTTTCGTCGTCCGCGGCGTGATCGGAGTGTTGGGGTCACTCATCTCGGGTGGGTGATCGGCCAAACGTGCGCTCTGATACAGCGTTGTCCAGATCGGAGTGCGAGTGAGGGGCACTACGTCCGCCGGGTTGCCGAGTTCATCAGCACTGCCCAATGGCTTGCCGTCGCGGCCGATCACTTGATAGCCGATCTCGCCCGGAAGTACCCAGCCCAGCCGACCTCGGGCCTGAGCCTCGACGTAGGCGGGATCGGTCCAACGCTTCTTCTCGCGCTCCAGATTCTTGATGTTCTGTTTGGCCAACTCGATCTTGGACCTGGTCTCGGCGATGTGGGTCCGCTGCGCTAGGTAGGCGCGCATGCTGGAGGCGTAGGAGATCACCAACACCGCGATCACCAGCAACAAGACGACGGCCCGCCCGGTCAATTTGGGGCGAGCCGCGACCGGAACCCGAGCCGTGCGCGCCGCCGTCGGACGTGGCCGGGATGCCGCGGGACGAGTGCTGGCTCGCCCACGCGGCGCACGAGGTTTGCTCGGCCCGGCCATCGATGAGTGGACTTAGCCCTGGAAGCGCGGGAACGCGCCAGCACCCGCATAGCGAGCGGCGTGGCCGAGTTCCTCTTCGATCCGCAGCAACTGGTTGTACTTCGCGACGCGCTCCGATCGGGCCGGAGCCCCGGTCTTGATCTGGCCGCAGTCGGTGGCCACTGCGAGGTCGGCGATGGTGACGTCCTCAGTCTCACCCGAACGGTGGCTCATCATGCAGCGGTAGCCGTTGCGGTGCGCCAACTCGACCGAGTCGAGCGTCTCAGTCAGGGAGCCGATCTGGTTGACCTTCACCAGGAGAGCGTTGGCCTGTCCGCCGGTGATGCCGCGCTGCAACCGCTCGACGTTGGTGACGAAGAGGTCGTCGCCGACCAGTTGGACCTTGTCGCCCAGACGCTCGGTGATCGCCTTCCAGCCATCCCAGTCCTCTTCATTGAGCGGGTCCTCGATCGAGACTAAGGGGTAGGAGTCCACAAGGTCGGCGTAGTAGTCGACCATCTCGGCCGAGGTCTTGGCCGCGCCTTCGAAGGTGTAGGCGTCGCCTTCGTGGAACTCTGAGGCCGCGACGTCGAGCGCCAGCGCCACGTCCTTGCCGGGCTCGTAGCCCGCCGCCTTGATCGCTTCGAGGATCAGGTCGAGGGCAGCCCGGTTGGACTCCAGGTTGGGGGCAAATCCACCCTCATCACCAAGGCCGGTGGCCAGACCCTTCTTCTTCAACACCGACTTGAGCTCGTGGTAGACCTCGGCGCCCATCTGGAGGGCTTCGCGGAAGGTCGCCGCGCCGATCGGCGCGATCATGAACTCTTGGATGTCGACGTTGGAGTCGGCGTGGGAACCACCGTTGAGGATGTTCATCATCGGCACCGGCAACAGATGGGCGTTGGGTCCGCCGACATAGCGGAACAACGGCAGGTCGGCGCTGGCCGCAGCCGCCTGGGCGACGGCAAGAGACACGCCGAGGATGGCGTTGGCGCCCATGCTGGCCTTGTTGGGGGTGCCGTCCACGTCGAGCATGATCTGGTCGATCGCACGCTGGTCGCTGGCCTCTTCGCCTTCGAGTTCGTCGGCGAGGGTGTCGATCACGTTGGCGACGGCCTTCGTCGTGCCTTTGCCGAGGTAGCGCTCACCGCCGTCACGCAATTCGACGGCCTCGAACGCCCCGGTGGAGGCACCACTGGGCACTGCGGCGCGGCCGACCGAGCCGTCTTCGAGCAACACCTCGACCTCGACGGTGGGGTTGCCTCGGGAGTCGAGAATCTCGCGGGCGTGGATGAATTCGATGAGAGCCACAGCATTGCTCCTGTTGAAGGTCGGCGGAGCCTCCAGCCTATCGGGGTGCGGGCCTACCGGCAGGTATTGAGTCCGCCAAGTCCTACCCCTGCGGTCGGCGACTTGCGCACTCCTGCATCAATGCCCATACCGCCGCTACGTCATCACGTTCAGTGGCTTCGGCTCCGATTGATACGCGAACCATCCATTTGCCCTCGAGCAGACTCGGGGAGACGAAGGCCCGACCACTGGCATTGACTGCGGCCGCCCATCGCGTGGTGTGCTCCTCCAGCGCGGCGCCGGTGATTCCCTCTGGCGCATGGCGCACACACACCGTCTGCAGTTGCACCGGGGCCAACACCTCCCAATCAGGAGTTGCGCGCACTTGGTCGGCCAGCCATTGCGCGTTGCGCAGATCGCGGCGCAGTCGGGCCCGGATCGCCTCGACTCCCTCCAATCGCAGGTGGAACCACAACTTGAGCGCGCGGAACCGACGACCTAACGGAATCCCCCAGTCCTTGTATTGCACTACCTCGTCATCGACCGCCGACCGCAGGTACGACGGCGTCGTACTCATGCAGGCCACGAGGTGATCGACGTCGCGCACATAGAGCAGTGAGCAGTCCAAGATCGTGCCCAGCCACTTGTGTGGGTTCCAGACCAGCGAGTCGGCGCCGTCCACGCCGTCAAAGAGGTGACGGCACTCCGGGAGCAGCATCGCCGAACCGGCCATGGCCGCATCAACATGCACCCAGGCGCCAAACTCGCCCGCGACCTCGACGATCTCGCGCACGGGGTCCATGGCTGCGGTGCCCGTAGTGCCTACCGCCGCGATCACTGCCGCCGGCACCCTGCCCGCGGCGACATCAGCGGCCATCGCCTCGCGCAGCGCCTCGGGGCGCATCGCGAATGTGACCGGATCCACCTCGACATGGCGCAGATTGTCGGCCCCGAAGCCAGCCAGCAGCACCGCCTTTGGCACCGAAGAATGCGCGTGCGGGGACGTGTAGACAACCAGTGGCCGGCCTACCGATTGCAGACCGCCCGCGTGTTCGCTCAATTCACTGGCCCGCTCACGAGCGGCGAGCATCGCAACCAAGGTTCCGGTCGAGGCGGTGTCTTGGATGGCCCCACGCCACTGCGGATCCAGCCCGCAGAGCTCGCGTAACCACTCGGTGACCACCTGCTCGACCTCGGTCAGCGCCGGAGCGGACTGCCACGTGATCCCCAGCGCAGCTAGTCCGCCGCTGGCCATGTCGCCGAGCAACGACGACAGCGACGCATTGCTCGGGAACCAGCCGAAGAAGCCGGGGTGTTGGGTCTGGGTGACTCCGGGCACGATCACACGGTCCAAGTCGGCGAGCAGGTCGGCCCAGTCCTCCGGTTGCTCAGGGGCATGGCTGGCCAGACCAGAGCGCACGTCGCCCGGCCGCACCGTCGACTCCACCGGGAGCGACTGGACACGCGCCCGGTAGTCGGCGATCCAATCGACCAGTTCGTGCGCGGCTACGCGAAATTCCTCGGGGTTCATGAGTCTGAGATTAGATGGCACTGACCATCTGGTCGCAGCGCAGCATTTGCAGACGTGGCTTGAGGTCTGATCTCGCCACACCGCTTCAGGACGCCTGGTCGCCAAGCGCCTGTCGTACGGCGGCGCGGAGAGCCTGTTCGGCATCTTGGCCAGCCGCATGGGCCTCCAGAGCCAGGGCGAGCAACCGATCACCCAGACCATCACCGGCTGGCGCCACTACTCCGCCGGCCCTGGTCACCCGATCGATCACCTTGTCGGCATAAAGCAAGGCCGGCAGTGAGGGTGGGATCCCCTCGACTGGATCGGTGCGCTGCTTCTCGGCGCGCTTGATCTGCTCCCACTGCTCGTTGATCTGCTCGGCATCCAACGGTTGGCCCGCCGGTCCAAACACGTGCGGATTGCGGCGGATCAGCTTGGCCTGGAGGTCGGCGGCCACGTCGGCGACGTCGTACTCCCCCGCCTCGGCGGCAATCGCGGCATGGAAGTAGACCTGCAACAAGAGGTCGCCGAGTTCTTCGCGCAGATGCGCGGAGTCACCAGACTCGATCGCTTCCACGGTCTCGTGAGCCTCTTCGAGCAGATAGCGCGCCAGCGACGCATGAGTCTGCTCGGCCTTCCACGCACACTCACGACGCAGCCGAGCCATGGTGTCGACCAGCACCACCAGCGGGTGCTCGGTCTGGGTCACGGTGTTAGGACTTCGGGCTGGCGCAGACCTGGCTCGCTGGCAGCGACTCGGCGTAGGCGGGCTTGCTGGCCTCGGCGGAGTCCTTCGCAAAGGCCGACACGCGGCGCGAGATCGAGCCATCGCCACCACCGGCCTGGCCGTTGGGACCAGGGTTGTAGCGCGGGTCGACCGAGACCTTGATCCCCTGCTCCTTGACCCACTTTTGCAGCAGTTGCGCACCCTCGGTGTTGGCCTGGTCAGTCGTCGGGTTGGCAATCCCCATCTTCTGCAAGGAAGCCAGACCAGCGGCACGTTGAGACAACTCGCCGATCACGATCCGGCGTACGTCGTCAAGGAAGGCGCCACGCAACTCCGGAGAGATTTGAGCGGCTCGCTCCGAAACGGTGTTCATCGCCACGTCGAGTTCTTTGCGGTCGATGGTGACGCCTTGGGCCTTGGCAAACTGGGTCTGCAACTCGGTGATCACCATCTGGTTGACGGTCTGGTCGACCAACTTCGCGCGCGGGATCGGCGGCTGCCCGGGCTGCGTGGTGAACTGACAGAACCCGTCGGCAAAGGTGTCGATCTTGGCGGTGCTGATGGTCGCGTCGCCGACCTTCGCAGCGGCGCCGGGGTGGATCCCACAGCCTCCGAGCAGCACAAGGGCTGCGACTACGGCAAGGACGCGCACTGTCTTCACTACTGTCTCCTCCGTCAGCGGGGCTGCCCCGCGGTTGCACCAGCAGGATCGATCACCGAGTCGATCACACCAAGCGTCCACGCCAACAATTCCTCATCACGCAGCGGTGGGCCGCCGATCTGACGCGGAAGCGGACGTGGCACGAGCATCGTACGCAGCGGAGCCTTGATCAGGCTCCTTGGGTACAACCGCTGCAGACGTACGGCGGCAGAATCCGGGACCTCAACCGGGGCGAATCGGACGTATTTGCCTTGGATGGTCACCTCCGACAACCCGGCCGCACGAGCCCGGATCCGGAATAGTGCCACCATCAGCAGGCGATCGACCGGCACGGGCAGGTCGCCGTAGCGGTCAGTGAGTTCATCGCGAATTGCCGCCACATCGTCGGCCGTGCGCACCTCCGAGAGCCGCTTATACATCTCCAACCGCAACCGCTCGCTGGGGATGTAGTCGTGGGGCAGGTGCGCCTCGATCGGGATCTCCAAACGCACTTCGTCCAACTGGTCTGCAGACTCACCATCAAGCCGGAACTCATTGACGGCCTCACCGACCAGGCGCACATAGAGGTCGAACCCCACGTCGGCAATGTGACCGGACTGCTCGCCACCGAGCAGATTGCCCGCGCCGCGAATCTCTAGATCCTTCATCGCGATCGCCATGCCGCCACCGAGGTCGGAGTGCTGGGCCAAGGTGGCCAGGCGCTCATGGGCAGTCTCGGTGAGCGGAGCGTCGGCGGGGTAGAGGAAGTAGGCGTAGGCGCGTTCGCGGCTACGGCCTACCCGGCCGCGCAACTGGTGCAACTGCGACAAGCCGAGGGTGTCGGCACGCTCGATGATCATCGTGTTGGCATTGGAGACATCGAGGCCCGACTCCACGATCGTGGTGCAGACCAGCACATCGAAGCGCTTCTCCCAGAAGTCCAGCATCACCTGCTCGAGTTGGTGCTCCCCCATCTGGCCGTGAGCGGTGGCGATCCGCGCCTCCGGCACCAGTTCCTTCAACTTTGCCGCAGCGCGCTCGATCGAACTGACTCGGTTGTGGATGAAGAAGACCTGGCCGTCGCGGAGCAACTCCCGGCGAATCGCAGCGGCCACCTGGCGGCCGTCGTAGGCACCGACGAAGGTGAGCACCGGATGGCGTTCCTCCGGTGGTGTGGTGATCGTGGACATCTCGCGGATGCCCGTGATCGCCATTTCGAGCGTGCGTGGGATCGGAGTCGCGCTCATCGAGAGCACGTCGACGCTGGTGCGCAGACGCTTCATCTGCTCCTTGTGCTCGACCCCGAAGCGCTGCTCCTCATCGACGATGATCAGGCCGAGGTCTTTGACCTTGACGTCGGGATTGAGCAGCCGATGGGTGCCGATCACGATGTCGACCGTGCCTTCGGCCAAGCCCGCCATCACTTCTTTGGCCTCTTTGTCGGTCTGGAATCTGCTCAGCGGCTTGATCACGACCGGAAACCCACTCATCCGCTCGGCGAACGTCGAGAAGTGCTGCTGCACCAACAACGTGGTCGGCACCAGAACCGCCACCTGCTTGCCGTCTTGGACCGCCTTGAAGGCAGCACGCACGGCGATCTCGGTCTTGCCATAGCCCACATCGCCACAGACCAGGCGATCCATCGGCACAGTGCGCTCCATGTCGCGCTTGACCTCGTCGACCGTGCTCAACTGGTCGGGAGTCTCGTGAAACGGGAACGCATCTTCTAGCTCGTTCTGCCACGGGCTGTCGGTGGCAAAGGCGTGACCCTTCGTGGCTTGGCGGGCCGCGTAGAGCTTGATCAACTCAGCCGCGATCTGCTTGACCGCTTTGCGAGCCCGCCCCTTGCGTTTGGCCCAGTCAGCCCCGCCGAGTCGGTCCAAGGAAGGCTGCTCGCCACCGACGTACCTCGTCACCTGATCGAGTGAGTCGGCTGGCACATAGAGGCGATCTGGTGGGTAGCCGCGCTTGCTCGCGCCGTACTCCAAGACGAGGTATTCGCGCACCGCGCCCTGCACCTCGCGCTGGGTCATCTCCACAAACCGGCCGACGCCGTGCTGCTCGTGAACGACATAGTCGCCGGCTTTGAGTTCGAGCGGATCGATCTGGTTCTTGCGACGGGTCGGCATCCGCCGCATGTCTTTGGTCGAGGTGCGCTGACCGAAGATGTCGTGGGTGGTCAAGACCGCCAGGTTGAGCACAGGATCGACGAATCCCTGCGCCAGCGACGATTGAGACACCTCAACAACTCCATCGGGCTGCGGATCCACTGCGTCGACAAGGCGGGCAGGCACGTCGTGCTCGCTGAGGAGTTCGGTGAAGCGTTGCGCAGGACCATGCCCTTCGCTGAGTACGGCGACGCGGTAGCCCTCACTCAGCCAGTTCCGAAGATCAGTGATCGCCGAAGCTGCATCACCGCGGTAGGACTCGGCCGCGCGAAGTGGGAGCGTCACCGACGGCACCCCAACGGTCTCGTCAGGGTGGCTTTGTGGGTCGTCGAGCCCAAACGGGCTCACCGACCACCACGCCAGGCCGCGCTGCATCGTGTGTAGTCGGACCTCACCCAGGTCCTGCAGCGAGGCAGCGCCCAGATCAATCGGGGCTACTCCCCCACCTGCGGCAGCCGCCCATGAGGCGCCGAGGAATTCGTCGCTGGTGCGGACGAGGTCGTGGGCTCGCGCGCGCACGCGCTCGGGATCGAGCAGCAGAACAGTCGCATGGGCAGGCAATAAATCGACGAGGAGTTCCATGTCGTCTACCAGCACCGGTGCCAGCGACTCCATGCCTTCGACGGCAATCCCCTGCGCCAACTGATCGGTCAGGTCACGCAGCGTGGGGTGCTGTTGGCTGAGTTGCTCCGCCCTGGCGCGCACCTCATCGGTGAGCAGCAGTTCGCGGCAAGGCGGTGCCCAGAGCCGCTCACGCTTCTCGATCGTGCGCTGGTCGGCCACCGCGAATGAGCGGATCTCATCAACGTCGTCGCCGAAGAACTCCACCCGCAGCGGGTGCTCCTCGATCGGCGGGAAGATGTCCACGATGCCGCCCCGAACGGCGAACTCTCCCCTCTTCTCAACCAGATCGACGCGGGAGTAGGCGGCTGCGCTGAGCCGTCGTACGACGTCATCGAGGGCGACCTGATCTCCGGTCTTCAACTCGACCGGCTCCAGGTCTGCCAGCCCTTTGACCTGCGGCTGCAAGAGGCTGCGCACCGGGGTGATGATCACGTCGAGGGGTCCGGTCTCGGGGTCGTCACCGGGGTGAACGATCCGGCGCAGCACTGCCAACCGTGTGCCGACCGTGTCACTGCGCGGGCTCAACCGCTCGTGCGGCAGCGTCTCCCACGCCGGGAAGATCGCCACCCGCTCGCGCCCCAGGAGCCCGATCACCTCATCGGCAACCTGCTCGGCCTCACGCACCGTCGCCGTCACCACCACGACCTGGCGACCCTTGCGCACCAACCCGTCGATCACAAACGGTCGCACCGCAGCCGGACCGGTGATGTCCAGAGCGCTAGAGGTAGCCGCCTGCGACAGGGCCTCGGCCAACGCCGGCCCCGCCACCACCGCCTTGGTCAGCGCGGAAATGCTCACAAGTCTCCTCACAGCACGCACAACAGCCCCCAGTCCGTGTGGACGGGGGGTATGGCGAGTGTACTGACCTGGCGCACTCACCCCACGACTAAGACATCGACCCCGATCCGGCGGTAGCTCTCGATGGCTCGGGAATCTCGTGTGGCCAGTGCACATCCGTGCTCGATCGACGCCCGCCGTCGATGAGCCCACCCACCGAGTCGATCACTGATTGCATCGGAAAGCGATACCAATGGATTCCCAGACAATCGGCTGGGCTCCAAACCCCCAGACCGGCTCAATCGGCGGGCTGGCTTCTGACGCGCGCTGTCGGCTCAAACGTTCCAGGGGCCTTCGGGGGCGCTGACTCGGGCCTCGTCGGCGGCTTGGTCGGTGAGTTCGAGTTGGGATTGGCGTTCGGCTTCTACGCGGCGTAGGTAGTGGTCGACTTCTTCGCGCAGTCGGTCGTCGTCCCAGCCGAAGACATCGGCCATCAACCGCGCTGAGGGAAGCGCCGCCGAGATGCCGCGGTCGGGGGTCTCGATCGAGATCCGAGTACGACGGGTGAGCACGTCATCGAGGTGACGTGCGCCCTCATGCGAGGCGGCGTAGACCACCTCAGCAGCCAGATAGCCCGGTGCTCCCACGAGTGACTCTCCGAGAGCCGGGTTGTCTGCAACCAGACCAAGCACCTCGTCGATCATGCCGCCATAGCGCCCCAGCAGGTGGTCGATCACGGCCACGTCGAGGCCACTCGACCGCGCCAGCGAGACCCGTTGGTTGGAGCGCGAGGCAAACCCGGCTGCACCCATCAGCGGGACTCGATCGGTGACTGACTCAGACACCCCACCGAACTGCGCGGTGGCGAGGTCAACGGCGTCCTTGCCCATCACCCGATAGGTGGTGAGTTTGCCGCCGGCGATCAACACCAGGCCCGGAATCGGGCTGATGACGGTGTGCTCGCGGCTGATCTTGGTGGTCGCCGCCGCCGTGTCACCACGGTCGCCGTCCTTGGCGACGGTGCCTTTGAGCAGGGGCCGCAATCCGGCGTACACCCCGATCACGTCGGAGTGATCGAGCGGGTCACGCAGCAAGCCGTTGACGTGCTTGAGCAGGTAGTCGATATCGGCCTTCGACGCCGCCGGGTGAGCCAGATCGTGCTCCCAGGGGGTGTCGGTAGTGCCGATGATCCAGTACTGCCCCCACGGGATCACAAACAACACCGACTTCTCGGTCTTGGTGATAAATCCAGCCTCGGACCGGATCCGGTCGCGGCTGACGACGAGGTGGATGCCCTTGCTGGCTTCGACGTTGAGCGCGCCCTCGCCGCCCATCATGTCTTGGATCTGATCGGTCCAAACCCCAGCCGCATTGATCACCGTGCGAGCGCGAACCTCAAAATCAACATCGTTCTCCAGATCGCGCACCGTCACTCCGACCACGCGCCCGCCCTCTTGGAGGAAGCCGGTCACCTTGGTCCGAGTGGTCACATGAGCGCCGTACGACGCCGCGGTGCGGGCCACCGTCATCACCAAACGGGCATCGTCGACCTGGCAGTCGTAGTAGCGAATCGCGCCATGCAGAGCGTCAGTGTTGATGTCCGGGGCCATGTGGGCCAACTGTTTGCGGAAGATGTGACGGTGCTTCGGCACACCCATCGAGTATTTGCCAGCCATCGCCATGGCGTCATACAAGGCGACGCCGGCGCCGACGTAGGGGCGCTCCCAGGCATGTTGTAGCGGATAGAGGAACGGCACTGGCCGGACCAGATGGGGTGCGAGCCGGGTGAGCAACAGCCCGCGCTCTTGCAGGGCTTCGCGAACCAGCGCGAAGTCGAACATCTCCAAATAGCGCAGGCCACCGTGGACCAGTTTGGAACTGCGTGACGACGTGCCGCTGGCTAGGTCGCGCTGCTCCAGCAGGGCGGTGGAGAGGCCACGGGTGACGGCGTCCAGAGCAATCCCTACGCCGGTGATTCCGCCGCCGACCACGAGCACATCGAGGGTGCCCGACTGCATGGCCTCGATCGCGCGTTCGCGAGACTTGGGGCCGAGGTCAGCGGTCAGTGCAGTGGTCTGTGCCATGCCTCCACTATCGCATCGAAGGCGACGCGAGCTCAGTCGCGGGTCGGCCGCTGACCGGTCAGTTTGACCTGCACATAGAAGAACGGGTGGTCCGACGTACGGTCGACGAACGAGCCGTCGTTGCGCACATAACCCGAGAACTCCACCTTCGGTGAGCCCATGATCCAGTCGATCGTGCGACCTGCTGGTGGGTTGCAGCCGCCATTGTCACTGCCGCCGTTGGCGGCATGCATCGAGGTGTTGAGCACCATCTTGCAGAAGTAGCTGGTCCACTCGTTCATATCGCCAGCGATCAGCAGCGGGACTCCGGTGCGAATGATTTCGTTGGCGTTGGCGATCTGGCGCGACACGTTGATCGAGCGCCAGCGTCCCTGATTGCCCATCCCAAGCACGCCCGAAGCCGGGTTGTGATAGCTGGTCACCCAGAACTCCGCGCCGGTGGACTTGTCGCGCAATTTGACCAAGGGGAAGTTCACCCTGCGGCCGTTGAAGTAGTAGTAGGCCCGAGAGGTGCCAGTGACCAGATCAAACCGACTCTTGCGCCACACGACCGCGTTGTGGGCATCACCTTCAGGGGCGGCCATGCCTGGCCAGACTCCGTAGGTGCCGCTCATCCTGCGAATGAAGGTGAGCCGCTGATCGCGCTGGAACTCCTGGAACGACGCCACATCGACCGAGGCGCCGTTGAGCAGCGAGGCCGCCATCATGATCCGCGACGACCCACCGCGACGGTGGGAACTGCCCTGCACGTTAAACGTCGCCATGGTGAATTCGCTGGTCGGCGTGCTCAACACACGCTCGCGCTTGGCGTTGAGGTCGGCCAGACGGTTGAGTGCCTGCTCACGCTGGGCCAACTGGGCAGCAAGTTGGTCAGAGTTGTCGTTGTCTCGGCTGGCCGCCTGGGCGCGATTGAGGCTGGACAAGTCCAGCGAACCGTCGGCCAGCACCTTGCCGGCCGAGGGTTGAGCGGACTGGGGGAAGAAGGCCAATGAGCCGACGACAAAGAGCGCCAGGACCACCCCGGCGTACGTCAGTCCTACGAGGAATCGGCGCAACCCCACGGCGGAAGGATAACTGGAATTGTGAGTGCTCAGCAGCATCAGCACACAGGGTGCCCTGAGCGGTCTGGACCAGCCGCTCAGCAGCTAGCTGATCACGACCTCAACCCGCTGAAACTCCTTGAGTTCGGTGTAGCCGGTGGTCGCCATCGCCCGACGTAGTGCACCAACGAGATTCATCGTGCCGTCGGCAACGGCCGAAGGGCCGAAAAGGATTTCTTCGAGCGTGCCCACTTGGTCGAACTGCACACGCTCGCCACGCGGAAGTGCCCGATGCACTGCCTCGCTCCCCCAGTGGAAGCCACGCCCCGGCGCATCGGTGGCGCGGGCGAGCGGCGAGCCGACCATCACTGCGTCTGCACCGCAGGCGATCGCCTTGGCAATGTCGCCGGAGCGCCCGATCGAGCCGTCGGCAATCACGTGCACGTAGCGGCCACCGGACTCGTCGAGGTAGTCACGGCGCGCGGCGGCGACATCGGCGACCGCACTGGCCATGGGTACGGCGATGCCGAGCACCGTGCGCGTGGTGTGGGCCGCTCCCCCACCAAAGCCGACCAGCACGCCAGCCGCTCCGGTGCGCATCAAGTGCAACGCCGCCTGGTGAGTGGCACAACCCCCGACGATGACGGGCACGTCTAGTTCGTAGATGAACTCTTTGAGGTTGAGTGGTTCGGCTTGGCTGGAGACGTGCTCGGCGCTGACCGTCGTACCCCTGATCACGAACATGTCGACACCGGCATCGACCACGGTCTTAGCGAACTCCTTGGTCCGTTGCGGGCTGAGGCTCCCAGCCACGGTCACTCCAGAGGCGCGCATTTCGCGGAGCCGTTCGGTGATCAACTCAGCCTTGATCGGCTCAGCGTAGATCTCCTGCATCCGGCGCAGTGCGGCCCCGGATTCGAGTTCGGCCACCTCAGCAAGCAGATCGGTCGGGTCGGCATAGCGGGTCCACAGCCCCTCCAGGTCGAGGACGCCGAGACCGCCGTGCTTGCCGAACGCGATGGCGGTCTCGGGTGACATCACCGAGTCCATCGGCGCCGCCAAGACCGGCAACTCAAACCGGTAGGCGTCGATCTGCCAGGCGATGCTCACCTCTTCGGGGTCCCGAGTTCGTCGGCTCGGCACGATCGCGATGTCATCGAAGGAGTAGGCCCGACGAGCACGCTTGGCCCGGCCAATCTCAAAGTCAGTCACGCGGAGCAGCCTAACCGTCGCCTGCCCGTCCCCTTCCCGCCGTCTTGCTGGCTTAGCGACCGGTGTAGTTGGGCGCTTCGACGGTCATTTCGACGCCGTGGGGGTGGGATTCGGTCAGGGAGGCTGAGGTGATCCGCACGAAGCGGCCCTTGTCCTGGAGTTCGGTCACGGTGCGGGCGCCGACGTAGAACATCGACTGGTTCAGACCACCGATGAGTTGGTGGGTGACCGCGGCCAGCGGACCGCGGTAGGCGACTTGACCCTCAATCCCCTCGGGCACGATCTTGTCGTCGCTGGTGACTTCGGCCTGGAAGTAGCGGTCCTTGGAGTAGGACTTCTTGCCTCGACTGCTCATCGCTCCCAGGGAGCCCATGCCTCGGTAGGACTTGTATTGCTTGCCGTTCACGAAGACCAAATCACCGGGGCTCTCCTCGCACCCGGCTAGCAACGAGCCCAGCATCACGGCATCCGCACCGGCCACGATCGCCTTGGCGATCTCACCGGAGTGCTTCATGCCGCCGTCAGCGATCAACGGTACGCCGGCAGGCTTGGTCGCCAACGAAGCTTCATAGATCGCCGTCACCTGCGGCACGCCAACCCCGGTGACCACACGAGTCGTGCAAATCGAGCCAGGACCAACCCCGACCTTGACCGCATCCGCCCCTGCATCGACAAAGGCCTGCGCACCATCACGAGTGGCCACATTGCCGCCGATTACCTGCACATGCTTGGTGGCCGGATCGGTCTTGAGCCGATTCACCATGTCGAGCAACAAATGCACGTGGCCATGGGCCGTGTCGGCCACGAGCACGTCGACCCCGGCCTCGATCAGTCGTCCGGCTCGCTCCCAGGCATCGCCGAAGTAGCCGATGGCTGCCCCGACCAGGAGCCGTCCGTCAGCGTCGTACGACGCATTGGGGAACTGCTCACCTTTGACAAAGTCTTTGACCGTGATCAGCCCGGCCAGTCGACCATCGCCATCAACGATGGGCAGTCGCTCCCGCTTGTGTTGGCGCAGCAACTTGGTGGCGTCGTCGCGACTGATTCCCACCGGAGCCGTGATCAGTGGCATCGGCGTCATCACGTCGCGCACCTTGGTGGTGGCCCATTCCGCGACCGGGGTGAACCGCAGGTCGCGGTTGGTGATGATCCCGAGCAGGTGTTCGTCAGGGTCGACAACCGGAAGGCCGGAGACGCGGTATTCACCGCAGCGGGTGTCGAGGTCCTCCAACGTGGCGTCCGGCCCGATCGTGATCGGATTGGAAATCATCCCGGTCTGGGTCCGCTTGACCAGGTCGACTTGATAGGACTGGTCATCGATCGACAGGTTCCGGTGTAGCACCCCGATGCCGCCCTGGCGGGCCATCGCAATCGCCATCCGCGACTCGGTCACTGTGTCCATCGCCGCGCTGACCAGCGGCACTGCGAGTTTGATTTCGCGGGTCAGCCGGGTCGAGGTATCGATCTCGTTGGGTGCCAGGTTGGACTCGCCGGGTAGGAGCAGCACATCGTCGTACGTCAGGCCGAGAGCGGCGAACTTGGCGGGCAATTCTTCAGGTACGCCGGTCATGCGGGCCTTCCGGGACGTGGGCCGATCTGAGGTCCGCCAGTCTAGGCCCACGTGCAGGCCAGGCTCAGGTGGCTTCCAGCACACTACTTCCATGCGCGCGTGGCTACTTGTGCTCACTGTGGGGTTGCTGACCACTGCGTGCGCCGACCCCGTTCCGGAGTCCACGCTCACGGGAGTCAAGGAGTCGATCAGCGGTCCTGCTTATGTCGGGCAGACCTACGACGGAGGGCAACCGCGCTGGACCGTCGTGGCGGGCAACCGTGTGCGGGCACTCGACTCCGGGGTCAACGCACTCACCTGGCAACCAGATGGTCACCTGCTGGTGTGGCGGATGCGTTCGCTCAGCTCGCTTGATCCGGCGACCGGGAACCAGCGTGGCCGCTACCGCCTCAAACCCTCCATCTACGACGCGGGCACCACTCCGGGCTCGGTCACGCTCCGCGAAGGGCAGACCGCGTTGGTCGTGCTCACGCCCGATCTCAGGGTTCGCCGCCGAATCACGGTGCCGTCGACTGCGGTGCAGACCGACCAGATCGGCGACGGTGCCGAGTTCCACCTGCATCACCAGCCGCTGACCCTCGACGACGTGACCTGGACTCAGTGGTCGATCAATAGCGAAGACGACACCTTGACCGACCATGGCGTACTGCGGATCGAGCGCGACCAGATCGTTGAAGTGCTGCGCAACCAACCGGTGGTGTCGCTTCGGGCCAGCAGCGACGGGCGGGCACTGCTGGTGATCATGCAAGACAACGGTGAGTCCCAGAACTGTGGCGGCTGTGCCGTCGAGCAGAAGGTGGTGGAACTGGACCCGGCTACCGGCCAGATCTCCGCCGACTACGAGATGCCGCCCGGATATACCCGTCACTGGCGGATCGAACGCGTCGACAAGGTGGGCCGTCGCATCGCCGTCCAGTTTCGGATCGGGGAGGCCGGCGAAGGTCCACACCCACCGCGGTGGCAAACCTGGGTGTACGACGGCCGCTGGACCGAGTTGTCTCAGCGCCGTGATCGCCGGGTGATCTGGCAAGCCGGCGGACGGATGGAATGGCGGCAGACCGATCTGAGTGTGGATGAGGGCGAGGGCGCGTCGTACCAACTCCTCTGGAGGCCAACCTCTGGGCCTGCCGAGGATTTGTCGGATCAACTGCCTTGTCCAGCAGTCGACCACGACCAACTGGCGACTCCCCGAGTGAAGTTCTGCCAGGTTCTTCAGATCCCGGGCTCTCTGCTGCGGTGAGGCCTAAGCTGGACGCTCCACGCCAAGGTCAGGAGGCCCGATGACCCGCGCCCTCAAAGCCGCGCTGTTTTCATCTATCGACGGTGTCGTCGACGAACCGCACAACTTCCAGTTCGACGCCTTCGACGAGCGCATGGGCCAGTCGATGGGCGAGGCGATCGGCCCGGTCACCGACGTCATCATGGGGCGGGTCACCTACACCCAATGGGCCGACTACTGGCCGGCTGCCACCGACCCGTTCGGCCAGTTCATCAACCCGGTGCGCAAGCACGTCGCCTCGCGCACCCTGACCGCCGACCAGATTCAATGGCACAACGCCAGCTTGATCGACGGTGACCTGCACGAATTCGTCACCGCGCTGAAGGCCACCGAGGGCGGGGACATCTCGGTGACCGGGTCGATCTCGGTGGTGCGCGATCTGTTTCTGGCTGGTCTGCTCGACGAACTCACCCTGATGATTCATCCGGTGATCGCTGGCGAGGGGCGGCGGTTGTTTGAGCCGGGCACCCCGTTGACCAGGTTGCGCTTGGTCGGCGAGGAGTCCACTCCCGCTGGCAATGTGATCGCGCGCTACGCGCTGCGCTGACGATTCATCGCCAGGCTCGCGAACCGAACGAGCAACCAGAGCACCAACACAAGCAGCAGAGTGAACTTGATCGTGGCCAGCACCGAGGCGAGCGGAGCCAATGACGTGGTGACGCCATACACCCCCGCCAACATGCAGAGGTTCTCCACGACGTCGCACGCTGCGGCGGCCGCGGCCAGCCACCGTAGGGTTGGTCGGCGGGCCAGGATGCTCAGAAACCACAACAGGCTGGCATAGCTGGCAATGAAGGCGAAGTCGACCAGAATCTGTCGTTGGGCGGCCTCGATTCCGACGCCTCCCCAATCCGCCAAGATCGAATCGAATCTGGTCTGGGTCCAGGCGAACTCCAGGTCAAGAATCCCGTGACCGTGAGCCTGCATCGTGGACTCAAGGCGCGCCATCACGAAGTAGAACAGCGCAGCCAAGGTGGTACTGACAAACACCTTCAGACGATAAGACCGCAACTCCACAGGGCATCTTAGCCGCCGAGTAGGGGGTTATCGCGGGCCGAGTAGGGGCTTATGGCATCCCGAGTAGGGGGTTATCGCGGGCCGAGTAGGGGGTTATCGCCGTACGCCGTCCAGAGGTGGTCGACAAACCACGACCTTTACCCGCGCACCTCCAACCGCGATCAAGTTTGAGTCCTCCTTGATGCGCGCTTGAGCGCAATCGGAGCAATGTCGAAGACATCTCACCAGGGAAGGTTGATGAGGAGCCATCTGCTCGTGCTCGCCGCTGTTGCCACCGTGCTGCTGCCCACCGCACCTGCCTGGGCGGGCACCGCCCACACTCTGCTGTGCACCGGCAATGC
>WBZP01002314.1_pt1 | contig 17841 bp, 22 predicted proteins | sample 5204301 | NCBI WGS metagenome assembly WBZP01 (sample SAMN12412401, study PRJNA552823) | activated sludge metagenome | isolation source: activated sludge from nitrification reactor of wastewater treatment plant... | place: USA: Pennsylvania | collected 2017 | reverse complement strand
CATGCAATCGCTGTGAATGAGTGCGCTCTTTATGTGTCAAAATCACGCCGCAATCTACCAGCTGCCGCTTCATACCATCAGTCAAAATGACTCCAAAGCCAGTTGTCGCCGTGCCCGGATCGATACCAAGAATTTTCATACCAGTAGTATACTGGAGTTATGAGTGACCCGCAGCCAACTGTTAAAAAGCTCGTCCTAGAAAGCTACCTCGCCATGGTACGGGACAGTCTTGGCGCTCGGGTGTGGCAGCACTACTATTGTGAAATTGAAGGCGTCAGACAAGATATTATGGATGGCGGATCAAACGCTTGCGCCTGGTTCGTGTCTGGCATTCTAGTTATGCATAGGTTGATTGGCTCCAGTCACGCCACCGTCGCATCAACCGTTAAGGACCTCGAGGAAAGTGGCTGGCTTCACAGCAAACAGCCTCAACCCGGGTCTATTATCCTGTATGAAGCTTTGAACTTCGAAGATGGCTCGAGCCATACACATCTGGCCATTTATCTCGGTGATGACCGTGCCGTCTCGACGAGTTATGCCGATGCCGTACCGAAAGAACATGACTGGCGCTACCGAGATAGTGGTGAGCGGGCCGTTGCAGCCATCTATCATCTGCCGAGCTTGATCAATAAAAAACCCTCACCTCTGAAATGAGATGAGGGTGAGCGGGATTAGACCCACCAAGGTTCAGCTGAAGGTGCATTCACTGGGTTGTCACGCTGAGCCCACAGTGGCGGCTCGACGACTTCGCAGACAATGATCCAGTCGGCCGCAACACGCAAGGTTTTGTCACGACTACCAGGTTCGAGGTCCAGAAAGAACGCTGTTCCGCCATGCAGTTGTTCATCTGTCGGCGGTAAGGCCACGCCGGAAACGGTGTTGGACTGGTGCATGTTGGGAGACTTGTAGGTCACCCGCACGCGCCGGTTGTGATACTGCAGGTACCGCTGTTCAGGTCGCATCGATATGAACCTCCGTAAAGCCCCCTGCGTAATTCGGGAACTCCGCCAGAAACACATCGCCATGCGCCAGATTCGTGACCATCGGCCGCTGTTCAGCACAGAACGGGCAGTCCTCCATCGCGTAACTTGGCACATCGAGCTGCCAACAAGTGGTCAGTCGCGGCACGTCGAGCACGTCGTGCGTAACGGCGCGCGTACGATTGACCATGCAGGCCACACCGATGACGATGCCGCCAGCGGCCCGGACTGCAGCGATGGTCTTCTTGGTCGAGCCTCCAGTCGTGATGACGTCCTCAACCACCAAGACTCGTCGGCCACGCACGGCTCGTTGAAAGCCAGCGCGCTCGAGCGCGAAATCATCACCGTGCTTGTCCGCCCAAACTGCACCAATGTTGGTGAAATTCGAATCGAACAAGAACTGTGCGAAACCACCGGCGAGATAGACTCCACCAATGGCTGGGCCGGCGACCACCTCAGGCCGTGCCGTAGACGACACACCATGCAGCCAGTCACCCGCCCACTTCATGTAGAAGTGACGCATCCGCCAACTCTGGGCGAATAGCGGATCACAGTCGATGTAGATCTCGGCGTGACGACCCGACTTGAGATGAAGGTGTGACTTCTCGATGATCGCATCGGTCGTCCGCAGCTCGTGGGCAAACTGATGTTCGTGAGTTGCGACGGTTAGTTCCATTGGCTAATGCCTTTCCGTTCGAATTCTTGGTCGGGATTCAGACCGGCCTCGATGCATTCTGCGTAGAGCGCACCAAACAGGTCATCACGGTCGAGTTCGAGCTTGCTCAGCCCTTTCAACGTCTTGCGCGGCAATGTGCCACGAAAGAGCTTCAGAAGCTCCTTGGCGGTCAGATCGAGCGCATCAGTCATGGCTTGGCTCGCGGGGGTTGAAACCCAGCCGTTCGACCCACTGGTCAACCGGCTCGAGCAAGTGCTTATCGGTGAAAATGGCTTCGGCATCGAGCCCACGACGTTCGAGCTCTTTCCAGACCTCGTTGTAGGTGGCGAGCGGATCGAGTTCGAGATCGCGCAAGCTGTCGAGGAACGATTGGGGCAAGGTGTCGCTGAAGAGGGCGATGAGCTCATCCGTGGTCGGGAGCGCACTGCCTTCGTCATCGGCGAAGGATTTGTCCTGGGGCATTTCTTCTCCAGTGTGTAAGGTACGGCAGACTATATTTTACAATAATTGAACATATTAAGCAATAATTATGGCCCTCAGTGTAAACCAAGGGCCAATGGATCAGACGTCGTTGCCGGGAGGGAGTGTGAAGAGCGTCTGACGGATGACATCATTCATGCGCATGACTTCTTCTCGTGCAGCAGCTGGGACGCGAACGATCGGCGGTTGCCCCTCCGGCGACTGAGGGTACAGCACCGATCGCGAGGCATTGATGACGAAGCCGTCACCTCGCGCATTGCGGCCGTTCTGCACGGCCAGCTCGAGGCTGCCGCCCTGCGCCCCGACGCCGGGGATGAGGATGGGGATGTCGTCGCCGACCAGCTCACGTACGCGCAACAGTTCTTCTGGTACTGTGGCGCCAACAACAACCGCGCAGTTTGAGTTGTAGTTCCACAGCTCATGCACGTTTTTCGAAAGCTGCAAGTGAAGAGGGAGATGATCTTCTGGTTCTGACCATCCATGCTCGTAGAGATCTCGATGGACGTAGAGATCCTGCAACTCACCCGCGCCTTCATTGCTGGTCCGCACCAGCACGATGACACCACGATCCACCTCTCGGAGGAACGGCTCCATCGCGACGTGCCCCATGTACGGGTGGACGGTGATGGCATCACAGTGCAGGTGACGAAACGCGAAGAGCGCCGTGCCCTGGTTGGTGTTGCCGATGTCAGCCCGCTTGGCGTCGAGGATGATCACGACATTCGGGTACTTATCACGGACGTAGCCGACGACATTCTCGAGCGCCTGGATGCCTTCAGACCCGTACGCCTCGAAGAAGGCGGTGTTCGGCTTGTAGGCGCAGACCAGATCTTGAGTAGCATCGATGATGCCGATCAAGTACTGCGTGAAGGCGATCTTGGCGCCCGGAAATTCTTCTGGATCCTGCCAGCCGAGCGGCAAGATCTTCGTGATGTCCGGATCGAGTCCGACACAGACGAACTTGCCGTCATTCCACTGGCGCTGCAGTCGATCGTAAAACCGCCCCATGACGGTCCCCTTTCAGTTGTAGGTGCTGAGGGTGATTATAAGATTAGCTAGTGATCACAACAAGCTTAAGCGGCCGCTCGCTCGAGTACGTCATCGGGGATATCAAAGTTTGCTACCACGCTCGAGACGTCATCGAGGTCGTCCAGAAAACCAATTAGCTTCATGATGCTGCGCGCCTTCTGTTCGTCTTCGACATGCACGGTCTGATTTGGAACTAGTTCAACATCAGCACTATCGACACTATCTTCGCCCAGCGCATCTTTGACTGACTCGAGATCCTTTGGCGCTGTATACACCACCAGCTGCTCACCCGAGTCATCGATGTCCGCTGCGCCAGCTTCAATCGCCGCCAAGCTCAACTCGTCTTTATCAGCGCTCGCTTTACACAGAATAACGCCCTTCTTATCGAACATATATGCCACCGAGCCAGTTGAGCCAAGATTGCCGCCGTACTTTGAGAACGTACTCTTCACGTCAGATGCAGTACGATTGCGATTATCAGTCAGCGCCTCGACCATAATGGCGACACCAGCCGGGCCATAGCCCTCATAGACTAGCTCTTCAAGCGCCGCGCCACCAGCTGTGCCGGCCCCGCGGGCGATCGAGCGCTCTATATTAGCAGCTGGCATGTTGGCTTGCTTAGCTTTTTGAACAGCCAGGCGCAGCCGGAAATTCATCTCCGGGTCAGCGCCTTCGCGAGCCGTGAGCGCGATCTCATTACCGAGCTTGGTGAATATTTTCCCACGCTTGGCGTCAGCCGCACCCTTCTTATGCTTAATGGAATGCCATTTACTGTGTCCGCTCATAGCTCTAAATTATACCTTTTTAACCTGTAAAATAGAATGCCTGCGCGAGCCGACAGCGGCGAGGGCAAATAGCGATGCGTAACTGACCAGCATCACCGCCGTATCAACGTGCGTCACAACCGCTGCCGTAGGAATCTTTGCCAGTATCTGAATGAGCGATAGCACCGCATCAATCGCCTGCCCGATCGGGTGAGCATACATAGGCGCCTGGGTCGGTAAGAAAATACCAAGCCCAGCAGCCATGAATGCACCCAACATGACGAGCGGAATCAGCGGTAACACAATCAGATTCGCGAGCGGCGCGATCAGTGAGAAGCTGCCAAACACATGGGCAATGAGTGGCGCCGTCATAAGATGCGCCGCCAGCGAGATCATGAACAATTCGATGAGCCAACGACCACGCAGTACACGGCGTGGCATCAAGGCTGGCGCAACAAACAATACCCCAACCAGCGCCAAGACGGAGAGTTGCCAACCTAGATCACCATACAAATAGCGTGGATTCCAGGCAGTCATAATGACTACCGTCGCGCCCAGGGCCACTCGCACATCGAGCTCCCGCCGCGTCCGAGCTACGAGTAAAATCAAGCCCGACATGACAGCAGCCCGGACAACCGAAGCAGTGGCTCCTGTCATCAGAACAAACAAACCGATCGCTGATAGCGCGACCATAGTTGTGAGTCGGCTACGTCGCCGCCAAAAAACCGCACATAGGGCCACTACGACGGTGAGATTATAGCCAGACACGGCCAGAATGTGCGTCAGACCCGCTACCTGAGTCGCAGTCTGAATGTCCGATGGTAATTGGCTGCGTCCGCCAAACAGCACGCCACTCGCAAAGGCCGCTGTCTCTGGGGTTAGTGCTACATCTAATCCTTGCTGCATAAGCTGCTTGACGCGAATCGGGTACGGCTGTACCGGATCAACCACCTTCACGCTAGCATACCAGATCTGTGATTGAGCCCGGCCCAGCGCTCGACCAACCTTCCCTTCGGCCTGCACTAACTGACCTTCACGGGGGCTACCAACCATTGATTTGATCTTGAGCATACCGTCGACTGGTCGACCGTCAAGCTCGACATCATCAAGGTAGAATTCATAGAGTCGATCACTATTCCAGACTGGCTCTGCCGCCACTCTACCTACCGCCACTACCTTTGCACCATGAAAATCGCGCGTACTAAGAGCCTGCTGTGATCGAAAATACAGCTCACCGCGCCACAAACCCGCCATTAGCGCCAAGATCAGAATTACCAGATAACCGAGTCGAGAACGAACTCGCCACAGGGCTGCCCCGGCAATTACTATAACCGCCCAGTACCACCACTCAACCTGCAGATAATATTGGGTCGCTAGACTCAACCCAACCAACCAGCCAATGACGGCGCCGACTATGAGCAGTGTTCGCTTCATTTCCGGCTATCGTATCGCAAGCCACGAGCCGAAGCCAAGCTTGAAGCGCTTTAGGAGCTAGCGGTGAGAGCTTTTAGCATTTGTGGGATCGACTCTAGTGGATTATTGCCTACCTCAACACCCAATAATTTCAGAATCAACCAGGCAATCAATATGAGCCAAGCACCAAGGGCTATGATAGTCAGTGGCCAAAAAATCCACGGTGGAATTCGGCGATAAGGATGCATATCATCTCTATTCTAACATGAGCGTGTTCAAGCCCGCCGCCTGCTCGGTCATCAGATTGACTTCTAGATGTTTTTCAGGTTAAATAAGACAGTTCTCTTGCCTCTCTGCGATACAAAAATCCGCCAGCCAAGCGCCTGATATATGGTCAATTACCGCAAGCGGCGAACCATACGAAGTTGTACGTAGTTTTTACACAGAGAACCCTGCATAATGATAAGAGCTTTTACCTATAAAAGCGGCTGTCATCACGCAGCGAGAACGCGGGCCCATAGCTCAGTTGGTTAGAGCGACAGCCTTTTAAGCTGTGCGTCCTGGGTTCGAATCCCAGTGGGCCCTCCATCGAAACAGTCGATCCTCGCGGTCGGCTTTTTCGATGGAGTAAACTCAGCTCGCCTAGCGATCAACTGATAGGCCGCCTTTCACGAACGAGATTGACAGTGCTTACGGCTCAGACTATCATCCGCTTAGTACCTTTACGAAAGATGAGGCGCCATGAGCCTGCTGCTTGACTATGCACAGATCCCCGGCCTTCGCTGCGGGCTGTGTGGGGGAGATGAATTCCGTATCAAAGCTTCGCCAGCAACCAACACGATAGTAGTGCACTGCCGCTGTGGTGGCCGCAAGCCAATGCCGCGCAACACCCAGATAATCCAGGCTGTACTCGAGCCGCTCGACCAACCCAAATCATGCCAAGCCCCAACTCAGCCACTCCAGCCTTCATAATGCACGTTTCCCCGCTTTCATCACCGAAGGCGGGTTTTTACGTAGAAAAATACCCCGCAGCCAATGGCCGCGGGGCGCTAGTTTCATAGCTAGTGGAGGGCTGGGATGAGACCAGCTTGCGTCAGCACACGAACCTCTTCGTCGTCGGCCGGGTTGAACTTGCCAGCCGTGAAGTACTGCACGCGCTCTGGGTTACGCTCCATGAGCGCCCAGATATTCAGATTGCCAGCGGCGTAGATCAAATCTTTGCCGTAGTACACGCCGGGCGTCTGACAATCGGTACCGCGAAAGACTCGATTGGTACGAATCCAGGCTCGCTCCTCAGGCGTCTCCAGCGATCGATCAGCCGGCATCCTCTCCTCATCGATGAGCCGGTAGTACATCACCATGCACTCATAAATAGTTCGAAAATCACGCGGTCGACCGTCGATCAAACCGGCCGCCAAACTGGTCGCCAAGTAGGCTTCTTCACCACGGTGAAAACGAGCCTCGCCCGTGACGGCTTGCTCGGTTACCGTCGTGACACCCTCCTCGGCCCAGCGATTGCTGGCTGTGCCACTCGAGCTCAAAAGGAAATAACCGGTCTGCTCTCCCCGGTATCGCCGCTCCGCATGCAGGCGCTCATGCACCAGCGAGCTAAGAGCGCTTTTTGCCGGAACGACACGTTCAGCCGGGATGAAGATGCGGCGCTTGATGCCACTCATCGACATCCGTGCCTGCTTCGTGGTAATCTCTGGCGCCCATCCTTCCAGCCCGGCGGACTTAAAGGAGCGCTCAAATAGCCACGCGAAGTACTGTGCGTCCCAGTAGCCCTTCGTGCGAACGCGGGTCGGGATCTTCATCTCGTCTTTCAGTGCCAGCAGCGCGTCTCGCGAGCGCTCGATGAGATGATGCGAGGGCAGCATTGATGTGCCGTCGTGTTCAGGGAGGATCTCCAGCAGCAGCTCGGTCGAACCATACGGATCGGATTGCAGTCGACGGTACAGGCTCGTCAAGATGCTCTGGAAGATATCCTCGCTGGGCTCGAAGCGCAGGTCGCGATTAGCAGCAGCAAAGGCTGTCATGTCACGACTCTGAGCGGCTCGAGCCAGACGTAGCAAGGCGCGGCGCCGTTCCAACGACTCGCCGAATAGCCGGCTTAACGGTGAAGCATCCAGCTCCTCAACTAACTGAGAATCTGTTTCGATCGCCCGCTCGAGGCGATCAAGCACCGGGCCCAGCCGCTTGCCCTTCAGGGCTTGGTAGGTATACCTCGGATTACGTACTTCACCAGCCATGAACTGGCGCTTTTGTTCGGCAGCTTCTGCCGGATCAGGACGGAACAACTTGATGGTGTCGATCGCAGCAGCCTCGGAGACCGCGGCGAATGCTTGGTCTTTCCAAGCAGTGGCCATGACGGCCCCTCTCACTAGTAGGTACGAAAACGCTATTTTACTATTTTTTTAGATAATAGTCAATATAAAAACTAGGCACCGATCTTGTCTCGACGGCGTTTGCCCTGTGCACGCTCAACGACAAAATCAATCATCTTGCCAGCAATATCTTCCTTAGTCTGCTTTTCGATACCCTCGAGTCCCGGCGAACTATTGACCTCGAGCACCAATGGCCCGCGCTTCGAACGAATCAGATCAACCCCAGCGATCGACAGACCGAGTGTCGAGGCCGCCTTGAGAGCCATGTTCTGCTCTTTCTTTGACAGTTCAACGGGCACTGATTCCCCGCCGCGATGTAGGTTTGAGCGAAATTCACCCTCTTGCCCTTTACGCATCATCGCGCCAACAATCTTGTCGCCAACTACGATAACACGGATATCAGCCCCATCAGCCTCTTCGATAAACTCCTGCAGAATAACTGAGGCATTGATTGAATTAAAAGCTTCAATGACCGACTTAGCGGCTTTCTTAGTTTCGGCCAGCACCACGCCCTTGCCCTGCGTACTTTCGAGCAACTTTACAATCACTGGAGCGCCGCCAACGAGTTCGAGTGTTTCGGCAGCCTCGGCGGTCTGTGAAGCAAAGACCGTCTTTGGGATGCCAACGCCAGCTCGAGCCAACAGCTGCATCGAACGCAGCTTGTCACGCGACCGCACCAGGGCTAAGGAACTGGTGGCAGTGTAAGCTCGCATCATTTCAAACTGACGCAAAACCGCCGCACCGTAGAGGGTGTAACGTGCGGCAATCCGTGGAATCACCGCCTGCACATCATCGACCGAGCGACCTTCCCAGTGTACTGATGGGTTGCGACTCTCGATCGCCATGTAGGCCTTCGTGTAGTCAACTACGACTGGCGCGTGCCCACGCTGTTTGGCAGCTTCGACCAAGCGCTGCGTAGAATAGTTTTTGCGACCGGCTGAGAGAATGACTATTTTCATACTAGTATCTTACCTTATTTGAGTTAGTTAGCGACGTCAACAACAAAACGATGACGCAAGAAGCGTCGGCCCAACAGGATCGGTGCTCGCATCTGGCTACGATCAGCAAGCGTGAATTCGGCTTCAAATATTTCATCAGATTCGGCTACCCGCACTCGAGTCTTGATGACATAGCGAGTTTGCGATACACCAAAAGAATTGATCACGCGTGTCTTCGAAAAATCCTTCAGAGTAATCAATTTAGCGGTATATTGTGCATGATCAGGATCTAATACATGAAAAGACAGATACTTCTTCTTGCCGACCGTGATCACCTCGACATTACTGCAATGCAGTGCGTTTTTGTAGGCGCCAGTATCGACTTTCGAGACAACATCAGTCAAGCCAAAATCAATCAAGTCAATGGTAGTTTTACGGCCTAGGATAGCTTTCTTATGGATCATCGGCAAACCTCTCGTGATCAGTGTATCATTTTGCACCGGCTTCACGAGGAAATCTCCTGCTGTATGGTCTCGGCGAAAAAGCCTTGCTTGCGTCGCTTCCATGAGCCATTTTGACGGATCAATATTTTATCAGCTTCGTTCGGCTGGTCCATGACGTATTTTATGGCTTCCTCGGTAAAAACACCATCTTGTGAGCCCTTAAAGAGAATGGTAGCGCCTGGTTCTACGATTGCTCGCAAGCAGGCACCCGCCTGATTCGCCCGTGCAAAGACATGCACGTGCTGTGCATCAAGACCAGCTCGAATCGCGGCCGGTGCCAGGTATTTGCCCGCGGTGTCGTCAATCACCACCAGCTCATCAACCACCTCAGCCGCACGCTGACCAATCTTTTCATGGGCTTCCTGCGTAGTATCACTCAGTTCATTCATGCTGCCGAGAACGGCGATTTTTTTTCCAGTATAGCCATTGAGCGTCTTGAGGGCTGCCAACACTGAAATTGGTGAGGCGTTAAAGGTATCATCCAAAAGCACGGTGCCCTGGCGCCCAACAACTGGATTCATCCGTCCGCGGACTGGCTCAATCATCGGTACCGCCGCTGCAATCTCGTCCAGGCTCCATCCCAGCTCATGCGCAACTGCGGCTGCTGCTGCGACCGCATAGAGCGCCTGGGTAGCCACCATATTCGTCTGAATCTTAGCCGATTTTTTGTCGATGACCAAGTTGCCCGCTAACTTACCATCTGGCTGCGTAGTAATATTACGAATCGATACCACACCATGCTGAATGCCAAACGTCTTAGCTTGTGCAGCGTTCGCCTGCTCGGCGAGGTCAGGAAAATCGGCGTTATAGATTATCTGCTGACACATACTTGCCAGCTTCCAGACGGCGGCCACCAACCGGTCATAGCTGTGAAAATAACTCAAATGAGCTGGTGATACGCCAGAAATTACGCCGATATCTGGCTGGAGCTCCTTGATATAGGTACCTAATGAGGCATGGCGGCTCTCGGCCATTTCGAGCACTACCACATCAAACGGAAAATCCTTGGTACGGCGATGCACCGACCAGAGAACGGGCACCCAACGCACCAGCCAGCGATTATACTTCGGAAATGGTAGTCCAAAAAAGTTTAGCCGAATTGTCCGATCAGAATTATGATTTTGATCTTCTATGTAGAGCCGATAGCGGGTGGCCAGCAGCTGGGCGATAGCAACTTTGGCTGAAGTCTTACCAATCGAACCGGTGACGGCGATAATTTTTGGCCGATGCCGAGCCAGCACCTGACGCATAGAGCGATCCAATAGCTGTGAGATCAGATTGATCTTGGCGCGACGATAGCGAAATAATAGGTTGCGCTTCGGCATAACCACCTCCAACAATTAATAGTATGTTCGAACAAAAAATGACCACCCGCAACTGGTTACATCGTGATCATTTCCGCCTCGTGTAAACTACCCTCATTCTACGATATTTTGGCGATTTTGTCTAGTCCTAACAGGTCTACAAGCTTACTTTTTCTTCTTGCCCTTTTTCCCCTTTTTACCTTTTGCATCGTCATCGTCTTTGATCTTACGTTTCCAAACGGTAATGATGATCAGCCAGGTAATTGTTGCGGCCAGCAAATACAAACGGTTATTGGCGGCCAATGCCACCAAATTATAGTTCTCGAGCACCTTGCTACCCACCTCTGGCTTGAGGTAACTCTGAGTATAGGCGATCAGTGTAGCGCTCGTGAGAAAGGCTAAAATAAAGCTGCGCAGGCCGAAGCGTCCACCGACCGAAACAGTTTTCCCGAGCGAGAGCGTGATGGCCACCACCGCCAGTAAGGCAAGCTGCACGGTAGCCAATTCTAGAGTCTTGAGCCCCAATTTATCGAGCTGTGTTACGACCAGCTCAGATAGCTGATCGACAGCGAACAGTCCGACTAAGACAGCTGCTGCGATCCGCTTCAGACGACCTTCGCCGAAGAGAAAGGCCATCAAGAAAAAGCCGCCGATGATCGCGAAGACGTACAGATTAGCATCGATGCTCAGAGAACCAAACTGCATATGCTATCATTATACACTTCTGGCTATAAAACACTTATCTTTGAAACACCCCCAGCTAAGTTTTATAATTACGTCACCGATCGCACCTCACAGGAAGCCCACGTCATGAGCGACCAACCGGAAGAGGCACCGCCACCGCAGCTGACGTACTATGTTGATGTCCAAGTACGTCACAACTCCACGTACATCGTTTTCTATCAAGAAGGCTGCCCACATATTGGCGCCGGCATGGAAGAGTTGGCCGGTGAAATGTTGCGCTTCTCACAAGCCTACACGGCCGTACCCTTTTATGTGGACGCTAATTACCGCATGGGTGAATTCATCTTCGAGCTCAAGCCCGAATACGCACAACTCCTCACGCGCTCCATAGCGCTCCGACACCTGCTGATTGAAGATGCGATGGAGATCATCGCCTTCACCCATAAGGCACGCCCATTTTTTCTGCCGGCTGTCCGGGCACAGCTGTGGCCAGACACATTCTAACCCCTCATCCCGAGGGGTTTTTACTTAAAGAAGCCTTTTTTCTTAGCTGACTTGTAGGCCTGCAAAGCTTCCTTTTGCTTATGTGATAGCTTATGAGGCACCTCGACCGTAACTTCTACCAGATGATCGCCATGACGATTGGTGTGTGGTAGCGGCATTCCCTTGCCGGTTAGTTTTAAGATTTTACCTGGCTGCGTGCCGGCTGGAACTTTGATGATCACTTCACCCTCGAGCGTCGTGACTGGAATTTCCGTTCCCAGAGCCGCATCGACCATATCGACTGTGACCCGAGAAACCAGATTGGCTCCGTGACGTTCAAAATCTCGCGGCTCACGAACGTGCACCTCGATATAGAGATCTCCACGCTGCCCGCCCTGGCCATATTCACCCTTACCCTGCATCCGAACCGACTGACCATTATCGATCCCTGCGGGTATTTTCACTTTAATGTTTTCGTTTTTTCGCTCGCCGGTCGATCGATCCATCACCCGCAGATTGAGCTCGCGAGTTGTGCCACGCACCGCGTCATCAAAATCAATCGCTATCGATACCTGTACATCGCGGGGTCGATTACGCATGCCGCCAAATATTTCCGAAAAGATATCACCAAAACCGCCGGCGCCCGAAAAATCGAACTGCACGCCATCAAAGCCAAAGCCACCAGCCTGACCACCAAATGGATCACCGCCGCCAGGGTTGGCGGCTCCCGCCGCGTGACCATAATTATCGTAGGCCGCACGCTTCTGATCATCTGACAGCACTTCATAGGCCTCGCTGACTTCTTTAAACTTGGCCTCGTCTCCACCTTCACGATCGGGGTGATGCTTGACCGCGGCTTTGCGAAAGGCCTTTTTGATCTCATCAGCACTGGCATCACGCGACACACCTAGAACATCATAATAATCTCGCTTATCAGCCATTATCCGTCTCCTGCTTTTTCGCTACTCGCCGTGGTTTAGCGGCTTTTTTGGGTTCGACTTTCACCGGCATGCTCGGCAGCATACTACCAAGAGCTGAGCCAGTAAAGACGCTTGGTGGAGTGCTGCTTTTATGACGTGTAGACTGACGGTTATTTTGTTGTTTGCGCGGCTGCTTTGGCGACTCATGATGATGCGCTGCCGCTTCAATTGGCTCATCAACAGCTTCTTTCTTCAATGCTGGACCAAGCACAGCTGCTGCGTTTTTCGAAGTGATGGTGTAACGCTTGGTGGCGATGCGTGCCAGAGCCGCATTGCTGACACCACGGAAGCCGACGTAATACAATTCCGCACCGCGTCGCTTTGCCTCCTCGACAGCCGGCATGAGATCACCGTCTGAGCTGAGGAGCACAAGGCGAACATTATCACCAGAGCTACGAATCAGGTCAGTCGCAATCGTCACATCAACGCCTTTTTCAACCAGCACCGGCTCACGGTGACCACACTCCACACAAGGCTTACCGTCGCGCACCAAAAGATGGCCGGCTTCAATATAATCGACCTTCTGACTCTCTAGCGCTGCTCGCCAGGTCGCCGCATCGGCCGCGTAGCGCTCAGTGCGTTCTTTGAGCTCGGGAGTTTTTTCGATGATGTGGACTTTGGCAGCGTAATATTTGATGGCCGCATTGCGCACAGTCGGATCCTGAAGTGTGTTTTCAAAAAGTTTGCGAATATCTACGCGCACCAGCTCGTCGCGATATTTAATCAATCGAGCTTTGGCCAGGCTGTCACGCAACTGGTAGACGAAGTTTTCGCCGTCAATAAAAAAGATGGTTTTCATAATTATTACTTCTTATTCTTTCGCTTATTTCTATATGTCCCTATGAGTGCGCCTGTACCAGCTGCGCCAAGTACGAGACTGGGGATTAAAACCCAGTTTGCGACATGACATTTTGGTGGAGCAGGATCCCAAAGCTCCGGAGGAATAAATTCAGGCCTTTCTGGGTAATCACACTGAATGACAGTGTCATAATTCGACAAGAAAATGTAAAAGTTTCCAATTTTTAATTCAAGCAAACCATTAGCCACATTCCACGAGAATATTCCGATGATAAGCGCCTGAACTATGAGTATACTGCTCAATAAGATTTTTAGCTGTGCATTCATTTTTTCTTGCCTTTTTTTGGCTTATCGCTCAAGCCAATGTATCCCGCAACTCCGGCACCGGCCAGCGCTAGTATGGCTCCGTCCCAAGGATGATAGCGTAAATATGTCTTGGGCCCGATGCAAGCTACGAAGCCCTTATCGTCATCGCGATTTGGCCACCATTGCCAGACGAAGTATACGTCAGACCAAGTATTCTGATAGCTCGCATCATAGGGTGATACACACTCTTGCGACAGCTGCTCATTCACGGTCGTAGTCGCCAGGTACCCGGCCGTGAGGAGCAAAGCTGCAGCAATAGTGAGGGCGATGATGGATTTCAAAAGCTATTTTTTCTCGTCAACGATTTCGCCTTCTTCGGCGTCGTCAGACTTATCATCCGCTTTTTTGGCGTCTTTGTCAGCGTCTTTGGCTTCAGCTTCACTTGAACCAGCTTCGGCTTCCTGCTTGTACATAGCTTCACCGATTTTCGTCAGCTTGTCTGACAAGTCTTGCGTCAGCTTCTTGAGCTCTTCAGCGTCTGGCTCAGCTTCACCAAGCTTGTCCTTCAGGGCTTTGGTCGCGTCTTCGACGTCTTTCTTGATCGCAGCGTCGACCTTGTCGCCGGCGTCTTTCAAGCTCTTCTCGGCAGTGTAGACCATCGTGTCAGCGTGATTTTTGGTCTCAACTGCCTCTTTCTTCTTCTTATCTTCCTCAGCGTGCGCTTCAGCGTCGGTCTGCATTTTCTTGATCTCTTCCTCGGAAAGATTGGCCGAGTTCTGTATCGTGATGTGCTGCTCTTTATTGGTCGCCTTGTCTTTGGCAGTCACACTGACGATACCATTGGCGTCGATATTGTAGCTCACTTCGATCTGTGGCACGCCACGCGGAGCTGGTGGAATACCATCAAGCTGGAAGCGACCGAGCACCTTGTTGTCATTTGCCATCTCGCGCTCACCCTGCAACACAACGATCTCTACTGACGGCTGGTTATCGCTGGCAGTTGAGAACACCTGTGTCTTACTAGTCGGGATGGTGGTATTGCGCTCGATGAGCTTCGTCATCACACCACCCATCGTTTCGATGCCAAGCGAAAGTGGAGTAACATCCAAGAGGAGTACGTCCTTCACATCGCCGCCGAGCACACCGCCCTGAATAGCCGCACCAATCGCGACGACCTCATCCGGGTTCACGCCCTGCAGTGGTTTCTTGCCGAAGAAAGCTTCGACTTCCTTTTGCACCAGTGGCATACGGGTCATTCCCCCAACGAGGATAATCTCATTGATGTCCTCTTTCTTGAGGCCAGCATCTTTCAACGCGGCTTCGCATGGCTTCATCGTGTCCTTCACGAGCTGACCAACTAGCTCTTCCAGCTTGGCGCGGTTGAGGGTGAGATTGAGGTGCTTTGGACCGGAGGCATCGGCCGTGATGAAAGGAATATTCACTTCGCTTTCTTGAGTAGTAGACAACTCGATCTTCGCTTTCTCGGCAGCTTCTTTGAGGCGCTGCATGGCTGCCTTGTCTTTCTTTAGGTCAATGCCTTGGTCTTTCTGGAACTCATCGACAAGCCAATTGATGATGGCATTATCAAAGTCATCACCACCCAAGTGCGTGTCACCGTTCGTCGACTTCACCTCAAAGACACCATCGCCAAGCTCGAGCACGGACACGTCAAACGTACCACCGCCCAAGTCATAAACAACGATCTTTTCTTCGGCTTTTTTATCAAGGCCATACGCTAACGCAGCAGCCGTTGGCTCGTTGATGATGCGCTTCACTTCAAGGCCTGCAATCTTACCGGCGTCCTTGGTTGCCTGGCGCTGAGCATCGTTGAAGTAAGCCGGCACAGTAATCACTGCTTCGGTTACTGGTTGGCCGAGGTACTTCTCAGCGTCGGCCTTGAGCTTACCAAGAATCATGGCCGAGACTTCTTCAGGCGTATAATCCTTGTCACCCATGGTGACTTTGACGTGACCATCCGCCTTGACGATTTTGTAAGGCATCAGGTCAATGTCGCGCTTCACCTCCTCGTCATCGATCTTGCGGCCAATCAGTCGCTTGACCGAAAAGATCGTGTTGTCTGGATTCATGACGGCCTGACGCTTAGCTACTTGACCGACCAGGCGCTCACCGTTCTTATTCACCGCCACAATCGACGGCGTAGTGCGCGCACCTTCAATGTTAGTAATAACTGTTGGGTCACCACCTTCCATAACAGCCATGGCCGAGTTGGTTGTCCCGAGGTCAATTCCGATAATCTTACTCATTTACTTGTCTCCTTCTTTACTTTCATCTGGTGATAATTGCGATTGTTTACCTTGGCTGACCCGAACGCTGGCCGGCCTGACTACGCGATCAGCGATCATGTAGCCGGGTGTCAGCACTTCAGCCACCGTCTCAGGCGGATGGTCTGAGACTATGCGCTCCAGGGCATCCATGCGATTATGATCAAAAATCTCGCCTGGCTGGGGACTAAATTTCTTTACGCCCATCTCGTCAAGAATCTGTTCAAGCTGCGTGCCAACATAACTCATACCTTGTGCCCAAGGGTCATTCTGGAGATGTTCAGGCAAGTGCATAGCGGCGCGGTCGAAGTTATCGAGTGCTGGCAGCAGATCGGCCAGCACTGCCAGCTTGGCGTTATTCAGCAGGTCCTGACGCTCACTCGCCACCCGCTTTTTATAATTTTCAAAGTCAGCTTGAACGCGCTGCAGCGTAAGGGTGAGATCAGCTATCTGATCTTTCTTGAGGATTTTTTTGGTAGGTTTTTCTGATTTAGGCATTTAACACTTCCTCCAATTTCTTACCAGTTAGCGCGACGAGACTGGTCACTTTAGGATAATCCTGGCGGGTCGGGCCAACGACACCGATGTAGCTATTCTCTGAATATGGACTTTCAAATCGGGCGACTATCATGGCCATACCACTGGTACGGGCAAAAGGATTCTCAGCACCAATAAACACACCTAGATCGTCGTGAAAACCTGGTCCGAACACCCACTCAGACAGTGCATCGAGATAGCGGGCGGCAGCGGCAGCGCGCACTTGCTCGCCAAACTCCGGCTGTGAGAAAAGTTGATGCAGGCCATGATAATAGATCGTATCCGACAGCGTCGCGAAAGCCATATTCCCGGTCATATCCGACAGCGTCTCAGTAGCTATCTTGATTGCCTGATCAACACGATCTTTCAACGAAGCAACTCGCTTCTCCACGGTTGCCACCGTGCGCTCTTTCGGGGCGGTCGTAGCCAGCGTATTCACGTAGAAGCGATAACCTTTGTCGGTTGGGACGCGACCCGATGAAATATGTGGCTGATAAATGTAATCATGACGCTCAAGCGCAACCATCTCAGCCCGAATTGTTGCCGAGCTAACATCAAAAATCTCAGCTAAGGCGTGACTACCAACTGGTTCGGCAGTCGCGGCGTAGAGCCGAATGATTTCTGCGAGAATGGCGGTTTGACGTTCGGTCATCAGTAATTTGCCTGGGTGTTCAGAGTCCGGAAGCCTCTTGGTTGTACATGAAAAGCTGTTGTCAGAGGGTCGCGATCCTGTACCTACTCGGAGTGAATCCGGCTCTGCTGCTGCACCCATATTAGCACTAGACTCATGTGAGTGCTAGTAAATCAATTGTAACGAAATTGGCACTCGGACGTCAAGAGTGCTAATTCAACTTTTATTTGGTTTTATGGTTCGCAAGATCAAATAGATCAATAAACCGACTGGACCGGCTACAAACGTCAGCAGATACGGCACAATCATCACCCGATGACGAATCCCTCGAGCTCGCGCGTCACCCGTCATCCAAATACCGGCGACTAAGTCAAAACAAACCAGATGCGCCCAACCGAGAACGAAGACCAGTGGATCTCCAGCCAACTCTGCAAAACCCTTGAGCGAAGTATCGAGTAGCTCAATACCCTGAGTCGCCACGAACACCGCTAAAAACAGATAGCAGATGGCGAGAATGCCGGGTAAGACCATACTCAGGATCAGCTTCTTAGTGAGCCGACTATAAGGTGCAGCGACCAGTAGTAGCCAGCTAAAGCCCGCAAGCGCGTTGAGTAACATGAACCAGGTTTCGGTATTCATGCTTATTATGGTAACACCTGGCTCGATCTG
>WBZP01003227.1_pt1 | contig 17850 bp, 15 predicted proteins | sample 5204301 | NCBI WGS metagenome assembly WBZP01 (sample SAMN12412401, study PRJNA552823) | activated sludge metagenome | isolation source: activated sludge from nitrification reactor of wastewater treatment plant... | place: USA: Pennsylvania | collected 2017 | reverse complement strand
TTACAAGATCTTCGGCCTGAGCGCACTCTTTCCTCGGTCCACCCGGTTCGGCAGGTATCATCTCGGGTTCCTCGATAAAAATGAAACGCATGTGGTTGATGTCCTGGCCGGAGCATTCATGTTGCTACGACAAGCGGCCCTGACGAAATGCGGTTTGCTGGACGAGGATTTTTTCATGTACGGGGAAGACATCGACCTCTCCTACCGGATCCAAAAAGCCGGTTTCAAGAATTACTATTTCCCCGGCACACAGATCATCCATTACAAGGGAGAAAGTACGAAAAAGAGCAGCGTGAATTATGTCTTCGTGTTTTACAACGCGATGATCATTTTCGCGAAGAAGCATTTTTCCCCACAGAACGCCAGCCTGTTCTCCTTTTTTATCCGGATTGCGATCTACCTACGTGCCGGAGCGGCGGTCCTGACCCGGGCATTCCGAAACCTGTTGTTGCCGGCACTTGATTTCGGTTTCCTGTTCGCGGGATTGTACTTTCTCCAGGCGTATTGGGGAACGAACATGAACGTGCGTTATCCTGAGTTGTTTCTTCAAGCGGCTGTCCCAACCTATATCCTCTGCTGGATCGTCTGTATCTATTTCAGCGGCGGCTACGATGTGCCCATCCGCATCGCGAAAGTTGTTCGAGGAGTTTTCACCGGCACCCTGATCATCCTGGTGGGCTATGCCTTGCTCCCCGAGCATTATCGTTTTTCGAGGGCACTTATCCTGCTTGGAGCGGCCTGGGCTACGGCGGCTGCGGTAGTTATTCGCCTCGTGTTGAATGTGCTTTGGAAAAAGCGCTATGAATTGGCCAATGACCGACCCAAACGTCTGATCATTGTCGGCAGTGAAGAAGAAGGTTCCCGGGTCTTGTCACTGCTCAAACTGACCGGCACCAATCACAATTTCATCGGATTTGTGCGACCGGAAGAAATAACCCGGTCTCATCCTGGAAAGTCGCAGGAACTGAACACCTATCGGCTCGGTGATCTTTCTCAGCTGACCAGTATCGTCGAAGTTTTTGCCATCGACGAAGTGATCTTCTGTGCACGTGACCTTGCCTCCAACCGGATCATTGCGCTCATGGCCGGTATGGCGGGGAAAGCAATTGAATTCAAGATCGCTCCACCAGACAGCTTGTTCATCATCGGCAGTAATTCGATTGACGATCCGGGAGAATTGTATGTGATCGATATCAACAGCATTGGAAAGAAAGAGAACCGGCGGAACAAGCGGTTTCTCGATATCACCTTCTCCATCGCGCTGCTGCTGGTCAGTCCGATCCTGATGTGGCTGCAACAGCGACCCTGGACATTTTTTCTCAACCTGTTCAAAGTACTGCTGGGCAGCATGTCGTTGGTGGGCTACAACCGCGCGGCCTCCGGATTGGATGAATTGCCAAGGATCCGTCCCGGTATCCTGCATCCCGGTGACCAACTCCGCGATCAAACAACGGATTCGTCCACCCAACAACGGCTGAATACGTTGTACGCTAAAGATTATCAGACTGATACGGATCTGCGCATCCTGTGGAAAGGGTTGAGAAAATTGGGGCGGACGGCAGGAAATTAACGCATCCTTATTGCTAATTTTGCTAAAACCCCGGTAGCGGGGTCGTTCCTATTCTATTCCCAACCGATGGCGCAACTCATCATGCCCAAAATGGGCGAAAGCGTGGCTGAAGCTACAATTCTCAAATGGCTGAAAAAGGAAGGCGATCGCATTGAAGCCGATGAACCGGTATTGGAGATCGCGACGGATAAAGTCGACTCCGAAGTACCGTCTCCGGTTGCTGGTATCCTGAAAAAGCGCCTCTTTGAGGAGGGACAGGTTGTCAAAGTCGGTGAAGTGATCGCTGAGATCGGGTCTGAACAAGACAAAGTCGCTGCGACTCCTGCCAGTCCGGCCCCGGCAGCGCAACCGGCTCCTGCTGTAACGTCTAACGGACACAAATCCGCCGCTCCGGTAGCAGTATCCGAGCCGTTGGTCAAGTCATCATCCGGCAGCGGTCGCTTTTATTCGCCTTTAGTGAGAAATATCGCCAAGCAGGAAGGCATCGGCATGCAGGAACTGGAGAGTATTCCGGGAACCGGCATGAACAACCGGGTTACCAAGCAGGATATTCTCCAGCATATCGACAACCGGCAGCAAGGACAACAGATCAGCGCTCCGGCACCTGTCCCTGCACCAGCCGTAGCAACCGCAGCCGCTCCAGCCTATACTGCTCCGGCGGTGAGTGTTTCCGGCGCGGTCGAGATCATTGAAATGGACCGCATGCGGAAAATTATCGCGGACCATATGGTGATGTCGAAGCATACTTCGCCGCATGTGACCTCCTATGTGGAGGCCGATGTGACGAACCTGGTCAAATGGCGCGATAAGGTCAAAGGCGCCTTTGAGAAGCGCGAGAAGGAAAAAATCACCTTCACGCCGATCTTCATTGAGGCCGTGGCTCGGGCCATCCGGGATTTCCCGATGATCAACGTCTCGGTTGACGGGAACAAGATCATTGTGAAGAAAAACATCAACATCGGTATGGCCACGGCGCTTCCTTCGGGTAACCTCATCGTTCCGGTCATCAGGAATGCGGACCACCTGAATCTCATCGGCCTCACCAAATCGGTCAATGACCTGGCCAATCGTGCACGTCAGAACAAACTGAAACCCGACGAGATCCAGGACGGCACGTTCACGCTGACGAACGTAGGCAGCTTTGGTAACGTAATGGGAACACCGATTATCAACCAACCCCAAGTCGCCATTCTGGCAGTCGGCGCCATCCGGAAAAAACCGGCCGTCATTGAAACACCGGAAGGCGATACGATCGGGATCAGGCACATGATGTTCCTGTCGCTTTCGTATGATCACCGCGTGGTGGACGGATCGTTGGGCGGCAGCTTCGTTCGTCGCGTAGCGGATTACCTCGAACAATTCGATGTGAATCGTCCCATCTGAGCAACCTCACTTCCCCTAAAGTCTATCCTACCTGCATGCGAAAGCATTACCGGTTATTCCTGTGGCTCGGGTGTCTTCTCCCCGTCCTGACATCCGCCCAGAAAGCAAAGAACCACGTACTGACAGCTGATGAGGCTAAGGTGGTCAAGAAAGACGCATCAGTCCTGTTCGTTGCCGGCAACTTCGATAGTGCCTTGAAATCCTACAAGGAACTGGTCAAGTCGGATCCTGGCAATGCGGATTATCAATACAAACTGGGTGTCTGCTATCTACTGACGAATCAGGACAAGGCGGAAGCGCTGGAGCATTTGGAAAAGGGGAAAGCAGCCAAGGACGCCAAGAAGGAGATCGATTTTTGGATGGGCATCGCTTATATGCACCAGTTGCGCTGGGATGATGCGATCGCATCCTTGAGCACCTTCAAGACCGCCAACAACAATAAGCCGCTTCGTGATTTCGTAAGTCCGGAACGTCTTATTCAGATGTGCCAGAACGGAAAAGAACTCTGCGCTCATCCGGTCGCGGTTACGTTCACCAACCCGGGCAAGGCGATCAATACGATCTATGATGAATACAATCCGTTCATCTCCGCCAACGGGAAGCAGCTTGTGTTCACCTCCAGAAGAAAAGGCAACATCGGTGGATTCATTGAAGATCTTGGTATCTATCCTTCCGACATATATTGGAGCACCTGGAAAGATACTGCCTGGCTGAAAGCGAAAGGCATTGGCGGACTGGTGAACACCGACTGGGATGAAGAAGCCGTCGGGATGACTCAGGACGGAAATCAACTTTATGTCTATTTTGACAATGCGGAGATCTTTGGCGATCTCGGTGCCGCGCCGTTGAAAGGAAAAGCCTGGCAACGGTACAACCTGCTTCCGCCTCAGGTCAACTCCAAGCAAGAAGAAAGCGCTGCCGCCCTTTCAGCAGACGGCAACCTGCTGATCTTTTCCAGTGACCGAAAGGAAGGTCAAGGCGGTCGTGATCTATGGATGATCCGACGGGAGAAAGGTGAATGGTCAGAAGCCATTAATCTGGGAGCAACCATCAATTCAAAGTTCGACGATGATGCACCGTTTTTGACCCTGGATGGTCAAACGCTCTATTTTGCCAGCAAGGGACACAACAGTATGGGAGGTTACGACTTGTTCCGCAGTTCTTTTGACGCGAAGACCGGTACCTGGTCCGCTCCGCTGAACCTCGGCTATCCGGTCAACACTCCGGATGATAACCGTTTCATCTCGTTCACCGCTGACGGTAAATCCGCGTATGTAAGTTGTAGCCGAAAAGGCGGATTGGGTGATCGCGACATCTGGCAGTTGACCTTCGATGACAAAGCTTCATTTCCGGTTCGGACCCTGATCAGTGGCAACATCACTTCTTCGACAGGAGCGAAAGTGGAATTGACCAAAGCCGTGTTGGAGGACGCGAATGGACAACCGGTCCAGGAATATAAACCCCAGGTGGCTACCACGCACTTCTACCTCGCGGTAGATCCCGGCACCTACAAACTACGTCTCGAAGGCTACAACTTCGAGAATCACGCGGAGGATGTCCAGGTAACCGACGCGCCGCTGGAATTGAACATCACCGTCAAAGCTGCAGCCAAATGAGTCGTAAGCTTCAATTAAAACGGCCGTTGGTCTTCATCGATCTGGAAACGACCGGAACCAACATCGGCACGGATCGCATCGTTGAAATCGCTTTGCTGAAAGTCCAGCCGAACGGTAATCGTGAAAGCAAGACCATGCGGATCAATCCGACTGTCCCGATACCTGTTGAATCCAGCCGTATCCACGGGATCTACGATGCCGACATCCAGGACTGCCCAACCTTCCAGGATGTAGCACGCGACCTGCAGGCCTTAATCGGTAATGCTGATCTGGCCGGATACAATTCCAACAAATTCGATATCCCGTTGTTGATCGAGGAATTCACCCGTTCCGGAATCCATTTTGAGATCGCTGACCGAAAATTAATCGACGTGCAAAACATCTTTCACAAGATGGAGCAACGCACCTTGTCGGCAGCTTATAAATTCTATTGCGGGAAAGACCTGTTGAATGCCCATTCCGCCGAAGCCGACACCTTTGCCACCTGTGAGGTGCTCGAAGCCCAGTTGGAGCGATACGACAGCCTGCAAACTGACGTCGATTGGCTGGCCCAGTTCAGCAGCATGAACAAGAACGTGGACCTTGCCGGCCGTATCGTATACAACGAAAAAGGTGATGAAGTATTCAACTTCGGTAAGTACAAAGGGCGCCTGGTTTCCGAAATTTTCCGAAACGAACCGTCCTATTACGACTGGATGATGAAAGGTGATTTCGCCACCAATACCAAGAATGTCATTACCCAGATCCGGTTAAAGGATTTCAACAACAAGTAACCCGGATGAAGATTCTGTGCATCGGCCGGAACTACGCCGAACACGCGGCGGAATTGAAGAACGATATCCCCGCGGAACCCGTATTCTTCTTAAAGCCCGATACCGCCCTCCTGCCTCCGGGACAGGCTTTCTACCTGCCTGATTTCTCAAACGACATCCACCACGAGGTGGAGCTGGTTCTTCGCATCGGCAAGGAAGGAAAGCACATCCAGGAAGAATTTGCCTCCCGGTACATCGATGGGATCACGGTAGGAGTCGATTTCACAGCTCGGGATGTACAGCAGCGCCAGAAGGAAAAGGGCCTGCCCTGGGAGCCCGCCAAAGCCTTTGATCATTCCGCTCCGGTCGGACGAATCGTTCCGTTCGAGTCGTTCTTAGGAAATGACGCCATTCATTTTTCCCTGACCCGAAACGGCCAGGAGGTGCAACGTGGCGACAGTTCGCTCATGCTCTTTCCTTTTAACCGCATCCTTGCACACCTCTCCCGCTACATTACACTCCGTAAAGGTGATTTGATCTTCACCGGGACCCCGAAAGGGGTCGGGGCGGTCGCGGCAGGTGATACGCTCGAAGCCTTCCTGGAAGGCGAGTCGTTGTTGCGTTTCGATGTAAAATAAAAAAGCCGGCTGTCCGCCGGCTTTATCTGTGTTCATTCAATTGGAAACACTGTCCACCGCCTCAGGTTCAGGTTCCGGTCCGGCAGAACTATCCATACTGGTAGCGCCGATATCCATGGAGCCGCCCGCATCCGCACCGCTCATGCTCTCTTTACTCATGGACACCTTCCACTTACCGTCGATGCGTACCAGACTGAGGGGCGTTTCACCTTCACGGCCTTCTTCCTTGTAAGTCACGGTCGCCTTGTCACCTTCGATCTTTTCTCCGGTGATTTCAAACTTGGTCTCATTCGCCTTCATGGAATCCGGAACCATTTTGGCAAAACCGCTCATCATGTCGAGCAACTTGCCGGTGTCCTCCGTGCCGTATTTCTTGGCGCCTTCAAAGTCCATGCTGTTCATGGCCTTCAGGAAGTTCTCGGCTACGGATTTCGGGGAATCTCCTCCACCGCAAGCACTCAGGGCCGCGATCAGCAGGAAACTCAGGAAGTGTTGGAGCTTTTTCATTTCAAGTGGATTATTTCCGGTTGGAAGAGTACGAATAGATGATGCGTGCGTGTTCGTTGAGGTACAGGTTATCGCATGCCACATATTCCCGACCCGAAAGACGGGTCAAAGGTAGGAATTTACGATCCCCAGTTGCTGCCAATACGGCTTTGTAAACAAACTCTGTGCAGTAGAACCGGTCATCGGAAGCCAGGTCGAAATCGGAATCGAAATAAGGTCCCGCCTCCAGCATACTTTCCACGATCCGCTTCAGCCTCACCCGATCAGCGGGTGTGAGGTCAAGACGAATGATACCCATGGCGCTACTCAGATCGGAACGACAAAACGCGGCAAGCGATTCTTTCTTCAATTTATCCGTCGGATTGTCTTCCCCGCCGATGGCATGGACCACCATCCAACGATCTTGCTCCCGCACGAGTATCCCCGCATGGGAGTACGATGGATCCTGCAACGAAAAGTGACGGAGGGATTCACTGATGATACCTTTGCCGCGGCGAAGAACGACATCGCCTTCGCGAAGCAGTTCATGATCCGGCAGGGACAAATGGGAAAGCGACGTTCGATCGCGGGCAGGTCCCTGTCCGGCGAAACCGACCCCAACTAACGATATACCCAGCAGTACCAGGATCAGCAGGTCGGGAAAACGCGGGCGGATGGAACGCAGCACAGGAAATGATAACGGAGAAGACTGTGCCGGGTTTCGTCATTTTAAAAAATCCGCGAACAATCGCCGGCTGGAAATTCTTCGTACTTTTCCTCGGATGGTGAATATCCGGTTACTTGATCTACAGGTAGCGCAGATGCTGCAATCGCGGCTCCTGCCGGATCTCTACTACCACTCGCCTGCTCACACCCGGGATGTCTTACGATCCGCTTTACGCATCGGTCGCGAGGAAGGCCTTTCACCTTTTGAACTGGAACTATTAGGGGCTGCCGCTATCCTGCACGACACCGGTTTCACGGTTGCCTATGCCGACCACGAATGGCATAGCTGTGCGATTGCACGCATCTTGTTGCCCCAACACGGTGCTGATGAATCCTTTGTCGAACGAGTGTGTGACCTCATTCAGGCTACCCGCATTCCCCAACAACCGACCGACTTGCTTTCCGAGATACTCTGCGATGCCGATCTGGATTACCTGGGACGCGATGACTTCGAGGAGATCTCCAATCATCTCTTCCGTGAGTTACTCGCCTACCGGATCGTGAACGACTCCTACGAGTGGGACCAGATTCAGGTTCATTTTCTGGAAAACCACAGCTACCACCGACCCTTGATGCGGGAATTACGGGAATGGAAAAAACGGGAACACCTGGAGATCATCCGGGAACGACTGGAGAATCGTCCGGACGAACAGGATGATGACGACTTCTAAAGCTCCGATGGTCACATGCGCTCCGGCGCCTCGATACCGAGCAGCCTTAACGCTTCCTTGATAACCGATCCTGTTACCCTGCTCAGCTCCAGGCGGAACGCAGAGGCGCCCGGGTTGGCGGCATCGATGATCTGGTGGTCGTGCCAAAAGTGATTGAAACTTTTTGCCACCTCGTAGGCATAGTTCGCGATCAGCGCCGGGGAATAGCCGTTTGCGGCATCCTGGAGGACTTCCGGATATCGATACAGCACCCGCAGCAGTTCTTTTTCTCCCTCATCCGGTTGGTGCGTACCGGCTAGCCCCTTATCCAGGCTGGCGGCCGATCCTTTCCTCAAGACGGAACAGATGCGGGCATGGGCATACTGAATGAAAGGACCAGTGTTCCCGTTAATATCGATGCTCTCCGCCGGATTGAAGAGCATGCGCTTCTTCGGGTCCACTTTGAGGATGAAATACTTTAACGCGCCCATTCCGAGCGTGTGGTACAAGTGCCGGGCTGCCGCTGAATCGAAATCGTCGATTTTCCCCTGGGCCTTGGTCGCCATTTCACATTGCTCGACAACTTCACGGATGAGGTCATCTGCATCCACGACGGTCCCTTCGCGCGATTTCATCTTGCCGGAAGGGAGATCGACCATTCCGTATGACAGATGATATAACCCGGTAGCCCATTCCCTGCCGAGTTTCCGAAAGATTTCCCGCAACACTTTGAAATGATATTCCTGTTCATTTCCGACCACATAAATCAGTGATTCCAAGCCTTTAAACTCATCGTAGCGCAACTGAGCCGTACCAAGGTCCTGCGTGATGTACACGGAAGTGCCGTCGGAACGCAGGAGCAATTTCTGATCAAGTCCGGCATCCGTGAGGTCAATCCAGACAGATCCATCGTCCTTCCGATAAAACACACCTTGGTTCAGGCCTTCATCAACAATTCGCTTTCCCAAAAGATAGGTTTCCGATTCGTAATAGGTTTTGTCGAAGTCCACCCCCATGAGTCGGTAGGTCTCATCAAAGCCTTCATAGACCCATCCATTCATCCGTTTCCACAAGGCGATGGTTTCCGGATCGCCGGCTTCCCATTGACGTAGCATCTCCTGGACCTCAAGGGTCAGGGGCGCCTTCTTTTCGGCCGCTTCTTCCGGGAGGCCAGCTTTCCTGCCTTCCTCGATCTGCTCCTTTAGTTTCTTATCGTATACGACGTAGTACTTTCCTACCAAGTGGTCGCCCTTCAAACCGCTCGATTCCGGTGTTTCGCCATGACCGAACTTTTTCCAGGCCAGCATGGATTTGCAGATGTGAACACCCCGGTCATTGACGAGGTTCACCTTGGTGACATCATGGCCGGCGGCTTTGAGAATTTCCGCAACTGAAAACCCGAGCAGGTTGTTCCGGATGTGCCCAAGGTGAAGCGGCTTATTGGTGTTCGGCGAAGAGTATTCCACCATCAAACGGCGGCGCGCCAGTTTACCCGCATCAAACAACCGCTTGTGATCTGCGGCAATGGCTTGAAAGAAGTCGCTCCAGAACTGATCGGCGATGACCAGGTTCAGAAAGCCTTTGACGACATTGAAACGTGTGACGATCCCGGAAAATTCCACGAGGTAGCCACCGAGTTGCTCGGCCGTCAGTTCGGGTGATAAGCCGGAGACCTTGGTCAGGGGGAAAACCAAGAGGGTAATATCCCCTTCAAATTCCCGCTTGGTCTCCTGGAACACGACCTGATCGGGGGAAATGGATCTTCCAAAGCGGTCATGAACGGCAGCGATGACCGATTGGCGTATGGTATCCTGAAATCGTTGAATCGACATATCGTTAGCGGGGAATCAGGCCAGCTGGCTGACCACCCGTTGAAGGATCTCAAAGGTGTTTTCGGCCATCAGGTTTTCTTTGTCGAGGGTCGGGTTTACCTCGGCGATTTCAAAGCAACATACTTTTTCATTTTGGATCAGCCGGACGAGCAGGCTACCCGCTTCCTTCTCTGTAATGCCGTTACGAACCGGTGTTCCTGTTCCCTTTGAAATCGAGGAATCCATGGAATCGACGTCAAAGCTGATGTAGATGAGATGGCAGTGGTTCAGGTGTGCCAGGGTATCGCGGGCGATCTTTTCCACACCATTACGTTTGACTTCACTTGTGCTGAAAACCTTCACCTTGTGCTTTTTCAGCAGATAGGTCTCTTCCGGTTCTGTATCTCGTAAGGCAATGAATACAAGGTCTTTATAATCCAACTTGGGTGCGACATTTCCTAATTTCTTGATCTTGGTCCACCACTCCAGCGTCTCTTTGTCGGGTCGGTTCATCTTATTGGCCGCGTTGTCTTCATTGAGTACTGCAGCCAGAGGCATTCCGTGCATATTACCGGAAGGAGTCGTCCAGGGTGAATGGAGATCGGCATGTGCGTCCACCCAGATAACGCCGAGCCGCTGCTTTGGGTAGGCCATCCGGATACCGGAGATCGTTCCCGCCGCTGTTGAATGGTCGCCAGCCAGGACGATTGGAAACTCATTACCCTTGAGGGAGTTCTTCACCGCATTGGCCACTCGTTCCAGCATGGTATAAACTGCCTTGATACGCTTGGCGTACGGACTTCCCGGAGCATCGAACAACTGCTTATTCTCGTTCGGCACCTCCGTAGCATCGATCTTCTTGAACAGGTTGCTCCCGTAGTCGAGCGCCGCTACTTTGATGGCATCAGGTCCCATACTGGCTCCCCGGGTACCGGCGGCGATCTCCGACTTGACTTCGATGAACCGGATTTTCTTCATAAGGTTCTGGCATCTAAAAATTTACTCTCCAACGCAGGAGGGAAATGTAAGTTACTTACTTTCGCAAGCCCTCGGCGATCCGGGAGACTTGCATCACGTTAAAACGACCAATCCGACTTACCCGGAGCATCCACGGGACGATGAAAAACACCTATCGCGACCTGATCGAACAAACGTTCTACTTCCCCCAGGAAGGATTCGAGGTCATCGACAACCAGCTACACTTCTACGGCATCGATTTGATGGAGATCATCAAGCAATACGGAACTCCGTTGAAGATCTCCTACCTCCCCAAAATCGGATCGCAAATTAAGAAAGCGAAGCGGATTTTCAACGTAGCTATTGCCAAGGCCGACTACAAAGGGTCGTATACGTACTGTTATTGTACGAAAAGCAGCCATTTCAGTTTCGTACTGGACGAGGTTTTAAAGAATGAGGTACACCTGGAGACCTCCTCGGCCTATGACATCCAGATCATCCGGTCGTTGTATGCGGCCAAGAAGCTCGACAAATCCATTACGATCATCTGTAACGGCTTCAAGCGGGATCAATATATCCAATACATCTGCGACCTGATCAACGACGGCTTTGAAAACGTCATTCCCGTGCTCGACAATATGAACGAGCTGGAGCAATACGAGAAACGGGTCAAGGGTCGTAAGAAGGTCAAGTTCGGTATCAGGATCGCCGCCGAAGAGGAACCCAATTTCGAGTTCTACACCTCCCGACTGGGCATCCGGTACGACGAGATCAAGGATTACTACGTCAAATCGATCAAGAAGAACAAGCGTTTTCAGTTGAAGATGCTGCACTTCTTCATCAACACGGGTATTAAGGATACCGCCTATTACTGGTCGGAATTGAACAAATGCGTCAACGTCTATGGCGAATTGAAAAAGGTCTGTCCGACACTCGACTCACTCGATATCGGTGGCGGATGGCCGATCCGTCATTCCCTCGGCTTTGAATACGACTACGAGTATATGGCGGAGCAGATCATCAAATCGATTCAATCGGCCTGCAAGACTCAGGGAGTTGACGAGCCCAACATCTACTCGGAGTTCGGAAGTTTCACCGTAGCCGAAAGCGGCGCGACGCTCTACTCGGTCGTAGACAAAAAGCAACAAAACGACAGCGAGTTGTGGTATATGATCGACAGCTCCTTCATCACCACGCTTCCCGACACCTGGGGCATCAAGCAAAAGTTCATCCTGCTGGCGATCAACCAATGGGAACGAGACTACGACCGGGTGAATATCGGCGGTATCACCTGTGACAGCGACGATTATTACAACAACGAATCTCACGTCAACCAGGTTTATCTTCCGCGTATCCGGGAGGACGACAAAGAGCCGCTCTACATGGGCTTTTTCCATACCGGCGCGTATCAGGAAAGCATCGGAGGATACGGCGGCATCCAGCATTGCCTCATACCGGCACCCAAGCATGTCATCATCGACCGGGATCAGGATGGAGAAATCGTAACACGACTTTTCGCGAAGGAACAAAGTGCGAAAAGCATGCTGAAAATCCTGGGATATTGATGAGCCAGGACCTCATCTCCCCCGCCATTGGCGGGTTCTTCTTCAAGTCAGGCGATTCGAAATCGCTGGCTCGATGGATGGAAGACCGTCTTGGTGTTCCATTCGGCACCCAATTGTACGCTTCCTTCCAGTGGAAAAAAGCTCCGGACGACTCGTTGACCGGTCGTACGGAGTTAGGTTTGTTCCATCAGGATACGGATTACTTCTCCCCGTCTTCGGCAGATTTTATGCTGAACATTCGTGTATCCGGATTATTTCGGCTGTTGGATGAACTGCAAGCCAAGGGCGCGACCGTTCTGGATCAGACCCAGTCGTTCGAATACGGTCACTTCGGTTGGGTCATTGATCCCGAAGGAAACAAAGTAGAGCTTTGGGAGCCGAACGAGTCTGGATTCGGCGAGTTACCGGCCCAGACCGTTTCGTCGCGCATGACTTGCGACGGTATCGGAGGTGTTTTTCTTAAAAGTCGCCAACCCGACCAATTGAGTAGCTGGTTCAGGGAGATGCTCCACCTGCCGATGCAGGGCGCTATGGCCTTGTTCAAGAATTATCCCGTCAGCGGAACCAGGCAACAGGTTCATGTCTTTTCCATTATGAAGGAAGAGAGCACTTACTTTGCCCCTTCAGCTCAACGATTCATGTTGAATTTCCGGGTTCCTGAGCTCGATACTGTCATCCGTGAACTGAAAGATCACGGGGAGACATTAGTCGGGGAACCGGAATCGCACCCACAAGGGAAATTCGCCTGGGTACTGGATCCGGATGGGCGAAAGATCGAGCTCTGGCAACCTGCCTGAATCAGGTTTTCCGAACCTTTACCGCCCGTATCATTTCCCGCTTTCCCGGAGGACCCGGAAGCGCGATAACCTGTAGCCCAACAGCTTTCAAAGCGCGCTTGAATGCGCCCTGAGCGCAATAGGTGACCATGCTGCCACCCGGACGCAGACGTTCGGCTAATCGCCGCATAGCCGACTCGCCCCATAGTTCCGGCTGTACCCGGGGCCCAAAGGCGTCGTAATAGACCAGGTCAGCCGATGGAAGTTCAATCGGGTCAATCCAGGAAACATTCCATTTCGTCAGTATGAATCGCTCGTCCAAATCGACCGGTACACCCCATGGTGCATCGTGCAGTCGTTTAAATGTCTCAGCGTGATCCGCCAGGTCATTCCGGCAATAATTCAAACGATCGATTACCGACCAGTCGAGTGGTCGTGTCTCCAGCGCGTGGTAATGCAGTTGGTGACGGCCGGGGTGTCGTTTCAAAAAATCAAGCGTCAGCAAGGCATTGAGTCCGGTACCCAATCCCATTTCCAGCAATACGACCGGCGATGAATCGGTCCGATCGTTGAACAAGCGTGACAGACCCGCTTCGATGAAAACATGACGCGACTCCTGCAATGCGCCCCGGGCCGAATGGTAGGGTTCGTCAAGATCGGTTCTTCGCAGCGTGAAACTGCCGTCGCCGGTGGGCGATACTTCCAGGTAGTTTTCAGCCATTATCCCCGGTGTGGTTCATTCTTCAACAGGATCCGAAGATTCCAATCCAGGCGTTCCCGGAAAGGCGACTGCCTGACCGGGCAATCGGACAACGTACAGATCGGGCAGGATGCCGGAAGACAGGGATCGGTGTGAATGAAAAACTCCACCCGGTTCCGGAACCGATCATTGATGATGCTTTCCAACTCCTTCACTGCATCGTGTGATTTTCGGAGATCCTGATACCAGGGCAGCGTCAGGTGTGCGTCGATATGCAATTGGCTGCCATATTTCACCACGCGAAGATTGTGAATGTCGATCCACTGGTCACGGCGTTGCGAATTCAGCACATGAATGATGTCCTTGATCTGATAAAAATCCGCTTCATCCATCAGGCCGGCAAGCGCGTCGCGCAGCAAACGGTAACCGATAACGAGAATATACAGGCCAAGCAGAAAGGCCAGCACGGGGTCGATCCAGGTATAGCCGGTTAAGCGGATGGCGCCAAGCCCTATCAGCAGGACAACCGATGACCAGGTATCGGACAAAAGGTGTTTTCCGTCGGCCACCAATGTTTGTGAATGCAGCCGTTTGCCATGGCGCAGAAGCAGCCAGCCCATGAACCCGTTGATTCCCGCCGCCGCGGCGGTGATCCAGAGTCCGAGGTCGATCCTTGCCAGCGGGAGTGGATGAAAAAAACCATACACCGCTTTGACCGCCATGACTGCGCCGGCAAGAAAAATCGCTCCGCCCTCAAAGCCCACCGATAGGAACTCGATCTTCCCGTGCCCGTAAGGATGGTTCTCGTCGCGTGGGCGAGCTGCTACGGTCAGGGACAACAAGCCGATGGCGGCCGCGATGATATTGATGATGGATTCCAGGGCATCGGTAAGTACCGCATCGGAATGTGTCAGGAACCAGGCGATGAACTTGCCGATGGTCAGCAGAAAGCCGACGATCAGGATTCCCCGCATGATGCGAATCTTCTCCGCGGCAGCCTCTTGCAAATCCATGGTGTTCATCACTGGAAAATGACCTCGGTAGCGCCATACCCGAACTGTTCGGGCGGCGCATCCTGAAACCGGATGGCGGGATACTTTTTCAATTCTTCCCGGATGGAACTGCGCAGCACGCCACTTCCCACACCGTGAATGAAGGTGATCTTATGCAATTTGTCCAACAAAGCCCGGTCAAGCTCCTTTTGAAAATGGTTGAGCTGATACGCGATGATCTGCGCATTGCTCATACCGGTAGGTTCCTTGATCAATTCTTCAATGTGCAAATCGACGATTCGCTCGCGTGTCAGGATGGTGAACTTACCGCCACGCGTCGTTTTCGTACCGCCTTGCCGTTCCTTTGCTTCAGCTTCCGACTTGCTGAACTTTTCCAACAAGCGCGACACGTCCACCTCGCCTTTCGGCATTACTTCTGCGAGCGAGTGTAAAAGGACGGTCTCCGGATGGCCGGGAAGTTTATCGCGAAAAGACGGCTCCAGAAAATCCGACGGGCTGATGCTGAGTGCCCGGACGATGGGTGGTCTGAACGCATACTCCCGCTCCCCGAAGAAAAGGATCTGGAACTCGAACCCAAGGATCCGGTGAAGTTCATCCGCGGAGAACACACCCAGGTTTTCTTCCTTCCTCGATGGAAGGATTCCGCTGCGAACCCCCGATCGCAAGTCCGTCATTTTTCGCGCAACAGTGAAGAGAATGGTCCAATGCGTGTTATTGATCAACCGGATATCAATATCGGAAACCAAGGGAGCATCGGGTCTGGTAAGCGCGGTTGCCACGTAGACGGTCTGATCCTGATCCATGAACCTGATCCAGGTATCAACAGACTTCGCTGAGGCAGCAGCCTGGGTGGTCTCCACTAGCTTCTCAGCCGATCGTGCTGTCGAGCTTGGAACTGCCGGAACGGTCAATTGCTCGTCCAGACCGAATTCGATCCTGACAAGTTGATGCAGTTCGATAATATGGGTGAATCCATCTGAATCAATCACTTCCGCCCTGCTGTTGGGCAAGAGCCGACGTACTGTTCCTTCGATCGGATCATTGAGAAACCGGACTTTATCGCCTACTTCAGGTAGCATAGATGAAGGAATGTAGTAGTACTACTACGGTCCTGCAATTTCTCAAATTTTTAAGATTTCTATAGGAAAATTCCTGCTTAAGAGTATGTATATTTGTGACGGAGTTATTAGTGGAGCTACTGCGAGCTTCGGCTTATCGAGAATCACTGGAGAAATGACGCGACGTCATTGCTAAGGTTTTATTCATTAACCGCTTTTATTCTTCCCGGACTGCGACCTGCGGAATGATGAAAGACTTAAACGATTCCGACATGCTGAGTTTTCGCCCCTGCTACGACTATTGAACCGCTTGTTGAACCAGAACCTTAATCTTAACCCTAACCTTAGTACCATCATGAAACGTTTCGGATTGTTCGGCCACCCACTTGAACATTCGTATTCTAAGAAGTTCTTTACTGAAAAGTTCCAGCGTGAAGGCCGAACTGATTGTGTTTATGAGAATTTTGATTCGGACAACATTTATGACCTGAAGAAGATCGTTCGCGACAACCCGGACCTGGTTGGTTTGAACGTGACGATCCCTTACAAGCAGGATGTCATCCCGATGTTGGATAACCTGGATGATATTTCCCAGCGGATCGGCGCGGTCAATACCATCCGTATCCAGCGGTTCGAGAACGGTAAGTTTGAATTGCACGGATTCAATACAGACGCCTGGGGCTTTGAACTCGCCATCCGACCGATTCTTCGTCCGCATCATCGCCACGCGCTCATCCTGGGAACCGGTGGTTCTGCAAAGGCGGTCAGCTATGTCTTCCGCAAGCTGGCGATCGAACACTTTTTCGTAACACGCGAGGAATCCCGATTCCACTATTGTTACGCTGACCTCAACCAGAACACCATGAAGGCGTTCCAGGTGGTGGTCAACACCACTCCCCTTGGCATGTATCCGAACGTCAACGACGCTCCGAACATTCCGTACGAGTTTCTGACCCATAAGCATCTGTGCTTCGACCTTATCTACAACCCGCCCCAAACGCGCTTTTTGGAAAAGTCAAAAGCATCGGGAGCCTTCATTCATAACGGATTCCGGATGCTTCGCTTGCAGGCCGAAAAAGCCTGGGAGATCTGGAACGAACCGATTTATGTCTGATCCTTAGTCAGTACAAGTAAAAAGACCGGTAGATCCGGTCTTTTTTTTATCCGGTCGCCTCCCGATGTTTCGTACTTTCAAGCGCAGATTGTCCCTTCCATGTCTTTTAAAATCATTTCAGAATTCCGCCCTACCGGCGATCAACCGGAGGCGATTCGGCAACTGGTAGAGGGCCTTCGGCGCGGTGACCACGCCCAAACGCTGCTCGGAGTGACCGGATCCGGGAAGACGTTTACCGTTGCAAACGTCATCGAACAGGTCCAGCGCCCGACGATCATCCTGAGTCATAACAAGACGCTTGCCGCCCAATTGTATGGGGAGTTCAAACAGTTTTTTCCGGAGAACGCGGTGGAATATTTCGTCTCTTATTATGATTATTACCAGCCCGAGGCATTCATTCCAAGCACCAATACTTATATCGAAAAGGACCTCGCGATCAATGATGAGATCGAGAAGCTACGGCTGAGTACCACCACTTCCCTCTTGTCCGGTCGACAGGATGTATTGGTCGTGAGTTCGGTTTCCTGCATTTACGGCATCGGAAACCCCGGTGATTTTAAGGCGAACACGATCCGTGTCAAAGAAGGAGAAAAGATCAGTCGCAATGCATTCCTTCACAAACTCGTCACTTCCCTTTATTCCAGAACCGATACCGATTTCGACCGAGGGAAGTTCCGCGTTCGCGGCGATACGGTGGATGTTTTCATCGCCTACGGTGACATTGCCTATCGCTTCTACTTTTTCGGAGATGAGATCGAAGAGATCGCCTCGATCGATCCGATCAACGGCCGTACCCTGGAGAAGCACAACGCCGTTGCCATCTACCCGGCGAACATCTTTGTCACGAATCCTGAACGCCAACTGCAGGCCATCTGGCAGATTCAGGAAGACATGATGAAGCAGGTGGAATACATGAAATCACTGGGGCAGCACCTGGAAGCGAAACGTCTGGAAGATCGTGTCACCTATGATCTGGAGATGATCCGGGAACTGGGATATTGTTCCGGGATCGAGAACTACTCGCGTTATTTCGAT
>WBZP01003226.1_pt1 | contig 17854 bp, 16 predicted proteins | sample 5204301 | NCBI WGS metagenome assembly WBZP01 (sample SAMN12412401, study PRJNA552823) | activated sludge metagenome | isolation source: activated sludge from nitrification reactor of wastewater treatment plant... | place: USA: Pennsylvania | collected 2017 | reverse complement strand
CCCGATGGCCCAGGCGATGTTCGGCATCGCCAACTTCCCGCAGGGCACTGACGTGCAGGTAATGGCTCGCAATATCGACGTGATGGCCGGCTATCTGCGCGATCTGGTCGCGGCCATTGCTGAGTCGAACTCCTGGGGGCAGTTGACGCTGGAGCTACTGGGGCAGTTCGTCGAGGTGGCCGGTCAGATAGCGGCCCTAATCGTGCCGATGGCCGAGGCTATCTGGAACATCGCCAACTTCCAGGCGCCGGACTTGTTTGCCTTCCAGCGGGGGGTTGCCACGCTGGCCGGCAACCTGGCTGAGATGGTGGTCTGGTTCTACGCCGGCCTGAATCTATCCAGCACCGCGCTGGACGTTCTGGGGCAGTACATCGAGGTCATGTCGGCCATTGCCGAAGGCATGACCGGGTTCATCAAAGCCCTGAACGCAATTGTCGCCTTCCAGCCGCCCGACCTGTTCGTCTTTCAGTCGGCCGTGGCGACGCTGGCCGGCCAACTGGGCGAGCTGGTCGTCTGGTTTTATGCCAGCCTTAACCTCTCCAATGCCGCTCTGGAGGCGCTGGGGCTGTATGTCGAGGTACTCGGCGATCTGGTAGACCTGATCGCCGACGCCATCGAAGCCCTGGGCCTCGTCGCCGCCTACAGCGGCAACACGGCCGCCCTCGGCCCGGCTGTCGCGGCTTTCGCGACCGATCTGCTGCTGCTGGTGCAGACGCTGGCGGCCGGGTTTGTCTCGGCCTCGGCCGCCTCGCTGGAGGCCATTGTGGCCGCGGGTGAATTTGCCGACTCCGTAGGGGACATTCTGGACGTGGTCGAGGACGGCGTTGAGGCTCTGGCGGCGCTGGCAAGCTACATTCCCTCAACCGATCTGGCGTCTACGACCCAACGTTTCGCCGCCGACCTCGCGCTGGTCATCAACACTATTGTTGCCGCCTTGCAGCAGGCCGGCGTGCTGGCTAACGCCGCCGTCACGGCCGCGGGCGAGATGGCCGGCGCGCTGGAGGACATTGTTGGCGTCGTCGGGCCGGCGGTGGAGGCAATTGTATATCTGGTCGGTTACGTGCAAGTCGGCGGGCTGCAAGCGGCGGCGCAGCAGTTCGCGGCCGATCTGGTCATCGTCATCACGACGCTGGCTGACGGGTTCCGCTCCGCTGGGCTGGCTACGAATCAGGCGGTGTTGGAAGCCGGTGAGATGGCGGGCAATCTGGATGACCTCTTAAGTGTCGTGGAGCCCGCCCTACATGCGGACAAAGGGGCCATTACCCTAATTGCCAAGTATGTCAGCGACGCCAATCTCGTTGCCAAGGCGCAGCAGTTCACAGCCGACCTGCTGATGGTTGCCCAAACGCTCGTTGATGGCCTGACACAATCCACGCTGGCTATTGGTGTCGCCCTGGCCAAAGCCGGCGAAATGGGCAAGAGCCTAAAAGACCTCTTTGACGCTATCGAGCCGGCGCTAGGGGCGGTTGAGGATATTGCGGCTTACACAAGCACGGCCAATCTTACCCAGAAAGCGCAGCAATTTACGGCGGATTTGGTCGCGCTCGCCACCATAATTGTCACCGGCCTGTCCACGGCCGCTAATCAACTAGGCGCGCCGGCCATTGAAGCAGCAAGCGATTTCGCCATCGCGGCCAACACCATCGTTGCGTCCGTCGCCGCCGCGTTTACCTCGCTGACGGAACTGGCCGACATTCCGGCTACCAGCGGACTGGGCGAGAAGGTGACCGGGTTCACGCAGCAACTCGTCGGGGCGACGCTGGCCATGGCGACGGCGCTGGCAACGGCCGCCCAGACCATAGGGACAGAAGCTCTGGCGTCGGCGACTGAGTTTGCCGCCGCCGTCGCCTCCCTACTAGATTCGGTCGGGACCGCTCTAGCTGCGCTGGCCGAGATCGGGGAGATAGTCCTAGCGGCCGGGTTGGTTGGGAAGGTGCAGGCGTTCGGCCAGCAACTCATCGCTATTGCGACCTTCCTGGCTCAAGGTCTCAGTGCAGCCGCCGCGCAACTGGGCACAACGGCCATCGCCGCCGCAGTCGAGTTCTCGGCCAGCGCCAACCAGATTCTGGAAGCCGTTGATGCTGCGCTACGGACAATGACCGACATTGGCGAAAACGAACTCGCCACCGGTCTGGGCGCCAAGATTCAGTCGTTCGCCCAGCAACTCATCGCTATCACCCTTTTCCTGGCGCAGGGGCTCAGCGGGGCGGCGACGCAATTAGGGGCCACGGCCCTTACCGATGCGGTTCAGTTTGCCAATAGTGCCGCGGCCGTTGCCCAAGCGGTTGACTCGGCACTCAGAGCAATTACCGCTATTGCCGAAAACAATCTAGCCGATGGCGTAGCGGCCAAGATTCAGGCGCTGGGCCAACAGTTGGTAGCCATCGCCACATTCCTGGCTACATCCCTGGCCGCCGCGGCGCAGACCATCGGCGGGGCTACCGTCGCCGCGGCTACGCAGTTCGCCACCTCGGTCGCCGCCCTGGCGGCCGAGGTGCAGGCGGCCATGACCGGGCTGGGCCAACTGGCCGGCATGGCTGCGCCCAACATCCAGCCCATCCTGGCCTACATCGTCGCCTCGGCGCAGCAGATACTTGTCGCCTTCTCCTCCGCCGGCGACATCGGCGCGGCCGTGACCTACGCCGAAAACTTCCGGGCCAACCTGCAACAACTGGTGACCGAGATTCAGCAGGCGGTGGCGCTGCTCAATCAGATCGCCGGCACGGGGACGAGCGGCTCCATTCAGGCCGCCCTCAACGCTATCGCCGCCTCGCTCCAGAACGCGACCGGCCAGTTCACCGGCGCGGGCCAGGCGCTGGCCAACGCGCTCATTACCGCCCTGGCCGGCGGCATCAACAGCGGGCAGGGGCAGGTCATGGGGGCCGCGTCGTACATGCTGGAAGCCACCCGCGCCGCGGGCGAGAACGTGGCCCGCAACTTCGACAGCGTTGGCAACTCGATCACCGACGCCATCGCTTCCTCCGTCCAGAGCGGGCAGGGGCAACTCAACGCCGCCGTGACCCAGGTCATCAACGCCGCCATCGCCGCCGGGGTGGCCGCCGCCCGCGCTGCGGCCAGCGTCGGCCAGCAGTTGGTGCAAGCCGCCCTGACCGAAGTCAACAACGGTCGCGGCGCGCTGGACACGGCCGGCGGCGCGGCGGGCAACGCCCTGATCGACGGCATGGCGCGGGCCATCACCAACGGCAAGAGCCGGGTCGTGAGCGCCATCATCGCCACAATCAACGCCGCCATCAGCGCGGCCAAGGCGGCTCTGGGCATCGCCTCACCGTCGAAGGTGGCCATTGACCTGCTGTCCAACTTCATGAACACCGCCGCCCGCACCGTCGAGGGACTGCGCGGCCGTCTGGCCGACTCGATGGCTACGGCCGTCAGCGGCGCGGCGGCGGCGGCGGCGACCGGCCTGAACGGCGTGCGGCTGACGCCGGCCACCGCGCCGGCCTTCGGCACGCCGGCCCTGAGCGACAGCCTGGGCGAGCGGGCCGCCTTCGCCGCCGTGGGGCGCGGGAAGGCGGCCGAGTACGGCAGCGGGGCCAATCACACCCAGGTGGTGTTCTACGGCAACGTCGTGCTGCCCAACGTGACTGATTCGCGTTCGTTCCTGGAGGAACTGGACGCGCTGCGGGGTGGGGCATGATCGTCTACTCCTGGGCGGGTAACACGCAGATCAACGACGACGCCAACTTCGCCGCCTGGTTCGTCGGGCCGGGGCTGGGGCTGCCGGAGATGCAGGCCAACCTCGTCGGCCGCCACGGGGCGCACCCGCTCATCGGCGGCGTCACCCGGCAAGGGCTGGAGCTGCTGCTGGAGGTGGAAGTCCGGGCCGGCAGCGCCAACACCCTGCGGGCCTGGTTCGACAGCGAGGATGAGACACCCAAGATTCTGGTCGTCACCGACGACGACGGCAACAACGCCCGCTACTGGCGCGCCTTGTGCGTCTCGTTCACGGCCACGGAAGTCCCCTACATCTATCTCGTCCGGCTGCGGGTGCATGGCGACGTGCGGGCGCGGGCGGTCGTGACCACGTCGGCGGCCTGGAATGTCACGTCCAGCGGAGCGACGACGGTCATCGCCAACGGCGCGGCCAGCGTCAACGACAACGCCTACCCGGTCATTACCCTGACGCCGCGCGAAGAGTCGGTGGGGGCCAATAGCTACCGGCGCTTCCTCACCGTGCGCTGGCGGGCCACGTCGGCCGTCAGCGGCTATCCGGTGGACATCGCCGGCGACGGCCTGGACACGCGCACCGCCAGCACCCACTTCGCTTCAAACACCGGGGCCGACATCCGCGTCTACGTGGACGGGGTGGACAGCGACTTTTGGCTCGACGGGATCGACACGGCGACGACGAAGGTCTTCGTGCGCCTCGACTGGAACGCTAAGCAGGAGGTGGCCCAGTCGGGGGCGATGGGCACGGGGGCGCTGTCGGTCATCACGGCCGCCGGCGACATCTCCGGCTTTCCGGCCAGCGGGATACTGGAGATCGGCAGCGAGCTATTCACCTACACCGCCAAGGACAACGGCACGCGCAAGTTCACCGGCGTGACGCGGGCGGCCAAGGGGACGACGGCCGCGTCGCATAACAACGGCTCAACTATCCGCTGGATTCAGCATGACATCTGGATCGAGTACGGCAGCGCCACCCCGCCCCCCTTCACGCTGGGCAGCTCGGCCGAGGAGCCGATGTTCGACCTGGCCACCTCGACCAACACCAGTTGGAACTACGACAACTTCTTCACCACCGACGGGGAGCGGCCGGGGGCGTGGTCGTTCAGCAATACCAAGAACACGGCCGCCTACGGCGGCAACCACGGCGCGGCGGCGACCACCTACGGCGAGTTGGGCATCGCCAGCACGGCGACCGGCACGAAGCTGGCCCTGGACGGGTCGTGGAGCCTCTTCAACCCCTGCGGCATCACCAGCGCCAACTTCCAGAGCGGCGAGTTCTACCACGGCCGCGCGACATGGTGGAGTGGCCGGGTGCGGTCGTCGGCCGACGGCTCGACCTACGCCGTGGTCTACACCATCCCGACGGGCAGTAACGACACCTGGAACGCCTGGAGCCAGAACGTCGCCCTGGGCGGCGCGCGCTACCTGAAACTGTCCCTGGCCGGCTACGGCAGCGCGGCCGACCCGGCGCGGCTGGAGGTGTCGGATGTGACCCTGACGCTGGACAGCAACGCCACGCCGACGGTGACCATCGGCGCGGAGCAGAGCAGCTACCGGCTGTCGGCCACCCTCACCAACGTGACCACCGGTGATGCCATTGACGTGGACGTGAGCATTGACCTGGATGAGAGCCTGGAGATCGACACCGACAGCCACGAGGTGACCCTGCTGACCGACGACTCGCCCCAGTACCAGGTGTTGACCCTCGTCGGCGGCCCGCGCCGCCACATCCTGCGCCTTCAACCGGGCAACAACACGCTGATGTACGAGGAGTCCGGGCTGGCCGAAGTGGACGTAGATATTGTGTTCGAGCGGCGCTACTACGCATGAGGACGAAGACGATGAAACGAGTATTGGCAATCGTAACGGGTTTGGTGTTGTTGACGGCCGTCGTGGTCGCGGCGTCTGCGGCTACGGCCGCCGGGAGCGGGCCGGCGGGCGGCGGACAGGTGGAGCAGGCCCCGGCGCTGCTGTTTATTCTGACCGGCCAATCCAACGCCGGTCAGCAGGGCAAGCCGGGCCAGGTTCCGGCGGCCGTCGCGCCGGTGGCCGGGGCGTTCTATCGCGCGCCGCAACACACGAAGGCGCAGGGCATCGTGGCCATGCAGCCGTGGCGCGGGGCGTTCGGGGCGGAACTGAGCTTCGCCCGTGCCGTGCGGGCCGCCTGTCCGGGGCGGGAGGTGGTCGTGGCCAAGGTCTACGCCGGGGGCACAAGCATTGTCGCCTGGTCGCCCGACGCGCCCAATAGCCAGTGGAAATACGATCTGGCCCAGGTGGGCAACGCCGGCAAAGCGCCGCAGTATCCCAAGGTGCTGGAGGCGGCGGCTCAGGCGGCGGCGCGGTTCGGCCGCCCGGTGCGACCGGCCGGGGTGCTGTGGATTCAGGCGGAGCGCGATAGCCGCTACGACTACGGCGCGGCCCGCTACGAAGGCAACCTGCGCCAACTGGTGGCCGCCCTGCGGGCCGACTGGGGCGGGCCGGGGATGCCGTTCGTGGCTATTGACAGCCATACCCAACTCGACAGCGGCGGGGCGGTGGTGCATCGGGCCATCGCCAACGTGGCCGGCAGTGTGCCTGGCGTTGGCTGGGTACAGACGCGGGACTTGGGAACCAGTGACGGCATCCACTTCGACAGTGCCGGGGTAGTGACGCTGGGGCAACGGCTGGCGGCCGAGTGGCTGCGGCTGGCCGGGGGGTGCGGGTCGTGACAGCGACGACCTTTCAGGTCGGCAGCGGCAACGACGACGGCAGTGAGCCGGGCAGCGGCACGCCGAACCTGAGCGGGGCGAGCGAAATCGCCATGCTGACCAACTCGGTCAACACGTTCATCGCTCTGCGCTTCACAAACGTAACGGTGCCGCAGGGGGCGACGATCAATGCGCCAGGGACGACGCTGGAAGTCTATATCGTCAGCACGTCCTACGACGACCCGGACGTGGATGTATATCTGGAAGACGCCGACAACTCGGCGGCGCTCTCGACGGCCAGCAACAACCTCAGCGGGCGGTCGCTGACGACGGCCAAGGTGACGTGGACGGCGACCGGTGTCGGCGCGGGCTGGCGGTCGCCGGGTAGTCTGGCGGCCGTGGTGCAGGAAGTGACCGACCGGCCGGGCTGGGCCAGCGGCAACGCCATGACCGTGCTGCTGGACGCTCGGTCGGCGGCCAACAATCTGCGCATCAGGCCGTATGAATTCGATAGCAGCCTAGCGGCCAAGCTGACGATTGATTACACCGCCGGCGGGCTGACGCTCAAGGCGATGTACTACGCCCGGATGATGGAGTAGAGAACGATGATATTTGTCAAACAGTCAACGGCCGTGGACGTGGTGATCGGCCCGTTCGTGGACGACACCGACGGCAAGACGCCGGAGACGGCCCTGACCATCTCCCAGGCGGATTGCCAACTGACCAAAAACGCCGGGGCGGTGGCCCAGAAGAGTAGCGCCACGGCCGCCAGCCACCTGGGCGGCGGCCACTACAAAGTGCCGCTCAACACGACGGACACGGGCACGCTGGGGATGCTGCGCCTCTACGTCAACGAGGGCGGGGCGCTGCCGGTGTGGCTGGACATGATGGTCATGCCGGCCAACGTCTGGGACTCCCTCTTCGGGGCCGACGCCCTCCAGGTGGACGCAACCCAGATCGCCGGCGCGGCCGTCTCGGCCTCGACCGCCCAACTGGGGGTCAACGTGGTGCAGGCCGGCGGCACGGCCTGGGGCAGCGGGGCGATCACCTCCGGCGCGTTCGCCGCCGGGGCCATCAACGCCGCGGCCATCGCCACGGGGGCCATTGACGCCGACGCCCTGGCGGCCGACGCGGTGGATGAGATTTTGGACGAGGCGGTTGAGGGGTCGCTGACGCTGCGCCAGGCGGTGCGCATCCTGCTGGCGGCGCTGGCGGGCAAGAGCACCGGCGGCGGGTCGGGGACGATCTCCTTCCGTGACCAGGCCGACAGCAAGAACCGCATCTCGGCCACGGTGGACGTGAACCGCAACCGGACGGCCGTGACGGTGGACGGGAGCTAGGCGCATGGCGACGACAACGCTCTACGTGGCGGCCCATAGCGACACGGCCCAGGAGGAAGACACCGGCGTCACCGTTGCCCCGGTCTATCTGACTGGGGGCGATGGCGACTATTACATCGGCGGCTTCATCATCCGCGCCGTGCCCGCGCCGCCGGGGTCGGCGATCCACGCCGCCGTGCTGGGGGGCATGCCCTATGACCTATATGACTACCCCAATCTGACCATCCGCGGGGAGATCGATCCGGCCGACTTCGTGGCGGTTACCAACAACCTGAGCGGGCGGACGAAGACGGCCGCCGGGGTGGTGTGGAACGCAACCGGCATCTATGCCGGGGCGGGGGTCTACGTTTCGTCGCCGGACGTGTCGCCCGTGGTGCGGGAGATCACCGGCGCGGCCGGCTGGGCGGCGGGTGGCGACATCGGCTTCTACCTGCTGGATCGCGACCTGGGCGGGTTTCTGACTATTTACGCCTGGGAGTCGGGCACGGCCGCGCCGCGGCTCTACCTGGAGTGGACGCCGCCGCAGACGTTCGCCTATCCCGACGACTACTGGCCCACCGGCTACTGGCCGGAGTACTGGCCCGACTACGGCACGGCCACGACCGGGGCGGCGGTGGCTTTCATGTACTACCAACGAATGAGACGGAGAGGGCGATGAGCTGGCTGAAACAATCAACGGCAATCACGGTCAAGCTGGGGCCGTTCGTGGACGAGACGGACGGCAAGACGGCCGAGACGGGGCTGACCATCGGCCAGGCCGACGTGCGCCTGAGCAAGAACGGCGGCGACCTGGCCCAGAAGAGCAGCGCCACGGCCTGCACCCACGACGAGATCGGGGTCTACGACTGCCCGCTGGACACGACCGACACGGGCACGCTGGGGCGGCTCGATCTCTTCGTCCACGAGTCCGGGGCGCTGCCGGTCTTTGCCACGTTCATGGTCGTGCCGGCCAACGTCTGGGACGCCCTCTTCGGGGCAGATCGCCTGCAAGTCCACGCCGACGAGATCACCGCCGGTCTCATCACCTCCGCCAGCTTCGCCGCGGGAGCCATCACCGCCGCGGCCGTAGCTACGGGAGCCATTGACGCCGACGCCATCGCCGACGGGGCCATTGACGCCGGAGCCATCGCCACCGGGGCGCTGACGGCGGCCAAGTTCGCGGCGGGGGCCATTGACGCCGCAGCCCTGGCGGCCGACGCCGGGACGGAGATCGGCACGGCGGTGTGGGCCACGGCGACGCGGACGCTAACCAGTAGTTCCGACCCGTCGGCGGCGACGATTGCCGACGCGGTCTGGGACGAAGCCCGCAGCGGGCATACCACGGCCGGCACGTTCGGCGAGGGGGTGGTGGTCAACAGCATCGCCGCCGGAGCCGTCACCGCCGCCGCCATCGCCACCGGGGCCATTGACGCCGACGCGGTGGCCAGTGACGCGGTGACGGAGATTCAAAGCGGGCTGGCCACGGCCGCCGCCCTCCAGACGGTAGACGACCTGGTAGACGACCTGGAAACCCGTCTGACGGCCACGCGGGCGGGGTATCTGGACAACCTCAGCGCGGGCGCGGTGGCCACGGCCGCGGCGCTGGCGACGGTGGCCGGGTATGTAGATACCGAGGTAGCGGCCATCAAGGCCAAGACCGACAACCTGCCGGCCTCTCCGGCGGCGACCGGCGACATCCCCAGCGCGGCGACGATTGCCGACGCGGTCTGGGACGAAGCCCGCAGCGGCCACGTGGGAGCGGGCAGCTTCGGCGAGGGGGTGGTGGTCAACAACATCGCCGCCGGAGCCATCACCGCCGCGGCCGTGGCCACGGGGGCCATTGACGCCGACGCCATCGCCGATGGGGCGATTGACGCCGGGGCTATCGCCACCGGGGCCATCACCGCGGCCAAGTTCGCCGCCGGGGCCATTGACGCGGCGGCCGTGGCCACGGGGGCCATTGACGCCGACGCCCTGGCGGCCGACGCCGGGACGGAGATCGGCACGGCGGTCTGGGCCACGGCGGCGCGGACGCTGACGGCGGCGACCAACGTCACCTCGACCGGAGCGGCCGTGCCCATCACTGCCGGCGGGCTGGTGAGCGCCGACGTGACGGCCATCTCGACCGACGCCACGGCGGCCAACAACGCCGAGAGCTTCTTCGACGGCACGGGCTACGCCGGGACGGGCAACACCATCCCGGCCGTGACCACGGTCAACGGGCTGGCAGGCGGGGTCATCACCGCCGCGGCCATCGCCACGGGGGCCATCACCAACGCCAAGTTCGCCGCCGGGGCTATTGACGCGGCGGCTATCGCCACCGGCGCGATTGACGCCGACGCCCTGGCGGCCGACGCCGTGGCCGAAGTGGCCGACGGCGTGTGGGACGAAGCCCGCAGCGGCCACACCACGGCCGGGACGTTTGGCCAGGGGATGGCCAGCGTGCAGGGCAACGTGACCGGCTCGGTCGCCTCGGTGACCGGCAACGTCGGCGGCAGCGTCGGGTCGGTGACGGGCAACGTCGGCGGGAATGTGGCCGGCAGCGTGGCCTCGGTGACGGGCAACGTGTCCGGCAGCATCGGCAGTCTGGCCGCCCAGGCCAAAACGGATGTCAACGCCGAGGTGGTGGACGCCCTGGCCACCGACACCTACGCCGAGCCGGGCAGCGTGCCGGCGGCGACCAGCAGCCTGAAGGACAAGATCAACTGGCTGTTCCTGCTGGCGCGCAACAAGCGCCTGACGACGGCCACCACGGACAAGGTGCGCAACGACGCCGACACGGCCGACGTGGCCACGGCGACCCTGGACGACAACGGCACGACGCTGACGCGGGGCGAGTACTCGTAATGGCCATTGATACCCAGGATAAGCGGCGGTCTATCGCCGGGTACGCCGGCCCGTTTGGGGTCATTGCCCCCTTGCCGGCCGGCGGCCTGGACGACCTCGACCGCCGCCACGTAGCCGGCGTCTACCGCGGGCCGCTCGTCTCGCTGGCGCTGTTCTCGTTCCTGGCCCCGGCCGGCGTCTCCATCCTCTTCCTGCTGGCCGACACGAGCGGCCGCGTGCTGACGGAGATCAACCCGGAGATTCAGCGCGTCTCGCGGCGCTGGAACGGGGCCGGGGCGGTGTCGTTCACGATGGCCGTCACCGACCCCAAGCTGCGCGAGGAGTTGTTCATCCCCGGCCACAAGGTGCTGCTCCAGTTCGACAACGGCCTGCGCGACTGGGGCGGGGCGCTGACGGGGCCGCGCGAGTGGAACGGTTCGTCGGTAACGTTCGAGGCGGTCAGCGGCGAGTGGATTCTGGCCACCCGGCGCACCGGCCGCGGCCGCACCTTCACCGAGACGCAGGCGGGGACGATCCTAACCGAACTGCTGCGCGAGGCCGAGGCGTTTTACCCCACCGGGCTGCGGGCGGGCAACATTTGGCAGGGTGGCGCGGGCCACAGCGTGGAGTACCACCGCAAGACGCTCTACGACGTGCTGACCGAGCTGGTGGGCAACCTGAGCGCCGGGGCGTTCGACGTGACGCCCCGCCTGGAGAGCGGCCGGATCGTCTTCTACGTCAACCTCTATGAGCGCCAGGGAACAAGCCGGCCGGGCGTGGCCCTGGTCGAGGGGCAGAACGTCACCGGCATCCGCTACCGGGAGATTGACGAGGCGGTCAACGCCTGGCATCTGGCCGGCGAAGGGGACGGCTGGGCCGACGACGCGCGGGCCTACGCCACGGCCGTTCACAGCGAGAGCGCCGCCCGCCACGGGATGCGCGAGGGGTCGGAAGTGCTGTCGGGCGTGACCGAACAATCGGCCCTGGAGGCCATCGCCGCCAAGCGCCTGGACGAGACGGCCTGGCCGACGCGCGTCCTGGGGCTGACGGTGCTCAACGGCCCGCCCGGCCGCTTCCGGGAGTACGACATCGGCGACGCGGTAACGTGCCGGCTGCCGTCCTACGGCTTCCACGGCGTGAACGGGCTGTTCGAGGTGCGGGCGCAGGAGTTCTTCCCGGAGTCGAACACGGCCGATCTGGTGCTGCTGGAGGTGACCGCGTGACGCTACCCACCCGCCAACCAACGCGCCGCCCGCTGGAGGGGGGGACGCTGCTGCCCGACTACCTGGGCCAGGGCAACATCCTGGCCCGCACGCGGCGGCTAGAAAGTGGGCTGGAGGACATCTCTACGGGGATGCTCTCGTCGTCGGCCGCGGCGAGTTCCTACACGCGCCGCCGCGGGGCGCTGCTCCTCTCCGGCTGGGGGCAGGCGAACGTGGCCGCGTCGCAGTCGGCGGTGCAGTTGAGCCGCTACGGCGTCGCCTGGCAGGCCCCGCTCATCCTGCCCTTCGCCGGGTCGGTCATCGGTCTGCTGGTCGGCCTGAGCGCCGCCCGCACGGCCGGTTCGCTGACCATGCAGGTCTTCCTGGACGGTTCGGCCAGCGGGCTGGAAGTGGTCATTGACGGCGACAACCCGCTGACGATTGAAGACACGGCCGCGGCCGGGGAGTACCCGTTCGAGGTCGGCGAGAAGGTAACGTTGCGCATCACCACATCGGCCGACTGGGCGCCGACAACGGCCGACGTGCTGGTGATGCTGGAGGTCGCGGCGGCGTAGCCGGAGAAAAGATGGAAGCGACACTGACGGCCGTGCGGATTGTGATCCTGATGACGCTGATCGCCATCGTCGCCCTATGCCTCGTGGCCTGGTGGAAACGGCCGTCCGAGCGGCTGCGGACGATACCGCCGCTGTCGTGGGCGCTGTTTGGCGTGGCGCTCTACGTGGCCGTGCTGGTTCGCGATCTATCGCCGCGGGCATTCGCCTTCTGGGACGGCGCGCTGTGGCTGTCCACCTGCTTTCTAGTATTGGGAGGCGTCTGGCTGTTTCTCTGGCCGGCGCGGAAAAGACGATGACACCACTGTCTATACAGGCATTGCTGATCGGCCTGGCGGCGGCCGTGCCGGGGCTACTGGCCCTGTGGTTTCTCTACCGGCGCACGGTACAGCGGGAAGAGGAGCGCCAGAAGCTCCGCGCTCAGCGACAGGAGGAGCGCGATGCGGTCCACGCCCAGGCCGGACTGATCACCCAGTTGCAGGAGCAGGTCGCCGTGCAGCAAAAAACGATCCGCTTTCTGACGGCGCAGGTCAACGAACTGCAACAGGCGCGGGTCAGGGAGTATGCCGAGACGGAGACCCTGCGCCAGGAAAACGAGGAGTTGCGCAGTGAGGGGCGCGAGTTGCGCGAAGAGGTGCGCGAGTTGCGCAAAGGTGTGGGCGAGCTGATCCGCCAGATGGAAGAGGCCAAGCTTACCCCGGCCTGGAAGCCGTCGCCGAAACCGCCGCCGGCCAAGCGGCCGGGCCGAGCGGGGCGCGATCTGGCGGCGCTGCGCAAGAAGATCGCGACCACCTTCTCGCTACGTGAGATTGGCGATCTGGCTTTTGATCTGGGCGTAGACCCGGACGAAGTGCCGGGCGAGACGGCTACCGACCGGGCACGGGCGCTGGTGTCGTATTTTCAGGATCGCGGCCAACTGGATGAGCTGGTCGCGCTGTGTAGGGAGAAGCGCGAGAACGGAGGATTCGATGAAAACGTGGTACGTCAAGAAGGGAAGTAACGGCAACGGATCGTCGCCCGATGCCGCATTCGGCTCACTGGCCGAGGCGGAGCGGGCGGTTGCGCCGGGCGATGAGGTAATCGTCGCCCTCGGTATGTATCGGGAGCAACTGACGCTGACTACGCCGCGCGTGACGTGGCGCAGCGCCGAGAAGCACCAGGCCGTGCTCGACGGCGGCTACAACTGGAGTCTGGGCACGCCGCGCGGGCTGACGGCCGCGCCGAGTATGCCCGTGCCGGGGCCGGGCCATCTGCCGGGTGGGGCCGACGCCGAGCGGCGCGGAGCGATGGTGCTCATCAACGCCGAGGGTGTCACGTGGCAGGACTTCTGCATCCAAAACGTCTCCGGCGAGGGGATCGAGATTCTGGAGCCGAACGTCACGGTGCGCGGCTGCGCGTTCTACTGCTGTTACTCGACGGCCGTGCAGTGCAACGACACGGCCGAGAGGGACACCCACCATATCCTCGTCGAAGATTGCGACATCGTGTGGACATCCTTGCGCACGTTTGCCCTGGGCGAGACCGAGGCCAGTGGGGCGATCAAATTCGGCAACACCAACGAGGGTAACGCGATTCGCAACTGCCGCCTGTGGCTGGCCGGCGGCGAGGGCTTAAACATCGGCAAGCGGACGAAGGCCACGACGGCCGAGCCGTTCATCGTAGAGGGCTGCACCCTTATGGATGCGAACCATACCAGTCTGTACGCGGTTCAGGCTGAGAATGTGGTATTCAGGGGGAACGTTGTCGTCTACCACGAAAACGTCAACCCCTACAGCAAAGCCGGGCGCAAGGCCGGGTCGGCCGCGTTGCGCATCAAGGACGAGGACAGCAAGGCCACGCCGGTCAACTCTCGCAATATCCGGTTCCTCGGCAACCTGGCCGTCAATGCCCGGCTGCTGGTAGAGGTTGGAGGCGACGACATCACGCAGTACGGCTGCGAGGCGCATGGCAACACGCTCATTTCCGGGCCTTACACGTTGAAAGGTGCGTCGCTCATTCATGGGGCCAATCAGCAAGGGACGGAAGTGGACTTTCGCCGCAACGCGATTCATTGGGGGCGTCATTTGCCCGACGCGGTTGGCATCAGCGACGGGCCGCGCACCCGCTGCACCTTCCGGGACAACGCCTGGTCGGAGCGGCCGGCCGAGTCCCATCGCGGCGAGGGCGACTACTACGGCGACCTGGGTCTGAATGCGCCCGATACGCCGCTGCTGGCTACGGGTAATGCGTTCTGTCTGTCATGGGCGGAGTGGCAGCGGGTGGGGTTGCGGTCGTCGTTCGACCTGGCCAACTACCGGCCGCGCCAGAACAGCCCGCTGGTGCGCGGTGGCGTGACCTGGGGCGCGCTGCCGGCCGGGCCGGTTGGCCCACCGCCGCCGGAAGAGGAGCCGCCGGGCGTCAACTGGGACAGTCTGATCGCACGGGCGGCCAGCATCGGCGTGCAGGTAGCGACCCAGGCCGAGGAGTTGCAGGGCGTGCGCAGCGATATTGACGCCCTCAAGGAACGTCACGCCATCCTGGCCCTGTCGAACGAACAGATGGCTATGGAGTTGGGTGAGCTTTTACTGGCATTGGATGAGTACAAGCAGGCCGCCGAGAGCGGCGAGGAGTAATCAGGATGACAGGGAATATTGTTGCATCGCTGGCCGGCGGGTTGCTGGCCCTGGCGTTCGGGTACGTGCCGGGGTTGCGCGAGTGGTACGAGGCACTGGAACCCCCGCGCAAGGCGCTGTTCATGGCGCTGTTGCTGGTTGTGGCGTCGGTGCTGCTCTACCTGGCCGGGTGCTACACGCCCTGGCCGGTCGGGGTGACTTGCGACGAGGCCGGGTTCTGGCTGCTGGCGCAACTGTTCATCAGCGCGTTCGTGGCCAACCAAGCGACGTATCTCGCCGCCGTGCGGCCGACGCGGACGGCCGCCGAGCAAGGGTAGGGAGAAGGAGCGCGGCCGTCCGGTTGACGCCGGACGGCCGCCGGCTCGACGGCCGTCTTGTGGATGGGAGCCATGAACGAACGCGAACAGACGATGACGGAGGCGATCAACGCGGCGCGGGCCGGGCGCGGTCTGCCGGCGCTGCGCGCGGTCGAGCTACTGGTAGAAGCGGCGCGTGGCCACGCGGCCGACATGGCCGCCCATCCGGGTATGGTCCACATCGGCAGCGACGGCAGCGACGGCGGCCGGCGCATGTTGGCCGCCGGTTATCACTGGCAGCAGTGGGGCGAGATCGTGGGTTGGGGCTTCGGCGGCGACGTGGGCCAGATGATGGCCTGGTGGCTGGCGTCGCCGGCCCACCGCCCGTACCTGCTGGACGGCGCATTGCGCGACGTGGGCGTGGGCTACATTGCCGCGCCGGGGTCGCTCTGGGGCCACTACTGGACGGTGGACTTCGGCCGCCGCGACGAGCCAGACCCGCCGCCCGTGCCGGAACCACCCCCCCCCCCCCCACCCCGCCCCTACACCAGCTACGCGCCGGTCGTCGCCGGGGGAACGCAACCGGCAGGCATTGACCTCCTGCCCTACCTGCGCGGTGACGGCCGCACCTACCGCGTGGGCAACGCCCAGGATTCGTGGGAGGTGTTCCAGACGCAGGCCGAGGGCGACCGGTTTTACCAGATCAAAGCCTGGGGAGACCTGAGCGTTGTCAACTGGGAGGAGTTCATCGCCAGCGATGCCACCATCGGCCGCGACGTGGACACCTCGCCCGGCGGCGGCCGTTTCTACCGGCAGTTCAGCGCGCCGTGGGTGAAGCGCCGGATGCTCATCGGCGAGAGCTTCAGCCAGGTTAAGCGCCTGCAATTTTACCGCCTCGACGACTGCGCGCCGGTCGCGCTCTATAGCGGGACGGTCACCGATACCATCACCCTGGCAGAACATTTGTCCGAGTGGCGGTCGCCCTTCGGCGTGGTCGTGCCCGACGTGGTGGTATTGAAGTGGGAGCAGGGGGGTGAGCTGTACACCTTCGGAAGAGGGTACGGCCTTGTAGGCTGGTCGCGGGCGCACCAAGACCCCAACTCGCCCGCGTGGTCGGGAATCGCCGCGATGCGGCCGGACGTGGGCCGGCTGGCGCGGCTGCGGATTGGCTGTCTATAGGTGAGAGATGCCGACAAAGAAGCTGACGAAGGTGCAACAGGAGCGGTACGGCGTGGCTCTGGCCCATTGCCAAGGCGGAGTGACGGCGCTGGAGATGATGCTGTCGGAGTATCCGGCGGCCGACAGGGCCACGGACGAAAGCGCGGCGCTGGAGCTTGAAGACCTGGCGGCGCGCATCGGCGCGCTGACGGCGTGCTGGACGCCGGCCGGCGTGGAGCCGCGGTATACGGCCGGAAGGGAGGAGAACAAGACCAGTGGCGATCATAGCCATAGTGGGCGATATTCATTCCAATAGCACCGTCGCCCTTGCCCCGCCACGGGTGCGACTGGACGACGGCGGCGAGTACGTCTCTTCGGCCCCGCAGCGCTGGATATGGCGCAGGTGGCTGGAGTTCTGGAAAGAGGTAGGGGAGCGGCGCGCAGCGGACGGCGGGCCGCTCTACGTTATTCTTAACGGCGAACTGGCCGACGACAACCACCACCACACGACCCAACTCATTACCCGCAACCCGGCCGACCAGTTGAAGGTGGCCCTGCAAGTGCTGGAGCCGGTGCGCGGTCTGCTGCGCGACGGCGACCGGCTGTTCGTCACGCGCGGCACCGAGGCCCACAGCGGCGTGTCGGGCAGCATGGACGAGACGCTGGCGCGCGAGCTGGGGGCGGAACCGGCGGCGGCCGACGGGCCGGTGAGCTGGTGGCAGTTGCGGGCGGAGTTGTGCGGGCTGCGGCTGGACGTGGCCCACCACCCGCCGGGCGGCGGGGGACGGCGGCCGTGGACGAGCGCCAACTTCGCGGCCACGCTGGCGGCGATGACGTTCTTTGAGTCGGCGGCGCGCGGCGAACGGCCGCCAGACTTGCTGATCCGGGGCCACGTCCATCGGCCGGGCGACAGCTACGACGCCTATGCGGTGCGGGCGCTGATCCTGCCGTCGTGGCAACTCTCGACGGCCTACGGCTACCGCATCGGGGGCGGGACGCTGCCGGTCGGTGGAGCCTATATCGTGTGCCGCGCGCGAAACGAGTACGAGGTGGTCAAGAGGTACTGGGAATGGCCGACAACGAAATACTGGACGGAGCCGACGCCGGGCTAACCTTCGCCGAGAGCGAGTTACTGGCGGCGCTGGCGGCGGCCATGCGACCGGCCGACGACGGGCCGGCCGACGCCTTCACCGTGGGGGATTTGAGCCGGCTGACGGGCCGGACGGATCGGGCGATCCGCCTGGCTCTGGTGGCCCTCAAGGAGCGGGGACTGCTCGACGTGTTGAAAGTCCCCCGTGCCGGGCTGGATGACCGCGTGGTGCGTACGCCGGCCTACCGGCTGCGGCCGAAGGCGGCGCGAGAGGGAGAGACGGATCAATGAATCGAAGTGGCTTACCGCCATCGGCGGCATCGTGGCGGCGGTCGTGCCGCTGCTGGTCGTCTATGGTTTGATGACACAGGAGCAGGCGACACTCTGGGAGAATCTCGTGCTGGC
>WBZP01003225.1_pt1 | contig 17858 bp, 18 predicted proteins | sample 5204301 | NCBI WGS metagenome assembly WBZP01 (sample SAMN12412401, study PRJNA552823) | activated sludge metagenome | isolation source: activated sludge from nitrification reactor of wastewater treatment plant... | place: USA: Pennsylvania | collected 2017 | reverse complement strand
TGGCGTCGACTCCAGAGAGAAGCTGTTGCATCCAGTGGACGGCAAGTGACTATCCGAAGGATTTTACGCGAAAGTAAAGTACACGGAAACAACGGAAACTGCGGGAGAAAGCGTCGGCAGAGTCTGTTTGGCGTGCCAGCACCGCTTTGGCAGTTCCCGTCCTTTCCGTTGTTTCCGTGTACTTTTCTCTTTTGCCCGCGTCTGACCTCTTCTGCTATACTCAGGAGTGGAGAGGTCGCATAGCTCGGCCGAGTGCGCCCGTCTCGAAAACGGGTAGGGCTTAACACCCTCGAGGGTTCAAATCCCTCCCTCTCCGCCACAAAGTACACCGGGCCGGCTGCCTGTCGTCAAGACGAGCAGCCGGCCCGGTCGCGTCTTCCCCCCAAGCGCGCGCAGGCGCCCAACGACGCGAGCGCCGCCTCAATCGCGGTGACGGCGGCGGTTGTGCCCACCTCGCGCACCAGGGGCAGCGTGCCGCAGTAGGCCTCGGCTGCCAGCGCGGCGCCGCCGGCAGAGCCGCGCGCCGCCAGCAGCGCGCCCACCTGCTGCAGGGTCAGCGCCCTTGCCGAGCGCGGCACTGGCGGACCGGCAAATGCGCCCTGTGTCCACCTCTTGATTGGCCCCCGCAGCGGCGCGATAATAGAGCGATCCCACACTTCTCCACACCGGCCCCAGGGTCGGACCAGCCATGGATCATATAGACTGCTTGAGGCCGGCAGGCAGCCGTAGCCGGCTGTTGGCGCGTCCGTTGGATGCGCACTTGGTGCCAGAAGTCCGATGCACACCCCGCTGTACCCAGATGGAGGCTTCATCATGCGTAGGCATCATTCGTGGCACATCGCCGCCGTGGTGCTGACGATCCTCGCAATGTTCCTCGCCAACGCGGCAATTGCGCAGTCGCCTGCACCTGCGTCTGACGTCATTCCTCTTCTCTACCTGCCGCTTGTAATGGATGGGCGGGCGCCCATTCCGGTTGCACCCGAAGCGCCCGCGCCGCCGCAGACCGCGCCTGAACTCCCGGCGCCCGCTCCCGAACCCCCGGCGCCCACGCCCGCACCGGCCCCACTGACCAAGGTGACCGGGCCCGTTGCCGCCCCGCCCGCTGTGACCGACAACCCCGACGCGCGCCAGTGGGACAGCGACAGCGTGCTCTGGAATGGTTCGGGCGTCGTTGAGCCCGCTTTCGCCGACAGCCTGCACTGGAATGCCGCCGGCGACTTCACCATCAGCGGCAAGCTGGGCGTCGGCTGGCAGCCGCCTGCCTATCTCGGCGACTTCCGCCAGTCCGTCAATGGCCTTGCCGTCGTGCGCGTCACCAATCCCAACGCCGGCGCCGGCGCTGTGGCCGGCTTCGCCGCCGGCACCACCATGGGCACGACGCCGATTTACGTCTTTGGCCCCAACTACAGCGGCACGTGGAACGGCATGTTCGCCAAGAACTACTCCATGCTCCGCAGCGACTCGGGCCTCAACGGCTTGATCGTCTCCACCGGGGGCGCCGACCCGCTGATCTTCGGCACGAACAACGCCGAGCACGCCCGCATCACTGCAGAGGGCAACATCGGCATCGGCGTGCAGTACGTCTCCAGCAAGCTCGAGGTGAACAACGCGAGCGATATCCACGCGCTGCGCATCTGGGGCCCGGGTGCCGCCGGTTCGCAGGCCCGCCTCAACTTCGGCGATAGCGAATACGTCTACATCGATGAGCCGACCGACGACTCGCTGGCCATCCACTCCTACTACGAGGTTAACCTGGAGACGCCGAACGTCGAGGTCAACGGCATCAAGCCTGTCAGGATTGTGCGCCTTACCGACATCAACGGCTATATCGATACGGGCATCTCTGCTGCCACCTATGACTGTGTCGTCGCCGGCTTCGCTGCCTACTACGACCTCCAGGAGGACGACGCCGGCCTCAGCGCCATCTGGACGCATGTGTACAACGGCACCTGGTGGGTTGATGCCGTTCTGCGCGACCACAACGACTACGCCTATCCCGACGTCGACATTCTCTGTTTCGTCAAGGCGATGGTCGACTACGGTGGTGACCGGACCCTGTGGGACGCCGACTGAACATGCGCGGCGGCCGCCCGGCCCGGCCGCCGCCCCCAGACTGAAGCCGCGCACAACGCCCGTTGTGCGGTTGGCCTCACCCAGCCCCCGGCCCTCGCGCCGGGGGCTTCGCGCGCACTGCCGCCGCCCACCTGCTTTCGTTTCCTGCTTGACGCGCGCGCCCCGCTCGAGTAGGATACACAGAGCGCGGCGTGGGCGAGTCCATGGGGAAGACACTGAAACACGCGCAGCGCTTCTTCTGTCCTTCCCCGTTTCGCGCCCAAACCACTTGCTGCACACTGCTTGAGCTTGCTGCACGCTGCTTGAGATCGTGCGCCCTGCGCCCATCGAGACCACATTGTCGCCCGGGAGTATCGCCCGGGCAGCGTCCGCCATCGGCCGGCCGCTGCAAACAGGGAGTGCCGCATGAACCTCTTCAAAGCGCGCCTGGGCCGCGCCCGGCTGCCGCGTACGCTGCCGCCGTCGCGCCACCCGGTCTGTCCATCCTGTCGCGCCCAGATCAGCGGCACCCCGCGCAACGGCGACCTTTGCCCCAAGTGCGGCTCGCGCTACTACCTGCGCCGCAAACCCAACACCCCTACCGTCTACCTGCTCTCCGCCGCCCAGGCCGCCGCCTTCGACGCGGATACCCCGCGCCCAGCTCCCCCTGCCGGGCGGCCCGCTGCGCACACGCACCTGCTCGGCCGCCGCAGCGCGCCCGAAGTCGACAAGCGGCGCTTCAACTGGGTTTGGATCCACGGCACGGCCGAGGGGCAGTGGCGCGCCGCCAAGCGCAGCCTTACCCTGCACGCTCGCGACGGCAACTGGGTGCTCTACCGCAACGCCCGCTTCGACATGGCCGAGGTGCGCCGCAAGCAGGACCGCCTGCGCGAGGCGCTCGACCTCTACCTGGAGGTCTGGTACCTGGACCTGAACGGCCCGCACGACTGCTGGGGCGTCAGCGGCGTCCGGCGGCTCTACGAAGACGCTCCCTTCCAGCCCGCCGACGGCATGACGACGCCGCTCGTCGCCCGCTGGGTCATTCGCATCGCCGAACGGCTCTTCATGGACCAGCCGCAGGTCGAGCGGGCCTTCGGCGACATCGCCACCCGCCTCTACCAGGCGCTGAGCCTGCCGCTCACCCCCGGCGAGGCGTGGCGCCTGGCCCGCCGCGACGTCGCGCTATAGAACAACATTTGACACAAGGGCGCGAAGAACGCGAGGGAACGCAAGGAACGGCAACTGCAGGATTGGCGAGCGGGCGCCGCCCAATCTGATCATGCAGGTTCTTTGCAGACTCCCCAGCAGTTTCTTGTCGTTCCTTGCGTTCCCTTGCGCCAATCGCGTCCTTGCGTCAGATGTACTTTGCGGTGGTTGACCGGCGCCGCGCACGCGCGTACAATTGGCTTGCTTGATAGCCGATTGCCACGCCATTCGCCCCAGCGCTACGTCGCCCCACCGCCAGGAAGAGACTGTGCTCCAGCGCGCGCTGCCCAGCTTCGCAATTGTTGGCGCTGCCCAAAGCCGGCAGGCGCGCGCCGCCTGGTTCTGCGCCTTGTTCGCTGCGCTGGCCAGCCTGGCCGCCGGCTGCCGCGCCCCACTCGTCAGCGATGAGGGCGCCGCCAACCAGGTGCGCGTCGACGTGCAGGGCGACGCAGCCAATGGGCCGGCCGCAGGTGAGGCGACGCCGACTGCGATCGGTCTGGCGCTGGTGAAGACGCCCACGCCCCGCCCGCGCGTGCAGCTGCTCGAGCCGACGGTGCAGCCCACCTTCACGCCAACCGAGACGCCCACGCCGGTGCCCGAGCTGGGCTTTGTGGTGCGCGTGGACGACGGCGACACCATCGCCGTCGTCATCGGCAGCACGATCGAAACAGTGCGCTACCTGAACATCGACGCACCGGCGCCCAACGAGCCCATGGGCAACCTGGCCACCGACGCCAACCGCGCCCTGGTGCAGAACCAACTGGTGACCCTGCTGCCCGACGCCACGCTGCGCGACGAGTTTGGCCGCCTGCCCCGCTACGTCTTTCTGCAGGATGGGCGCTTTGTGAATAGCGAGTTGGTGCGCCAGGGCTGGGCGCGTGCGATCGAGGAGCCCCCCGACGGCAGTCGCCTGACCGAGTTGCGCGGCCAGCAGGAGCTGGCGATCCAGGGCGGCGCCGGCCTGTGGCGGGCCGTACGGGGGCCTGTTACCACCCAGCAGGCCACGCTGCGCCGCGGCCCGGGCGATCTCTTCCCTGCCGCCGAGACGCTCAACCCGAACCAGCCGCTCGCCATCGACGCCATCTCGCCCGACGGTCAGTGGTACCGCCTGGCAGGCAGCGGCTCGTGGATCGCCAACTACTACGTGACGAACGCGCCGCCCATCGACGCGCTGCAGTTTGCCACCGTGCCCACGCCGACGCCATCGCCCACCGTGGCCACGGAAACGCCGACGCCTGCGCCGCCCACGGCCACGCCGCTGCCGCCGCCCACCCTGGCGCCGGGTATGATCAAGATTCTCTCGGTCGACAAGAACGACGAGGTGGTGGTGATCCGCAACGACACCGCCACGCCTATCGACCTCGACGGCTGGAAGCTGCTCTCGGAAGCGGGCAACGAGATCTGCTTCCTGCACGGCATCATCGGCTCGGGCGAGCTGCTCAACATCTACACCACGCGCGGGCCGCAGGGCTACAGCTGCTTCTTCGAATACCCTATCTGGCTCGACGAAGAGGAGGACGCGGCGCTGCTCTATGCGCCCACCGGTCTGGTTGTAAGCACCTTCAAGTAGCTTGATCAGCGCTGCGCGGCAAGGCGCCGCGCAGCCTGAGTAGAAGCGCTGTTTGTCCTGCCAATCCCATATCCTTGCGAGCCTGGCGTGAACCCACTCACCGCACTCTTCCGCCGCATACGCCCACTGCTCGCAGCGTTGCCAGCCACCGCGTCTGCGCGCAGCCGCGCGCCCGCCCCCGCCATCGACGCTGCGCCCCATCTCGACCGCTACTCCACCCGCGCGCCCATGCTGCGCGCCGCGCGCCCCCCTGCCCAACAGGGCGCCGGTGGCGCGCACCCCGCCGCGCCCACCCTCACCGCGCGCGGGACGCTGGACGTGGGCTCCGACTCCCATGACGACGCCGGCGCGCGCATCCCCGAACTTGTGCCCGCACCGGCGCACAGCGCGTCGCCCGCCTCCCCCCGCCGCGCCTCGATGGAGCTGACCAGCGACCGCCAGCTCAACCGGCTCATCGCCCAGGCGCGCCACCAGCTGCGCAAGGGCAACTGGCTCCATTATCGCGACGCACGCCTGCACATGGCCGACCTGCAGCGCCGCCGCGGCCACCTGGTCGAGGCGCTCACGCTCTACCTCGACGTCTGGTACCTCGACCTCAACGGCCCGCGCGACAGCCTTGGCCCCAACGAGGGCGCCTTCCTTGGCACCGAGGACCCGCCCTTCGACCCCGGGCGCGCCGCCGCGCGCTCGCCCGCGCGCCGCCCCGTGCGCAAGCTGATGCATGCGCTGGAGCTGCAGCCGCGCCACGTGCAGACGCTCTTCTTCGACGCCGCCGGCCCTACCTTCCACACGCTCGACCTCCCCCTCGCCCCCAGCGATGCCTGGCAGCGCATCGGGCCGGAGCTGCTCTTCTAAATGAGCGAGGAGCGAGAAGCGAGAAGCGAGAATCGAGAGGATGCGGGCAGAGCGGCGAGGAGGGCGCGGCATGGAAAGTGTCTACATCTTTGCCGGCGACTGCTGCGCAACGGCCGGCAGTCCAGCGACGGCAAGGAGGTGGAGGTGATTGTGCGGAGTTTTTCGCGCCAGGGCGCCTAGCTGCCCCAGAGCCCAGTGTCGCCCCGGCGAGAACCATCTCGCCGGGGCGTCTTGTTGGGCGGGATCGGTGACGCGCGGCGATGGCTGAGGCGTAGGGTGAGCGGGCGCTCGATGAGGGAATGGTTGGTGGGGTGTTAAGGGGTGGGTGAGGTGGCCGGTACTGGGCGGCGCTGAAGTAGGTGCCGTTCGTGCGGCCGCTGGGCGCCGGCCTGAGTGAGCAGGCTCGAGCTGGAGCGTAGCTGGACGAATGGAAGGTCAGCCGCCGACCAGTGAGGGGCCGGCGGCCTGGATGTGGGGTGATTACTGCATGCAAGCGAAGCAGCGGCCGGCGCGCGTCCTTTACCGGTGTTGCTGTGACTCACCCCTCATTGTGTCGGTTTGCCGGAGCCACGACGGGCTGCGCAACTCCTCGTATGAGGTCAGTTCGGGTTCCCACAGCTCACTACCCAGGAAGCCATGCTGCGTCAGAAAGCGGGCGAACGCTTCGGAACCAAACACTCTGCCCGGCAGGCCGCGCGCCCGGAAGAGGTCGGAGCCGTCCCACGAGCCCTCCTCGAGACGCACGCTACCGATCTTGATGCACGAACCGCGATCGTATGCACATTCGTTGTTGCGCCGCACGACGACCGAGGTGTCGTCGTCGAGGTTGGCGCCGTTCCAGTGCAACTCGACGCCGTAGTAGACGGGCGGCGTGACGGTGAAGTCGCGCCGCCGCTTGCCCAGCTTGACCACCTCAGCAGGGCCAAGGAACGCCTCGATGCCGCGCAGGCCGCTCTCCAGCCATGCCTGGTGAAAGCGTTCGGAGACCATGAAGGGCGAGACGGTGCCCCACAGCAGGTCGGGCCACTTGGTCGGGTCGGCGGACGAGAGCTCGATCCGGTATGGCGGCAGCCAACGTCGCATGCCGACACCTCTGCCACACACGGGACAAACATGCTTTGCGGCGCCGAAATTCGAATTGGCGGCCTGCATTACATACGCCCACTTGCGACCGAAGAGTAAGCCGTCGGCTTGCACCATATAGATGGTTGTCATGGTTGCCACTCCTCGGTTGCCATCTCACTTTGCAGCACAGTCATTGCCCTGCATAGCTACCGCCAAGAGCCGCACAAGGGTCACTCGAACGGCAAGTCTCTTCGCTGTTTGGAGTCGATCACTTTGCTCGCTTCTTGGTAGTACTCCCAGGCGGCATGCGGGTCCTGCTTGAAGCGTTCGAGAAACTCCAGCAGCATGGGTGTGTCGCGCCGCATGACATGTGTCGAGTACATCCAGTTCAAGAGAGTCATCACCTCGATTACTACAGAACGAGGATCATTCTCGGCATATTCCGGAATGTACTCTCGATTGTCAGCCGCGAATATCACTTCAGCCCAGCCTTGTGCCTCCACAAACTTTAGTTCGCCGTCGCGCCAGGCACGCAGCACCGCTTCCAAGTCTTCAATCGTCACGTCATCAAGGGAAGTGAGTCTTCTCACGAAACACCATCCCATCTACATTTGTGTGTTCAATCTCGATCGCCGGTGAACCGCTACGGCCATCACGCAGCTAGAGAGCCGCCAGCGCCTCCATCTGCACCGGCACATCTTCCAGAATCACCGCCACGATGGTCTCCAGCGGTGTGTCGAGCGCGAAGGTGCGATACTTCTTGCCGTCATATTGCCAGCGCCCTTGTTTGTCACGGTATGAAACATCGAGATGTACACCCTTATCGTTCCAGGTGAGTGAATAGGTGCACCATTTCGATGCCATCTGCTTCCATGATCGCGATTTCGTGGCGCGCAGCAGCGGGGCATCCTTCGCCGACAAACTAGGGCGCACGGAGTCGTCCACGAGTGGATGTCCGGCCGCCAGGCGATCTTGAATCGCCTCGCAGATGGCGTCAAGGCGCAACGGCACGCTGAGAACTGGAGCGAGTTGGTACCAAAGTCCAGAGCGAAAGCGACCCATCACAGGCAGATGCGCCTCTGTTTGGTTTGCCACAATTGTGACGCATCTTGACGACATAGACTCTACCTCCAAATCATGGGACGATAACGATATTGAGGATCACGCCAGCGTCAGGGGCAAGCTGCTGCATCTGTCTCAGAACATCCATCTGTTCCGCAGAGGCCCCCGTGGGGATTGCAAGAAGGACCTCGCGCAAGATGATTGATTCCGGCTGTAATTCAATGTGCCCCCACGTTGCACCTTCCCACTTCGACAGCGTAGAGATGGAGTGCCACACCTTTGCCTGGATGTTGGCCGGGTTCTGATACGTTGGGGCAAGCAGGTCGATCGACTTGATGCTGGTCGCAATGCCATTCACAAACCGGTCAATCATCGGGAAGTTCGGAACCAATTCTGGCGAGCGGCCGAGCGCTTCTTCAATGGCAACGCCCCGTTCGTTCCAGGGCAGGTTGTGCACCCATGATGCCGGAGCGCGCTTCTGCCGGCATGCCGAGGCGGTTGCCGCTGCGAGCCGGAACGCGCGGCGGGCTAGAAAGCGCTGCGGTCGTACGCCCGCAACGGATCCTCCGCTTCGATGGGCGCGACCGGAGACGCCGCGGCCCCGCCCCAGGTGAGGGCGGCGAAGGCCAGCGCGAGCGCCGTTGCGCGGTCGTCGTGCAGGCCGGCGGGGGCGCGCAGCGTCGCGGCCTCGATTGCGGCCAGTTGCGCCGCGCTCTCGGCGTCGTGCAGCAGCAGCGCGCGGGCGCGGCAGGCGCGCGCCAGCTCGTCGTAGAGGCGGGTCTTGCTCACGGCCGTGGTCAGCCATCCCGGTTTGCCGTCCAGCCCGCGCAGCAGCGGGGGCGGCCGCAGCGCGTCGGGCGCGCCGATGCCCCCCTCGCGCAGCCAGGCGAGCACCGTGTGGCCGTGGTTGTTGCGCTCCACCAGCAGCGGCGCGCCGTTGTAAAGGGCGCAGAGTTGGGCACACTGGTGGGCAAAGAGCTCGGGCGGCAGCTTGCCGGCGAGCAGCGCCACCTGCTCGCCCGAGAGCGCGTCGAGCACGGTCATCACGCTCTCGTCGCTGGCGGGGTTGCCCTCGGCGGGGTCGGCGCCGGCCACGTAGGGGCGATCGGGCTCGGGCGCGCAGAAGAGCGCGGCGCCGGTAGGGATGGAGAGCTTCATTTGCGCTGCCAACTGCCGGACCGCCCAAGGCAGCGCCACCGCCTCGGCGCTCACCGCCGCCACATCGTCGGCGGGGATGCGCGCCGCCAGCAGCCGCACGCGCAGCGCCTCCTCCACCGTGGCCGGGTACTCCTGGTGCAGGTCGTCATCGCTGCCACGCTGGGCAAACATCTCGGCGCGCACGGCGGCATACCAGGCGGGCGAGCGGTCAGGACGGGCGTGCCAGGGCAGAAAGAGCGCGGCGTAGTCGCCCACCCCCTCCCAGCCGGCGCGGAAGAGGCGCTTGAAGGGGCTCTGCGGCTGTGCCTTGTCGGCTGTGGAGAGCAGCAGCAGTTGGCCGCCGCCATCTACCGTGGGCTTGACGGCGTTGAGGAAATCGGCCAGGTGGGGCACAAAGTCGGCCTCGTCCACAAGCGCCAGCGTGCCCGTGTAGGAGCGACCGGCGCGTGTAGAGAAAGCCAGCGCGCGCGAGCCGTTGCCCAGCGTCCAGAGCTCCTGCGCTGCGCGGTCGCCGCTGGGCTGCTGAAGCCAGGTCGGCAGCCGCGCGTGCAGAGCGCGCAGACGGCGCAGCAGCTCGCGCGCCTCGCTCTCGCGCAGCGAAAAGAGCAGGATCGTCGCCGGTGGCCTGAAGAGCATGAGCCAGAGCGCATGGCTGAGCGCCAGCCACGTCAGCCCCAGCTGGCGCGCCTTGAGCACGACCACTTTGCGCTCGCTCTGGATGGTGCGCAGCGCCTCCTCCTGCGCCGGCCAGAGCGCAAAGGGCAGCAGCGCGCGCTGCTCCGGGCTCTCGATCTGCAGGTAGTGGTGGCAGAAGTAGGAGGCGTCGGCGGCGCAGCGCAGCCGTTCGATGCGCATCTCGTGGGCAAAGAGCGCGGGTGCGCCCTCGTCTGGCGAGGGCGCGTCGGGTTTGCGGGAATGGATTGTCGAAGCGAGCATGCCGCCAGCGTAGAGCAGCGCCGCGCCCGCCGCAAGAGGAACTTTGTGCGCCCTCCGCCTTCAGACCCGCGCGCCGCGCAGCGAGCAGAGCAGGAACGCCAGACTGATTGCAGCCACCCAAAGCGTCTCCATCGTCTGCCCCCTTCGCCACGCCTGCCTGCGCCTTGCCTGAGCCAGCCCCCTGCGAAAGGGACCGCCATACGGACTGCCGTAGCGCCAGCATAGGCGAACGGCCGGTGGCGCGCCGTGTTGCCGGCCATCGCGCGCCTGTGCGCCGCTGCACACGCCGCACCCTGCAGCCGGCGCGCGCCCTTTGCATTGGCGCACGCATCGGCTACAATCGCGTGCACACCTGCGCCCCCATGGCCGGGTGGCGCTAACCCCTCCCACAACAGCAGACCGTCGTTTTGCCGGCCGCGCCGCGCTCGCGAGTTGCCGCGCGTACGGCGCAAGCGCGCCGCATTCCCGCGCCGCGCACGCCCGCCGTCGTGCATTCGACGAGCTGCCTTGCTCCATTCGGAAGGGATCGATGACGAAGCTGCGAACACTCTCCGCCGCACACCGTATTGCCGCCTGCGCGCTGCTGAGCGGCGCGTTGCTCTGCCTGGCGCTGCTGCTTGCGCACGTGCCGGCACAGGCCGCGCCCGCGGCGCAGAGCACGCCGCGCACCACGCCGCGCACCACACCACGCGCGTCGGTGCGCCCGGCTACGGCCACACCAGCCGCGCGCCCCAGCGCCACGTCCGTGGCCACAAGCCCGCTCGCCACGCCCACGCGCCCGCCCGCAGCCCAGCCCCCCGCCGGCGCATCCTCACCCGAGCTGATCGCCGCCGGCATCCAGGCCTACCTCGCGCTCGGCTGCTCGGGCTGCCACACGCTGCCCGCCGCTAAGGCCGTGGGCGTCTTCGGCCCCTCGCACGCTGGCGAGGCGACCAAGGCCACCATGCACCTTGCCGCCGACGACTACGCCGGCAGCGCCACCACCGTCGCCGAATACCTGCGCGAGTCGATCCTGAACCCCGAAGCCTACGTGCCCGAGGGCTACAAGCTCGTCAAGTACCGCATGCCTGCCTTCACCTTTGCCACCGAAGAGCAGGTGCAGGCGCTCGTCGCCCTGCTTCAGGCGCAGCAGTAGCGACCGTCGCGGCGCACGCGCGCAACAAGACGGCCGGAGGGGTCAGCGCCCCTCCGGCCGTTCTCATTCTCAGCAAAGCCGGTTTAGCCGGCCGGCGCTTACTGCACCACGAAGGTGATGTTGAAGTTGAACTGGAAGCGGCTCACGCCGTCCGGAATCGGCACCACGACGATGACGTAGTCGCCCGAGGCCGGCAGCCAGCCCGAGACCGAGTTCTGCATCGCGCTGTTTGTGCCCGAAAGCTTGACAGGCTGCCCCGTTGGCGCCGTCACCTCCAGCAGCAGCGGCGCGCCGAAGCTCTGCGTAAAGAGCGACATCGACTGCCCGGCGCGCGCGTTCAGCAGGTAGCGCATGGGCACGCTGCCCTGAATGATGCCCGTGCGCTGGGCCGAGATCGCCCACTCATCAAAGGTCACGCGCTCGGTATTGTTGGGCTGCGGTGGAGGCTGTGGCGTGGGCTGTACAGGGGGCGGTGTGACGCCGCCGCCGCCAATCAGCAGCACCTGGCCAGGGTTGATGTTGTTGCCGCGGATGTTGTTATTGGTGCGGATCGTCTGCACGGTGGTGCCAAAGCGCTGGGCGATCGAGGTCAGCGTATCGCCCCAGGCCACGGTGTACCAGGGTGCGTTGAAGCTGCCCGTGGCGTGGACGCGCGGCCCGCGGTCCCAGATGCCGCCCTGGTTGCCGCCGCCACCGCCACCACCGCAGCGGTTGGGCACCGTTAGCACCGTGCCGGCCGTGATGACGCTGGGGTTAGAGCCAATCACGTTGCGGTTGAGGTTGTAGATCTCCTGCCAGGTGGTGCAGTTGCGGGCAGCAATCTTCGAGAGCGTGTCGCCCCGCTGCACGGTCACCTGTGTCATTGTCTGCGCCTGCGCCGAGCGTGCGCCCAGCGCCGTCAACGCCAGCGCGCAAATCAGCGTCGCGAAGAGCACCATCCACCGCCGCCCAAGCTTCACGTTCTTCACCTTGTGCCCCCTTTGCTTCCGGCGCGCTGGCGCGCGCTCTGTTGCGTGTCGTAACTCCGTGACGGGCGGCCGCCGCCCATTGTTCCCACTGCGCAGCGCGCCACACAAACAGCGCGCCTCATGCAGCGCGCCTCATGCAGCGCACGAGGCGCCGCGCCTAAAGCTGCGAGCCCAAGCGCCCCGCGCCGGCAGGCCACTGCCTCTGCGGCTCATCCTCGGCGCCACCATCAATACCACCATCAATACCATCAGAGATCGCCGTGTCGGCCCCTTCCAGCCGCGCGCGCCGGCGCAGCAGTTTCACCTCCAGGAACTCGATGTGGCCGCGCAGATCATACACATCGGGCATGAACTGGTTCGCCACCTGCAGCTGGTTCCCAAGCTGCTCCTGCACCTCGTCAATACGCGCCATCTCGCGGTCGATATCCTCGATCGACATCAAGTGGATGCGCGAGTCGATCTCGCGAATCATGCGGTAGCGGCGGCGAATGCGCATGCGCACCATGTTGGTATAGAGGCGCGGGCTGCGCGAAAGAATCGGCAGCACAATCAGCGCCACGGGCACCACGAAGAGCAGGTAGCGGTCGATGATCGAGGCCGCCCAGAAGGGCAGGTAGTTGTCCAGCGTCGATTCGCCGCGCTTGATGCGCTCGACAAAGGCGAGCTGCACCTTGTTGATCGGCAGCTCGGCGTAGTCCAGGTTGGGGAACTGGCGCGTCGCTTCCAGAATGCCGCCCTTCTCGTGCGTCTGCACCATGGCAATCGTCAACAGGCGCAGCAGGTCGGGGTGCACCTCTTCGCCGGCGATGACGTTGGCCACGGTCGAAACCATCTGCACATCCTCGCTGGGGCGCAGCGCAGCAGGATCGATTGCGCCGGTGGGCAGCGTCACCGCGTTCAGGTAGTGGTGGCGCGCGGCATACGCCGGCGCAAGGTCAAGCGACATTAGCTTCGTCTCGGGGATGGACAGAATCTCTGCGACCAGACTCGACGACGGCGACATGACAAAGAAGCTGACGTCAATCTCTCCCGCCGTCAGCGCCTCAATTGCGGCGGCGCTGCCCAAGAAGACGGGATCGAAGCTGCTTGCCTCCACGCCGCTCTCGCTGAGCAGCACGTTGGCCAACACCTGGGTGCCGCTGCCCTCCTCGCCCAGGTTCACGCGCTTGCCTTCGAAGGCATCAAAACGCGTCGGCGCGCCATCGGGGAACGCCTCTGTGCGATAGACGATCCAGAGCGGTTCGAAGAAGACGCTGGCGGCCGTGGTCAAGCCGGTTGCATCCATGCCCACGGCCGAGCCACCCTGCGCGAAGCCTACCTCCGCCTCGCCGGCCTTGAGCCGCTGCAGCGTCTCGAGCGAGCCGGCCGTCGTCTCGATGTTGAGCGTGAAGCCCTTTTCGGCGGCCACCTTCTGGTACTCGAGCGCGGCGTTGTAGTAGGCGCCGCCCTCGCGCCCGGTGAGGATGGTGAATTCGCGCGGCGGCGCCTGCAGCCAGAAGAAAGCGAAGATCCCGATCAGGAGCAGCACGCCCAGCGCGATGCTCAGCCAGAAGAGGTTGTTTTCCAGAAAGCGGCGCATGCGTGCAACCCTTCGTCGTGGCGCTGGGGGCATGGATTGCAGGAGACGGATACGCAATCTTACACCACTCCGGCCTGTGCGCTGCAGCGGATCAGGTGGAGGTTCTGCCAACTTTCCTACGCCGGCCAGCCCGCGTCCTGCGTGTGGGTGAGCGGATGCAGTCGCGCCGTGGGTGCGCCCTCCCCCACCGGCTGGGCAAAGGCCACCAGCTGCGCGCTGCCGCCGCCCAGCATGCGGAAATGCGCGTGCGCGCCCGTCACCTCGCAGAGCACGGCCGCCGGCGCTTCGAGCGCAAGCAGCCGCCCGCCCTGTTCGCTCAAGCGCTGCAGCAGCGTGCGCAGGTCGGCGCTCTGCAGCGAGGGCAGCACCAGTGCGCCCGGCAGCAGCCCCAGCCCGGCGCGCAGCGGAGTCTCGTCGTCCTCTTCCGCCGCTGCGTCGGGCGCCAGCAGCGCGCCCGCCATGCCCGCGGCGTCACCTGCCAGCAGCAGGGTTTTGCCCTCGCGCAGCAACCCACCCAGGGCGTCGACCAACCGCCGGCCAGCGGGCGCGTCCAGCAGCGCGGGCGAGAGGTCCAGCGCCAGCAGCGCCAGCGCGTCGAAGTTCAGCCGCCCAAAACGCGCCGAGCCAAGCTCGACCATCACCAGTTCGGGCAGCACCTCGCGCAGCGTCTCGGCCAGCTCCTCATCCAGCGCGCCGGCCTCCTGCAGCAGCACGGCGGGCGCATATGCCAACACGTTGCGCCTTGCCGCGCGCTGCTCGTCCGCCAGATGCGCCAGGGCGTCGGCGGCGGCGCCGGCGTCGGTGGCCAGGATCAGCGGCATGGCGCGCCGTTCGCGTGGGTTGTGGCCCGCCGGTTCGAGTGCACAGGCTCATGCATTGACATTAAACGGTCTTTCGTGGTAGGTTGCAGCCACCGTTCGTCAGAGAAAGAGGCGTAGCCATGGCAACGAAGCACCGCGGCGCCCCCGAAGAGATGCTGGCACTCGACACCTTTATCAAGCTCTCGCGCGCCGCCGAATCGTTTGATGCGCGCCTTGTGCGCCACGGCACGCTCGAAGAGTTGACGCTGACCCAGTTCGCCGTGCTCGAAGCGCTCTACCACCTTGGGTCACTCACGCAGCGCGACATCGGCGCCAAACTGCTCAAAAGCGGCGGCAACATTACCCTCGTCATCGACAATCTGGAGAAGCATGGACACGTCTTCCGCCGCCGCTGCGAGAGCGACCGCCGCCTGATCTACGTCGAGCTGACCGACAGCGGCCGCGAGCTCATCAGTCGCGTCTTCCCGCATCACCTGACCGCCATCGTACACGAGATGTCGGTGCTTTCGCCAGACGAGCAGCGCCAGTTGGGGCAGTTGCTGCGCAAACTTGGCCGCGGCCATCTCGACGAAGCCCATAATAGCTCCGACCTTTCGCTTTTTGACTATGACATTTAGCTGAGCTGCACCGTCGTCTTCAGCTCCCCAGTTCAGAATCGAATCCAGGCCATGAACCCAAGCGCTCCCGCCTCGTCCTCGCTTTCGCCGCCACCGGTGCCGCCCGCCGCCCCTGAAGACGCGCCGCCGGCAGAAGAGGCGCCGCGCCGGCGCGTGGGCATCAGCGACGCCGCGCCGCTGCTTGCGCCCGCCAAGCTGCGCTCCTACGATCTGATGCGGCTGCAAGAGGGGCAGAGCGTGCTCGAAGTTGGCTGCGGGCCGGGCATCGACACCCTGGCCCTTGCCGCGCGCGTGGGCGAAACCGGCTTCGTCATGGGCATCGATTCGGCCAAGGCCTCGATCGAGCGCGCCGAGTGTCGCGCCCTGGCCGCCGGGTTGGGCGCACGCGTGCGCCACCGCATCGTCAACGCCCTGGCGCTCCCCTTCCGCGACGCCAGTTTTGACGCCTGCCGCAGCGAACGCACCTTCCAGCTCCTGGCCCAGCCCGCCCGCGCCCTCACCGAAATGGTGCGCGTCACCCGTCCCGGCGGCCGCATTGTCCTGCTCGACCTCGACTGGGGCAGCGCCTCGATCGACACGCCCTTCCCCGACGTCGAGCGGCTCTTCAAGCGGCTGCTGGCCGAGCATCTGCTGCCCAACCCCTTTAGCGGGCGCACCCTCTACCGGCTGCTGCGCGAGCAGGGCGTGCAGGAGATCGAGACCGAATCGGTTGCGATTGCCGTCACCGCGCTGCCGGCGCTGCGCCACCTGGCCCACCTCGACCGCATCGAGTCGCTCGCGCTCGAGCGCGCGCTGCTGAGCGAAACGCGCCTGGCCGCCTGGCGCGCCGCCCTGGTCGAAGCCGACGCCGCCGGCACCCTCTTTGCCCAGCTGATCCTGGTGCTCGCCGCCGGCAACATCCCACCGCACAACAACAACATCTGACGCGAGGCGCGAAGAACGCAAGGAAAAGCGAGGAAAGGCAGGAGCCAAGGTATAGTTTGAGGGTCCTTGCCGTTCCTTGCGCTTCCTTGCGTTCTTCGCGCCTCGCGTCAGATGTTTTTCCTGGATTTGAGGGGTTATGGATTACGTTCAGATGCAGACCTGGCTCGAGTCGCTGCTCCCAGCCCGCCCCGCCGAGCTGGAACGCATGGAGGAGCACGCCCGCCTGCACCACTTCCCCATCATCGGCGCGCTCAATGGTCAGCTCTGCTACGTGCTGACGCGCCTGCACGGCGCACGGCGCGTCTTCGAGCTCGGCTCGGGCTACGGTTACTCCACCGCCTGGTTTGCCCGCGCCGTGGCCGAAAACGTGGCCGACCAGAGCCACTCCCCAGCCGCCGCATCCCAGCTCCCCGCCGAGGTGCACCACTGCGTCTGGGACGAAGAGCTTTCGGCGCAGGCGCGCACCCACCTCGCCGCGCTGGGCCACAGCGAGCTCGTCCAATTTCACGTCGGCGAGGCCGTGCAGACGCTGCAGGGCATCGATGGCCTCTTCGACCTGATCTTTCTTGACATCACAAAGCGCGACTACCCCGCTGCCATCGCCCCCATCGAGACCCACCTGCGCCCCGGTGGCCTGCTGCTGGCCGACAACATGCTCTATCGCGGCCGCCCGTGGGACGGCAGCCTGCACGACGAGGGCACAACCGCCATCCGCCACGTCGCCGCCTACCTCTCCAACAGCCCGCGCTGGGCCACGACGATTGTGCCGCTGCGCGACGGCATGCTCGTCGCGCGCTTCAACGGCTGAGCGCGGCCGCACGCTCGCTCCTGCCACACCACGGCCCTGTCCGGCAACCCGACTGGAGTCTCCATGCGCGTTGGCGCTTTGAGCAATCCCCGGCGCGAGCTGCTCGCACAGCTGCGCTGGGCCGCTGCGAATGGCCTTGCCTTTGTGGAGGTGAGCGCCGAACCGCCGCACGCCGCGCTCGAGCGCACCTCTTGGCGCGCCGTGGGCGCAGCCGCGCGCGAGCTCAACCTTGAGCTGCTGGTGCACGCCGCGCCCTGGCTGCCCGTCACCAGCCCGTCGCCCATCATCCGCCAGGCCGCACTCGACGAGCTGCGCCGCACGATCGATGCCGCCGCGCTGCTCGGCGCGCCGCTCGTCACGCTCGAGTTCGTCCCCTGGCCGCACTGGATGGCCGAGCGCGACGGCTACGAGAGCTACCGCCAGCTGCTCACCATCCTCTGCAACCATAGCGCCGCGCAGCAGGTGCAGGTCGCGCTCGAGAACAGCGCCACCAACAGCCACCAACTCAAGTACTTCCGCGAGATCTGCGCCCGCGTGCCGCCCCTGCGCCTCACGCTCGACGTTGCCCACACCAACGTCGGCACCGTGCGCCCGCTCACGCGCGACTACTGCTTTGCCCTCGCCGACAGGCTGGAGCATGTCCACCTCAGCGACAACGACGGCGCGAGCGACGGACGCCTGCCCTTCGGCGCGCCCGTCGCCGGCGGCATCGACCTGCTGACGGAGCTGCGCGCCCTGCGCTCCTTCCGCTACGACAGCCGGCTCACGCTCGAGATCCAGGGCGACGTGCGCTGGCTGCTCGGCGCCCGCGACCTGCTCAACGAGCTCTGGCCACACGCCGCGTAACACTGCAACAACATCTGACGCAAGGGCGCGAAGAACGCCAGGAAAACCAAAAGTACACGGAAACGACGGGAACTACGGAAACTACGGAAAAAGCAACGGCACGCTGGAGAGACCGCGAGCCTGTCAGGAAATTTGTGTATGAGGTCATGGTAAAGTATCGCTAACTGAAAGGAGCGAGCCATGACCAGAATGACAGAAGGGCAGGGACCAGAACAAGCATCAGCCCAGGAGCCAGAGGCGCCGGCGGGTGGACGCA
>WBZP01003224.1_pt1 | contig 17859 bp, 20 predicted proteins | sample 5204301 | NCBI WGS metagenome assembly WBZP01 (sample SAMN12412401, study PRJNA552823) | activated sludge metagenome | isolation source: activated sludge from nitrification reactor of wastewater treatment plant... | place: USA: Pennsylvania | collected 2017 | reverse complement strand
ACCGCCCGGGCCTTGAACTCCACGTCGTATCTCTTCGCCATGATGGCAACAACCTTCCCTCGAAAGAAGGTGTGCACGAAACTCGGGGCGGTTCAGCCACCCACGCACTCCAAATCCCGAAGAGCCATTTGAGAACCTACAACATTGTAGGTTCTCACGGGCGACTTCAAAATCTCACGACTGACTTCAAACGGTTTTCAAGTTTGAAGTTTGGATGAGACACGCCGATGTGCTTGCGGAGGACCCAGGCGAACAGGTGCCACGCTGTGGGCATGACTCTGGACGCACGTCTGACAGAGCGGTAGCAGACGGAACATGGTTACGGCGGCTACGACCGCTGCGACCACAACGGTACGGTTTCGAACCGCCCCGAATGCTGGAGAGTCTTCAACCCCACTAGTTGACGCCGATCCGGATGTCCTTGTGGACGCTCATCCGTGGCGTGAGTTTCGTTGGTACGCAGGCCAAAAGCACTACTCGGGCACGTATTGGTCGGCAACCGAGCGCCGGCACATCATCTACGAGTCCCGGTTGGAGCTGACCCAGTTGCTGTTTGCCGATTTCGATCGGACCGTCCGACGTATCTGCGCGCAACCGTTCATGCTGAGTTGCGACTCCCGGGACCGCACGACCAGGCACATCCCCGACTACTTGTTGATCACCGAAGAGGATGAACTCGATATCGCGAGCGTTGGTTCGGAAGTGGTTCATCGTGTCAGTGGACCAGGGCCGAGTCGCGGTCGGCGCGTGCCGCAGGCGAGCTCTCAGAACGTCCCTCAGCCAGCAGTTTGCGCACCCGCTCGCGGGCGGGCTCACGGTCGTAGCTGTTGACCAACGCACCGGCCATCCGCACCGGGTCGCCGAAGAAGAAGTACTCGTAGAGCGCCTGCCGGCTGGAGAAGCCGGATATCGAGGCATCGAAGGCCAGCTTGAACAGCTGAACCCGATCGGCCCCGCTGATCGCCGCCCCCTGCAGGTACTGGTCGATGTCGCCGCGGGCCTCTGAAGCGATATCCGCCTCGCCTGGCAGCGCCATCAGGCCGGAAGCGCTGAATTTGCGGATGATCTGTGGAAAGCGTTGGGAAACCTTTGGATACCAGTTTCGGGCGGCGTTGAGCGTCTCCCAGCGGGGCAGGAACACCCCCCAGTCGTTGGGTGCGCCCTCCGATTCGGCGGCGTGCAGCAGCGCCTTGCCGATTTCAAGGCCGACGATGAGTTCGGCCAGGTCTTCCTGGATGTGCTGGAAGCCCTCAATGCCGATCGCGCTGCCGATCTCGGAGGCCAGGCCGAGGAAGAACTCCGTTTTGGCCACGGTGCGGGTGACCACCTGATGCGTCATCAGAGGGCCAGCCCCGGTCTCGGCGTAGAAGGCGTTGCACAGTTCGGGGTGACCGAGCAGGAAAATGCGGTCATTAGGCACGAATACGTCGTCGAACACCACGACACAGTCCATCTCCTCGTACCGTGCGGCCAGGGGTTCGTCGAAGGTGCTGCCACCATTGTGGAGCGATCCGCGGCACAGGTAGCGCAAGCCCGGAGCGTCGTTCTGGATGGCGAACGCATAGCTGTACGGAGCGTCCTCCGGACTTCCGCGCAGCACGGTGGAGGGGAACACCAACAGCTCGTCGGCGATGGGCGCGACGGTGGCCAGCATGCGTGCACCACGGATGACGACGCCGTCGGGGCGCTCCTCGACGATGCGTGCGGCCAGTTGGCCTCCCGCTTGCTGGCTGCCGGTGACCGACCTGTTCACCTGGGGCGGAATCAGGGTGTGGGTGGCCAGCAGATCGTTTTCCCTGGCGAACTCGTAGTAGGCGCTGATGCGCTCACCGAACTTCGGGTCGGCTTGGGAGAACCACTTCTGCGCCGCACCGAGCGCGGTCAGCGAGCTGTTCATGTAGTCGCCGCTGCGGCCCAGGAAGCCGTTGGTCTCCTCGGCCCAGGTCTGGATGGCTCCACGGCGACGACGGAGGTCCTCAACCGAACGTGGAACCAGGAAGGAGGCGTTGACCAGGTCGCCGGTAGTGGGAGAGGTGTAGGTCAGCCGATCCTGGAGGCGCGGATCATGCTGCATGTCAAAGAGTTTCGCGTAGGTACGTGCGACGTCCCGGAATGCTGGGTGCTCGGCGACGTTCTCGCTGACCACCTCACCGTTGATCACGATGTGCGGCCGCATGCCGTTGATCCTGTCCAGGAATTGCTGTCCGGTCCGGATGCCCATGATTGTCTTCTTTCGTCGGGAGGGTTAGAACAGCAGCTCGTGGCCGGCTGCGGATTCGGCGATGACGGTGAAGCGGCCGTTGATGAAGCCCAAGGCATCACCATGGCGGTAGTCGAAATTGCGGACCTCACCCAGGAACAGGGTGTGATCGCCGGCGTCGTACTCCGCCCAGGGTGTGCACTCGAAGTAGCTCAGCGACCCGGCCAGCCGGGGCGCGAACTCGCCCTCGACCCAGGTTGGCTCCAGTGATGGCCGCCCGGCGAACTGCCACGCCGTCTGTTCCTGCTCGGCTCCCAGGACGTTGATGGTGAAGGGCAGACCGTGGATGAGATCGTGCGAACGGATCGTGCGCTGCAGCGAGATCTGCACTAACGGGGGTTCCATCGACACCGACGCGAACGAGTTGACCGTCAGTCCATGTCGTCCGTGTGGGGAATCGAAGGTGACGACCGCGACACCGGTGGCGAAGCGGCCGAGAGACCCGCGAAAGTACTGCTGCGGCGGCCGGTAGAGCGCCGAGCCGGGCGGGAAAGCGGTGCATTGCTGGCTCTGAGGGGCCATGGTCGTCCTGTCGCGATAGATACCACTGCGTGCGAATGGCGGTGAATGCTGTCGCCGACGCTAAACCGCGAATCACGGAGAATCCAGAGAAATCCATGCCACGGGACGCCGGAAAAACCGCTGATAAAAAGCGCTTTTTAACGCTTTACGCCCGGCTGGACCTCATCGCATAGTTCAGGTGTGACGGCCGACATTGAGAGCAGTTCAGACGTGAGTGCCGTCGGTTGCACGGTCGGTGACGTGATCGCGCAATGTCGCAAGGTGATCGCCGTGCACCTCAACTACCGCAGTCGTGCCGCGCAGCGCGGTCGCGTGCCCGAGCACCCCTCGTACTTCCTGAAGCCGCCGAGTTCGCTCTCGCTCAGCGGAACTCCCGTGGAGCGGCCGGCCGGTACGGAGTTGCTGGCGTTTGAGGGGGAGATCGCCCTGGTGATCGGCGCCGCCGCCCGCCGGATCTCGCCGGAGAAGGCTTGGCGTCACGTTAAGTACGTCTGTGCGGCCAATGATCTCGGCCTCTATGACCTCAGGATCGCCGATAAGGGATCCAATCTGCGCTCGAAGGGCGGCGACGGATTCACCCCGATCGGACCCGCTCTGCTCGACGCCGGCGTGCTCGACCCGGCCCGGTTGCGGTTGCGCACCTGGGTCAACGGTGTGATGGTCCAGGAGGGCGACACCTCCGATCTGTTCTTCCCCTTCGCGCAATTGATCGCCGATCTGTCTCAGCTCGTCACCCTTGAGCCCGGGGACATCATCCTGACCGGGACTCCGGCTGGCGCCAGCGTCGTCTCACCCGGTGACACGGTCGAGGTTGAAGTCGACAGTCTCGACGGCTCGGGGCCGAGCACCGGCCGGTTGCGCACGCCCGTCACCGCGGGTGATGACGGCTTCGCCGACTTCGGCGCCATGCCGCGCGTCGACGAGCTGCAGAGGGTCGAAGCGTGGGGTAGTCGCGAGGCCGCGGGTCTACCGGAGGAGTTCGTGCTCACCGAGGAGCTGACGGCCAAACTGGCCTCGGTCGGAACCGCGACACTCTCCGCTCAATTGCGCAAGCGCGGCCTCAACGCGGTCACCATAGACGGCCTCACCGCCACCCATCCGGAGCGGCGAATGGTGGGCCGCGCCCGGACACTGCGGTTCGTCCCGCAGCGCGAAGACCTCTTCGAAGCCAAGGGCGGCGGATTCAATGCGCAGAAACGCGCTTTCGACTCTCTCAACCCCGGCGATGTGCTGGTGATCGAGGCCCGCGGTGAGAAGGGCAGCGGCACCGTGGGGGATATCTTGGCATTGCGGGCCGAGGTTCGTGGCGCGGCCGGGATAGTCACCGACGGCGGAGTGCGCGACATCAATGCCGTTGCAGCACTAGGTATCTGCGTATTTCACGGTGGGCCGCATCCGGCCGTGCTGGGGCGCCGGCACGTGCCCTGGGATGTTGATCTTGCGGTGGCGTGTGGCGGTGCCACCGTCGAACCGGGCGATGTCCTGGTCGGCGACAGCGACGGTGTGGTCGTGATCCCGCCCCACCTCGCCGAGGAAATCGCCGACGCGGCGATCGAACAGGAACGGGAAGAGGAGTACATCGCGGCGCGGGTCGCCGAGGGTGTTCCTCTCGACGGTCTTTATCCGATGAACGCGCATGCGCGCGAGGAGTACGAGAAGAGGCTTCAGCCGTGACGACCCGCCGCGACCCGCACAGCATCAGGGGATCCATCACCCCGCTGATGACGCCGTTCACCGATGACGGCGCGGTGGACCACCGCAGCCTGGCCAACCTGGTCAACTGGCAACTCGCCAACGGCAGTCACGGCATCTCCATCGGGGGATCCACCGGTGAGCCGGGAGCGCAGTCGATCGCCGAACGGCTCGCCGCGATCGCCACGGTGGTCGACACCGTCGCCGGTCGGGTCCCCGTCGTCGCCGGCACCGGCACCGCCAAACTCGACGAGACACTCGAACTGACCGGTGCGGCAGCCGATCTCGGTGTCGACGCGGCGCTGGTTATCACCCCGTACTACGCACGACCGACCCAGGAGGCCCTGTACCGCTGGTACACGACGGTCTGCGGCGAGTTCCCGGACCTGCCGATCCTGGCCTACAACGTTCCGGTGCGCACCGCCGTCGACCTCGCGCCGGAGACCGTCGCACGGCTGTACTCCGACGTCGAGAACTTCGTCGGGGTGAAAGAGACCACCAAGGACTTCGAGCACTTCTCCCGGGTGCTGTACCTGTGCGGGCGAAGCATCATCGTCTGGTCCGGCATCGAGCTACTCTGCCTGCCGCTGCTGGCACTGGGCGGCGCCGGATTCCTCAGCGCCACGGCCAACATCGCCCCCGCCGCGCACGCGCGGATGTTCGAACTCTGGGAAGCCGGCGCCCACGATGAGGCGCGCGCCATTCATTACGGCCTGCATCCGCTGGTCGACCTGCTCTTCGTCGAGACCAATCCCGCGCCGGGCAAGTGGGTCCTGAAAGACCTGGGTCTCATCGCCTCTGAGTACGTGCGGCCGCCACTCATCACACCGACACCGCCGGCGCTGGAGAAGATGGCCGCCTTGCTGCGCGCCGGGCAGGACTATCTCACGCCTACCGGCAGCTTCGGCATCGAAGGAGTCCCCGCATGACGAATCCCCGCCAGCCGGAGGGAGTTCCGTCCAGGATTCAGCACTTCATCGGCGGAAAGTTGGTGGACAGCCTCTCCGACAAGTGGTTCGACGTCATCGACCCGGTGACCAACCAGCCCTACGCGCAGGCCGCCGCGGGCCAGGCCGAGGACGTCGACCGCGCCGTCGCCGCCGCCACGGTGGCGTTTCGTACCGGACCCTGGCCGGGCATGCAGTCGCGTAACCGCTCCCGGGTGCTCAACCGGATCGCCGATGCCATCGAAACCCGGGACTCGCGTCTGGCTGAGCTCGAGTCGTTCGACAGCGGCCTGCCCATCACCCAGGCCCTCGGCCAGGCCCGGCGTGCGGCGGAGAACTTCCGGTTCTTCGCCGACCTCGTGGTCGCCCAATCCGACGACGCGTACAAAGTGCCGGGCCTGCAGATCAATTACGTCAACCGAAAGCCCAAAGGTGTTGCCGGGCTGATCACTCCGTGGAACACGCCCTTCATGCTGGAGAGCTGGAAGCTCGCGCCGGCGTTGGCGTCCGGGTGCACCGTGGTGCTCAAACCGGCCGAGTTCACTCCGCTGTCCGCAGGGCTGTGGGCCGATATCTTCCGGGAAGCCGGCCTTCCCGACGGAGTTTTCAACCTGGTCAACGGAATCGGTGAGGAGGCTGGCGACGCTCTGGTCAAGCATCCCGACGTCCGCGTCATCTCGTTCACCGGGGAGTCATCGACCGGCGAGACCATCTTCGGCAATTGCGCGAGGGGACTCAAAGGCATGTCCATGGAACTCGGCGGCAAGTCGCCGGCGGTGGTGTTCGACGACGCCGATCTCGACGCCGCACTGGACTCGACACTGTTCGGTGTCTTCTCGCTCAACGGAGAGCGCTGCACCGCCGGCAGTCGGATCCTGATCCAGTCCGGGATCTATGAGGAGTTCGTGGCACGCTTCGCCCAACGGGCGTCCGACATCATTGTGGGCGACCCGTCCGACCCGCGGACCGAGGTGGGCGCGCTCGTCCATCCGGAGCACTTCGCCAAGGTCATGACATACATCGACATCGGCAAGACCGAGGGACGCCTGGTGTGCGGCGGCGGCCGACCCGCCCACCTCCCCGAGGGCAACTTCGTCGCCCCGACAGCATTCGCCGACGTCGCACCGGACGCCCGGATCTTCCAAGAGGAGATCTTCGGCCCTGTCGTCGCACTGTCGCGCTTCGACACCGAGGAACAGGCTCTCGGATTGGCCAACGGAGTCAAATACGGTCTGGCCGCGTACATCTGGACCAGCGACCTCAAGCGCGCTCACCGATTCGCTGACAGCGTCGAGAGCGGCATGGTGTGGGTGAACTCCCACAATGTCCGCGACCTTCGGACGCCGTTCGGCGGAGTGAAGGCGTCCGGCCTCGGCCACGAGGGCGGCTACCGGTCGCTGGACTTCTACACCGACCAGCAGGCCGTGCACATCACCCTTGGCGAGGTCCACACGCCCCGATTCGGCGCCCACTAGCACTACGAAGAAAGCGAGTTTTCCCATGCCTTCTCTGGCTCCGCCGGACATCGTCCGCTGCGCCTACATGGAGTTGGTCGTCACCGACCTGCAGGCCTCCCGTTACTTCTATGTCGACATCCTGGGCCTGGTGGTCACCGAAGAGACCGATGACGTGATCTATCTGCGTGCGTTCGAGGAGTTCATCCACCACAACCTCGTGCTGCGCAAGGGACCTATCGCGGCAGTGGCGGCATTCGCCTTCCGGGTCCGCAGTCCCGAAGACGTTGACCGCGCCGAGGTCTACTACCGGTCACTGGGCGCTCGCACCGAACGCCGGCCGGACGGATTCACCCGCGGAGTCGGAGACGCTGTGCGCGTGGAGGATCCGCTCGGGTTTCCCTATGAGTTCTTCCACGACGTCCAGCACGTCGAACGGCTCGCGTGGCGCTATGACCTGCAGAATGCGGGGGCGCTGGTTCGGCTCGACCACTTCAACCAGGTGACACCCGACGTCCCGCGCGGCCGCGCCTACTTGGAGGATCTGGGGTTCCGCGCCACCGAGGACATCCGCGACGACGCCGGCACCACCTATGCGGCATGGTTCCGCCGCAAAGACACCGTCCACGACACTGCGCTGACGGGAGGTGACGGTCCGCGGATGCACCACGTCGCGTTCGCCACCCATGAGAAGCACAACATCCTCTACATCTGCGACAAGTTGGGGGCGTTGCGCCGTTCGGACGTCATCGAACGCGGCCCTGGCCGTCACGGGGTTTCCAATGCCTTCTACCTCTACCTTCGCGATCCCGATGGGCACCGGGTGGAGATCTATACACAGGACTACTACACCGGCGACCCGGATAATCCCCTGGTGAGCTGGGACGTGCATGACAACCAGCGCCGCGATTGGTGGGGACATGCCGTGGTGCCGAGTTGGTACACCGAAGCCTCGCTGGTGCTCGACCTCGACGGTGTCCCGCAGCCGTTGCAGCGGCGCAGCGAGGACAGCGAGATGGCGGTGACCATCGGGGCCGATGGTTTCTCCTACACCCGGCGCGATGACGCTGAGCACGGTTTCAAACTGGGCGCTCAGCTCTAGACGTGACGGGCCGCTGGTCGGCGATCACCGACGCGCGTGGATGAGTCATTTCGCGGCGGCCTCGATGGCCTCGGCACGGCTCACCGAACCGTGCAGCCGACGCCCGTCGACACAGCATCAGCGCTCAAATTGGACCAGACTCTTCGGTCAGTGGCGCATGCGTCAAAGCATGCCCTGCCGAGTCGATGGCGTAGTCCACCAACGCGCGGGCCCGGTTGGTCAGCCGCCTCGATGCCGGCCAGATGAACACCACTGCCTCCCGCGACAGGCGCGGTTCGATCCGCTTGGCCACCAGCGGCAGGCCCTCATAGCTCTCCCGGATCAGCGGCTTCTGAACCAGCAGGCTGTAGCCCAATCCACGGGCGACAAGCGAGCGGACCAGTTCGAAGTTCTGGGTCCGGTGGCGCACGTTCGGGGTGATGCCCACCGCGTTGAGCAAGTCCAGGGTGTGCCGACCACTTGGAGGAAGGTCGAGCAGGATCAGGTCCTCCTGGGCGAGGTCGTGGACGTCGATCGTGGGGGCCAGCGCAAGCCGGTGCCCGGCGGGCAGCAGGGCATGGATATCGCTCTCGTAGAGCACCGCCTCCTGAACACCGACGGGAAGGTTGATGCGATAGGTGACGATCAAGTCCAGTGCCGATCGGCGCAACATCGGAACCAGGTCGTCCAGGCCGCCGTCGACGAATGACAGCTGGACTTCGGGGTGCAGGGTCGAAAACCCATCCAGCAGACCCGGAAGCACCGAAGCGGCCAGCGTCGAATAGCAGCCGAGGGACACCGGTCCGGCCAGCCGGCTGCCGTCCTCACCGCGTACGAGTTCCATCTCCCGTGCTTCGCCGAGCAGAACGCGCGCCCTGCGCAGCGCATGGGATCCCGCGGAGGTCAACGACACCCCGTGCGCTTTGCGTCGGACGAAAAGTTGCGTCCCCAGAGCACGTTCAAGATCGCTCACCGACGCCGCGACCGCAGACGGGGAGACATGTAGCTGGGCCCCCGCGGAACTGAACGAGCCGTGTTCGGCCACCGCGCAGAAGTACTCGAGCTGTTTGAGCGTGAACCCCACCATCACGCGCGCCCCCGCGTCGGACAGGGCAGGATGGCCACATGAGCGACTCGATGCCGGACCTGATGGCGCATGACCGTATGTCGGCACACTTGGGTATCCGTGTGACTCATCGTGAATCCGGCGCGGCGACGGTGACCATGACCGTGACCGACGACATGGTCAACGGCCACGGAATCACCCACGGCGGAGCCGTTTTCGCCCTGGCTGACACCGCGTTCGCGCTCGCCTGCAACCAGAGTCCGACCGCACTCGGCGTGACCGTCAGCGCGACCATCGACTTCATCTCGTCGACCAGCGTCGGCGACCTTCTCGTCGCACAGGCTCGCCGGCGCGTCGAGCGCGGACGCAGCGGTGTCTATGACGTGACCGTGTACCGCGGCGAGGAGGTCATCGCCGAGTTCCGGGCGCGCAGCCGGTTGATCGACAGTCCACCCGCCTGACGCACCACGGTTCATGACAGAGCCGCCCGCCCGGGGAATGTGCAGCCCCGCAGGGCTTACGGCAACCCGCTCATCGCCCGGGTTGATGACGGTGGCCGAGATTCCATCGACAAGGGACGCGGTGACCGTCGCGCGGATCACGTTCTCGCGCAGCGCCGTTTCGGCGGGCCGTCGGATCGCATCCGAGCGCAGCCCAACCTTGTTCGCACTCACCGACGGGTCGGTGCCGGCGGTGCCCAGCCGGGCGGGGAACCGCGGTCGACGCCGGAGTGGACGAGTTCCGGCCTATCAGCCTTCATCAATGCTCAGCGCCTGCGTCGGACAGTTCTCGCAGGCCTGCTCGAGGTCACGCCGCCGGTCGGCGCTGATGTCCTCGACCAGGATGTGCAGGGCGCCGTCGGGACCGATCTCGAAGATGTCCGGGGCGACGGCCTCGCACAGCCCGATCGAAGAGCACCTGCTGCGGTCGACGATGACTTTCATCTCTTCTCCGGGGTGAACTCAGCACGCTGATGCATGACAGTGTGGAAGAAGTTCCCGTTGCCCAACTCCGGTTCGCCGACGGTGCGGATATCGGGCAGCCGGGTCAGCAGTTCGGTGAAGATGGCGGCAATCTGCCGGCGGGCCAGCTGGGCACCGAGACAGTGATGGATTCCGCCGCCGCCGAACGCGACATGCTTGTTGGGCGAGCGGGAAAGGTCAAGGCGCTCAGGATGATCGAACACCTCGGTGTCCATGTTGGCCGACGAATAGAACATGATCACCTTGTCTCCAGCGGTGACCAGGTTGCCACCCAGTTCGGTGTCGTGGGCGGCGGTGCGGCGGAAGGTCATGATCGGGGTAGCCCACCGGACGATCTCCTCGATCGCCACCGGCAACCGGCCCTCCAAGTCCTCCATCAGCCACGCGCGCTGGTCCGGGAAGTCCGTCAGCGCCTTCATACCGTGCGCGATGGACTGCCGCGTGGTGTCATTGCCGGCGATGATCAGCAGATGAAAGATCGCCCGGATTTCCTCGTCGGTGAGCTGCTCGCCGTCGACCTCGGCCTGCACCAGGGCGCTGACCAGATCGTCGCCCGGCTTACGGCGCCGATCCTCGACCAGTCCGGCCGCGATCCCGTGGACCGTCATGATGGATTGCGCCACCCGTTCCAGTGGTTCGACGCCCTGCAGCAGTCGCGGATCACGCCAGCCGTCAGGGAACTGGGATTCGTGGGCGATGGTGCGGCGGTGCTCCTCGGGGATACCCATCATGTCGCAGATGTTGTGCATCGGCACCAGTGCGGCGACCTCGGTGACGAAGTCGACCTCACCCTTGCCGGCGATACCGTCGACGATGCGACGGGCGTTGCCGACGATGTGATCGTCGATGCGGGCCAACTGCTTGGGCGTGAACGCCGCGGCCATCAGCCGGCGAATCTTGGTGTGCCGCGGCGGATCCATCGCGATGAAGCCCTGAGACGCGTCGAGCAGTTCCTTGGGCAGGGACTCGAAGGTGATGCCCTCGCCGGAGAGGAAATCACTCGGCCGCCGGGTCACCTCGACCAGATCGGCGTGGCGCACCACGGCCCAGAAGCCCTGATCGTTGGGATCCTCGAACAGTCCGTTCTTGACTGGGCGGTGCCAGGAGATCGGGCGCTCGCCGCGCAGTTCGGCGAAGACCTTCTCCCGGTCGCGCCAGGTGCCGGACCAGAACTCGCCCGACGAGAGGTCGGCGGGGTCGTAGGGACGCTCGGCCCGGGTGAACGCGACGGTCATGATGCCTCCAGGGTTGTGGTACCCATCACTCTAGACAAAAAACATAAAATGTCGAGTCATATCGACAACTTCGTCATATCGTCATTAGACTGCCCCCGTGACCGCCGCCGTTCTGCGCGCTGAGACGAGGGCCTATGGGCGTTCCCGCCTGCGGGACCTCGCCCTCGACGCGGTGCGGGAGGTCGTTCTGGACCGCGGGTGGTCGGCGGTTCGGATGGGCCAGATCGCCACGGCCATCGGCATGAGCCGCGCCAGTGTGCACGCGGAGTTCGGCACCAAGGACGCCCTCGGCGCGGCACTGGTGACGCGCGAGATGGCGGTCTTCTTCGACGAGATGCGTGCGCGCCTGAATCAGCATCCAGGCGATCTGCCCGGCGGGGTGGAGGCTGCGGTCGTCTACATCCTCGAGGCCACCGCCGGTAACCCTCTGCTGCAGACGATCCTGACCCGGGCGCCGGTGGGCGGCGACACCTCGCTGCTGTCGTTGCTGACCACCCGCGCCGAACCGCTGATGACCCAGGCGGTCGACATGGTCCGAGAGTGGGTGAGCGAACAGTGGCCCGACCTGCCCGCCGCCGACGTGCGTATGGCGGCGGACAGCGTTGCCCGCGTTGGCATCAGCAACATCCTGACGCCGACGGCACCGACTGCGGACATTGCCAGGGGCATCGCGCTACTTGCTTGCCGCTGCCTGAAGTTCCCGGACCCTGCCTAGAGCCGTCTCGTTGCCGTTCCCCAGATCGGCCCAGCGAGGAAACGCCAGTGCTTACCGACCAGCGGCCCGGTGATCAGCGTCCCGCCAACCACGCCGAACCTCGCTCACGCCACACCGATCCGATCGCACTAGGAAATGAAGCGCAAATTGAGACATACCGCCTATGTTGCTCGGCCTCCGGGGTGAAGGCGACCCTGAAAGTCACACGGTCCCTGCTTGCTCCCCAGCGAGGCGATCCCTGACCGATTTCGCCGAAACTGCGCGCGTGGGGTCCGCGACCACAGCGTCGTAGGCCGCGGATACCTCCGTCTTGAGCCACGCTTCGACTGCGCGATCGCGGGCGAACAGGACGCGGAGGCCTTCCCGAATCACTTCGCTTTCGCTGGCATACTCCCCGCCGGACACCCTTTCGCGGAGCGCATCCGCCATGTCAAGGGGAAGGGTGATGCTGAGTTGACGGGTTGTTCGCATGGCCCACTCCCTCGCGTCGGTAGGATTCAATCCTACTCCACGGTGGGCCTGGGGCGAGTCATTAGCGGGCGCGTACGTACGGCTGCTGATGCGGTGGCGTGGATGACGGCGAGTGCGTCGTTGACGCCGTTGTTGTGTCCTTTTTCGAAGTCCTCGCCGTCGACGGCCATGGTGTTGGTTATGTGGGCGATGCAAATGACGCGGGCTTTGGTTGCTTGGGCGTAGGCGTAGAGGGCGGCGGCTTCCATTTCCACGCAGGTGATGTGTTCGGCAGCGGCCGCTGCGATTGCGGTGGTGGTTTCGCGGTAGGGCGCGTCGGTGGTCCAGGAAGTTCCGGTCAGGACGGTTTGGGTGAGATGGTCGAAAGCGTTGTCGAGGTCGGCGAGCATCTGCGGATTGAGGTGACTCCAGCGGGTTGGTGGTAGGTAGTGCGCGCTGGTTCCTTCATCGCGTAGCGCTCGTTCGATCAGGACGAACAGGGGGAGGCTCGCGGTGGGTGAGATCTGGCCGGCCGAGGTCATGCTGATGATGAGTTCGGTCCCGGAAGCGGTGAGTTGCTCGGCGACCAGGACGGCGAAGGGAGCTCCGACGGCCATGCCGACGACGCCGATCTCGAGGCCGTGGAGGTCGGTGGTCCACATTTCGGTGTGGTAGCACGCCCAGCCGGGGTGGCGGTGTCCCAGGCAGCTGCTGTCGAGGTAGCGGACGATGTCCCCATCGGGGTCGAGCACGGTGATGGAGGGAACCGGCATGTCCGGCAACGCTTTTTGGCGGCGGGCCTCACGCAGCAGATTGGCAGGTTGCAGCACGGATGCGGCGCTGTAGTCCTTATTGGCGAGCAGCGGATAGTTGGCGGGGCGGTCGGTCTCGGCGGAGTTGAGGGCGTGGTTTGTCATGAGCGGGGCAGGTCGGTGATCCAGCGGGCTGCCAGCAGACCGGAGAGGGCGGTGATGACGCCGGCGGCGACGACGGCGGCATGCAGGCCGAGCCAGTCGGCGATGATGCCGGCGACCAGGGCGCCGGCGGCGTAGCCGAAGTCGCGCCAGAAGCGGTAGGTGCCCAGCGCATTCGGTCGCCAGCTGGGGTGGGCGTGGTCGGAGACCACCGCGATCAGCGCGGGATAGACCATCGCGGTGCCGATACCCAGGGCCACCGCGGAGGCGATACCGGCCAGCAGCGGCCATCGCAACAAACCCAGGGCGAGGGCGAATCCGGCCGCCTGGACGAACATTCCGTAGACGATGAGCGGTTTGCGGCCGATCCGGTCGGCCAGGTGTCCGGTGTAGACCTGTCCGATACCCCACAGCAGCGGGTAGAGCCCTTTGATCAGTCCGACCGCGGCCAGGCCCAGCCCGTAATCGGTGAACAGCAGCGGGAACACACCCCAGGTCAGCCCGTCGTTGAGGTTATTGACCAGACCTGCCTGGCTGGCGCCGCGCAGGCTGGGCTCGCCCCACGTGGTGCGGGCGAACACCGTTCTCAGCCCGGAGCCTTCAGCCGGTGCGGGGCGGGGGTGCCGCGACAGTTCCAGGGCCACGTGGTCGGCGGTGTCCGCGGCCACCAGTGAAAGCCCCAGGCCGGCAACGACGAAGACCACCCCGATCAGTTCAGGGACCGGGCGCAACCCGTAGGAGGTAGCCAGGTAGCCGGTGAGCAGTGCGGTCACGCCGACCGCGGCGTAGCCGGCGGCCTCGTTGAGTCCGGTTGCCAGGCCGCGTTGCTTCGGGCCGACCAGGTCGATCTTCATGTTGACCGTCATCGACCAGGCCAGACCCTGGTTGAGGCCGAGCAGGACGTTGGCGGCCACGATCCACCACCAGGACGGGCCCCAGGCCAGCATGAACGGTACCGGCACCCCGACGGCCCAGCCCGCCACCAACAACTGCTTGCGGCGGAAGCGTGCGGTCAGTGCGCCGGCAGCCAGGTTCGTCAACGCCTTGGTGACCCCGAAGGCGATGATGAAGGAGAACACCGCCAGGTCGCTGGTGATGCCGAACACCTCGGTGCCGATCAGCGGGACGGTCGTGCGTTCCAAGCCGACCAGACCGCCGACGCAGACGTTGACGATCACCAGCAGGGTGAACTGCAGCCAATTCTCCCGCAGGCCAAGTTCGATGGCCCGACCGCTGCGGGCCTTGATGTTCTCGATCATCAGGATCAGACCCCGGTCCGCATGGCGCGGTGGTGCGCGGTCGCGTAATCGACCGGGCCGCCGTCGAGCACGGCCACCCCGGTGGTGCCGGCGCGTAGCAGCACACTGGCTGCGGTCATGGCCCGTTCGCCGTGTCCGCATCCGACGACCACCCCGGCGGGGACGTCGGCGGCGCGGGCGGGCAGCTCGCCGAGTTCGATGTGCAGGGCTCCACCGACATGGCCGGCGGCGAATGCCGCGGCGGGCCGGACGTCCACCAGGTCCGCACCCTGCGCCAGAACACCTTTGACCGTCTCAACATCCAGTGCGGGCAGGGTCGGACTGGCCGGCAGCAGCGGCGGGCCTTGCCGATTGCGGTGGGGCAGCCGAGAGAAATAGGTCGGATAGCTGCCCAGGCCGGCCAGCAGCATCGCGGTGAACGCCGCTTCGTCAGGAGCCGCCAACAGCGGGTTGTCGCGTTTCTGGGCGCCGACGGTGCTGATCCGCTCCGCCCCCGGCGGTGCCGAGCAGAAGGAGCCCGCGCCATGGGTCGGCCACACCGCGACCTCGTCAGGCAGCGATGCCAGCCGGTGCAGCGACCGGTACTGGGCGTGGGCCAGTTCCACGGTGCGCCCCGCGCCGAGAAGATCGGTGCGCGCCGCGGAACCGACGATCAACGAGCCGCCGGTGAACACCCCCACCGGCCGGTCGCCGTCGCTCAATAGGAAGGCGATGTGCTCGTCGGTATGACCGGGGGTGGCGATCGCCTGTAACCGCAAGCCGCCCAGATCGACCTGGTCCCCGTCGGCGAGCCCGACGTGATCGAACGCGCGCCCGCCGGCGGCCGAGGCCAGGATCGTGGCACCGGTGTCGTGATGAAGCTGTACCGCCCCGGACAGGAAGTCGGCGTGCAAGTGGGTGTCGGCGGCGAAGGCCACCGTCAGACCGCGGCGCTGGGCCGCACCGCGCAACGCCCGTAGATCGCGGCTGGCATCGACGGCCAGCGCCCGGCCGTCACCGAGGTCGACCAGATAGGCGCTGTTGCCCAGCCCCTCATCCACCAGAGGAATGAGATGGCTGTCAGAAAACCCCATGTCCATCACCTTCCACACCGAATTCATCTGTACAATATGATATTCGCAAGAATATTGGAAGAAGGTGTGTGGTGCAGCGATCACCGGCCAAGACCCGGCTCTACGAACAATTCGCCGTCACCGGCAAGGCCTTGTCGCATGCCAGCCGCCTGGAGCTGCTCGACCTGCTCAGCCAGGGCGAACGCAGCGTCGACGCACTCGCCCGCGCCGCGGACCTGAACCTGAGTACCGCCTCGGCGCACCTGCAGGTCCTCAAACAAGCCGGCCTGGTCGACACCCGCCGCGAGGGCGTCAAGATCTACTACCGGCTGGCCGGCGAGGACGTCGCCGCGCTGTTCGCCTCGCTGCGCCGCGTCTCCGAACACCACCGCGCCGAATCCGCCGCCGCCGTCGTCGCCTACCTCGGTCCGGGCACCGACCCGGCCATGGATCCCGACCAGCTGCGCGACCGGTTGCACGACGGGACTCTGGTGATCCTCGACGTGCGGCCCACCGAGGAGTACGAGGCCGGCCACATCCCCGGTGCGGTGTCGATCCCGATCGACGACGTGGCCACCCGCATCACCGAGCTGCCCGACGACGCCCAGATCGTTGTCTACTGCCGCGGCCACTACTGCGCCTTCGCCCACGATGCGGTCAGCACACTGCACGCCCACAACCGCCACGCGATCCGCCTGCACGACGGCATGCTCGAATGGCGGCTGGCCGGAAATCCCGTCGCCGTCGCCCGCTCCGCATGACCACCGCCGACAAGGAAACCACCATGACCGTCCTGATGATCATCAACGGATCTGCCTACGGCATGGACTCCACCTTCAACGCCGTCCGCCTCGCCGCCGCGCTGGCCAAACGCGACGGCGTGCACCTGACGGTCTTCCCCATGGGCGACGGTGTCACCGCCGCCATCGCCGGCCAGAAAACACCCGACGGCTACCACAAACTCGACCGCATGCTGGGCGGAATCGCCCGAGCCGGCGGAACCGTGCTGTGCTGCGGGACTTACCCGCCTGGACGCCCGCGGAATCTCCGAGGCCATGATCACCGACACCGCCCGACGCTCAACCCTCGACGAACTCGCCGACCTCACCCTCGCCGCCGACAAAACGCTCGTCTTCTAACTAACGCCGCTCCGACGATCATCGAGCCGACATGACCCGCACCACCACCAAGGGCCTCCGGGAACCCCGAACCCCGAAATACCTCCAGAGCCTGCTCTACCTGAGATACCGGGAAGGGTTTCTACCCAGGCTGCAGAAGCATCGCGGCGATCTCCTTCTTCGGACGATTCTCCGCGAACCACAACACAATTCGTGCCCGCGTACCCACCGTGGCCGGTACATCCGCACAGTAGATCAGCTCACGTAGTTCATCGACCTGCGCCACAGTCAACTCCACTGCACCGGAATACACGCGACACCAGATTGAATGAGGACGGACACCCGCACCCGCGGGTGCACGATTCGGGCCGCGAACTGCGTGCCCCAGATTCAATGAGAAGCCGAGTGTGATCCTACCTTTGGTAGGATAATTGGTATGGCGAAAGACAAGGTGTCGATCACACTGGATCAGGACGTGCTTGCGGCGGCAGATGCAGACGCCAAAGCCGCTGGGCTCAACCGATCCGAATTGGTCGAGCAGGCATTGCGCCACGAACATCTCCGGATTGCGCTGAAAAGCTACACAACGACGACTGTCCCCGTACTGAACATCGACGACTACGCACAGAAGATCTACCAGGCGAACCGGGCCTCGAGCCTGTGATCGCTCCCGGCGACATCGCACCACGTCGCGACACCAGCCAAGAGGTCTATGTTGCCGTGCTGTCCAACTCGATTCACCTGGCGGCCGATACCGGGCGCGTCATCACCTGTCCTTTCATTCCGGGCCAAATCCCTGACACTGCAATGGCACTCGTCGTTCGAGTCGAACAACCCGATGGCGTAGCGCTGCCCGAACTTGTTCAGTGGCTTCCCACAGCAGCGCTGGACGAGCCGATCGGCAACATCGGCGCGAACGCGCTGCGTGACACAACGTCGCTTGTGACAGCCCTCGTCACCTGACGTCAAACCCACCTCGTCGTCAGCGGGGTCGGTATGTCAACACCAGGCGCTGCCTCTGACAGCAGACATTGCTAGCGGCATGCGATGGCGAAGACCGTGACACTCCGGCTTTCCGACGGTGCGTATGCGGCCGTCCGGCGGAGGCAGA
>WBZP01003219.1_pt1 | contig 17866 bp, 14 predicted proteins | sample 5204301 | NCBI WGS metagenome assembly WBZP01 (sample SAMN12412401, study PRJNA552823) | activated sludge metagenome | isolation source: activated sludge from nitrification reactor of wastewater treatment plant... | place: USA: Pennsylvania | collected 2017 | reverse complement strand
TCATGCCCGTGCTCGTCTGCGAAGCCGCCGCCTCCCCATCCTTGGTCTGCGACGCGAGCTTAGCGATACCAAAGTCGAGGATCTTGGCACGCTCGCCGCCGGGTGCTTCAGGATCGGAGACGATCATCACGTTGTCGGGCTTCAGGTCGCGGTGGACGATGTTTTTGGCGTGGGCGGCGGCGAGTGCAGCGGCAACTTGACGAGTCAGCCGCAGCGTATCAGCCACCGAGAGCTTGCCACCCAGTCGCTTCATGCGCCCGCCGAGCGACTCGCCCTCCAAGAACTCCATCACGATGTAGGCGGTACCGTCGGGCTGCTGACCGAACTCCGAGATCTGGACGACGCTCGGATGGTTCACGATGTTGACGGCGCGGGCCTCGTTGAAAAAGCGCTGCACCACCTGCTGGTTGACGGCGTACTCCGGGTGCAAGACCTTGATCGCGACCTTGCGCTCGATCTGCGGATGAATCGCTTCATAGACCGCACCCATCCCCCCTTTGCCGACTTCGCGAATGACGCGATAGGGACCGATAGTCTGTGCGGTCATCGTCTCCACCTAGTGTAATCAAGATAACACTTTTTATGACGATCGGCTTGACAAAGTCTCTCTCGGGCCGACAACCTGGCTGGCCAGACGCGCAAAGTCCGTTCCGCACAACCGCACGTCGCGCTACAAAGGACTCACTTCCATGGCATCGTCCACTCTGCTCGCCTCGCTGTCTCTCGATCTCGACAATCAGTGGTCGTACATGCGCACGCACGGCGACGCGGGCTGGGAAAGCTACCCGTCGTACCTACAGGTCGTGCTGCCGATGGCGATGGACTTGGTGGAATCGGCACGGCTCAGGATGACGGTGTTTCTCGTTGGAGAAGATGCCCGGCAAGCGCAGCACCACGCGCTGTTTCGACAGATTCCGGCGCGAGGTCACGAGGTCGGCAACCACTCGCTCAACCATCTACAGTGGCTGCACAAGCTGCCCCACGCCGAGCTAGCACACGAGATCGTCGAAGCGGACCGGCTGATTGCCGAGGCGAGCGGGCAAAAACCACGGGGATTTCGTGGTCCCGGCTTTGCGTGTAGTACGACGCTGCTGCGCATCCTGGCTCAACATGGCTACGACTACGACTGCTCGACGTTTCCGACGTTTGTGGGGCCGCTCGCTCGGGCTTACTACTTCATGTCGGCGCGCAAGCTCAGCGAGGAAGAATCCGACGAACGCAAGGATCTGTTTGGCAGCGTGAGCGATGGTCTGCGGCCACTGTCAGGCTATCTGTGGAATTTGCAGGAACGCGACGCCCAGGGCCGCGCACTGCCTGACCTGCTGGAAATCCCGGTGACGACGCTGCCGATCTTGCGGACCCCCATTCACATGTCGTACTTGCTGTTCTTGGCGCAGCGCTCGCCGTGGCTGATGCGACGATATCTGGATACCGCGATGGCGATGTGTCAGCTCCGTGGCATCGAACCGTCGTTCCTGCTACATCCGCTCGATTTTATCTCTGGCACCGAGTGTCATGCGCTGCGCTTCTTCCCAGCGATGAACATGCCGTCGGAACAAAAGCGCGAGTTGCTCTTCGAAGTGCTGACCAAGCTGTCGCAGCGCTTTCGGATGGTCCCAATGGGTGAGCACGCGACGGAGCTGCGCAAGCGCTCGCTGCCCAGACGGCGACCCGACCTCGGCATGTAACTACGGGCTGGTCTGACACGGAATCGCACAGCAATCAAACGCGATACCGACCCAGCGCCCCGGCCCACAAGGACCAAACGACCGTGGCCCGGTGAGCAGGCGCCCCAACTTGCCACAGGCGACCGCCGCACGGAGCTTCCAGAGCGATTCGTCCAAGCACTCACCACCGCCACCGAGCTTTTCCGGCAAACAGTCCGCTGAGGGCGATGCTGCCGATGGACAGCACTCGAAGCCGACATTGGCGTAGCCAAACGGGCTCATCGCGCCGCCGCACGGTCCCGCAAACTCCACCGAGCGAAGCTGCTGCTGTAGCAAATCACAGCAGGTCTTGGCCGACCACTTCACCCAGGACGATGGATCGAGACACCTGGGAGCGCTGCTCTGTTGACGACTGCATCGGGCCGATTGACCATCGCTGATCGGCACACTGAGATCGACTGGTGACCCGGTATCTGCCACCGTCGACAACACGTCTTGATCGTAGACCACGCAGCCAAACATCAGGCTCAGTGCACAGAGCTGGAGTCGCACGCGGCGATTGTGCCGAAAGCCACGGCGCGAGGAACCGAAAATCCGCGCAATGTGAGTCGCCAAGAGCAGCAAGCCGACACCTCCGATGCTATATACCGCAGCCAGAAGGTACGAGGAGCATAGAGACAATGTGGATACAGCGGGTGACGACAACACTGCTTCTGGCAGGACTGCTCGGCAGCGGATGTGTAACGGCGGGAACGCACCAGGCCAAGCTCGATGAGCTGTCACGAACGCAGGCGGATCTGGCCAAGTCGCGTCAAGAAGCGGTCGATTTGAGCAAAGAGCGTGATGACCTGAAAAAGCGCATCCAAGACGCGCTGGCGCAGGTCGCGGATCTGTCGGGGCGGCTCAGTCAGGCCGAGGGCAAGGTCAAGGGACTGACGACCGAACGGGACCAGTATGCGCGGCTGCTCAATGATTCGACGGCGCTCGTGGGTCAGTTGAAGGAACGGCTCGAAAAACTCGGGCAGAACGTCGACAAGCTATCGACCGAGCGTGGGCAGCTTCAAGCGGGACTCACCGATGCCAAGGCACGTTTAGAGGAATTGCGCAAGCAAAAAGCGGCAGCCGAGGCACGGCTCCAGATTTTCCGCAACCTGGTCGACAAGCTACGAGCGATGATCGATGCCGGTCAGCTAAAAGTCATCACCCGCGAAGGCCGGATGCTGATCGCACTGCCCGACGACGTGCTGTTCGATTCGGGCAAGGCCGAGGTAAAGCCCCAGGGACAAGAAGCGCTGGCCAAGGTCGCGCAGGTGCTCTCGACGATTGCCGAGCGCCGATTCCTCGTCGCGGGTCATACCGACAATGTCCCGATTCGGAGCGGACGCTATCGCTCGAACTGGGATCTTTCGGCCGCACGAGCGATCGAGGTGACGCTGTTTTTGGTCGCCAAAGGCATGAAACCGCAAGCGCTGGCGGCGGCCGGCTTCGGGGAGTTCGATCCAATCGCGCAGAACGACACGCCCGAGCACCGCACCCAAAACCGTCGCATCGAGATCGTGCTGCAGCCCAACATCTCGGATCTGCCACCTCTCGACGGCATCGACGCAGCCCCCGCCAAGTAGCTACTTTTTGCGAGACTTGCTGCGCCTTTTCGATGGCTCGGTGGCTTCGGCGGCGGCAGCAGGTGCCAGCGTGATGTGAAGCGAACGGTCGCGGTCTGGCACAATCTTGCTGTGGACCGACAAATACCCGTCGGCCTCGATGAGTAGCGGCAGTGACTTGTCACTACGGGGCAACTGAAGCGGGGTTTTCGCCACCTTGCCATCGACGGTGATCCGGGCACTATCGGGACTCAGTTCTAGCTGAATCGTCACCTGCTCGGATTCCGTCGCTGACTTGCTGACGAGCCGTACCGCTTCGGGTGAGGGTTGGCTCCGCTTGAGCCCCACCGCCGCAATCACGCCAGCCAAGATCAAAAAGGAAATCGCCACGGCCAACAGCGGCCATCGCGAGCCTTTGGTCTCGACAGTGGGCAAGCGCAGAGCCCCCACCAGCGCCGTCGGCTGAGCCCCCGCCGTCTTCCGTCCCTGTGAGGTTTCAGCGGCCAGCCACAACGCCTGCATCGACTGGAAGCGCTGGTTCGCCGAGGGATGCTGCGCCTGCGCCAGTACCGATTGCAGCGATGGCGGGACGTCGGAAACCGTATCAGCGATGATCTTGGCAAGTGCGGCCTGGTCATCGGCAGCCGCAGCACTGCCACCGCTCGCTAGATACAGCCCGCCGTCAATCAAGCAGACCCGTTGATTGCCCTGGCCTCCGCCGAGCGCACCATCGACCGTCACATCCTCGAACCGCGCCAAAAACACGTTGCGGGCCTGCAGACCTCCGTGACACAGACCCCGCTGATGCAGCGCGTAGAGTGCGCCCGCCACCGCCCGCAGGACCAGCAGCCCTTCCGATAGCGACAGCTTGCCCTGCCCCGCTACCCGTGCTGCCAAGTCCTGTCCGGTCAGAAGCGGCGTCGCAATCAGCAGCCGGTCCTCCGAAAGCAGCATCGTATCGATCGCCGCAATCAGCGCGGGATGGTGAAGCTGGGCCTGCTGACTGAGCGCCGCGAGCAGAGGCTTACGCTGGGCCGGATCAATGGTCAGCAGTCGCACTGCGCAGCGATAGCCAAGACGAATCTGCTTGGCCTCGAACAGTGCACCGTGTCGACCCTCATGAAGGAGCCGATCCAGCGTGTAGGTGTTGCCCTGGGTCGTCCCCACGAGCGCCTGCATGTTCCCCGAAGACATGGGCTGGGTCATCCGCCAACCCCTATCTTCGCATTAGGAGGCCTACCAAGAGAAGGCCGGGTCTTAGGAAAGAAGCTGCTGCACGTCGCTGAGAAAAGTCAAAAACGGTGCCTTCGACAGCAGCGCCAGGCGCTCCCGCACGGACATCGGCAAACCGTCTTGCAGTTCGTGCGGCATCAGGGCCAACAGTGCCGGTCGAAGGTCCGATTGCTCCATGGCCGCGATGAGCAGGGACCGTCGTCGCAGCAGCTCACGTACCGAGTACAAGATACGGCCGAGCTCTTGCGGGGCTGCGGTCAGCTCATGCCGCACCGGGTCCAGTAATAAGTGGGCCTGATCGGTCGTCAGCGATGGTAGGCCTGGCTGAAGTGCACGCGCTTGCAGGTTTCGCAACCAGCTTCGCTCCGCCTCCGTCCTTGGCTCGAAACCAGGCAACCACAGCGCCGTCGCAGCACCGACAAAGGCCCGCAGTTCCGCCAGATCGCTGACTAGCTCCCCGCCTAGGCACCGAAACAGCGCCGCTTGACGCGTGACGACCCGCTGCACCGGACCCTCGTTCGCGGTCGTGAGTGAGCCCGTATCTGGTACTGGTGCCATCAGACGAGCAAAGTAACCAAGCAGAGTCGTGAGTGGTCGCAGCTCATCGGTCGGCTGCGGCAACCGGTCTTCGCTTGGGGAAAAGCGAGCCAGCGTTGGCACATCGTGCGGTCCATCGAGTCGCTGGGCCGACTCGCCACTTGGCTCAACAAACGCCAGCACCGACAAATACAGTGGCAGAAGCTGTGGTCGCTCCGACTCAGACAAACGGGCCAGCAACTTCACTGCCCCAAGATCGACGTCAGGGCCAAACGCCCGCAAGGCAAGCTGCTCGCGGAGCTGCACAGATCGATGGTCCAGCAAACGACGAACCGGATCGATCACGCGATCCAGCTCGACGAGTGGTCCGCGAAAACCAGCCACCGACTGCGACAGCGCCGCGACCAGGCTGGCCGAATCTTCGGCAGCAGCCAGCAGCCGTTCGGCCTGCTCAGCCGGACAGCCGGCATGAAGCAGCAACCCACAGCCAGCGAGCACAGAGGCCGTGAGCAACGGGGCATGCAGACGTTGCAGCGCCAGGGTCGCCTGTTGAATCAAACCACCGTCGGAAAGCTGCACTCCGAGCAGCAGCAAAGCCCGAAGCAGCGACGGATCGTTCGTACCGGCCAGTGCGACCTCTCCATCGGACAACGCATCACCGTGCGCACCTTGGCTTTCGTGCAGCTCCGCCCGTCTACAGAGCCAACGTGCGCGCTCGGGGCCGTCCGACTGCGCCACCAACTCATCGAGACACCTCCGTGCTTCCCGCAGATCGCCGCACCCTAGTGCCACACCGTACAGACGCTGCAGCGCTGTTTGGTCGCCGGGGCAGTCCTTGAGCAGCGTTCGCAACTGTTCCGCCGCTGGCACCCACAGCCCCGCTTGCTCGTAATAGCGTGCGATCCTCAGGTGCCAATCGCGCCGTGTGCTCGGCTCGCTCTCGGATGGAAACGTCTGCGCCAGGGTTGCTGCCGCTGCCACGTAATCGCCACGCTCGGCTTGTAGGCGCGAGAGCTGCTCCGCAAGCTGGAGTCTTTCGTCTCTGCGCTCGCTGCTCACCATCGCGTCGGCAAACAATCGCTCTGCGGCAGCCAGCTCACCTTTGTGCAGCAGCCACTCAGCCTTGGCCCTAAGCAGCGTCGCCCGCCGAGGATAATCGGCACAGACCTGAAGCTGAGGAAAGATCACGTCCGGCGCTCTCCCTGCGATGATGAGACAATCAGCCAGCGCGGTAAGGCCAAGGGGATGGAGCGGTACTTGGCGCAGGAGCGCTTGCGCGTAACGCTCGACGGCGGACAAGTCAGCCTGTCGAGCACACAATAGCAGAAGCTGGCGCAGCGTCTCGATGGTGGTCAAGCCGGTCGTCGACTGAGAGAGCCGACCTTCCAGCGTCCGACGCCGACTCGCCGGATCATCGCCACCATCAAGCACTATCAGCCGCTGTTCGGCCTCTTGCGCGCTCTCATCCCCCAGGCTGGTCGTCTGACGCAGATACTCACGCGCCCGCAGCTCATCGCCAACCCGTAGCGCCCACTCCGCTGCGACGAGAAGCTGTCGGCCCTGTTCGTGCCTTGGCAAACTCTGCGCCGCTCGTCCCGCCACGTCTGCCGCTTGCAATAGCTCACCGCGTGCAAACAAAAGCTCACCGAGTCGCTGCGCAGCCCGGACCGAGCCAAGCTGCATCGCCTTGCGCAGCGTCGTAATCGCCAGCTCGGCCTGGTGTTGCGGATGAAGCAGCTCAGCCTGCTTCAACAGTAGCTCGGCTCGCTCTCCATCACTGGGACTCGCGGCAATTTCACGGCTCAGCCAGCCCAGCGCCGCCGAGTTGTCGCCTTCGACTTCTGCTCGAATCCGCAGTGCAGACAGAGCGGGCAAGTACCCAGCATCGTGCTGGAGCGACTCGTGCAGCAGGTTGATCGACTGCGCACCGTCCGTGGTCAGTTGGCTCTTTTGGAACAGCGCCGCCGCCCGATCTTCTGCGGTCGATGCCACGTCGAGGAGCGCATCGCAGAGCGAGAGTGCCCGTTCCGGCTGCTGCTGGGCCGTGTGGTGCCGAATCAGCAGTCGCAATGGCCGAGGATCTCGATCCAGCAGCTCAATGGCACGCAGCAACAGTCGCTCGGCCTGACGGGCTATTTCCCCTGACCGAGGGAGTCCCGTCGCCAACGGCAACTCACTCAGCTCGCCAGCATCATCACAAAGTAGCAACCGGGCCGCCAGCAGCGCACACTCACCCGCTTCTTTGGGGGACAGTTCTGGCGACTCACCGGCCGCCAGTAGATGCGCCAACGCCCGAGATCGATCCGCTGACCGCCCCTGAGCACCTAAAATCTGCCCGAGCAGCGCATGTGCCGCCGGTAGTTCATCGTCTTTCAGCAGCGCCAGCTCAAGCTGGCCGAGCGCCTCACTTGGGCGACCACTGCGCAGTAGCACCTCGCCGAGCGCGACCCGCAAAGGTGCCGAATGTTCCGGTGGACATCGCTTGAGCTCAGCCTCCACCAAACGACGTGCTTGCTCATGCTGACCTCCCGAAAGAAGCCCGCCGAGTAGCCGCCGGGTTTCAGCGAGAGCCGAACGATCGCCGAGCGCCGCAACTCGCAGCCAACGCGACGCTGCGGCGGCTGACTCATCGAGCAGTGCCAGGCAGACCGCCGTCTGTCGCAGCAGCATCCTCATCGTGTTCGCTTCCGCCGTCGCGGAAGCCAGCAATGCCAAGCGCTGATCAAGTCTCCGCAGTACCGCACGAAGAGCACCACGCTCCTTCAGACGAGAACGGAGGGCCAGCAAGGTTGCCTGAGGCACCCGCTCGACTGCTTCACTGGCAAGGAGCCCAATGGCGCGCAGCGACGCGTCATCTCCGCCAGACGATGACGAAGAGGACAGGGCGATCAGGACCGCCTCGGCCTCCGTCGCAGGATCCCCGAGCAGCCGCGCCGCCTCAGCAGCCAGACGAGCACTTGCCCACCGGCGTGACCCGACACTTTGCGTCATATCGCGAATGAGCAGGCTCAGCATCCCCGGACGATCATCGGCCAGCTTCCGCCGCCGCAGCACTCGCTCGCGGACCTGTTCATCGTCGGCACCAATGGATAGCAGCGCCTCATCGATCGCCGCCAGCAAGCTCGGTCCGACGTGTCGTGACGCCTGACGGAGCAAATCAACTCGCGCCTCATCAACCTCGTGAAGTGACCAAGCATAGAGCGCGACACCCAGGCGCACGCCGTCGCCCAAGCTCTGAAACAACGCCGCCATCGCGGACCACGCCGCCGCACCGCCACCCAATTCGACGGCCTTGCCCAGTTCTAACTCCTCCAAAGCGTAGTCGCCCACATGATGCGCAGCCTCGGCAAGCCGCATGTGCACTTGCGCCCGCTCAGTCCGAGGAACCTGCCCCTGTTGCAGGGCCAGCCGATAGTGCTTGGCCGCTTCAGAGAGACCACCAGCAACGAAACAGCGATCGCCCAGCGCCAGCTCTCCCCCAAGCTCCCCTCGCTCAATCGCCGGAGGACCGACGCTCGCGTCCGACAACAGCTTATGAGACAGCTCCTGCAACAGCCCTGAGGCTGCGTCCGTTACCAGCACCATCGTCGGGACAGTCTCTCCATCACTGCCCAGCTCAAGCGCCCTCGAGGCAAGCGTCACAGCTTGCGATTCATCGTTGGAAAGCCGCGCCGCCCATAGGAGCAGCAGCACACGTTCCTCGATGGTCTGTCGATCATCTTCTGCCAACCTTGCCAGTTCAGACAGCACCTCGACGCGAAGATCCACCTCTTGCAGACCCAACCGCAGCAGACGCAAGCCGACATCCTCGCTGCGATCAAGCGATAGACCATCCAGCAGTCGCAACGTCTCTTCGCTGAGACGCGGTACCGTCGCAAGCAACTGAGCCCGCCGTAGCTTGGCCACCGGCGACAACGAATCGACCTTGCCCACAATCTGGTAGGCCGCCAATGCCGCCGGGATATCCCCCTCAATCAGCAGCCGATCGGCCAGCAGCAGCGACTCGACCTGTCCGCCATCCACCGTCGATCGACCACGTGGATCATCATCAAACTCGACCGAGCTAGCCAAGCCTTCGTACGTTAACCGCAACGTACCCGCTTGGACTTCGACAAGAGCCAAGGCCGCAGACTGCGCATCCGCCGCCCGATAGCCGTGACGAGGCAAGACCTGCAGCAGGGCGTCCCACAAAAGGTCCACGCCGACCTCGCGCAGACCGTGGGCAAACAAAAGCCGCATGCCTGGTCCGGGAGCACATTCCGTCGATGGCAGGATCGCAGACTCCGTCGAAGCCTGACGAAACGTCAGCAGCGCCGAACCGATGCACAACGCGAGCGACAACGCAAGCAAAGGTGGAGCGGTCTTGGTGGACCCGTAGACTCGCACCTCTCCGTCGAGAAGATTCATCGACAGCGATAGCGGTTCACTGCTACGCCGAGGCCCTCGAAAGTCCTGGCGACCGGGCCCCAGCGGCAACCGCAGTGAACACCACAGCCCCTGTGACTGCGACCCAGGAAAGTGTCCGATGACGAGCAGCGTCGAACGCTCACGGCCGTCCACAAAGCGCACCGCCAAGCGATCAGGTTGCGGCAAGCCCCCAGGCAGCAGCGCCGTCAGCGATGGCAGGTGCGCTGCCAACAACCGACCGAGCATCGTCTCGCTCAGTTCAACAACCGCCGAGCGTACTCGTCCGCGGCGATGCGAAAGCGAATCGCCTGGCCTGGCCTCCAAATCGACGGTCAGCTCACACAGCCGCCCACAGTCGAGCGCTTCCGGAGTTGCGAGCGACAACCGTAGCCGCCCCGGCGAGAGCAACTGCTCTCGAAACGGACTCGACGAAGATGGACGGTGCGACTCGGAACTCAACAAAGGCCCCTTACGCGCTTACGCTTCCACTTCCAGCGACAAATCGGCGGCGATCACCGAGTGAGTGAGTGCACCAACGCTGATCAGGTCTGCCCCTGCTTCGGCGTACGCACGTACCGTCGCCAGACTGACTCCGCCGGATACTTCGACCAGCGGTCGCCGAGGGTCAGAAGCAGGAGGCAGCCGCAGCAGCGACTCACGCACCAGTTCCGGCGACATGTTATCAAGAAGCAGAATCTCAACTCCCGCCGCCAGCGCTTCGCTGACTTGCTCCAGCGCTGTAATTTCGGCCTCGATCCGAACGGTGTGAGGTGCATAAGCCCGAGCGCGACGAATCGCTTCGCCGACACCGCCCGCAGCCGCGACGTGGTTGTCCTTGATCAGCACGCCCGATCCCAAGTCAGCGCGATGATTGTGGGCCCCACCGTGGCGAACCGCTCGTTTATCGAGGAAGCGAAAACCCGGTGCGGTCTTGCGGGTGTCAACGATACGCGCCGAGGTTCCAGCCACCGCATGCACATAGCGCCGGGTCAGCGTCGCAATGCCCGACAGTCGCTGCAGAAAGTTTAGCGCCGTCCGCTCCGCTGCCAAAATCGACCGAAGCGGCCCCTCAATCCGCATCACCTGGGTATGTGGATGGATTGAGCTACCATCCGGAAACAGCGGCGTGGTCGACAAGCGAGCATCGACAGACTGAAACACCGCCATCGCGACATCGAGCCCGGACAGCACCAGCTCACTCTTCGCGAGGATGATCGCCTGAGCGGACTCGTGTGAGCCAAAAATGGCTTCGCTGGTCACGTCGCCACGACCCAGGTCTTCATCGAGAGCCAACTCGATGAGCCGACCTACCGCTGGGGGCAGGCAAACTGTCGCGTCGGGAACTTTCACGATCGGAGTCATTCCAAGTCTCTCCTAGGCGAAGCGATGCGCTACCAGTTCAAGATAGGCCAGCCGCGCCGACGAGCATAGCGCACCAAGCGACCATCGGGATTCACGGCGACGGGGTGACCGACACGGAGCAGCATCGGCAGATCACTATAGCTATCGGTATAAAAGACGCTCTGCGCAAGATCGATGCCGTGGGCCTCAGCGAAGCGCTCGGCATGGTGCACTTTGCCGACGCCGTAACAGGTCGGTGGGAGTAGAGCCCCCGAAAATCGACCATTTTCGACAGCCAACCGCGTGCACAGAACATGAGGAATCAACAGTTCGTCGGCCAGTGGCTCAGCCACGTAGGGCGTCGCGCTCGTCAGCAGCACGATCGAATCACCCTGCTCTCGATGCCGCTCCAGTGCTTCACGGGCGATGGGAGAAATCGTATCCCGGAGCTCAGTCCGATAGAACTCCCCCACTTTGTCACGCATCTCGGACTCGGCGTCACCAGCCATGTCCGTCGCCAGCTTGGCCGCCACCGACTCCATGTTCAGCACCGACAACTGATACTGGAACAGCCAGAAGCCACTCCGCACCAGCATCGGCCAACTGATCTCCCCGCGTCGTCGCTGATACTTGATCCAGCGAGAACCGCTGTTGACGCGTAGCAGCGTCAGATCCATGTCAAAAAAAGCGGCTCTGGCCATCTTGGAATCGACTCAGCGAAGCGACTTAGTGCGTTGTCGGACGAACCACCAGCACCGGACAGGTCGCGCCGCGCATCAGCTTTTCCGCCACCGAACCGAGCAGAAAGTGCGACACACCCTTACGACCGTGGGTTCCGACGATCAGCAAATCGCCTTCTAGCGACTTGATCTCCTCCAACAGCGCGTCGGGCATCCGCCCTTGCAACAGTCGCCAGTGAACGCTCACCTTGGGTGACGATTCCGCTGCCGCCGTGTCTGCCAGCCGTCGACTTGCAGCCTCGCTACGCCCCTGTAGCAACCGCTCTTCCCAGTCGAGCGGCATGCCTTCGAGAGCAAACGCCTCAAGCCCCGGCGGCGTCGGTGCTGGCTCCAGAACGTGGACCATCGTGATGCGGCTGCCGAGTGGCTCCGCGAGAGACCTTGCCATCCGCAGCGCTGGCTCGGAAAGCTCGGTCAGGTCGGTAGCGACGATGATGTGCTTGGGTGTCATGGTCTGTCCCTCTATGACGTGGTGGCGAAAGTGGCTCAGTTCAGGCTGCGGCTCACCGAGGACCGTCGGACGCCCAGATTCCTTCCAGCCTCGAAAGCCCCCAGCCAACGAACGAACGCGAGTGTAGCCCATCTTGCCGAGTGACTGAGTGGCCAGCGCCGAGCGATACCCACCACCGCAGTACAGCACGATGTCGGTCTCGGGATCGGAAATGAGCTTTTCAATGTCCCGCTCGAGCAGCCCTCGGCCAAGGTGCGTCGAGCCGGGGATCCGCTCCGTCAGCCATTCGTGGTCTTCGCGAACATCGAGAAAGTAGAGCTCCGTCGGCTCTCGTCCCGATGAGAGAAGGGACTGCCGCTCGGCCAGCTCACGCTCGAACTCTGCGGCGCTGACCTCGACGATTTCGGTCCGGGCTTGTTCGCACAGACGAAGAAAACGTGGCGAGTGATCGGCAGCCATGGCCGCACAGTAGCTTAGTCACGGTGACAACTGCAATCCTTCCGACCCGGATGTTCGGCGACAGCGAACTTGGTGATGTAGGAGCCAAAATTCTGCGAATATTTGCGACGCTGGCACCGTAATCCCCAGGAAAGCTACAAAGCCAAGTAAAATGGCAAAATCTGTAAGAGGAGAGACGATGTCGGCTATTCACACTGCACCTGCTCGGCAAGCCCGTCGACAAGGCAATATCCTAGGGGCTGTATTCGCAGTCTGGACGATGGCCTCGATGATGCCTGTCGGGTCGGCAGCGGACAGCCCACCGGCCGCAGCAAAAGCACCCGCCAAGACGCCCGCCAAAGCACCCGCCAAAGGCAAGGGCAAGGCCAAGAAGCCGACCGGCACCGCAGCCGAGCTGACCGCGATGCTCCAGGCCAAGGGCAGTCAGGTCCAAGACTGCGCGGTCTCGGAAGCCCTCGATAAGGGTGCCAACAGCGTCGAAATTGCCACCCACGTGACCATCAATGGCCGCGGCCAGGTCATCAACATCAAGACCAACGTCAAGGTCGACAAAGGCCCCGACGGAACCAAAGTCCGCGAGTGCATCGACGACCTCATCAAAAAGATTGAATTCCCGAACTCAGCCGCCCCGATGATTACCATCGAGCGCAACTGGACCATCAAGTCGACCTAAGCGCGTCACAGTCCGCCCATCGGATCAGCGAGAGCGCTTCCGCTTGGGATCGACGTAGTCGCGCAGCCCATCCCCTAGCAAGTTACACGCAAGCACCAGCAGTGCGATCGACAGCCCTGGCACCAAGATCAGGTGCCGCGTGCGCCAAAAGAAGTTTGTCCCCTGCGATAAAAGCGCGCCCCAGGTATACGGCACCGGTGGACCCAGTCCCAAAAAGCTCAAGCTCGCCTCGACCAGCACCACACCGGCAAAACCAAACGTCGCCTGCACGATGATCGGCGACCAGATGTTCGGCAGGATGTGCCGCAGCATCACCCGCCACGGACTACATCCGACGGAGCGCGCCGCCAAAATGTACTCCTGCTCGCGCACCCTTAGCACCTGCGCCCGCGCCACTCGCGCATAGCCAACCCAGCCGTTCACCGCCAGCGCGAAGATCAGCACTCCGACGCCCGCCTTCGGCACCAGCGCCACAATCGCGATGTTGAGCAAGATGCCCGGGAAGGCCAGCAGCACGTCGATCACGCGCATCACCACCTCATCGAGCCAGCCGCCCAGATAACCCGCCGACACCCCGATGAGAAGCCCCAAGCTCAGGCACAAACCTACCACCGACGAGCACAGCCCAAGTAACAGCCGCGCCCCGAAACACATCTGCACGAGCAGGTCGCAGCCGTTTTCGTCGGTCCCGAGCCAGTGCCGTCGACTCGGACCCTCGAGCAAGTGATCGAGATCCTGCGCCGACGGAGATCCCGATAAAAGCAGCGGCACCACAAGCCCAATCACCACAAACACCAGCAGCAAACCCGCGCCCAGCCAGGCCGCCGTTCCCAGCGGAGGCAGCGACCAGCGCTTCTTGTCTTGCGACGGGCTCATACGCGAATCCTCGGATCGACCGCCGCATACAGCACGTCCACGATCAGGTTGATGAGCACGTACATCACCGCGATCACCAGCGTCAGGCCCTGTACCACCCGGTAGTCACGCTGCGCGATCGCCTCGAGCAATAGCGTCCCAAGTCCCGGTCGTGCAAACACCTTCTCGGTCACCACCGCCCCCGCGAGCAGCGCCCCGAACTGCATGCCTGCGACAGTAATCACCGGCAACAGCGCATTGCGCATCGCGTGCTTGAGCACCACTTTCCACGGCGGTAGACCCTTGGCCCGAGCGGTACGCACATAGTCCTCTGACAACGTATCGAGCAGCGATGATCGCGTCATCCTGGCCAGCATCGCCATCAAGTGCGTGCCGAGCATCACCGACGGCAGCACCAGCCCACGCAGGCTCCCGGTGTCTTCTCCTGGTCCCGGAAACCACGGCACCAGTACGTAAAACAGGTACAGCAGCATCGGACCCAGCCACATCGCTGGCATGCTAATTCCAAGCAGTGCCACCGCCGTCAGTGCCGCGTCCCAGCGACTCCGCACCTTCAGGGCAGCGACAATCCCAAGCGGCAACGCCAATCCCAGCGCCACCAGCATCGCCGACACTGCCAAAGTCGCCGTTGGAGGCAGCGCCTTTTTGATCCGCTGGGCCACCGTCAGCTTGCGGTCTGGACAACTATAGCCAAGCGTCCCGTCGAAGATGCTCTTCACGAAGCGGCCAAACTGAATCGGCAGCGTCTGATCCAAATCCATACAGCGACGGAGTTCAATCTTATCCTGCGGGCGGGCATCTTCTCCGAGCAGGTTGTCGACGGGATCGCCAGGAATCAGGTGAAGTAGCACAAAGGTCAGCGCAACCACCCCAGCCACGGAAACCAAGCTTGATAACAGCCGGCGGACCAGATAGCGCCGCAAGCGCCACGACGTCGACAGCAGGGCCTCGGCCAACCGCGTCGTCCACGACCAACCCGTCGCAAACAACCGTCGCAGTTTCGCCACAGGCCCGAGCTTGTCGCTCGCCATCGTCACGCCTACTTACTTGGGAGGCGCGCAGTAGCGCGCTTCGTTCTGGCTGATGTTGCCGTCACCGTCTCGATAGGCCACCGGCACTGCCCCGGATGTACCGGTGGCCACACACTGATAGCCAGTCCGGCAGTCGCTGTCCCCATCACACGGCTTCATGCAGTAGCGACGCTCACTCGCTTCACTCGCGCAATAACCTTTGGAGCAACCCGCTTCGTCGCACAGACAGCGCTCGCCGAGCTTGCAGCAGCCAGGATCACCAGGAGCGCAGCAGCCTTGTCCACCACCACAGTCGGTGCGGACCTGGCGATTGGCATCGCAGCTTGCCCGGCCCTTTTGCAGCGAAAAGAACCGCACGCAGACCGAGCTATCGGGGCATGACAACTGATCGCAGCCCTCGACCGTGCAGTACCCACCAGGGGATGCAACATCGCAGTAGCGGTCTCCAAGAGCGCTGCACTCGACGTTGTTGATACAGGCATCGCCGATCGTTCGCGAACAGCCACTCGACAAAAAGACGCCGAGAAACAGGCCCGTAAGGACCGACAAGCCGCGAATGCACCGCCCGGGAGTTACGCCAAACCCGCTCATAGGCGGCGGACCTTAGCACCGCTTTACCCGAGCCAGCAAATTCTTCTTGGCGACACCGGACTACTCGACCGCAGCTTCGAGGAACTCCAGGCTGCCGTGGCGGGGGCTCACATGCACCTGCACCCCGAGCGGTACCGCACGATTGCGTGAACCGTGGCCCAACGGTACCCCAGCCAGCACTGGAATCCCCAGGCTTCCCAGACGCTCGCCGATGACTTCTAGTGCCGATGGATGTTCCTGTGGACCCTCGCAGCGCATCAAATCGCCAACCACCGCCGCCACCACTCGATCGAGCGCTCCAGCCTGGCGCAGGTGGGTCAAGGCGCGATCGATCCGATACGGTGCCTCCGTCACTTCCTCAACGAGCAACACCACCGGCCCACTATCGATCATGGAGGCCTGAAGTGGCGTTCCGCACAGCCTCGAAAGCACTTCCAGGTTGCCGCCAAGGAGCCGACCACTGGTCGCTCGGAGGTTGCCCGATAGTGAAATCAGTCCCGTGACCGGGGGTGGCGGCTGAGTGCTCTCCAGAAGCGCCCACAGCACCTCGCGATCACTCACCGGAAGTTCCCCGAGCTGGGCAATGACCGGCCCATGAATCGTGACCCGCTGGTGAACCGCCAGCAGTGCATGCAGCACCGTCACATCCGAAAAGCCCACCAGCGGCCGATGCGGCAATTCCTCGGACGAAGCAGCCAACAAGGGCGACACCAGACGGAGCGCCCCATGTCCTCCCCGCGCACAAAACACGGCATGGATATGTGGGTCCGACAGCGCCCAACGCAGCTCGGCCAGCCGACGCCCATCATCGCCAGCCAGAAAGCCTCGCTGCTCCAGAAGTCCATCGGACTGCACCACTCGATAGCGCTCTGCGAGCACCGAAAGTCCGTTGGTGAGCCGCGACGACGACACCGGACCCGATGGCGCAATCACCGCCACCGAGTCCAAGGGCGAAAGCGCCTTCGGCTTGCGCCAGGGCTTACCCTGCGATGTCTTCGCCGCCATCAACGTTGATCACATTCCCCGAAATCCAGCCCGCCAGTGGGTGCGACAGAACCACCACCGCGCCTGCGACATCTTGTGGCGTAGTCAGCCTGCGGGCTGGGTTTCTCTCGGTCGCCATCGCGATCATTCTCTCGTTGCCGGGAATCTTGCGCAGCGCCGGGGTATCGGTCACCCCTGCACATAGTGCGTTCACGGCAATGCCACGCGGGGCTAGCTCAAAGGCTAGCTGCCGACAGTGTGACTCGAGCGCCGACTTGGCCGCCGATACCGCACCGTACTGCGGAATCACCCGATGACTGCCCGAAGAGGTCATCGCAAAGATGCGCGATCCTGACGACAAAAGCCCACGAGAAAGCAGATCCTGCGTCCAATACAGCAGCGAGTGGGCCATCACATCGCAGGTCATATCCATATGTGACTTGCCAATGAGATCCGCCGGCGCGTCACTCGGCGGCACAAAGGATCGAAGCGTCCCGAACGCCAGCGAGTGAACCAGCACCCGTACCTTCGGACTGCCGTGGCCTTGGGTCCGCTCGACGATCTGGTCGCAGATCTCTTTGCGCTTCTGCTCATCGGCGGCGTTCTGGTTGAAGAACACTGCTTGGCGGCCTAGCCCCTGGATGGTGGTCACGATGCGCTCGACGTTCGGCATCGTGCTGCGACGATCGAGGTGTACTCCGATGATGTCCATGCCGCGCCGCGCCAGTTCGATCGAAATCGCCTCGCCAAAGCCGCTGCTGGCCCCCAAAATCACCGCCCAACCGGAAAGCTGGAGCGGAAGCTCTGAAACCGCTGTCTGTGAAGCCGTCGTGGTTGTCATACAGCCTTGGATAACACGCGAAGCAACGCTCGCACAGCCCCATTGCGGCCTACGCAGGTGGCCCAACCAGCGCATCCCCCAAACACCTCTCACAGCGGAATTCCGTCGAGAAGTTGAGGTCCGTGAAAATTCTTTAAAATTTCCGCTTGACCAAAAAGCGCAAGGGCTGTTAGGAGTTACATCCACCTGGGCGCATCACAGGTGTCCCTGACAAGGGCGTATAGCTCAGCGGTAGAGCGTCGGCCTTACAAGCCGAGGGTCACAGGTTCAATCCCTGTTGCGCCTACAAAATTGAATAGTCTCCAAGCCACTTTGGGGTGGTAGTTAAGTTGGTTATAACGCCGGCCTGTCACGCCGGAGGCCGCGGGTTCAAGTCCCGTCCACCCCGCAAAGCAAAAAGGCCCAGTCTTCAGTCGAGACTGGGCCTTTTTAAT
>WBZP01003217.1_pt1 | contig 17868 bp, 8 predicted proteins | sample 5204301 | NCBI WGS metagenome assembly WBZP01 (sample SAMN12412401, study PRJNA552823) | activated sludge metagenome | isolation source: activated sludge from nitrification reactor of wastewater treatment plant... | place: USA: Pennsylvania | collected 2017 | reverse complement strand
GTGGTACAATTCTACAATAACGGCACCAATCAGAATGGCAGTGCTGTATGTATCATGGGCGACAGTGAGACCGAAGCCGCATCACCTTCCTATCTGGGGATGAACCCCAACCCCAACAACAGCCGGAATGTTTACCGTTCACGTTGCGGAGTGTATTCTACGTATGCATACACCGAAGTGTATAACTGTATCTTTGACTCAGTAAATTACGGTATTGACGAGCGGTATCTGGGAGCTGCATTAGAAAGTTATCTGACATCCAACACCATCAATGCCTATCAATGTGGTATCAACCTGATGGATAACGATGGCAGCGACCATATCACTGTTGAATACAATACCATTAAAATATTACCCTTGGTAAAAAGCGGCATCGGTATCTACGCCGGTGAATCCAATTCACATCATACAACGGATTATTGGATCAATAGCAATAATGTAAAGATTGCCAACTCCATTGCAGGTATACAAACAGCCGGTGTCAGCAACGCCAAGCTCACCTACAATACCATAGAACTACAAAATCCCGGCACCTACACGGCACCAACCACTACTGGTATTGATATCGGTGGTGGTGGTGGAAATTTCTTATCGTGTAATCATGTTTCAGGCCATACAGTAACCGATAGTTCTCGCTATGGATACCGGGTAACTCAATCACCTTTTGATTCATTGAAATGCAATGTAGCCGATAGTGTGGGTTACTCCTTCCGGTTTGAAGGAACAGCATGTATAGGTACACGGCTAAAAGGCAACTATATGGGCAATGCCTACTGTGGTTTGTATCTGAATTCGGATGCCATTATTGGACAGCAACCGCAATTGGTAAATCCCTTACCTGCATATCATGGAAATGTATGGTTAAATGCTTCAAGATATACAAGTGGATATGGAGCAGTGAATTTGAATGATTTCCCTATCGCCAATCTCGCATTATCTTTATTTATAACAAACATCACTGTTGCAGCTCATAATCCAACTATTCCCCTGAGTATTTTATCAGCTCCATTCTATGTGAATAATAATGGATGGTTTGACCCGCAAAATAGTGGACCTAATTTTGATTGCAGCCATTCAAATATTTGTATCGCAGCTATTCAGGATTCCGGTGATTGGGGAGATGACCGATTGCGTATGCGAGTGATTAGTGATAGCAGTATCAGCTCATTGTTTATTCCGGAATCAAAGCAAATTGCTTCACAGTTGGTCTATACAGATTTGAAAACGGATCCGAATGCTGGAAGTGTTTCTGCTTATTCAGATTTTCTTGATGATAAGAAAAAATTATCAGCGGGGATAATCTATAAAATTGATTCCGTTGGAGCAGAAATCAAACTTTCACTTTCAAACAGAAATGAAGAGTTTAGTGGTTTATTATTTCAGGTTAAAATCCTTTCGGATAGTATAGCTTCAGTCGATTCTTCTATTATAATTTTGAATGACACTAGTTTGTTTCAGCAAAAAGAAAATATCCTTGGCCAAACAGAGGAAATAAAAATGGAATTAAATGAGATACAGGAAAGCTATACCCTTGACTTGAACAGCAAACAAATTACAAAAGAACAGTTAAACGAATCTATTTCGCCTCAACAAATTCCTGACGCAAATTCTAAGGAGGTTGAAAGGGTTAAGCTGTTGTTTAAACAAACTGGACTCATAGCTATTTCAAGCAATTATGAATCTCTATTTCAAATAGCCACACAATGCCCTTCATCTGGTGGGCCGTCTGTATTTGCAGCCCGGAATCTGATTAAGCTGATAAATGATTCAATAGTGTATGATGATGCTAGCACATGTATGCAGCAAGGAATTCTGCGTGTGGCTAACCAATTTCATGATGGAACACCAAGCTTTGATTGTATTTTACAGCCGAATCCGGCCAGTAATTTGGTTCAGGTTGTCATGGACGAACATGAAGTAAAATCATACAAGATACAACTCATAAATAGTTTAGGACAGGAAGTTCTCAGAAAAGAATACTCCGGCATCATCAATACAATGCAATTTTCAGTAGCAGCACTTCATCAGGGCTTATACACAGTTGTAATAACAGAAGCCAATGGGCGGCAAATGTTTAAAAAACTTCTGATTGAAAAATGAAAAATGTGCTCATCTTATTGATCATTTTTGTTGTCAATAGCTCTCAACTCTTTGCTCAGGGATTCTATGATCATGCTTGGTTGTTAGGTAGTTACAATTTTTTACAAGATCCGAAAGGTCGTATTTTATTTTCAGATACTGGATATGTTCATACGGGCGAATTCAGAAAAATGTCATTCAAAGGAACCGAAGCCACCATTTGTAATGCACAAGGAGATTTCCTGATGAGCACCAATGGAATCTGGATTGCGAATGCAAACAATGATACGATGATGAATGGCAAAGGATTGAACCCCAATGGCATTACTGGTAATTGGCAATACGGCCTTCCAATGACATCGAATGCACTCTTCTTACCCTATCCAGGTGATACTTCCAGGTACATATTATTTCATCATACAACTACATTTGATGGATATTCTTACACTGCGAATGAACTTTATAATTCTGTTGTTGATATCTCAATAAATGGTGGACTTGGATCCGTGATTCAAAAAAACAACATTGTTGTAGCTGACACCTTCAATTGGGGTATAGGGGCTTGTAAACATGCAAACGGTAGAGATTGGTGGATTGTTATGAGTAAGCATAATACAGACTCTATTTTCACTTGTTTACTTTCAAAAAACGGTATAATAGAAACCTACTGGCAAGAATTATCTACTCCTCGCAGTTGGTATAATCTTTCGCAATTAAGTTTTTCCCGATTGGGAGATGAGTTTTATCTAACATATTATGATTCTGCAACAGTGAATTATTACCTTGCTATTTCTGCTTTTGACCGGTGTACAGGTTATCTTCAATCTGCGTCAATTATTCAGTTGACTAACAATGAAGTTGTATGGGGGCTTTGTCCATCTACAAGTGGTAAATATGTTTACGCCTGTTCAAGCTCCAAGGTGTTTCAGATTAATTCAGATAGTTTAACCGTTGATACCGTCGCTTATTATGACGGTTTCATTTCACCACCCAACCTTACCTGCTGTGCCACCACCTTTTGGAATATGTACTTAGCCGCCAATGGTAAAATATATATAACCAGTGGTAGCGGAGTCCAGCATCTGCATGAAATGAACTTTCCTGATAGTGCCGGTGTAGCTTGTGATGTTCAACAGCATTCAATTAATCTTGGCTATGCTCAATTACGTGCTGTCCCCAACCATCCCAATTACAATCTTGGCCCTGTGATGGGTAGTGTATGTGATACGCTGGGTGTGGGATTGCCGGAGATGCAGCATGATTTTCATTTCGGGATTTCACCCAATCCTGTTGCTGATGGTCCGGTAAAAATTATTTACCTGCTCCCTGAAAACAAATCAGGTATCTTTGAAGTGTATAACATGACAGGTCAGCTCGTGTATAAAATGAATTTACCACCCTGGAGCACATTGCAGTATGTTGATTTACCAAGCTTGAGCGAAGGAGTGTATACGGCAGTAGTAAGGAGCGGGTATGAAAGGAGTGCGAAGAAACTGGTGGTGTTGAAATGACGCCTATGAGAATTCTGACATCATAGACAACTAAACAACCTTGTTCAAAAGCGAAACTGAAGGAACACGGATGACAAGGATAAATTTAATGATCGCGGAATTGTATTTTCATTCAACCTTTTAATATCCTACTATCTGAAAGAAAAGCTCAGATAACAAAATTGAAGAAACTTACACATTAATTTACTAATTTCCTCCATGCTATCTACACTGAGTGTAGATGGCATGGAGGAATAATACTATCTCACCAGACTCACGTGACCAATCTTCTCGTGATAATGGCCCCAAACGTCTTCCACACGAACAGTGTACACATAAACTCCTTCCTGTGCTTTTATTTCGCTGCCGATGATGGAACCATCCCAGTCTTTGTTTTCCTTTCCTTCGCTGTAGAAGATTTTATCGCCCCAGCGATTGAAGATGGTGAGCTGTACATTGACAATGTATTCACCTTTTACGTTGAATCCTTCATTGGAGCCGTCGCCGTTCGGTGTAAAGGCATTCGGAATCCACCAGGAGAAGATCGGATCAACCCTTACCGGATGCGATACGGTATCCTGACAACCGTAAGCATTGGTAACTGTTAAGGTCACCATATAGTTACCGGTATCTGCATACGCATGAGAGGGTTCAAAGGCGGTAGATGTTCCTCCATCACCGAAGGTCCAGTAATACGTGAGTGCACCATTCGACATATTGATGAAGTCGAAGTTCGGATTGAGAATGGTTTGCAACGCCGGATCCGGTTCAAACTCAGCCATCGGTCCAGGATATACATTCACCGCATTGTTGATGGTGATGGTATTGGTACATCCTGAATCTGAAGTAGCTATCAACGTTACCGGGTAATTTCCGCTCTCGGTATAGGTATGAGTCGGGTCTTGCGCGTTGGATGAACCGCCATCGCCAAAATCCCAATCCCAGGCTACAATATTACCAGAGCTGATAAACGATGAATCATTGAACTGCACGAGGAGCGGACCGCAACCTATGGCATTCAGTGCTGTAAAATTGGCAACCGGCAACGGATTCACCACGACCTGGCCGGTGATGGTATCGTTGCATCCGTCACCACTGGTCACAATCAACGTGACCGTATAAGTTCCCGGTTGTGTATAGGCATATTGCGGATTCTGCAAGGAAGAGACACCACCGCCATCACCAAAGTCCCACGAGTATCCGGAGATGGTTCCGGTTCCAATGGTAGATGTGCTGGTGAATTGTACGGGTGTATTCAAACAAGCTGTACCGGCTGTGAATCCTGCATTCGGCAATGGACTCACATCTACATTCACCGTAGTGGTGGCACGACAACCATTACTATTGATGGTTGTGAGTGTCACCGTATATGATCCCGCAGTCGTATAAACGGATGAAGGAGCAGTGGCTGTTGATGTTGTTCCGTTTCCGAAAACCCAGTCGTAGGTAACAATGTTATTGTTTGAACCTGAGCTGGTATCTGCGAAGGCGATATTATCATTCACGCATCCTGTTCCGGCAACCGGCGAAGGTGTAGGCGGTGCATAAATCTCAATCGAATCCACTTTGCTTGCAAAGCATCCCTGATCCGACATCACGGTGAGATTTATAGTGTAGAATCCGGGTTGTGCATAGAAGTGCGTAGGATTCTGCGCTGTGCTTACAGCCGAATCGCCAAGATTCCACGACCATCCGGTGATCGTTCCCGGAGCAATCGATGAGTTATCATTGATCTGTACGGGGAAATTTAAGCATACATTACCCGCAGAGAAATCGGCCACCGGCAACGGATACACAGTCACTGACTTACTGATAGCTGCAGCACAACCAAACGGCGTAGTAACATTCAGATTGACCATATAGGTTCCGGCAGTTGCATAGTTATGCTGAGGATTCATCACACTATCACTTGTACCGTCGCCGAAGTTCCAGCTATAGGTGAAGTTACCGCCACCGGAAATAGTTGACTGATCCGTGAAGAAGGTTTGTCCATTCAGACAAACGTCATTCGCGCTGAAGTTCGCCGTGGGTACCGGAAATACATTTACAGATTTGTTGAGTGTATCGGTACAACCATCAGATGTTGTGGCGATCAATTGCACATTGAAGTTACCGGTTGCAGCATACGTATGACTTGGTGTCTGGACAGCTGAGCTGTTTCCATCACCGAAATTCCATTGCCAGTTGGTAATTGTACCACCTGCTACCGCAGATGTATCGGTAAACACTACTGACGAACCAAAGCAGGCATCATTCACTTCAAAGCCCATCACCGGCATCGGATTCACGGTACTCTGGCGACTGGCCGTATCTGAACAACCCATTGCGGAGGTAGCCACCAGCGTTACGGTATACGAACCGTTCGAGGCATAGGTATGGGCAGGAGATTGTTGTGAGGAGAATGCTCCATCACCAAACTCCCAATACCATCCATTCACATTTCCTGATGAAATGGTGGACAGATCGGTAAAACCTGAAGCCGAATTCAGACATGCAGGAGGAATACTGAAATCTGCCACCGGCTTCGCATTTACATTTACAGTTCTTGAGGCTGTTGCTTCACAAGCCTGATCAGAACCGACCCTCAATGTAACGGTATAGGCACCCGGATTTGCATAATAATGCACCGGATTTACCTGTGTACTGGTAGCACCGTCACCGAAGTCCCAGTTCACATCAGAGATAAATCCATTGCTGACTTGTGACAAGTCGGTAAAGTAAACGGAATCACCTTCACAAACATCTGCAGCATGGAAATCAGCCACCGGTGTCGGATCCACATTCACCATAGCAGTGATAGTATCCTGACAACCGGATCCTGTTGCTGAAATCAGCGTGACCTGGTAATTACCGGCAGAAGTATAGGTATGCTGCGGATGCTGCGTTGTTGCGCTATCGCCATCACCAAAATCCCAGACCCATCCGGCAATGGTTCCTGAACTTACTGTTGAACCATCGTTAAATTGCATAGCTGATCCATCGCAAACATCCGGCGCAGTAAACGCAGCAGATGGAAGCGGATCAATCTGTACACTACCGGTCAGCGTATCCGAACATCCAAAACCGGAAACAGCAATCAGGGTAACCGGATACGTACCGGCGGCAGCATAACTGATCGACGGTGTTTGAACAGACGATAAATTTCCGTTACCCAGATCCCATGACCAGCCGATGATATTTCCGCTGGTTATTGTTGATGTGTTATTGATTGTGGTAACGGATCCCAGACAGGCATTACTTGTCGTAAAGGAAGCTACCGGCAGAGGCTGGAGTGTCACGTTATTCGTGAAGTCAGCCGAACATCCGCCCGGATCTGTAACTGTTACCGAATAAACGCCTGTGGTATTCACGTTAATGGTTTGAGAAGTAGCACCGGTCGACCATTGATACGTCATTCCCGGATTACCTGCATCCAACAACACATTGGTACCCTGACAAGCAACAATATTGATCGGGTTGGGCGACAAACCTGTTCCGCCTTCGCTCACATTGAACGTTCCTGAACCCTGACAACCGAATGCATTGGTCACTACAACACTGTATTGTCCCGGTGCATTTACAACAAGAGTTTGTGTAGAATCATCACCCGGCGACCAGAGATACGTCATACCCGGAATTCCCGCATCCAGAATAGTACTGTAACCTGCGCAGAAGAAGGCATTACCGCCTGGTACCACCGGTGTCGGATTAATTCCAACACTTACGGTATCAGTGTCTGCACAACCAAACGTACTTGTAACGGTAACTATATACGAAGCGGCAACCAGCGGATTAACATACACCGTAGGCGTTGTGGCACCGTTGTGTAGCCAATAGTAACTGTTTCCGCCAGTAGCCGTGAGCGTTGCAGTGGAGCCGTAACAAATGGTTTGATCGGGACCTGCGCTGGCTACCGGCAGCGGATTTACAATTACCCGGGTGGTATCTGTTCGTTCACAACCATTGCCCGCATGCACGGTGAGAATATAATCCGTGGTTGCAGCAGGTGAAACTGTGATATTCGCCGTGGTAGCTCCACCCGGATTCCAGGAGAACGTTCCGATACCCGATCCGGTGAGTGTCGCTGAACCGCCAATACACACGGAACGGTCGGGACCGGCGTTCGCCAACGGCAATGGACGTACGGCCAGATAAACACTGTCTCTGGATGAACATCCGTTGGCATCGGTAACAACAACGTTATACCAGCCTCCGGCGGTTGGTGTAAGGGTAATTGACGGGCTTGTTGATCCACCGGGATTCCAGAGATAGGACACACCGCCGGTAGCAGTCAAAGTAGCCGATTGACCTTCGCACACTGATTGATTGCTTCCCGCATCTGCATTGGGCGGCGCATTCACCGTTACTGTTTGCAGTAAAGTGTCTGAACATCCGTGAACGGTGGTTCCGATCAATGTAACATTGTAGGATCCCGCTGTATTGTACACCACTGTTGGATTGTTGGAAACAGAAGTTTGCCCGTTTCCAAAGCTCCACTGGAAGGAAGTGATCAACCCGTTTGAAGAAGTACTGGTGTTATTGAGCGTTACGGAGCCGCCCTGACAAATTGTAGTGGGCGTGGATGTAAATGAGAGATCAGGCTGAGGATAAACCGGCACAATGCTGGTGAGCGTATCGGCACAACCGCCGGGCGTAGAAACAACCAGAGTGACGTTATAATTTCCGGCAGTGAGATAACTCGTATGCGGATTCTGAGAGGTACTGGTTTGTCCGTTTCCGAATGTCCAGTTCCAGCTGGTGATATTTCCGAAACCAACCGTAGACTGATTCGTGAACGCAATATTGCTATATACACAACCCGGTGTTACGGCAAATGCAGCCACAGGAATCGGATAGATATTCAAAGAATCTGAAATGGTAGAGGTACATCCTGCTGCTGACGTAACGGTGAGTTGAATGGCATAAGCACCCGGATTGGTATAAACGTGCGTCGGATGCTGGGCATACGAGATATTTCCATCTCCAAGATCCCAGCTCCATGATGTGATACTTCCACCGTTTACGAGCGAAGCATCATGAAAATAGACGGTATCGTTGAGACATTCGTCCTGCGGAGTAAAGGCTGCCTGTGGTAAAGGATTTACCTGAACCGTATTCGCAATGGTTCCTGTACATCCATTGGCGTCAGTGATGGTCACTGAATAAACACCGGCTGTACCGACAGAAATTGTTTGCGTGGTGGCTCCATTGCTCCAGAGATAGTTTAATCCGGTATATCCGGCATCCAGTGTTGTGGATTGTCCCTGACAAATAGATGTTGTTGTGTTGTTACTGATCACCTGCCCTCCTACTGTTACCTGTGTATTGGCGGTAGCCGTACAACCATTGGCATTGGTAACAGTAACTGTGTAATTACCCTGTGTATTGACCGCAATGGTTTGTGTTGTTGCACCGGTACTCCATACATACGAAGTACCGCCGTTCCCCGGATTCAAGGTCGCGCTGACACCGCTGCAGATAAACACACCGGCAGGCAGTCCGATAGCGGGATTGGGATTCACCGTTACATTGACAAATGCTGTGGCCTGACAGCCGTTGCCATCAATAACATTGACTGCATACGTGGTCGAAGAACCGGGCGAAACTGTAATGGTATCATTGGTATTTCCTGACGGATTCCAGCTATAGGTCACACCCCCGCCGGCAATTAATGTAGCGGATTGTCCCTGACAGATACTAACGTTAGGACTTACCGAAGGTACAGGCAGCGGATTCACATTCACATTCACGGTATCTACTCCGGTACAACCATTTGCATCAGTAACTATAACAGTGTATGTGGTGTTCGATCCCGGCGACACACTGATGGTGCCTCCTGATAATCCACCTGGACTCCAGTTATAACTCACACCACCACTGGCAGTGATCACTGCATTGGAGCCAAGGCAGATGGTGATATCAGGTCCGGCAGAAACCAGCGGTGGACCATTCACCTGTATAGACTGCTGAAGGGTATCAGAACAACCAAATGCATTGGTCACAATCAGCGTAACGGTATAAGTACCATTGTTGGAAAACACATGCGTCGGGCTCTGTAAGGTAGACGTATCGCCATCACCGAAGTTCCACCAATAACCGGTGCCTCCGGTAGAAGTATTGGTAAAGCTCACCGGCATACTCTGGCAACCGTTGGGAGCAGAAGTAGTAAAGCCGGCTACCGGTTGCGGATTAACGATAATATTCTGTGTCACCGAATCCGTACAACCGGAAGAATCCGTAACGATTAAAGTTCCTGTATACGTACCGGGACCGCCAAGCACTACAGATGGATTCTGAGAAGTGGATGTAGAACCATTGCTGAAATGCCAATCCCAGGAAGACCCCGGAGGAGTGCTTGTATTTGTAATATTGATCACCGAACCGGCACAGGCCGTATCTACTGTAAAAGACGGAACCGGTAATGGACTGATAACAACAGGCAGCACCAGTGTATCGGTACAACCATAAATATTTTCAACGATCAGTGATACATTGTAAGTCCCAGGGCCCGGGAAATTATGACTGGGATTCTGAAGTGAAGAACCGCTTCCATCGCCAAAATCCCATGTCCAGAATTGCATTCCACCAGGGGTGCTGCTCTGATCTGTAAACTGCACCGTACTGTTTATACATGCCCCCGTCCAGGTAAAAGCAGCCGTTGGCTGAAAAGCACTTAATACCTGAACTGTATCCGTACTGCTGCAGGTTCCGTCACTAACCGTAACAACATAAGTACCCACTGGCACTGTTTGTGTGGGCCCTGTAAAACCGTTGCTCCATAAATAAGTATATGGTGGATTACCACCTGTTGCGTTTGCAGTAAGTGTGGCCAGGTCGCTGCAGGCGATATATTGATCGGGACCTGCATCAACCACAATACCGGTTACTGTTATGCAATAGGAATATGTATTTGCTCCAAAGTATGGACAAGCATCATCATTCACCCTTACCGTAAAACAATACGGATTATTGGAGATGTCAGCAGTAGTCGGTTTCCAGCAAAAGGTACCTGTTGGATGCGGGCTTCCTGCCGAAGAAAATGCACCAGCCGGAATACCATTGTTCGCCACCAGCGTAAGGTTTTGTCCGGCATTGGGATCATTGGAATAAATATTAAAACAGAAGCTGTCATTTGCACAAACGGTCATATCAAAATCATTTGTTCCGTTAATACCGGTTAACGTAGGCAGATCATTTGTACAATTCAGCACCGTGATCTGAATATCACGTACCACAGAACCAATCAATACACCATTGCGGTATTCCTGTACCAACACGGCCATCACTGTTACCTGCAACTGAGTTGGTGTAAAACAAATATCTCCGGTCGCATTATTAAACTGCAATGCCGGAGAAGAAGCTAATGGATTCGTTGCGTTATAAGGATTGATATAAGACACATCATTCGTAGCCGTTTGTTTAGGATTAACGAGTGTATAAACGAGCGAATCACCATCCGCATCAACAGCACCATGGTTAAAACACATTTCCTGACCCAGACATGCAAATGGGACTGGTTTATTGGAAAAAGTCGGAGAGCTGTTGCAGGGAGTTAATGTATTATTCAGATTAGCATAGATAAAGAATGTGTTTGAGCCTGGATTCGTTATCGTAGTAATCGCCGCGTTTCTGCAACATAGATTATAAGAGAACTGCCAATCGGTACATTGCATAGGCAAGGTAACGATGCCTTCATAAATCCACTCCTGGATTCCTGTAAATGTCCCTCCGTTGCAGGTACTCGTTGCTGTCGGACACAAGTATGTCACCTCTTGCCCGGTTCCGGGAATCGGATAACATGTAACGCCAAGGTTTTGACCGCAACTGGCAGAACGGATATTCACATACACATTTGCCGGAGCATTAATACCGATACAATCGCGGTAAAAAGAAAGGCGCACCTTGTACGTATTCCCTCCCAGGCATTCATACGTCAGATCGGCTCCCATCGCATGGCTCGCCCTGACCTCTTCTCTTCCAAAGAGAAGCAGCAGGGCTGCTGCAATCAGAATCCACTTGTGTAATAGTCGGCTCATAGTATTGGGTTTTTCGTTTCTGCGTCCCTGTTAGTTGCTTCAATTTCACAGGAATACTTTTATGGCAAAAACAAATCTATAGGCATGTAAAGCCCTGAATCCGGCAGAATCCGACGTCATCTGAACGATGTAAGAGCCTACTGAATCAACACGAAAAAACAAGAATTATGATATTGACTAACAATCACTTACAAAATATAGATATCACTATAGTCATCAAAAAAAGTGTAAGAAATAATACAGACCAGCCTCATTTCATTTAGCAAGGCGAGAACTGCTAATCAAAAGCAGAAATCATTACACAAGAACAAATGCCATAAGGTATAGAAAACCTTACCAAAATATTAAACGATGAGCAACCTGAAAATACACTTTAAAAAACCATGCCAAACTTAAACGGATAATAGTTGATGCTGGATCAGATAGCGAAACCAATATGTAAACTTCTCCGGTTCTTTGTTCACCTCTTCGACCAAATCAACTATTGAAATCCACCTGTATTCATCTGCTTCCTCCTTGTTCAACACAGGCGAATCGTTCCATTCTCCTTTTAAAATGTAATCATATTCATGTTCGGTGAGTCCATTATCAAAATCAACTTTATACAAAATATGATTCACGATTTGTAAATCATCTGTTCTGATACCCAGTTCTTCTTCTAATCTTCGTTTCGCAGCTACGACAACCGACTCGCCGGGACGCGGATGACTGCAACAGGTATTGGTCCAGAGTCCGCCTGAATGATATTTATGAGCAGCACGGCGTTGCAACAGCAACTCTCCGTTCCGGTTAAAAAGAAGTACCGAAAAAGCACGATGGAGCACACCTTTCCGGTGAGCTTCCATTTTCTCCATGACTCCGATCTCCTGATCAGATTCATCTACAAGAATTACCTGTTCCATGATTCGTAAACAAAAATAAGGTAATCTTGTTTCACCGGCAGCTAATTAGCTGTAGAACCCGAGTTTCTGGAAGAAAGAAACGGTTTAATTTTCAGAGCAAAGGCCAGGACGCTATGTCCGCCTTTCAGATTCAGTTTTTTGCTGATACTATGCCGGTGATTCTCCACGGTCTTTGGACTAATAAACAAAGAATCTCCAATTTCCGAAGTTGTTTTCTCCTGAGCTACCAGGTGCAGCACTTTGAGCTCCATTTTTGTCAGCAACGACAAAATCGACTGTATTTCATCCGGACCGATCTCGAGATGACCGTTAATTGTTTCATCGATACGCAATTGGATCTCCTGCAACAGGCGTTCATTCTTCTCTAACCGGTTATTAATGGCATTCAACAAATCCTTCCGAGTGACAGGTTTGAGCAGATAGTCATCAGCGCCAAGGTTCATCCCGCTACGGATATCATCGTGCTCCACTTTAGCCGATAAAAAGATAAACGCCGTGGTGAGTCCTCCCGGCAATTCCCGAACAGCACGCAACACTTCATAACCGTCCATCTTGGGCATTTTTATATCGCACAACACCAGATGAGGATTAATCACCTGGAACAGATCCAGTCCGTCCATCCCATTTGAAGCAACATGTACTTCAAATCCCTCCAGGCTGAGGATATCCCGCAGATTCTGACGCAGTATTTCTTCGTCTTCTACAATCAGTATTCTTTTCATTGATCTTTGTTATCGGCACGGGAATTCCAGTATCACTCTACAACCTTCGCCTTCTTTGCTTTGAATTTCTATTGTACCATTGTGAATTTCGACAAACTGTTTAACGATCACCAGTCCCATTCCTGTACCGGAGATATTTTCAGTATTCGATGCTCTGAAAAATGTCGTGAACAACTGTTCATGCTCTGCTTCCGGAATACCGATACCATTGTCAGTTATGATCACCTTATAAAAGGATTCACCACCTTTTATACTAATAGTTACATTCGGATCTAACGGTGAATACTTAATCGCATTATGAAGCAGATTTGATATCAGGTGCCCCATTAATTTCTCATCAAATCTGACCATCAGCATTGATTCATCACAGGTAATCCGTATCTGATGCTCGGGGTATCTCAATCGAAAATCAGCTGTTTGTGTGCGGACGAACTCACAAAAATCCTGTTCAACCGGATTATACGGAATGCGGTCCGATTGCATCTTTCCGAACAGGAGAATATTATCCATAATCTCCGTCATCCGGCCGATTTCCTCCATTGCTCTTTCGAGATGAAACTCAATTCTCACATCCTGACTTTGCTTCGCCCGCTCCATCAGTATCCGAACCAGATCGATACTGGTCATTATTCCTGCAAGTGGTGTCCTGAACTCATGCGACGCCATACTAACGAATCTGGATTTAAGCTGAGACAAATGCCGCTCCTTTTCCAATGAGATCTTTATCCGTTCTTCCGCATCCTTCAACAAGGTGATATCTGTCTCAACCGACACCCAATTGGTCAAATCACCTTTCTCATTAAAAATCGGAGTCGCGTTGAGATAAAACCAAACTTTGGTTCCATCCTTCATATATGATAGCTTTTCCCCGGCAAAAGGTACCATCCTCAAAACTGCATCCTGAATCTGGCTGACAACAGCTGCATCCGTTTCAGGGCCATTCATTAAGTCGCCCGGGTAACAGCCTACTACTTCCTCGAATGAAAACCCGGTGCGTTGCAGAAAAGCTTCATTCACCCATTCAATCTTTGCTGCGGCATCCGTTATAATAACCATACTTCCGGTTTTCGCAGCAACAACAGCCAACTGCCTGAAATTCTGGTCCCGTAGTTTCCGCTCGGTGATATCCCTGCAAATACAAACGAGTCCTCGGTCAGGAAGAAAAGTTAACGAGATTTCAGTATGAATCTCCTTCCCCGTTTTCTGATTGAATCCGGTAGTTTCACCACTCCATGTACCGGTAAGCGCCATTTCCGGAAAAATACTATTCTCGATGCGGGCAATTTCCTGTGGGTGATATAACTCACGCCATGTTTTTCCAAGAAGTTCTTCGTCCTTCTCAAAGCCGTACATTTTCACATGCGCTTCGTTCAGGTAGGTATATTCGCCTTTATCATTCAGGATAGCGATCCCATCCGTTGATACTTCGATAGCGATTTCCTGATTTTTAATTTTACTCTCATAATCTTTCAGCTGATTAATATTCAACCCATAGCCTAATGCAAAATTAAATGCACCATTGGGATGACGAACAGCCCGCATGATCCTCAAATTGGTTGTTTTCTCCCCATTGCGTTCAATAGTCTCCTCGAATGAATATTGTTTTAACCCGGATGCTTTAAAGTGATTAAATCTTGCTCTTCGGGCTTCAGCGAGCGACAAAGGCAAGTTACGCCGTTGCACATAATCAAAATCATCCTTACCGATCAGCCACTCGCGTATTTCATCATTTTTAATGGCATGATGATTCAGATAACGATACTTCTGCTGATCATCGAATACAGCAATATCAGCAGGCATATTATCCAAAATAGTGCGGAAGAAACTCTTCTCAGCCAGAGCCGTTTCCAACTGCTTTCTGATTTTAGAGGTCGACTCCCGCTGTACCATAAAAAAAACAGACTGCTGATCCGCAGCTTCAATTCTTTTTATCTGCAAAAAGACAATGGAATCACCCTGTACTAATTCAATTTCCTTCGGGAATGCGGAAGTTGAAGTGGCATGGGCCGGATCCGAATCGTAAAATGCATCCAGTGCCCTCCGAAAAAAACCATCCTCATGGCCCAGCAACTGCTGCATCTGATCATTGACGAAAACCGGTTCAAACTCTTCATCAAGTATAGCAATGGCTTCATTCAAATGACTCAGAAACAACAAATCCAATGTGCCGGCTGGCAGCTTATTTATACTTTTTGTTTCCATTATTTGAACGCAAAAAAATAAAAAAAACAATAGGTTGATCGATTTAAATAAAAAATGGGTGCATCCACCTATACCGGCGGGGCACCCATTTCAGATAACCTAACCTACCTTATGCCATTTACATCAAGCCAGGAACCTCCATTCACTACTCCATCAACACCTTGTTGCTTCAGAAACATTGCTCCTTGTCCACTTCTGTTTCCTGAAACACAACAAAGTATAATGGGCCTGGGCATTGATTTAATTTCTTCAATCCGATCCGGCAACTCATGTAACGGAATATTGATTGAGCCTGCCACATGAGCACCAACAAATTCCCATGTATTACGGACATCTATTATTGTAGCTGTTTCGAGATTACTCACACTTGTAGTACTTTTCTGCAAAAATACAGTGGGGCATTGCTATTTGACAGCAATAAATGTTACACAATCAGTCTGCCTTTATAAATTTCACAGGCGATGACTGCACGCCTCCGCCAACATACTGAAGAAAATACATCCCCGTATTTAAACCAGTCAGAGAGATCCTTCCTGAGTCGGTAACATGTTGGGTCCAGAGCAACCGGCCATGGGCATCATAGCAGAACAATTCACCGTACGGTAGAGCTGCAGATATCTGCAGAAAATCAGTTGCCGGGTTGGGACGAACAGAAAACACGGGGGATTCCGGATCTGAAATACCCGTTGCTGATGTCACCGAAAACAAGATCGAATCGAAGGCACCCGGGACTATACCCGGAGTGCAGGGCGCAGGGAGTCCACCGGCATCCACTGTCACGAAAAAAGTATAATTACCGGCAGCCAGCACACCCAGATCAAATGTATCGGCATCATAACAGATAAAAGACAACATGCCCAGACAATGCAACGTGGAAGCATCATATCTGGAAGCATTCACGAAGCCACCCATCTGAGTATGTTCATCGCATGAACCGGACGGGAAACCGGCATCAACGATTATCTGTACATGGTCAGCGGTGGTGGGGTTGGCAGGAATTACGGTGAGTTGCTGGATGAACTGGGCCTGACTAGTTACGGCAAGAAACATCCCTAGTAGTGTAAACAATTTAGTTCTCATGTTGAAGGCTTTTATCAGCAGACGACAATAAACCAGATCGGTTGCCTGAACATCTTCAGTTACCTTAGGCATGAGCAAATGTAAATGCGATAGTTTACACCTGCATTACATCAGATTCTATTTCGAAAGATACCGGCCACACTGTTCGTGTTCTCCCTGTATAATCAGCAGATATTCTTCCATTGATAAGAATTGAGGGGTATACGTGCCCAGTTGTCCAACGAAAGCCCGAATATGATTCCGTGATCCACACTTGAGCGCAGCATATACATTCAGGATGTCGGTTTTCTGAGTGTTTTTCTCGAGCCGGTTCAAATCAAATATATCTAAATCTTCAATAGTTGCTCCGACATACAGTGCACTTGACTCCGAACTATCCACTTTCGCTTTGAGTTGGTTATACAACAGCTGCAAATCAGGATTGGTAAAAACCCCGGCAGGGTTGTTACCAACAGGATCAACGAGACCATACTTTGTTATCAATGAAAGCACTCTATTTGTGTGTGTACTTTCACTGGAAGAAATATTGCCAAACGCTACATTTCCATACAACGAATACGCATAGGTATAAATGTCCATCGCCAGCTTTTCTTCCTCACGAATAAACTGCAAATCGTTTGCTTCCTGTGCACTTAATGTAACGGGCTGTGTAGTATCCTTATCAAAGCACGAAGAGAAGGAGATCAACATCACACTGGTGACAATCACCATTAAATAGCCAGATATCTTTTTCATGATTTTAAGTTTTAATGTTTATGCAAAGGTGGCGTGACCCATAAGCAGGATCAGTTACATCTATTACACATCCACTTATTAGCCCCCCAATTGAGGTAAAGCTTATATAAACATAGGAGTTGGATCGACCAGCGAAATTCGGGAAGCACTATTCAAAAGACTAAAAAGAAGCAGAAATGTATTCAATCTATATCGGAGAAACGAAAACCCCAATATTAAAAGTCATTTTCATGAAAATCTTTTGCAGGGGTTCAAAGCAAAACCAAACCCTTCGGGTTATTTTTATTTTCCTGCCAACCATTTGCAAGCGAGCTTGCATGCTTGCCTTAGAAAATTCGCTGGTTACGGGAGTACGGTGAAGCTTGCTTCGCTTCGCTTCACCGTGATCCCCCGGGGGGGGCTTCAAAGCAAAACCAAACCCTTCGGGTTATTTTTATTTTCCTGCCAACCATTTGCAAGCGAGCTTGCATGGTTAGCATTGAAATACACGTACAATTACGGGAGTACGGTGAAGCTTGCTTCGCTTTGCTTCACCGTGATCCCTCGGGGGGGGCTTCAAAGCAAAACCATACCCTTCGGGTTATTTTTATTTTCCTGCCAACCATTTGCAAGCGAGCTTGCATGGTTAGCATTGAAATACACG
>WBZP01002300.1_pt1 | contig 17871 bp, 5 predicted proteins | sample 5204301 | NCBI WGS metagenome assembly WBZP01 (sample SAMN12412401, study PRJNA552823) | activated sludge metagenome | isolation source: activated sludge from nitrification reactor of wastewater treatment plant... | place: USA: Pennsylvania | collected 2017 | reverse complement strand
CCTCCGCCTTCGCGGTCATGTACGTGTTGAAGCCCTCGTCGAGCCAGGCCTCCTCGAACTCGTTGTTCGCGACGAGGCCGTACCAGAACTGGTGCCCGGCCTCGTGGATCGTCACGCCCTCGGGGCTGCGCTGCTCGGGCCGCGCGAGGATCGAGGTGCCGCCGGTGAAGAGCGTCGGGTACTCCATCCCGCCCGACGACGAGCGCCAGGCAGGGTCGACGACGGTGACCTGCGGGTACGGGTAGGGCGCCGACCACGTGCCGTAGGTCCGCAGCGCGATCTTCGTGGCCTCGAGGTAGCGGGCGGCGAGGTGCTCGTGCTCCGGCTGGACGAGCAGCCGCACGTCGACCGGCGGGTATCCCGGCTCGTCGAAGCGGGCCGTGCGCTCGAGGAAGCGCCGGCTCGCCGTCCAGGCGAAGTCGTGCACGTCCTCCTGGACGAAGCGGAACGTCTCGGTGCCGTCGGCGTTCGCCGTCCGCTCCTGCAGCCGTCCCGTCGCGCCGACCACGAACCCCTGCGGCAGGGTGAGGCGCACGTCGTAGACGCCGAAGTCGGAGAAGAACTCGCTCCACGGGTAGAACGGGTGGCAGTTCCACGCGCCCTTCCAGAAGACGCCGATCTTCGGGAACCACTGCACGACGAAGTTGTAGTCGTGGACCCAGCCGGCGCGTCCGCCGCTGCCGTAGGGCAGGAGGGCCTCCCACGCGACGCGGAAGCGCGCGGTCTCGCCCGGCGCGACCGGCGTCGCGCTCGCGACCTCCATCACCGTGCGATCGTCGGCGTTGCCGTTCTCGGCCGGGTAGCGCAGGCTCGGCGTCAGGTCCTGCTCGCCGCCCGCGGCCGAGGCGAGGTGGACGCTCTTCACCTGGATCCAGCCGAAGGTCCGCTCGTCGCGCTTCGGGTCGCTCGGGGCGCGCCGGCCCTCGCCGCGCGCGCTCGTCGAGAGGTTGTTGCGGAAGGCGTTCCAGTAGAGGTGGAACGGGAAGGTCGCGAGCGGCCGGTCGCTCGTGTTCCTCCACTCGAGGACGAGCGAACCCGTGACGCGGTGCGTGTCGGGGAAGAGGCGCGCGTCGATCGAGTAGCTCGCGTTGCGGGGCGAGACGGCCGGGAGGGGCGGCAGGCCCGGGGCTTCGGGACCGGCCACCGCCGGGAGGACCGAGGGCCGGCGCGCGGCCGGCGGCGCGGCGCAGGACGCCGCGGCCAGGCCGAGGGCGGCGAGGACGGCGCAGGCGGCGATCGGGCGCATCGGGTCGGGGTTCAAGAAGGCCGCGCGGGGGCGCGCGAACCCGGATTCTGGCACGGATCGGATCGCGCCGGCGGGCGGGGCTACCAGGCGCGGACGCGGCCGGTGTCGACGTGGACGAACTGCGAGGTCGCGTAGTAGCCGACCCCGCCGCCGCGCATCGCGAGCGCCGCGCGGTGCAGCTTCGGCAGCGGCGTGCCGGGCAGGCGCACGTCGATCGCCCGTCCGTCGCAGTGCAGGCTGTGCGAGGCGACCTTCCCGCTCTGCTCGCGCAGCATCCGGTTCGTCTCGGGCGTGCGGTAGCCGGAGATCACGTGGAAGGGCGCGCTCGAGCGCAGCCGCGTCCGCAGGGCGTGCAGGAGGTCGAGGAGGGAGGGGTCGATCGGCTTCACCGCCTCCGCGCGGAAGTCGCGGAGGATGAAGTCGACGTCCTTCAGCGCGCCGGTCTCGTAGCGACCGTCGGCCCAGTAGACGACGGACAGCGTCTCGTCCGTGTGCGTGTTGACGAACGAGAGCCGCCGCGGCGCCCGCGCCGCCTCGGCGTCGCGGCCGAGGAGCAGCGACACGGCCGCCGCGCACGAGCCGGCCAGGAACAGGCGCCGGCCGAGCGCCTCGGGCAGAGCCTCTACGGTCGGATGGAGCCGCTCGGGCACAGTCCGAAGAGCATACGACAGCCTGCCCGGAATCCGTCCAGCGAAAAACCGCTCCGGACCCGCTTTGACACGATTGTGACGGGGGCCACAGGGGCCCCTTTTCAGGGCCCGGCGGGCTTCGCGATCTCGACCGGGCCGACGAGGCCCGTCGGAATCGGCGGGAACCACCACGCCCAGCGCTTCGTCGCGGCGTCGTTCTCCCGCGTGCGCATGAAGTTCCCGAGCGGGGTCGCCACCTCGACCTCCAGCGCGTTGCCGTGCTTCCGCAGGAGCCCCTTCACGTCGAGCACGGGCCGGCCCCAGAACCGCGACCCGAGATCGTGCCCGTTCAGGCGCACGGTGGCGACGCCGTGCACGACGCCGAGCGACAGGACGGTGAGCGCCTCGTCGGGCGCGTCGAACGTCGTCCGGTAGACGACCGTCCCGCCGAATCCGGCGACCGGCGGGTCGTCGGTCGCGAAGGCGAGGTCGAAGAGCCGGGGCGAGCGGCGCTCGAAGGCCTCGCCGACCACCGGGCGGAAGGCGAGGTCCCACGGCCCGACGAGCGTCCGGCCGTCGCGGCCCGGCGGCACCGCGGCGAGCGCCGGAGCGGGGAGGCCGGCCGGCGGCGGCGCCGCCCCCGCCTCGAACACGAGCAGCCGCGACTCGAGGGGCTCGAGGTGCAGGGGGAGCGGGCCGTCGCCCGCGGCCGCGATCTCCGCCCGCGCGCCGGTCTGCGGGTCCCAGACCCACGGCGTCCGGCCGGCCGCCGGGAAGCGCGCCGAGAGGGACACCGCCCGCTCGCGCGAGGCGTTGGCGAGGAAGAAGATCTCGCGCCCGGCCGAGCGGTGGTGGACGAGCGTGACGTCGGGATCCGGCGCGGCCACCCGGACGCCGGGCTCGAGGCCCGCGCGCGCCGCGCCAGCGAGGACCCATTGCAGCAGCGAACGGCGGGCGTGGTCGGGAAGGTCGCCGCGAGTCACGTCGCGTGGCAGCTCGCCGCCCGGTTCCGGAGCCGCGGCCCGTGTCGCGCCCTTCGCCGCGAGGACGCGAGCGATCGCGTCGCGCACGCGGCGGTCGGCCGCCGCCGCGTCCTTCAGCCCCGGAGCGCGCGACGGCGCCTCGCCCGCGACCAGCACGCGGCCGCCGCCCTCGGCGAAGCGCGCGACCGCCTCCGCCGTCTCCGGCTCGAGCGAGGCGACGTCCATCAGCACGAGCGTGTCGTAGGTGCGCGGGCCGTAGGCGAGGCGCCCGCCTTCCGTCCGCGCCTCGCGCAGGACGCCCTCGCTCACGTAGTCGGTGCCGAAGCCGGCCTGCTGGAACGCGCGCCAGAGGTGGTAGTGGTACCAGGGACGCTGGACCTCGGGGAACGGCTGGTAGAGGAGGCCGTCGCGCGCCCACTCGTCGGCGCGCGGCCCGAGGAGGGCGACCGTCGCCTGGAACTCCGAGCCGGAGAGGACGGTCGTGAGCCGCGCCGCGTAGTCGGCGAAGAGGCGGAAGTGCGGCCAGTAGGGGTTCCTCTCGTTGAGCCACGAGCCGAAGCGCACCCAGCCGGGGAAGCCCGCCTCGCGCGGCGAGTAGTTGAAGCCGTGCAGCACGGGGTGGTGGACGCCGGCCAGGAGGCTCTGGTCCATCCCGAGCTTGAAGTCCTCGAGCGTCTCGCGGAAGACGGGCACCGCGTTCGTCATCGCCTCGAAGCTCACCGGCGAGCGGCCGGCGAGGTGCGCGCCGGAGGAGACGTACTTGTTCGCCACCGTCGGGCTCACGACAATTCGCTCGTGGCCGGACCACAGCCACGACTCGCCCTCCGGCAGGTCGGGCACGAGGCTGCCCTCGAGCACGTGCGTCTCGCGCCCGTACGCCTGGATGCGCGCGAGGAGGCCGTTGTCGTGGGCCCACGCGACGTAGGTGTCGAGGAAGCGCTCGCGGAAGAGCTCGACGAGCGTGCGGTGGAAGTCGTAGCGCGCCCGGCGCACGGTGTCGCCCCGCGGCGTGTCCGCCTTCGCCTCCTCGGGGTCGAGGACGAAGGGCAGGTAGGGCGCGAGGTCGTAGCCCCGCCGGCGGAGGAACTCGGCGGGGAGGTCGCTCGTCCAGTTCGCGTGGTCGAGCTCCAGGCTGTCGACGAACGCGGCGCGGAGAGGGCCCCCCTTCCTCTCCCCGAGCGCGCCGCCGAGGTGGGGTGCGAGGCCGGACGACATGTGGCCGAGGTAGCGCCGCACCGCCGCCGCGTTCCAGTGGTCGACGACCGGCCCGTCCGCGCCGGGCGCGCCGAGCTTCACGTGGGTGAAGCCCGTGGACAGGAGGCCGACCCGCAGCACGTGCGGCCCCGCGGGCACCCGCACGCGCAGCCGCCCGTTCCGGACGACGCCGGGGCCGAGCTCGCGGCCCGGGTCGAAGGCGGCCGCACCCTTTGCCTCGAGCCGCACGAACGCGACCTCCGGCGCGACCGTCACTTCCTCGCGCTCGCGCCGCCCGCCCTGCGCGAGCTCCTCGAGCCGCGCCTCGAACACCGTCGGGCCGACGAGCTCCTTCTTCGCGAGCACCACGCGCTTCGTCTGCTCCGGCCGCGCGAGGAAGCGGCCGCCGAACGGCCAGCCCGAGCCGACGATGACGTCGGCGGTCATCCCGCGCTCCCGCGCGCCCTCGGCCGCGGCCCGCACGACACGGCACCACTCGGGCGACAGCCACGGCTTCTCCGGGAACGGCGCGAGCTCCGCCGCCGGCACGTACTCCGGCATCGCGATCGTGTTGATCTCGACCCCGCCGACGCCGGCCGCCTTCAGCAGGTCGAGCTCCCGCAGGACCTCGGCCTCGTCCACCCGCGCGCCGTTCCACCACCAGCGGACGAACGGCCGCAGCCGCGAGGGCGGGTTGCGGAAGGCCGCGAAGAACGCGTCGTCCGCGGGGCCGGACCCGGGCGCCGGCGCCTGGGCGAGCGCCGCCGGGACGACGAGGAGAGAGAGGAGCGACGGCAGCAGCCTGCGCATGGCCCGCAGCCTAGGCCGCCGTGCGCGCGGCGGTCAACGGTCCGTCGGTACGGGGCCTTCCCGCCCTGCGCCGAGGCTCAGATCCGGCGGCCCACGAGCGCCAGCGCCACGCGCTTCGCGGTGCCGAGGACGCCGAAGCGCTCGAGGGTCAGCCGCCCGTAGAGCGCGCGCAGGTCGCGCGGGGGAACGACGGGCTCGCCCTTCGGCACGAGGCGCAGGGCGTCGCTCGGGCAGGCCGGCACGCACACGCCGCAGCCGATGCACCGGTCGAGGTCGACGGCCGTCACGCCGTCGGCGTCGTGGAGCGCGTCCATCGGGCAGCGCGGCCGGCACGACTCGCACGCCGTGCAGCTCTCGCGCTCGACCACGGCGTGGTAGTTCGACTGCAGGTACTCGGCCGGCTTCGGGAACTGCTTCGCCGCGCGGAGCATCCCGCAGCAGCAGCCGCAGCAGAAGCAGATGAAGACCGGGTCCTGCGCGTTCGCCGGCTGCAGGACGAGCCCCTCGCGCTCGGCCTGGTCGAGGAGCGCCATCGTGGCCTCGCGCGTGAGCGGCTCGCCGTCGCCCGCGGCGACCGACGACGTGGCCGCCGGGCCGATCATCAGGCACACGCGGCGGGACGACGTCGCGTGGCACGGCTCGCCGAGCGCGTCCCGCCCCTGGCGGCAGACGCAGTTGCGCGTGGCGAACGGCCCCGGGCCCTCGGCCACGAGCCGCCGCGCGTCGTCGTAGCGCCCGACCTGCCGGTCGGGCACGAACCGCGCGTTCACCGGCACCGTGCGCATCTGTTTCGTGGGCCCGTCGAGGAGCGCCTCGGCGAAGCCCTCGCGGCCGTACTGCTCGAACTCCTCCTGCAGCTCCTTCGTGATCCGGTCGACCTGCGCCTCGTACATCCCGATCACGAGCGGCGCGCGCGAGTAACGCTTGCGGCCCTTGCGGGCCATCATCCGGCCGCCGAAGATGGCGCCGTTCGTCACCATCCGGTCGAGGTCGCGCTCGAGCTGCGTCGCGTCGCGGCCGGGCAGCCGCGCGAGGATCGTCTCGACGGGCTCGGGCACGGCGCTCAGGGCCAGGGCGATGCGCGCCTCGTCGGGCGTGAAGATCTCGCGCAGCAGCCGCAGCTCGACGCCGGACTCGGTGCGCGGGAAGCGGACGGGCAGATCGTCGAGGCACTCCTGGAGGCGACGGTAGACGTCCTCTTCCGTCATGGCGGGACTCCCCGCTCAGTCTCGGCCCGCCGGCCCGCGCCGGTCAATGGTCCTCGCGGTCCGGGCGAGAATGAGCGCCATGCGCCGCCTCCCGCCCCTCCTCGCCGTCGGTGCGAGCCTCGGGCTCGCCACCGCGTGCAGCTACGACTGCTCGGTCTACCCGGACGTGCCGGAGCAGGACCTGCGCCGCTCGACCGCGCTCCTCCAGTCCGAGGTGGGCCCGCCGCTTCCCTTCCTCGAGCTCGCGCGCGGGAGCGGCCGGCCCGTCGCCTACGGCCGCAAGATCGGGCTGCGGATCGGGGCGAAGGCGGAAGACGGCGCGCCCCTCGCGGAGACCGAGGCGCTCATCCTGCTTCCGCGCGCCGAGCCCGCCGGCGGCTCGATGTTCGGCCTCGACTCCGGCGAGGTGCCGGACGAGCTGCCGCCGGTCCTCGCCGGCATGCAGGTCGGCGGCCGCCGGCGCTTCGTGCTCCCGGCGCGCCCCGGTGCGTCCTCGAGCCGCGAGCCGCGCCACCTGCGCGGGATCGGCGGCGGGACGATCGACCTCCCGTCGGACCGCGCCGTCATCCTCGAGGTGGAGGTCGTCTCCGTCTGCCGGCCGAAGATCTGCGTGATGACGACCTACTCGATCCCGGCCTCCCGCGACCGCCGGATGATCGAGCGCGGGTGCCGGTGAACGGGCGACGTCCGGCCGCGAGGCGATCCTCGGCCGATCCGGTAAGCGTTCGAGACTCACACAGCCGACCATGGAGCGAACGCTCCAGATCCGAGTAGCTCCTCGAGATCATCCGCATTGCATTTCGATTATCGCGAGTAGAGGGTACTCACTAATCGTCTTAGGGCAAGAAAAGACAGGCGATTCAGCCCGATCACCGGTGTTTTCGCCATTGACTCTTTCGTCGCGCGCCTCGTAGCCTCCGTCCCCTGTTCGACGCCGATCTGTATCCAGACGTCGGATCGAGGAGAGCGGTCGGGGGCACGATGAGTACACGAGGACTTGCGGGCTGCTCGGCGCTGGCCGCTGCGGCGGTCGGCTTCCTGATCGCGTCGCCCTCCGTCGCCCTCGCACAGGCACCGCTTCGCAAGATCGGCGAGATGGAGCTGCGTCTGCTCGGCCTGTCCGCGACCTGCGATCCGGCGGCGCCGGTCGTGCCGAAGAACACGCCCTCCGCCGTGCGCGTGGTCGTGCGTGCCGGCAGCGGGGCGCTCGCGGCGTCCGACCTGCAGAAGCTGTTCGGCGAGACGCTCGAGGTCCAGGCGGAGCTCTCGGGGCCCGGGCTCTCGTCCACCGTCACTCTGCCGCAGGCCGAGGCCGGCGCGGGAGGGGCGGCTTCGCCAGGCGATCCGCTGCTGCTGTCCCTTCCCGGGCTGCCGACGGCCGGCGACTACCGGATCTCGAACCTCCGGCTCGTCGCGGCCGGGCGTGCCGTTCTCGACGTCGAGCCGGCCAGCGTCCCGCTGAGGGTCATCGACCAGGTCCTCGTCACGTCCGTCCAGACGCGGCCGCTCTCCCTCACGGAGATCCAGGCGCGGGGGATCGACCTCCGCGACGCGAGCAACTACCTGGGCTTCGCGTTCACGCTCGGCCTGAAGCTCGAGTCGACCGTCGTCTCCTTCACGATGCCGGTCGTCTTCGACCGGCAGGGCGCGGTGGTCCCCGAGCCGGTGCAGCCGCCCCCCGCGCCGCCGCGGATCGCCGGCGTGCCCGTGGCGATGCCGACTCTCGTTCCCGTGCTCCTCGACGCCGAGCCCGCAGTCGAGGGGGCGCCGCCCCCGTCGATCGACCTGCCGGCGGGCGGGGGGCCGGTGCGCATCCCCGGCGTCCTCGTCATCCCCGGCGACGTCGGCTACCTCAAGCAGTTCTTCTCGGCGCAGCTGTTCGTCTCGAACGGCGCGCCGTCGGGGTCGGGCCTCACGCTGCACGACGTCACCGGCCTCATCGAGCTGCCTCCCGCCCCGGGATCGGGCGCGGTCCCGCCGCTCGCGCTGCCCGCGCTCGTCCGCGACGGGCAGAGCGCGCTGCAGCCGGCGCAGCAGCCGGTGCGCGGAGTGGGACCGGACGGGTCGGCCGGCACGAGCGACGACACCGACGTCTTCGCTCCGGGGGAGCAGGGCCTCGCGGACTTCACCGTGCGCGGCGACGCCGAGGGCTTCCATCCGATCGAGTTCGACATCCGGGCCGTCCTCGACGGTCTCCCGGTCGGCCCCGTCCGGCTCAAGGGGCGCGCCAGGGGCGGGGTCCTCGTGCGCAACGCCTCGTTCAGCATGGCGTTCTCCGCGCCGGCCGTCGTGCGGGCCGACGAGGCGTTCACGCTCTACGTCACCGTCACGAACATCGGACAGGGCACCGGCAACCTCATCGACGTCACGCTCGGCGACGCGCTCAGCGGGCTCGATCTCGCGGACGGCGAGACGGGGGCGCGCCAGATCCCGACCCTCGCTCCCGGACGGTCGGAGACGCTCGCGTTCGAGTTCAAGAGCCATCTCACGGGCGAGGTCGTCGCGAGCTACCTGCGATTCGACGCGACGCCGGGCGGAGGGAGCGCGCCCACCGGGACGCTGGCCTTCCACGTCGGCGTCGGGGAGCGGGGAGTGCCGCTCTCGCCGGACACTCTGCTGCTGCCGACCTCCGTCGATCTCCTGCCGGACGATGTCGTGCGGGCCGCGATGCGGGTCCTCGGCCAGGCGTGGAGCGTCGCCAACGCGCCGCGCGGCACCCTGCCGAGCGACGTGACGCCGATCGGCCGCGCCGAGGTCACGAAGAAGGCGCTCGCCCTCTCCGAAGCCGGTCTCCGCGTGAGGCTGGGGCAGAGCGCGGACGACGCCGTGCGGGACCTCCTCTACGACTTCTGGAGCGGCGATCCGTCGCCCGACGCGGGCTTCGACCAGCTCCTCCGCACGAGCGACGCCGGCCGGCAGCTCGCGGCGACGATCGGCTCCCGCCTCGCGCCCGCGGCCGCCGCGTCGGGCGGCGTCCTCGCCTACGAGCAGGCTACGGCCCGGCTGCTGTCCTCGGGCCGCGACTTCCTGAGCGCGGCCGTCGTGGCGCGCGGCGGCGGCACGCTGCCCGACCTCGCGCTCTCGGACGATCTCGGGCGCACGAGCGCGACGAGCGCGGTCGTCGCGAGCGGACGGCTCGACCTGCCCGGTGCGGCCTTCGTGCCGCTCGACACGCCGGGGACCCCGGCCCGCCTCGCCCTGGTCACCGCGATCTCCCAGACGCTCTACCGCCTCGTGCTCGTGGCCCGCGCCGACGGCCCGGTGGACCTCGCGGTGTCGCTGCCTCGGGGCGACGGCACGATCGTTCGCGGGACGGCGAGCGGCGTCGTCCTCGCCGCCGGCGAGCGGGCGTGGCTTTCCATGAACCTGGCCCGGCCGCGGCAGCTCTTCCTCGAGCGCGACCCCGACGGCGACGGCGTCGCGGACGAGTCGCTGCCCCTCGCCCTCGACGCGTCGGTCGAGGCGCCGGACGGCCCGCGGCTCGTCGCCGCGCGTGTCGTCGGGCCGGAGACGATCGCCGGCGCGAGCCCCCTCGGCCTCGGCGTCGCCCTCCTGTTCGACCGGGTGGTCGATCCCACCGCCGCCGCGGACGCCTCCGTCTACGCGGTGCCGGCCAACCGGGTCCAGACCGCGCGCCGACAGCTCTCGGGCCGGCTCGTCTTCGCGTCGCTCGACCAGCCGGAAGGCAACGAGATCCCGACCACGATCGACGTCGCGGCGCTGTCGGACCTGCGCGGCCACGTGGGCGCTCCGGCGACCGCGGTGCCGCTCGTGTCCCTCGTCCCCGAGCCGGGAGCCGTGGTGACCGGGCGCGTGCTGAACGGCGACGGCAGCCCGCTCGCGCCCGGCGTCGGCGTCACGTACCTGAACACCGCGAACACGGACTGCCGCTACGCGGTCAACTCGCCCGGCGGCGTCTCCCGCGTGGGGGTCGGGCCCGACGGCTCGTTCGAGTTCCGCTACGTCCGTCGCGACCCCTGCGGCGCCCCGTTCGCCGTGCTCACGCAGGACCCGGTGTCCGGAGCGATCCGCAGGGTCACGCGCTACGTGCGGACGGCGGGCGAGCGCATCGCGATCGACGTCGCCCTCTTCGCGCGGGGAAGCGTGACCGGAACGGTGCGCCGGTACGTGCGGCCGCCGACCACCGGCGAGCCGAACCCGCCGGTCGCGCCGGCGCCCGGCGTCACCGTCGTGGCCGTGAGCGGAACCGATCCCGCGAGCGGCGGGCGGGCGCTCACCGACGGGGACGGCCGCTACTCGATCGACGGCATCACCGTCGGGCCGATCACCGTGAGCGCGGGCGGGTCGACGGGGCTCGGCCGCGCGGTGGGCCGCATCGACCGACCGGGCACGCCCGCGGTCGTCGACGTTCTCCTCGACGAGAACGCCGCGTCGGTCCACGGGATCGTCTACCGGAACGACCCGAACGAGCCCGACCCGGCGAAGCAGACGGCCGTCGTTCCCGGGATCCAGGTGCTCTTCAGGACGTCGGGCGTGCTGGTCGCCGCCACGACGACCGACGATGCGGGCGCCTTCCGCTTCCCGGCCGTGCCGGCGGGGGCGTTCCGAGTCGAGGCCGCGCTCAACACGCGCGACACGGCCGCGGCGGCCGGCAGCGCGAGCGTGGGCGACGACGTCCAGGCCGACCTCCTGATCCAGGTGCCGCGGCTCGAGACGCTCGGGACCGTGCGCGGCGTGGTCCTGACCCCGGGGGGCGTGCCGGCCCCCGACGTCTACGTCACGGCGGGCGAGGCCGCGGCCCTCAGCGGCGCCGACGGCGCCTACGTTCTCTCCGGCGTCCGCACCTCGGCGAGCTCCGTCTCGGCGCGCACGCGCGACGGAAAGCGGTGGGCCACGCGTTCGTTCCGCTTCCCCGCGGTCGTGCCGGCCGAAGCGACCGTGGACCTGACGCTGTCCGGGCTCGGTGACGCCCGGTTCCTCGTCGTCGGCGCCGACGGCTCGCCGCTCCACAATCACGAGGTCTTCCTCCAGGGCGTCTGCAGCAACCCGTGTGGCTGCGCCGTCGCGCGGACCGGCGGGGCCGACGACGAGCCCGCCGTCTTCTCGAACCTGTCCTTCGGGACCGTCACGGCCCGCGCGTTCCGGGCCGGCACCGGTTACACGGACGTCGCCACGGTCACCGTGACGATCGCCCGGGACGGCGACCAGCCCCTCGGCATCCTTCGCTTCGGCGGCGCGGGGTCGGTTCACGGCGTCGTCTACGAGCTCGGCAGCTCCCCGGAGCGCAAGCCGGCCGTCGGCGCGCAGGTCGCTCTCACCTCGCGGGTCTTCGTCAACGACGGCGAGAACACCTGCGCCCTCGTTCCCGGCGTGTCGCAGTACGTGCGCACGGACGCGAGCGGCGCCTTCGCCTTCCCGAACGTCCTCGTCGGCGACTTCGGCCTCACTGCCACTCACGACTTCTTCGGCAAGGACTTCACGGTCGGCGCGCGGGGAACGATTCCCCGAGAGGGCGCCTCGGTCGGGCCCCTCGAGCTCCAGTTCGTCGACGTGATGGCCGGGGTCCTCTCCGGAACGGTCCTCCTTCCCGACGGGGCGGCTCCGGCCGGCGCCGGCGTCGAGGTCTCCGTCGTCGGCGCGCTCCCGAAGGTCAGCGTGCGCACCGGCGCGGACGGCCGCTTCGCCTTCGCGCCCATCCTCGCCGAGGGCGCCTGGACTCTGACCGCCACCGACACCTCCACCGGCGGAACCGCCCGCACGCAGGTCTACCTGCGCCGCGGCGAGGCGAGCGCGCAGGACCTGCGCCTCGAAGGCCGGGGCCGGGTCCGCGTCCACGTGGTCGACGGCGCCGACGCCCCCGTGACGCAGGCGCTCGTCGCCCTGCAGGAGACGGACTGGCCGGGTCAGAGCTACGAGACGGTCCTCACCCCTGCGAGCGGTGGAGTCGCCGAGTTCCCGAGCGTCTACGAAGGAGGCCTCTCCGTCACGGTCTCCGACCCGCTCGGCCGGGGCGGCCGCGCCTCGGCCGTGCTGCCGAGGCCCGGCGAGACGATCGACGTCACCGTGCGCGTGACCACGACCGGCACGGTGCGCGGGCACTTCCGCATGCCCGGCTCGAACGCGCCGATCCCGTTCGCCACGGTGACGCTGCAGTCGGGCGGTCGGATCGTGGGCCAGGCGACCACCGAAGGCACCGACGACGTCGGCGCCTACTCCTTCAGCTACGTGCCGGCCGGAACGATCCGGCTCGAGGCCCAGGACCCGCTGACGGCGCGTACGGGATTCAACGTCGGCTCGCTCGACACCGAGGGGCAGGTCCTCGCCCTCGACGTGACGGCCCAGGCGCTCGGCACGGTGTCGGGCCTCGTCACGCTCAACGGCGTGCCGGAGCCGCGGGCACAGGTCACCCTCGTGTCGGGTTCGTTCCGCGTCTCGACGTTCGCCGACGCGACCGGCGTCTACCTCGTCGCCGGCGTTCCGGAAGGCCGGGTGGTCACGACGGCGTCCCGCTCGGGCGGCGGGCTGAGCGGCACGGCCTCGGGCGTCCTCGCTGGCGAAGGCTCGACGCTCGACCTGCCGGTGACGCTGCGCAGCACCGGCCGCATCGAGGGGCACGTGCGCGCGGCCGACGGCGGCCTCGCCCCGAGTTGCCGCGTCACGGTGACGGTCGGCGGCCAGGGCGGCGCGACGCTCCGCGGTGTGACGCGCCCGGAGGACGGGTTCTTCGCGTTCGAGGACGTGCCGGCCGGTTCGGCGACGGTCGACGTCGAGGCGGCCGGCAGCATCGACCGCGCGAGCGTCGTCGCGACGGTCGCCGCGCTCGAGACCACGTCTCTCGAGACGAGGCTCAACGGCATCGGCTCGATCGCCGGCACGATCGTGGGTCTGCCGCCCACGTACGAGACGGACGTCTTCGTCACGGGCACGGGCCGCTTCCCCTACCAGCTGTGGGCGACGCCGACCCGCGACGCCGATGGCACGCGCCGCTTCCGTGTTCCCGAGGCCCTCGCCGGTCCGGTGACGGCGTCTCTGCGGGTCTCGGGCGCACTTCCGCTGCAGGGCATGGCGTCCACGACGGTCGAGCCCGGGACCGAGGCGCCGCTTGTCCTCACGGTGCAGCCGACGGGGACGGTCGCCGGGCGAGTCCTCCGGGCCGACGGGCTGCCGGCGTTCGGCGCGCAGGTCGAGATCACGACGTCCGCCGGCCGGCTCCGGACGACCGTCGGCGCGACGGGCGACTACTCGGCGATCGGCGTTCCGACCGGGACCGTCTCCGCCCGCGCCGACGACCCGCTCACCGGCGGCGTCGGCCAGACGGCCGGCGTCGTCGTCGCGGACGCGACGGCGAACCTGCCGACCATCACGCTCGACGCAGCCGCCATTGCGGTGACCGGCGTCGACCCGTTCGACGGCGCCACGGGCGTGTCCGTGACGGCCCCGCTGCGGATCACCCTTTCGGACGCCGTCGGCGGCAACTTCGGCGTGGGATCGATCGTCGTCCTCGACGGAACGCGGAACGTGGCCGAGTCCGTCGCGGCGTCGCCGGACGGCCTCACCCTGACGGTCGCGCCCGCCGGCGGACGCTGGCCGGACGCGCGGGACCTCGTCGTGAGCGTCTCGACCTCCCTCTACGACGTCTTCGGGCGTCACCCGGCCGCGGCCTTCACGAGCCGGTTCCGGACGGTGGACCTGTCGCCGCCCGCGCTCGTCAGCCGCGAGCCCGCGACCGGCGCGATCCAGGTCGCCTCGAACGCGGTCGTCCGCGCCCGCTTCGACGAGCCGCTGGCCCCCGCCGTCGACCCGGCCACGCTCCTGACGCTGACGCGCGGCGCGGGGGCGCTGGTTGCCGGAACCGTCGCCATCAGCGCCGACCGCCTCGACGCCGTCTTCACCCCGGCGGAGCCCCTCGCGGTGAACGAGCGCTACACGGCCACGGTCGTCGGGGCCGAGGACGCGGCCGGCAATCGTCAGACGACGGCCTCGTCCTGGTCCTTCGTCACGACCGACACGATTGCGCCCGCCCTCACCGTCGTCGAGCCGGCGGCGGGAGGCTGGACGTCCGACGGCACGCCGCAGATCCTCTTCCTCCTCGCGGACACGGCGCCCGGAAGCGGCGTCGACACCCGCAGCGCGGCGGCCGGCATCCGTCTCGACGGCGCGCCGGTCGCCCATGTCGTCGCGGGCCTGACCCTGCGCTTCACACCGACGACGCCGCTCGCCGAGGGGACGCACACGGTCGAGGCCTGGGTCCACGACCTCGCCGGCAACCTCGGCACCCGCAGCTTCTCGTTCAGCGTCGACTCGGTTCCGCCCGCGGCCGTCACGATCACGAACCCGGTCGAGAGCCAGACGCTGCGCGCCGTCGTCCCCGTGACGGCCGCGGCCTCCGACACGACTTCGGGGGTTGCCGCCATCAGGGTGTTCCGGGACGGCGCGCAGTTCCTGACGCTCACGGCGCCTGACTTCGCCTCCTCGTGGGACACGCGAACGGTCGCCGACGGCCGGGTCGTCCTCACGGCTCAGGCGGTGGACGTCGCCGGCAACATCGGTGCGGTCGGTGCACCCGTCTCCGTCCTGATCGACAACGACGTCCTCGGGGTCCGGGTGATCTCGCCGGCCGCGGGTTCGCGGTTCCGCGACCAGGTGACCGTGCGGGCTCGCACGACCGAGCCCGTCGCCCGTGTCGACTTCGCGATCGGCTCGCAGACCGTCACGGGCACGCCAGTCGGCGGCGACTTCGAGGCCACGCTCGCCCTGGCCGGTGTCGCCGAGGGCGATGCCCTCGTGACGGCCACGGCGACGGGTCTCCTCGGCGAGACGGCGGCGGCGACCATCGGCATCGTCGTCGACCGCACGCCGCCGGCGGCGCCGCGCGCCGACCTCGTCACCGCCGAGGAGTCGGACGCCGGCTACGCGCTCGTCCAGGGCCTGCCGGGCGCCGTCGAGGCGAAGGCCGCCATCGAGGTGACGAATGTGAGGACGGCGGCCCGCGCGACCGCGACCGCCGCGCAGGACGGTTCGTTCGCGGCCCGTCTGCTCGCGCTGCTCGACGACCAGCTCGAGATCGTGGCGATCGACACGGTCGGCAACCGCGGTCCGTCGGCCACCGTCACGGTGGGCCGTCGCTCGAACGAGGGCGGCGTGCCCCTCGCCGGCCTGCGGCTCTGGGTGAGCGCCGACCAGGGGGTTGCCGTCGACGGGTCCGGCCGCCTGGTCCGGTGGACGGACCGCTCCGAGGCGCACGACGACCTGCTGCCGCCGAGCACCGCGGGCTCGCCCGTGCTCGTGCCCGACGGCTTCAACGGCGCCCCAGTCCTGCGTTTCGACGGTGTCGACGACGCGGCGGTGTTCACGACGCGGCTCGCCGGCCTGGTACGGACGGCGTTCTGGGTGGTGAAGGAGACGGGGCCCACGGGGACGGCGAACCGATCATTGCTGGCGGACTTCCAGAGCTACGACTTCCAGGGCGGTCCGGGCGCGGCGAATCCCGACGGTCCCGGGCCGATCTGGTCGACCGGGGCGTCGGCGGATGTCCGCCAGGGCCAGACGCGGCTCAACGGGAGTGTCGTCGACGGGACGACCACGCCTCGACCGCGACAGATGGCAGTCGTGTCCTGGGTGACATCGGGGAACGGGAAGACGGCGGACAGGTTCGGAGGCACGTACGGGACGAGTCCGTGGCAGGGAGACCTCGCCGAGCTCGTCGTCTACGATCGCCTGCTGGCGCCGGGCGAGCGCCAGGCGGTCGAGGACTACCTGGTCCGCAAGTGGCGGCCCTACGCGCCCGCGGCGAGCACCCCGGCCATCACTCCGGCCGGCGGCGTCTTCTCCGGCTCGACGACCGTGCAGCTCGGCACGTTCACTCCGGGCGCGGAGATCCGCTACACCCTCGACGGGACGGAGCCGACGGCGAGCTCCGAGCCTTACGTCGGCGCTTTCGTGGTCGACCGGACGACGACGGTGAAGGCCCGCGCTTTCGCGGCGGGCTATCTGGACAGCGCGACGGCGACGGCGACGTTCGTGAGCTCGGACGAGTCGCCCGTGGTCGCCGCGGCGCAGGCGGGCGGCCTGCGCCTCTGGTGGCGCGCCGACGCCGGTATCGCGACGAACGCCGGCGGTCGCATCACCCAGTGGGACGACCAGTCCGGAGCCGGGAACCACGGCTGGCAGACGAACGGGGTGGCCGCACCTCTCCTCGTTCCGAACGCGGTGAACGGCTTGCCGGTGCTCCGGTTCGACGGAACGACCGACATCGTGAAGTTCACGACCCGGCTGGCGGGCGTCGTGAGGACGGTGTTCTGGGTGGTGAAGGAGACGGGCCCGGCGGGGACGGCGAACCGGTCGCTGCTGACGGACGTTCAGAGCTACGACTTCCTCGGGGGCCCCGGAGGAGCGAACCCGGACGCGCCCGGGATGATCTGGTCGAGCGGCGCGGCCGCGGACGTGAGGAACGGCCGGCTGCAGGTGAATGGCGTGCCGGTGGACGGGCTGGCCACCGCGCGGCCGCGGCAGATGTCGGTGCTGTCGTGGGTGACGGCGGGGAGCGGGCGAACGGCGGACGCGTTCGGGGGTACGTACGGGACGAGCCCATGGCCGGGTGACCTTGCCGAGCTGATCGTCTATGACCGCGCGCTGACGGCGGCGGAGGTGAAGCAGATCGAGGACTACCTGCTCTGGAAGTACGGCATCGGGCAGACGGTGACGCCGCCGCAGGTGGAGCCGGCGGGCGGGGTGTTCGACGCGACGCAGGAGGTTCGGATCTCGACGCAGACGCCGGGCGCGGAGATCCACTACACGCTCGACGGGTCGGAGCCGACGCTGTCGTCGCCGGTGTACGTGGACCCGCTCGAGCTGTCGGCGACGACGACGGTGAAGGCGAAGGCGTTCCTGAGCGGCTACGCGGACAGCGCGACGACGACGGCCGGCTTCATCCGCCGAGACGGCGCGACGCCCCTGTCGACGCCGGCTCTGCAGGCCAACCTGAAGCTGTGGTGGCGCGCGGACGCCGGCCTTCGGAGCGGGACGGGAGCGTACTGGGAGGACCAGTCGGGGAGCGGGAACCACGGTTGGCAGACGAGCGGAGCGGCCGTGCCGGTGTTCGTTCCGAACGCGGTGAACGGGCTGCCGGTGCTTCGGTTCGACGGGACGACCGACGTCGTGAAGTTCACGACCCGGCTCGCGGGCGTCGTGAGGACGGTGTTCTGGGTGGCGAAGGAGACGGGACCGGCGGGGACGGCGAACCGGTCTCTGCTGGCGGACTCCCAGAGCTGGGACTTCCAGGGCGGCGCCGGGGGCGCGAACCCGGACGCGCCCGGGATGATCTGGTCGGGCAGCGCGGCCGCGGACGTGAGGAACGGTCGGCTGCAGGTGAATGGCGTGCCGGTGGACGGGCTGACCACCCCGCGGCCGCGGCAGATGTCGGTGCTGTCGTGGGTGACCGCGGGGAGCGGGCGAACGGCGGACGCGTTCGGAGGCACGTACGGGACGAGCCCATGGCCGGGTGACCTCGCCGAGCTCATCGTCTACGACCGCGCGCTGACAGCAGCGGAAGTGAAGCAGATCGAGGACTACCTGCTCTGGAAGTACGGCATCGGGCAGACGGTGACGCCGCCGCTGGTGGAGCCGGCGGGCGGGGTGTTCGACACGACGCAGCAGGTTCGAATCTCGACGCAGACGCCTGCCGCGGAGATCCACTACACGCTCGACGGGTCGGAGCCGACGCTGTCGTCGCCGGTGTACGCGGACCCGCTCGAGCTGTCGGCGACGACGACGGTGAAGGCGAAGGCGTTCCTGAGCGGCTACGCGGACAGCGCGACGACGACGGCCGGCTTCATCCGCCG
>WBZP01003215.1_pt1 | contig 17883 bp, 12 predicted proteins | sample 5204301 | NCBI WGS metagenome assembly WBZP01 (sample SAMN12412401, study PRJNA552823) | activated sludge metagenome | isolation source: activated sludge from nitrification reactor of wastewater treatment plant... | place: USA: Pennsylvania | collected 2017 | reverse complement strand
TCACCGCCTGGTCGGGCTTCGCAGGTGACGAGCACTTCGCTGTGTTCGACGGCGAGGAGCTGCTGGACGCGCACGCCGACACCGCGACCGAGATCGGCGGTGCGATCGTCGGCGCCGACCAGCTGGGGGCCGCGCTCGTGCCGCTCTCCTTCGCCATCGCCTCCCCCGGCCCGGTGGTGGCCGCGGACACGTACGCACGGCTGTCCGCGCACCTGCTCGAGCGGCTGCAGGAGGCCGGGCCGCTGGACGCTGTCGTGCTCGTGCAGCACGGGGCAGGCGTCGTCGACGGGTTGGACAGTCTCGACCTGGATCTGCTCCGACGTGTGAGGTCGGTGGTCGGGCCGGACGTGCGCGTGGTCGCCACCTTCGACCTGCACGCCACGCTCCCCTCCGCGGCTGTCGAGGTCCTCGATCTCGCGCTGCCCTACCACCACTACCCCCACACCGACATGGCCGAGCGTGGCGCAGAGGCCGTGCGACTTGCGGCGCGGCTCGTCGACGAGGGGGTTCCCGACCGAGCGCTGGTCCGAGTTCCCCTGCTCGTCACCGCGGGCGGCACAGAGCCGGGTCGACCGATGTCCGAGGTGCTCGCCCGATGTCGTGAGTGGGAGACCCAGCCCGGGGTGCTGGATGTCTCGGTGATGCACGGCTTCCCGTTCGCCGACGTACCTGATGCCGGAGCGCACGTGAGCGCCACCGTCATCGGGCGTACCGACGCCGAGGCGCTGGCGGAGGACGTCGCCGCCTTCATGTGGGAGCGGCGTGATCGCCTGATCGCGCGTGCGGTGGGTGCGCCCGAGGCCGTCGCCGAAGCGCTCGCGCTGCTCGCTGCCGGCGGGACGGGACCCGTGGTGATCAACGAGTCCTCGGACAACCCGGGCGGTGGTTCGCCTGGGGACGGCACGCACCTGCTGCGCGCGCTGCTGGAGGCTCCGGTTCCCAGCCTGCTCGCGGCTCTCACCTGTCCGCGCACGGTCGAGCGCGCCACCGACGCAGGCACCGGTGCCGTCATCGACGTAGTACTCGGCGGCTGGTCGGCTCCGGTGCAGGGTGGCCCCGTCCACGCGCGCGCCGAGGTGCTGGCGCTCACCGAAGGTGACTGGGTCGGGACGACGGCCATGGGGCGGGGCGCGCGGTATCAGATGGGCCGAACCGCGCTGCTGCGCCTGGACCGCGTCGACGTCGTGGTCGTCACCAAGCCCACCCAGGTGTGGGACCCGGCCGTCGTGACGAGGCACGGCGTCGACCCTGTCGACTACAGCATCGTCGCGGTCAAGTCCTCGGAGCACTTCCGCGCCGGGTTCTCGGCGCTCGCTCGCGGTATCACCACCGCCGACCCGCCCGGGTTCTCCGGTCTCGACCTGCACGCGCTGCCGCGCCTACGGGCGCGCGACCTCTACCCCGTCGCCGCCGAGTTGGACGTGCCATGACCTGGCCGACCACCACCGCACTCGTGCTCGGGCTGCTCAACGGCCTGCTCTACCTCATCGTCGCCGTCGGGCTGATTCTCGTGTACCGCGCGAGCCGGGTGCTCAACTTCGCGCTCGTCGAAGGGGGCGTGCTCGGCGCGTCGTTCCTCGCGCTGGCCATGCAGCAGTGGCACCTCCCCTACGGTCTGGCGTTCCTCGTCGCCGTCGTGGCCGGTGGCGCGGCGTCAGGGGTGGTGCAGGCCGCGGTGGTCCACCGGCTCGGCGAGGTTCCCCGGGTCATCGCGGTGATCGCCACGGTCGGGTTCGCGCAGCTCTTCCTCCTGCTCGCGGCCTTCATCACCCCTGGGGGCGCCGGCGGCGTCCGGTACCCCAGCCCGGACTTCCTGCCCTCCCTGAGCGTCGGCCCGCTCACACTCTCACCGGCCTATACCGGCATCGCTCTGGCGGCCCCGATCCTCACCGTGCTCGTCGTCCTCGCCCTCGATCGCACTCGGCTCGGCCTGGGCGTGCGCGCGACGTCGAGCAACCGCCCGGCCGCACGGCTGGCAGGCATCCCTGCATCCCGCATGACGGCGCTGGCCTGGATCGGCGCCGGGATGCTCACGACGATCGTGGTCGTGCTGCTGCTCCCGACACGGGGTGCCTCCGTCGGCATGACGCTCGGCCCGGTTCTGCTCCTGCGCGCGCTCACCGTCGCCGTCATAGCCCGGTTGGAGAGCATCCCCGTGGCCGCCGCGGCGGCCGTGTCCCTCGGCCTGGTCGAGGCCGTCGTGGTCACGTGGGCGCCGCAGCCGGGCATGACCGACCTCGTTCTGCTCGTGGCCCTGCTCGTGGTGCTGCTCCTGCAGCGCGACGTGGCCGGTCGCACCGCGCCGCGTGAGCGGTGGACGAGCATCACCGGCTTCCCCCCGCTCTCGCCAGCCGGTCGACGCCGCGTCCGGCTGGCGTCCTGGACGGCCCTGGGCGTCGGGGCAGTGCTCGTCGCGGCTGTTGTGGCCGCGGTGTCCAACGCCAATGCCGCACGGCTGACCTGGGTGCTCGGCGTCGCGGTCGTCACCATGGGTGTCCTGATCATCACCGGGCTCGCCGGCCAGCTCTCGCTCGCGCAGTTCTCCATCGCCGGAGTCTCCGTCGTGGCGTCGAGCGCCGTCGCGACGGCAACCGGGCAGTTCTTCCTCGCCTTCGCTGCGGCAGCCGTGGCCGGCTCGGTCGTCTCGCTCATCGTCGGCCTGCCCGCGCTCCGGCTGCGGGGCCCGTTCCTGGCCGCCACGACGATGGCCTTCGCCGTGGCGACCAGCAGCTACCTGCTCCCGACGCTGCTGGGGTCCGGCGTCACGGTCGGGCAGCCGATCATCGGTGGGGTGCGGTTCGACGACGGGCGCACCTACCTCGCGCTCGCCGCGGCCGTCACCGTCCTGGCAGCCGCGATACTGCTCGTGCTGCGCCACGGGTCGTGGGGCCGGATGGTGCGCGCCGTGCGTGACAACGAGGACGCCGCCCGGGCCATGGGCGTGAACGCGGCACGCACGAAGATGACGGCTTTCGCCGTGGCGGGAGCGTACGCCGGGATCGGCGGAGCCGTGCTGGCGCACTCCCAGTCCGTCGTCGTACCGGGGCTCTTCCCCCTCTCCGGCAACACGGAGACACTCGCCGCAGCCGTCATCGGCGGTCTGGACCTTGTCGTGGGGCCGGTTCTCGGGGCCCTCTACGTCGTCGGGGTGCCGCAGTTCCTGCCGCTGGACTCCGCCGGCCTGGCAGCCAGCGCCCTGGGGTGGCTGCTGCTGCTGCTGTACGTGCCGCGGGGCCTGCCCTCGTTGCTCGCACCGTTGCGAAGCCGGGTGGCGCGAGATTCCGGAGGTGCCGAGGGGGAGGGTCCTCCTCCCGATGGGCCGAGGCCGCTCCCGCTGCCCCGCGACAATGCTTCAGGACTGTCCCGTGCGGCCGCCCCCGCGAGGCGAGCAGCGGCCCTGCAGCTGGTGGGGCTGAGCAAGGCGTACGGCGGTGTGCGAGCGGTCGACGACGTCGACCTGACCATCGCGCCGGGCGAGGTGGTGGGCCTCATCGGTCCCAACGGTGCGGGCAAGTCGACGCTGTTCGAGCTGGTCGCCGGCGCGGTACGTCCCGACGCCGGAGTCGTCCTGCTGGACGGCGTCGACATCACGACGCAGGCTCCGCAGCATCGACTCAGCCGCGGGATCTCGCGCAGCTTCCAGGACGCTGCGTTGTACCCCTCGCTCACCACGGCGGAATGCGTGGCGGTGGCATGCTCGCGCACGCCCGGTCTGGGACGTCGTGAGCGCCGCGATCGTGGCAGGGTCCAGGACACCCTGGCCCAGTTCGGGCTCGAGCGCTACGAGCACCTGCGGGTCGCCGAGCTCTCGACCGGCACTCGACGCATCGTGGAACTGGCCTGCTGCGCCGCGCTGCGCCCCAGGCTGCTCCTGCTCGACGAGCCGGCAGCGGGCGTGGCTCAAGCAGAGGTCGAGGTCCTCGCCGATGTGCTGCGCGGCGTCGTCGACGCCCTGGGCGCCACCCTCGTCGTCATCGAGCACGACATCGCCCTGATCCGGCGACTTGCCGACCGTGTCGTGGCCATGGATCTCGGTCACGTCGTCGCCGACGGCACGGCCGACGCCGTCCTAGCCCACCCCCAGGTGGTCGCGGCCTACCTCGGCGACGGCGGCGTGGCGACGACCCGCTCGGGCAGCCGCCCCGACCCGGGCGCCAAGGCGATGATCCCATGATCATCCGCCGCACCCTCGCGGCCGTGCTCGTGCTCGCCGCGCCGGCCATGTCCGGCTGCGCGTTGCAGGGACTGGACTTCCGCGCCGACACCCGGCTCACGATCACGGCCCCGCCCGACCGCGCAACGGTGGTGGTGCCGTTCCCGCTGACGTGGACGCTCGACGACCCGCGGCCCTCGGAAAGCGGTTTCGCCGTGCTCGTTGATGTCGACCCGCCCGCCCCCGGACGGGCGATGACCACGCTGCTGCCCGAGGCCCAACAGGGCGCCGCATGCGATGCGGACTGCCAGCAGAAGGCCCTCTCCGCCCGCGGAGTCACCCTGACCCGTGCCACCTCCCTGCTGGTGTCGACCCTGCCGCATGCGTCCGGGGTGCCCGAGGAGCAAGCCCGACGCCACCGCATCACCGTGGTCGTCGTCGACGACGACGGGCGGCGGGTCGGGGAAGTCTCCGCCTCCGTCACCGTCGACGAGGAGCGTCCGTGAGCCGCGCGGAGCAGGACGCGAGAGCCGTCGCGCACCTCGACGAGGTTCGGGCCGACATGCGCGCGCAAGCGCGAACCATGCTCGGTGTAGGGGTCCAGGTCCAGCGCCAGGGATCCTTGGCCGCGGCCCTGAGACGCAGCGGTTCGCGCTGGTATCCCCTGCTGGCGCTGGGTGCGCTCGTCGTCGTGGACCGCGCGCAGTCCTTCGCGGTCTACGTGCTGGGTCCAGAGCTGGCACGGGGCACCGGGGTTCCTGAGACGCAGCTCGCGGCCCTGGTAGCGCTCAAGACGCTGGCCCTGGCGGTCGCGGCGCTGCCGGTCGCGGCCGCAGTCGAAGGCCGACCACGGCGTGCCGCTATCGCCATCGCCGCGGGACTGCTGTGGGCGGTGGCGACCGTCGGCACCAGCCTGGCCGTCACGGTGTGGGGTCTGCTCGTGGTGTTCCTCCTCGACGGGCTTTCCAGCGGCGCGGTGACCGCCGTGCATCATCCGCTGCTGGTCGACTCCTATCGCCCTGAGGTCCGGATGCGGGTCGTCGCGGGATACGAGGCGATCGCCAGCGCCGGCGTGCTGCTCTCACCGCTCGTGGTGGCGGTAGCGACCGTCTGGTGGGGCCTGACCTGGCGCGGTGTGTTCCTCACTCTGGGCGCGCTGGCCATCGCCGCAGCCGTGTTCTCACTCCGGCTGCGCGACCCCGGCTTCGGCACGTTCGACCACGCACGCATCAGGTCGGCGGTGCGGGCCGAGGACGGCGACGGCGGCATCCCCTCGAGCGATGACGGTGCGGTGGGGCTGCACTTCGCCGAAGCCGTGCGCCGGATCCTGCTCGTGCCCACAGCACGCCGACTGCTCGTCGCCTACGCCGCGATCGGCATGGCGCTGGTGCCCACCACCACCTACCTCTTCTTCTTCCTCGACTTCCGCTGGGGCCTGGGCGTTGCCCCCCGCAGCGGCGTCTACGCCGTGGTGGCCGTAGCACAGATCATCGCGCTCCTGGCGCTCTCGCGACCTGTGCAGTCCCGATTCGAGCGCGACCCCCGTGGTGTTGTTCGGCTCGGTGCCATGCTGCTCACGGGCTCGATGCTCTCGTTCGCCCTCATGGCCCTGGTGCCATCCCTGGCGCTCGTGATGCTGTTCATCGCGCTGGCGTTCGGGCTCCTCGCCGCCGTCACGCCCATCGCCTCCGTGGTCGGCATGACCATCATCGAGCCATCGCTGCGCCCGCACTTCGCCGCTCTGTCCGGGATCTTCTACGCCGGTGTGGGAGGGCTCGGAGGTGTCCTGCTGCTCAGCGGGCTGGACACCCGGCTCGGCTCCGCTGGCGCGATCGCCGCAGTAGCGGTGCCCGGGCTGCTGTGCGCGGCCGTGCTCGCCAGCGCCGGTCGCACCGTTGCTGCCGACATCGACCAGCTCGTCGACCGCGTCGTCGAACGGGAGGAGATCAGGGCCCTGACCGAATCCGGCACGCAGCTGCCACTGCTGTCGTGCCGCGGCGTCCGGTTCGGTTACGGCCCGATCGAGGTGCTGCGCGGGATCGATCTCGTCGTCGAGGACGCCGAGATCGTGGCGCTACTGGGGACCAACGGGGCCGGCAAGTCGACGCTGCTCGGGGTCCTGGCGGGTCTGTGGCTCCCGCAGGCAGGCACCGTGCGCCTCGACGGCCGCGACATCACCTTCATCGACGCCGAACGGCGCGTACACCTCGGTATCACCCAGATCATCGGCGGACGCTCGGTCTTCGACGGGCTCACCGTCGACGAGCACCTACGCGCCCACGCGTGGATCCTCGGTGCCGACCGGTCCCGGGCTGACATCGCGATCTCGCACGCCTACGACGTCTTCCCGGAGCTGCGCGACATGCGCAACCGCTCGGCCGCAACGCTGTCCGGCGGGCAGCAGCAGATGCTCGCCCTCACCAAAGCTCTCGTCCAAAGGCCTCGACTCCTGTGCATCGACGAGCTCTCGCTGGGTCTCGCCCCGGTAGTGGTGGAACGGCTGCTGGCGATCGTCCGCGAGCTGCACTCGCAGGGCACCTCGATCCTGCTCGTGGAGCAGTCCGTCAATGTCGCCCTCTCGGTGGCGTCGCGCGCCTACTTCCTCGAGAAGGGCGTCGTGCGTTTCGAAGGACCCTCGGCCGACCTGCTCGGCCGCACCGACCTCCTCCGCGCGGTCTTCCTCGACGGCGCTGCACCCGTCCCGGTCTCAACCCCAACCACCCCAGAGCACGGCCTCACGAAGGGAACCCCCGCAGGATGACCAGAACCACGCGCATGCACCGCCTCGGGCTGCCTGCTGTCATCGCCGCGGTGGCGATGCTGGCGGCCGCTTGCAGCTCGACGACGGCGACAGGCAACACGTCCACGTCGTCGTCAGGCACGCCCGGGCCGGGCATCACCGACACCACCATCACCATCGGCCTGGATACGAACAAGAAGTCGCAGGACAACCAAGGCGGCACCGGTATCCAGGTGCCCGAGGCCGCCGTGCAGGTTCCCATCCTCGTGAATCAGATCAACGCTGCGGGTGGCATCAACGGCCGCAAGATCACGCTGGTCGAGTCCGACTTCGACCCGTCTCAGCCGGCAGCTCCCCAGGAGAACGCCGCGTGCAACACCTTCACGAAGGACAACAAGGTGTTCGCCGTGCTGGCACTGCGCACCGACGCCAGCGAGGCCTACCTCAAGTGCCTTGAGGCGGCGGGAACGCTGCTCATCGCCAGCTCACCGACGCAGCCCGTGACGACGGCACTGCTGACTACGAATCCGAACCTCTACGCGCCGCAGACGATGGTGCTCGATCGTCACGTGCCGGCCTTCGTCAACGCGCTGGACTCGGCCGGGTACCTGAAGGGTGCCAAGCTGGGGGTGCTGGTCAGCTCGACCAACCCCCTGTTCCAGAGCGTGTACGACACGGTCATGGCACCTGCGCTCAAGCAGGTCGGCGTCACGCCCGTCTACACCGGCAAGGTCCCCGACGACTTCGCCGCAGCCGGTGACGCCGCGGGCTCCGAGCTTCCCAAGATGGCCGCAGCCGGCGTCGACCGGCTCATCGCCCTGGAGCCCAACGGGATCGGCATCGGCACCTTCATCGCCGGGGGCCGCCAGGCCGGCTTCACCCCCAAGGCCGCCATGAGCACGTTCGACACCCCCGACCCCGTCCGTGCAGCCCTGCCGGCCGGAACCCTGACGGGCGTCACCGGGTACGTCTTCGGGACGATCGTCGACGACGCTCAGGTCAACGGGCTCAATCCCGCCGCTGCCAAGTGCATCGCCGACCTGACCAAGGCAGGCCAGCAGGTGGCCGACAGCAACGGTCGCGGAGTGACACTGGTCAACTGCGCCGGCATCTGGTTCCTCGCGGATGCCCTCAAGAAGGTCCAGGGCGTCGTGAACGCCCAGACCTTCGCAGCGGGTGTGAAGGCACTGGGAGCCAACTACGAGTCGCCGTGGGGAAGCCTGGACATGACCCTCGACGGCCGCACCGGACAGCACCTGCTGCGCGGATTCGAGTACGCCGCGGGCTGCAACTGCTTCAAGTACAGCCCGGACACGATTCCGGCCAAGTGAATCGGACGAGGGACTCGGCACCGACATGACAGATCGCAGGTTCGACGTCGTCGTGGTTGGCGCCGGCGTCGCAGGATCAGCCCTGGCCGAGTCCCTCGTCACCCTCTCCGATGTGTCCGTGCTGGTGTGCGACGCGGCGCCCCTGCCCGGTGCCCACTCCAGCGGGCGATCGGTCGCCGTCTTCGACCCCCTCTACGGGAACCCATCCGTGCAGGTGCTCACAGCGGCCAGCCGATCACGTCTCGAGAGCGGCATCCTCGGCGAGGGTTCGCTGCTGGCGGCACGCGACCTCATCCACGTCGCCACGACGGAACGTCTCAGACTGCTGGATGACGCCTTCCCGCTCGGTACGCACGGCGCCGAGCGGCTCGACGAACGCGAGCTGATCAGCGCGTTCCCAGCCCTGCGACCGGGAGCGCTCGCGCAGGGGGTCCGGCACCTGGGAGGTGCCGACCTCGATGTCGACCGTTTGCACCAGGGCCTCATCGCGTCCGCCCGTCAAGCGGGAGCTAGCGTCGAGCTCTCGGCTCGCGTGAACTCATTCGAGTGGCAAGGGTCTGGCTGGTCGCTCCAGATCGGCGGAGGGGCGGTCCACTGCGGCGTCGTAGTCGATGCCGCGGGTGGGTGGGCGGACGACGTGGCGGTGGCCGCTGGCGCCGCCCCCCGGGGCGCGGTGGCGCACCGACGATCGGTCGGCGTCGCGCGCGCGGTCGACCTCCACGTCGCGCAGTGGGCGATGCTCGCCGACATCGGCTCGGGCTGGTACATCAAACCGGACGGCGCGGCCGTGCTGCTCTCGCCTGCTGATGCGACTCCAGTTCCACCCGGAGATCCGAAGGCGGACGAGCTCGAGCTCGCCCGTGCCATCGACGCGATCAACGCCGTCACCACACTCGACGTCCGCAGCCTGAGCCGCACCTGGGCAGGTCTTCGCACATACACCGCGGACGAGACCCCGCTCATCGGCCCAGATCCCGATGTCCCCTCGCTGTTCTGGCACGCGGCGTTCGGAGGCTTCGGGCTTCAGGTCTCGGTCGCCGCGGGGCGCCTCGCAGCAGAGATGATCCTGGGAGTGGATCCGCACCTGGATCCGGCCCCTTACGCGCCCTCACGGCTGGAGCCCACTCGGTGAGCGCGCGCCAGGGTCTTCGGACCTCCGTTCAGCTGCGACTCACGGCCACACCCATCAACAAGGTCGATGTCGACATCCTCGTGCTCCTGATCTCCCGAGCGGCCGACGACGCAATCGAGATTCACACCGATGCGCTCGACCAGAGCGCGACTGCACAGTTGCAGCAGCAACTCCGTGCAGTCGGTGTCGATGCTTCGCTCGGCAGCCTGGCCCGACTTCCCGCGCCACCTGGTTACGCCGCCCGCAGCGTCCTCTGTATCGGTGTCGACTCCCGTTCCGTCGCAGACCCCAGGCTGGACGGCGGGCTCCGACAGCCGCTGTCGGACGCGTTGCGCAGTCTTTCCCCGTCGGAACACATCGGCCTCATCGCGCCAGATCCGGAGAACCTCTACCCGCTGGCGCTCACAGCCCATCTAGCCATGTACGCATTCGAGAAGTACCGGCATCAGGGGAAGTCCCATCGACCGAGCCGCCGCGTCGAGGTCTGCGTCCCCACGTCGACGCCGGAGCGCCGCCGCGAACTGAAGCGTGCGCAAGCACTCGGTGACGCGGTGACATGGGCGCGGGACCTGGTCAATGAGCCGCCCAACATCCTGACACCAGAAGCGCTCGCCCGGCATGTGGTGAGCGTCTTCGGTCCGCTCCCTGTCGCCGTCACGGTTCATGACGAGCATTCGCTCCGCAACCTCGGATGCGTCGGAACTCTGGCCGTGGGTCAGGGCTCCAGCAATCCGCCGACGCTGCTCCAGCTCGAGTACGAACCCGCCGGATCGATCGCCGAGATCTCGTTCGTCGGGAAGGGTGTCACCTTCGACTCTGGCGGCATCTCGATCAAGGCCGCCGCCGGCATGGACGAGATGAAGAGCGACATGGCGGGGGCGGCAGCCGTCGTCGCCGCCGTCGCTGCGATCGCCCGGCTCCGACTACCCGTCACCGTGAGGGCGTACGCGCCGTGCGCGGAGAACATGCCCGGCGGAAGCGCGCAGCGACCTGGCGACATCCTCCAGATGGCCGATGGCACCAGTGTCGAAGTGGTGAACACGGACGCAGAGGGTCGGCTCCTGCTCGCAGATGCCCTCATCCTGGCGAGCCGACGACCATGCGATGCCGTCGTCGACGTAGCAACGCTCACGTCAGCACAGATGATCGCTTTGGGCACGCAGACGGCCGCCGTGTTCGCCAACGACGAGCAACTGCTCAAGGAGATCGTCTCGTCCGGGGAATGGGCGGGCGAGTCGGTGTGGCACATGCCCATACCCGGCTTCGCGCGCGAAGCTCTGGCCTCCAAGACGGCCGACCTCACCAACGTCGGCGGCAAGTGGGGCGCCATGCTCATCTCTGCGGCCTTCCTGCGCGAGTTCGTCCCGGGAGGTCAGCCTTGGGCGCACCTCGACATCGCGGGCCCCGCATTCAGCACGGAGTCACCTCGTGGGGCGACTCCGAGCGGAGGTACCGGCTTCGGAGTTGCGACCCTGGTCGAACTGGCACGTCGCCTGGCCGGTTCCGACAGCGCACCCAAGACCCAAGTTCGAAGCAGAGCCGCACACACGCCTGACGAACGGTCCAGCCCCTGACGCACGGCCCGTTCTCGCGCCGCGAGATCTTCCGGACACCGCGGCGAAGCCGTTAGGTGGGCAACTGCTCCGGAGGCCATGGGCGGCTCAGTCGCCGATCCGGTGACGCAGCCATCTACCCCCGCAGGTTGGCCCGGGTGGTGCCGAGCCGACTGCCTCGGCTGCGACCGCATTATCGTCCAGGCGCGGCATGGCTAGGTCAGCATCGCCGGCACGCCTTGTTCACCATGCCTGACGCCACCGACGAGGAACGCGCAACTCGCAAGAGCGACGGGTCGACCGAGCTCGGTTCGTGCCAGATCCGTGCCAGATGGGGCGGAGATCAGGGGCGAGTGGCGGTCTCTAGCGGCCCTGAAATTCCTTTGTTATGAGGGCATTCCGGGCGTCTTCGCAGGTCAGATCGAACCGAAAATGATCTTGAAAACCGCTAGGTAGCGATACCTCATGGGTTCGAATCCCATGCCCTCCGCTCACGCGCGAAGCGCGTCCATCGAGGCGCCGGGATTCTGGAGGAGCTGGGCACCGCGCGAGATCGCCCGGCGCGCAGCGCCGTCGGACGTGGCGCGTGGTCACAGTGGCGCTCCGCCCGTCTACCGTGCCGAGCGATAGCGGCACATCTGCTCGTCTCCGGCCGCTAGTCGGCCTCGTCCGAGGGCGGAATCCTGCCTAGGGCCTCGCGCAGTTCCTCGACCGCGACGGCGGCCTCCTCTTGCTGGAACGCAGCCAACACCAGCAAGCGGACCCGTCGATTTCTGCGGAGTACGAGCCGGCCGGACCAGCCCAAGCCGTCGCGGACGCAGTCCAGCTGCTGGACGTCCGCCCGTGGGATTCTTCGTGTTCCCAGTTCCTGGCGGATCTCGATCGCCTCCGGTGTGACCAGCACTCGTGCCCGAGCACGATTCACTGCGACAACGGCGCACAAGCCGGATGCCGCGACGAGAAGCCATCGGGGCCAGCCCTCGCCACCGATTGCCAGCGCGGCCGCGCCGACGGCAGCCAGCGCGAGCAGGAGCGTCATGGCGTGAAAGGTGACGGTTGGACGCACGATGTACAGCGATTCAGTGCCTTCAGATCCAGCCCCCATGCGAGTCAGAATGCCGGATCTTGGGCGGGCGGAAGCGCCATCTCGGCAGGTGGCGAGCTGGTGGGTGGTGCGCCCTGCTGGGTCAGGGCCGGAGTCTTCGGCCCCGCGTGAGCGGTGCTGTGAACTCCCAGCAACCCTGCTCGTGCCCCGTGGCTCCGTCGCGCAGAGCCATGGTCCAGCCGCCCTCATGGACGGCGACGTGGTGGGTGGGGCAGAGCAGGGCAAGGTTGGGCAGATCGGTGCGACCGCCGTGCTGCCAGGGCAGGACGTGGTGGGCGTGGCAGCGGCGGGCGTGGGCGCGGCAGCCGGGGAACACGCAGTGCCCGTCGCGGATCAGCAGGGCGCGGCGCAGCCTGGCGGTGACGGTGCGCTCGGCGTAGCCGACGTAGAGCACGGAGCGGGCCATCGCGTCGAGGGTCGTGACGACGGCGTCGAGGTACGCATCAGCGGCGGACGCGAGGTCGGCGGGCGGGGCGGCGGGCTCGGCCGCAGCCGTGGTGAGGACGCGGGTGACGTCGGCGTCGCAGAGCAGCCGGTTCAGGCTCTGCTCGCCGAGCGTCACGTCGGCGTCGGTGCCGGGGATCGCGAGCCGCCCGGTCAGGGGTGCGGCGGCGTCGGTGGTGTCGACGACGACGGTGAGGTGGGGTGCGACGCGGTGGTGGGAGCCGAGGGTGGCGTCGTCCAGGTGTCCGGTCATGATCTCGCCGAATGCGAGGGCGGCGAGGTGGTCCTTGTTCAGGCCGGCGCTGCGTCGGGCGCGGTCGGCCGCGCCGCAGGAGCAGGCGGCGTCGGATCCGTCGCCTGCGGCGGCCCCGGGGTCGGCGGCGGTCCCGGTGACGGTGTCGCAGTCGGGGTCGTGGTGGATGCCGGCGAGCTGCTGCTCGGCGATCTGGCGGGAGCCGGCGTCCAGCACGGTCTTGGCGGCGGCCGCGGTCTCGGCGGTGATCCAGCCCGAGATCCGCCACATGGATCCGGCGTCGACGATGGACAGGGACTGGTTCTCGAAGGCGAACAGGGCGTCCTCGGTGACGCCGTCGGGGTCGATGCGCAGCCGCATCTCGCCGAAGGCGCGGTGCAGGAGGTCGGCGTCGCCGCGTTCCGCGATCGGGAGGAGGTGGTCGAGCGCCTCGGCCCGCGCGAGGGGGGTGTCGGTGCGGGAGGAGCGGCGCAGGACGTCGGTGACGCCGACGGTGAGGTCGCGTACGGCGCTGCCGGGGAGGTCTCCGGCCATCCAGCCGTCGGCGACGCGGGTGGAGTGGGTGTCCAGGTCGCGGCCGCGGGCGACGGTGGCACGGGCCTGCGGCGTGGACATGCCGGCCTCGACCTGCAGGAACCGGGAGGTCGAGGCGTAGCGGCCGGCGATGAGCGTGCCGCGCACGGACCCGACCCGGCGGTCGAGCCGGCCGGTGACCACCGTCGCCACGGCGGTGGTGGTGTCGGCGGAGGTGTGCAGGGCGAGGGTGAGGGTCTCAAGGAGCTCTTCGGGGACCTCAGCCAGCAGCGCTGGGTCCGCGACCAGCACGTCGGCGACCTCGCGCGCGGACGCGCGCAGCCCTTCGACCAGGCGCGCGAACCCGTGCACCGTGATCGGTGCGCGGGTCCCGTCGGTCGTCGAGGTCATGCCAGGAATCTAGCGACCACCTCCGACAGTCCACCTCGTCCGAGATCCCAAGCAGCACAACGGATTCGACGGCTCAGTATCCACAGGTTGTGGGCGACGGCGCGTCCTCCACAGCCCTCCCGAAGCGGGCGCCACCCTGTGAGTATCCGTGCTAGCGACCTCACGGTCGCAGCTCTCGATCCGCGGCGCCGGGGCTCACGCCGCAGCAGTCCCTCGACCACGCGAAACGTGCGTGCCCTCGCTCGGCCGGAAGGCTCGCCCGGCGGGTGGTCGCGCAGCACAGCCAGCTCGCCGGCAGCGGGGCGCGCGATCAGCTGTGCGGGGGGAGGGCGGCCTTGAGGTACGTCGCGACCGCGCGCGAGCAGGTGGAGAGACCGGGCTTCCCGGCTCGGCCCGCGGCCCAGCCGAGGTCGTAGAAGTGCAGCCGGGTGTAGGAGTTGCCGTAGCCGATGATGTCGGCGGGCTTCTCCTTCGGGAACGTGAAGCCGGCCGACACCTGGTCGAGGTCGAAGCCGAGCTCGGCCATCGTCGCGTGGTGCGCCCACCGGCCGACCGGGGTGTCGACCCATGTGCCGTCGCGCCCGGTGCGGCCCTGCACCCAACCGGCCAGGCAGTCGGCGGAACCCTCCCCGGTCGCCTGCGCGGAGTTCGACACGGCGAAGTCCGGGCTCGCGGTGCGCTTGTCGTACCAGGCGAGCTGCCCGGTGACCTGCTGCACCCAGTGGCCGACCTCGTGCGCGAGCTCGGTGGTCGCACCGACGAGCGGGTAGCCGCCGCGGAGGTCGGCTGCGGTGGTCCCGGCGGTCTTCGCGTCGGACGCGAGGACGTGGCGCGCGGCGGCCGCTGCGGCGTAGGCGATCGTCCACTCCTTCGCGGCGTTCGCGGAGACGTAGAGCGTGCCGTTCTTCGCGCAGAAGAACGAGGCCTCCGCGGCGTCTCCCTCGCTGGAGATGCACGGGTTCTTCGGGATGGCGGCGAACACCACGACCTTCGGTGCCGCTGCCGACGCCGGCAGCCCCTCGGCCGCCAGGTCCTTGCGCCACGTCCCGATGTAGACGCGGAACGCCGTCGAGATGCACGTGCGCAAGGCGGCGGGCGAGTACCGGCGCGGGCACGACGCAGCCACCACCGGCGTGGCGGAGGCGGAGGGGGTCGGCGACGCCGACGACGCGGACGGGGAGGCGCTCGACGACGGACCGCCCGAGGACGCCACGCCCGACGACGGACTGCTCGACGAGGCGGCACCGGACGAGGACGCACCCGGGCTCTCCGACGCCGACGTCGACGGCGAGCAGCCGGCGAGCAGCGCAGAGCCAGCCAGCACGAGCACGGCAGCAGCAGCGCGGCCCAGGACGGTGAGCACGTCCCGAGGCTAGGGCGCGCCGGCGCGCTCGACGGGACCCGTCACCCGATGAGCCGGTGTGTCACGTCCCTGACTCTGCCGCCGCGCGGTTGCCTCTTCGACCACCCGGCGGGCCACCGACGGCTACGGTGCGCGGATGCGCATCGTGATCCTGGGGGCCGGTTTCGGGGGTCTCGAGCTGTCGACCCGTCTGTCGGAGGCCCTCGGCGAGGAGGCCGGCGTCGTCCTGGTCGACAAGGGGGAGGGCTTCGTCTTCGGCTTCTCCAAGCTCGACGTGATGTTCGGGCGCACGAGCGCCGAGCACGTCACCCATCGCTACGTCGACGTCGTGCATCCCGGCGTGCGCGTGCTGCAGGCCGAGGTCACGGCGATCGACCCGGACGCGAAGCGCGTGACGACCACGGCCGAGACCCTCGACGCCGACCTGCTCGTGGTCGCGCTCGGCGCCGACCTGCACCCCGAGCTGACGCCGGGTCTCGTCGAGGGTGGTCACGAGTTCTACACGGTCGCAGGCGCTTTCGCGCTCGCCGACGTGCTGCGCGACTTCGAGGGCGGCCGGGTCGTCGTCGGCGTCACCTCGACCCCGTTCAAGTGCCCGCCGGCGCCGAGCGAGACGGCATTCCTGCTCCACGACTTCTTCGAGGGCAAGGGGATCCGCGACCGGTCGACCATCCAGCTCGTGTCGCCGCTCGGTGTGCCGATCCCGCCGTCCCCGCAGGCGTCGACCGCGATCCTCGAGGCCTTCGGCGAGCGCGGCATCGAGTTCCTCGGCGGCCGGATCGTCGAGCGGCTCGACGCCGAGCGCAAGGTCGCGGTCGTCAGCGACGGCTCCGAGATCCCCTACGACCTCTTCCTCGCCGTCCCCGTCCACCGGGCGCCGTCGGTCGTCGTCGACTCGGGCATGACCGAGGACGGCTGGATCCCCGTCGACCCGCTGACGCTGCGGACGCGGTTCGACGACGTGTACGCGATCGGCGACGTCACGAGCGTGGGTACGCCGAAGGCCGGTGTCTTCGCGGAGGGCCAGGCCGGTGTCGTCGCCGAGGCGATCCTGGCCCGGCTGCGCGGAGCGGGCGACGTGCCCGAGTACGACGGCCACGGCATCTGCTACATGGAGTTCGGCCACGACCAGATCGGCGAGGTCGACGTCTACTTCCGCCCCGGCGTGATGCCGCGCGGAGACCTCATCGGCCCGTCGGCGGACCTGATGGCCCACAAGGTTCAGTTCGGGACGCAGCGCGTCGCCCGCTGGTTCGGCCGCGAGTGGGAGCCGGTCCCCTCCGACGGCTGACGTCGTCGCGGGGTCAGCCGTCGGACAGCGCCTCGCGACGGTCGCGCAGGAAGGTGCGCTCGGCCTCGTTCTCGGTGCGGGCGAGCGCGGCGTCGTACGCCGCAGCTGCCTCGTCGGCACGGCCCTGGCGTGCGAGCAGGTCGGCGCGGGTCGCGTGCCACAGGTGGTACTCCTGCAGCGACGTCAGCGCGTCGACGGCGTCGAGCGCATCCGCAGGACCCGACACCTCGGCCAGCGCGACGGCGCGGTTGAGCCGGACGACATCGCTGGGCGCGACGCGGAGCAGGAGGTCGTAGAGCGCCAGGATCTGGGCCCAGTCGGTCGCGTCGGTCGACGGCGCATCGCTGTGCACGGCGGCGATCGCAGCCTGCAGCTGGTAGGGACCCGGCCGGCCGCGCCGCAGGCACCACCGGACCAGCTCCTGCCCCTCGGCCATCAGCGGCCGGTCCCACTGCGACCGGTCCTGGTCGGCGAGGCGCACGAACGAGCCGTCGGGGCCGACGCGCGCCGGTCGGCGCGACTCCCCGAGCAGCATCAGCGCGAGCAGCCCGACGGCCTCGGGCTCGTCGGGCATCAGCGCGACGAGCAACCGCCCGAGCCGCACCGCCTCGGCCGAGAGGTCGACCCGGTCGAGCGAGTCCCCCGAGGTCGCGACGTACCCCTCGTTGTAGACGAGGTAGACGCAGGCCAGCACCGGCCGCAGCCGGTCCGGGAGCTCGTGCTCCTCGGGCACGCGATAGGGGATGTGCGCGTCGCGGATCTTCGCCTTCGCGCGGCTGATCCGTTGCGCCAGAGTCGGTTCGGGCACCAGGAACCCGCGCGCGATCTCCGCCGTCGTCAGCCCCGCGACCATGCGCAGGGTGAGCGCCACCTGGGCGCTCGGTGCGAGCGCGGGGTGGCAGCAGGTGAACATCAGCCGCAGCCGGTCGTCGTCCACCGCCACCTCCTCCTCGGGCTCGTCGGGTGCGAGCAGCAGCAGCGCCTGCTGGTGGCGCTGGTCGCGCGTGGACTCGCGCCGCCACCGGTCGATGGCACGACGTCGGGCGGTCGTCACGATCCAGCCGGTCGGCGACGGCGGTACGCCGGTGCGCGGCCACGACTCGAGCGCGGCGATCAAGGCGTCCTGCACCGCCTCCTCGGCGAGCCCGAGGTCGCCGAGGAGGCGGGTGAGGGTCGCGACCGCACGGCCGTAGTCGTCGCGGAAGATGCGCTCGACCTCGGCCGCGGTGACGGCGTACGCCGCCTCCTGGCCATGGCCCGGCTCGCCCACGTCCGGCTCCGCGGACGTCGGCTCGCCCGGCCTCAGCTCCGTCATCCCTGGAAGGGACGCACCTCGACGTCGCCGAGGCACGCGACGGTGGCCTTCGCGGCCCAGTCGAGCGCTGCGGCTTCGTCGGCCACGTCGAGGATCCAGAAGCCGCCGATGTGCTCCTTGCTCTCGAGATAGGGCCCGTCGACGCGCTCGATCTCGCCGTCGCGCACCCGGACGACCTTGGCCTTGTCGGCGTACTCGAGGCCGCCGGCGAACACCCAGACGCCCGCCTCGCGCATCTCCTCGTTGACCCGGCCGGTGTCGGCGAAGGCCTTCTCCCTC
>WBZP01003213.1_pt1 | contig 17887 bp, 13 predicted proteins | sample 5204301 | NCBI WGS metagenome assembly WBZP01 (sample SAMN12412401, study PRJNA552823) | activated sludge metagenome | isolation source: activated sludge from nitrification reactor of wastewater treatment plant... | place: USA: Pennsylvania | collected 2017 | reverse complement strand
GTACTGCGAAGAGACAAATCGATGAGCAAGAGTGACCAGCAAGTTGTCTTTAGTCCCAGCGATGTAGGTGTCAAAAACGGCAAGCTGTTTGGGCTGCCGTTCGAGTATGAGGACAGTCAGGTGATCCTGCTGCCGGTGCCGTGGGAAGTGACGGTGTCCTATCGGACCGGAACTGCGCAGGGGCCGCAGGCGATCCTCGATGCGTCGACGCAGGTGGATCTGTTTGATCCAGTGTGGCCCGATGTCTGGCAGGCGGGCTTTTACATGCTGCCGATCTCGCAAGAGTGGCAGCAGAAGAACGTCAAGCTGCGCGAGCTGGCCAAGGCCTGTATTGCCAAGCTGGAAGCGGGCGTGGCCGCCGATGACTCCGAGCTGCTGCTGCATCAGGGAGAGGTCAACGCAGTGTCAAGTGAGCTCAATGACTGGGTGGAGCGGCAAGCGCAGTCCCACCTGTCGCTGGGCAAGACCGTCGGGGTGGTGGGCGGCGATCACTCTGTCCCACTGGGGCTGATTCGCGCGCTGGCGACCCGATATGAGTCCTTTGGAGTACTTCATATTGATGCCCATGCGGATCTGCGGCGGGGCTATGAAGGCTTTCAGTACTCGCACGCGTCGATCATGGAAAATGTGCTGCACCTTCCGCATGTCAGTCGTCTGACGCAGGTGGGAATTCGCGACTACTGCGATGAAGAGGAACAGACCGCGCGGGAGGCCGGTGATCGAGTTCGCTTTTTCTCGATGCGGGCGCTGCGCAAGCGCAGCTTTCATGGCGAGCCGTGGGCGCGGACCTGTCAGCACATCGTTGAGACGCTCCCACAGCAGGTCTACATTAGCTTCGACATCGACGGACTCGACCCTTCGCTGTGTCCGGAAACCGGAACGCCGGTGCCCGGGGGACTGACGTGGGATGAAGCGCTGTTTCTGCTCGATCTGGTGGTCGAGAGTGGTCGGCAGATCATCGGCTTCGATCTGGTCGAAGTCTCTGGGAATGCGGAGTGGGATGCGATTGTCGGGGCGCGCCTGCTGCTGCGGCTCTGTCTGCTCGCGGCGCAGAGTCATCCGCGCGTTTAGCACAGGTTCATCCCGCCGCCGCCGCCGTTTCGATTTCCGAATCGGAAGACTTCCTACAGCATCCTTCCATCGACAGCCAGCGAGTCACCATCATCGCCGCCACGTTGTCTCCGGTGGCGTTGAGGAGTGTCGCCACGGGATCAATCAGGATGCTAATCACCGCCAGCAGCGGCAGCGTCTCGGGTGGGAATCCGAATGCAGAGAGGATCAGGAGCTCTCCCATCATGCCGCCGCTTGGAATCGCGCCCATCACCACACCGACGAGAATCGCGACTCCTATCACCATCACGGCGCGGCCCGGGGTCAGGCTCTGCTGAAACAGACTCAGCGCAAACAACACCTTGAGCACACCGCCGATGACCGAGCCGTCTTTGTGCAGCACGGCGCCGATCGGAATCACCACATCGCGGACATCTTCTGGGACTCCCATCTTGGCCGAGGCTTCCAGATTGATCGGCATGGTCGCCATGCTTGAGCACGTCCCAAGCGCGGTCAGCGACGGGGAAAGCATGTGGGACCAGAATCGCTTCAGCGCCGGAAAAGATCCCGCAAGGTACGCGTACGCAGAGAAGCCGAGCCCGAAATAAAGCATTGCAAAGGAGTAATATACGACAAAGGCTCGTAGGTACGTACTGGCCAGCTGGGCACCGGTATCGACGACTGTGGCAGCAAACCAGGCACACAGTCCCAGCGGAGCCAGATACATCACATAGTCAATCAGCCGCACAAACACCGCCGCACCACTTTGCAGGAGCCGCGCCAGTGGCTCTCCCTGTTCTTTCAGCGACCGGGTCGCCACACCTACTGCAACTGCAAACAGCATCAGCGGCAGCATCGACTTGCGGGACAAAAGCTCGGGAAAATCCGAAGTCGTACAGGTCGCGACCAGCTGGGAAAGCAGCGACGGAGAGCTCGCAAGCGGAGCGACTCCCTTCGCCAGTGCAATGCCTTCCCCAGGAGCCGGATGCAGCCACCACATCCACAGCAGCGCCAGGGTTGCAGACACCACGCTCGTTCCCAAAAAGATCACCAACATCGCGGTCGTGATGCGCGAGAGTCGCTGACCATTTCCAGCTGCGGCAATGCTGCCCGCGATCGAACAGAAGACCAGCGGAACAATCAGCATGAAGATCAGGTTCAGGAATAGATCCCCAAGTGGTCGCAGCACCTGAGCGGTCTGCGGAGTGAGTCGACCGATCCCAAGGCCAGCAGCAATCGAGACAAGGAGCAGCAGCGAAAATCCATACGAGCGAAGGAGCTTCACACCCGGCACTGTATGTCAGCCCCGCGCGCGCGGCCAAAAAAGCGAAACAGTAATCGTTAGGAGCGCAGCGGCCAGGGCTTTAGTATCGCTTCGGTCTGTCGCCAGGTAGCGACGGCACGACGGCGGTTCTCTGTCTCTGTTTGCAAGTGACGCTGGAGCGCAGACCCAAAGCCGGGATGCGCAAAGAAGTGGGCGGAGTGCATCTCGACCGGCTCGAAGCCGCGCGCGATCTTGTGTTCGCCACCGGCTCCTCCTTCAAATACCGCCGTCCTCCGCGCGATGCACTCCGCGATGCTGTGATACAGACAGACATTGAAGTGCAGAAACGGAGTCTCTTCCAGACAGCCCCAGTAGCGACCGAACAGCCGATCCGTACTCGCAACATTGAAGGCGCCGGCAATCACCTTCCCCTCTCGGTAGGCCAGCACCAGCTCCAGCGGCTCGGGCATGGTTTCAAACAGCTGGGAATAGAAGCGTGCGTTCAGCCAGCGACGCCCCCAAACCAGCTTCTCCACCGTCGAGGAATGCAAGGTATGCGCCAGCGCTGCGTAGTGAGAAAGCTGCGACTTACACTGCTCGTAGCGCAAGGTCTGGATGGTGATTCCCTGCGCAGCCGGAGCGGCCATTTCTCGCCGCAGTACATTGCGACGCTTTGCGGAAAAGCGCGCGTAAAATGCCTCACTGCTGGGGTAGCCGGGATTGACAAAGTGATACTGAAAGTCGATGCGCGGACAGAGTCCTTGCGCGACAAATCCATGCAGCTGAGAGTCCGGCAGAAACAGCACCTGCAGCGCGCCCAGACCATGCCTCCGAACCAGCTCCTTCCCTGCTGAGATCACCCGTTCAAAGATCAACTCAGCGTCGGTGGCTGACATTCCTTGCGGAGTCAAGATCCGCCGACCTGTCACCGGAGTAAAAGGAATCCCAAACACCAGCTTGGGATAGTACGGAATCCCCGCGCGCTCCGCCGCTGCAGCCCAGTCCCAGTCGCGGCTGAAGTCACCATCGCTGCCCTCTTTCAGATACGCAGGCGCCACCGCCACCAAGTCTGCGCCTCGATGTACTGCCAGGTGACACGGCGTCCAGCCTGTCTCCGGGGCTGCGCAGCCACTCTGTTCCAGCGCCGCCAGGAAGCGCCAGTCCACAAACGGACTGTCTTGCCGCGTCAGCAGCGCATTCCACTTCTCACAAGGAATCTCCAAGATCGAGGTGTGTACCGATACCGAAAGCGCAGCCATTGCGGACATCCTCGCCCGCCTCTGTCGCAGAGTCCAGCCCTGTCAGTCTCCGATGTGGCAGTCTTCAAACAAGTACCACTGATGAATCGAAAGCCGATTCCCAAGTCGCGCCAGCAGCGCTGTCCACAGCCAGTCCAAGCGCAGCTGCCCGGTCTGCACACAGAGAGCGCGCGCCTCTGCCCACAGCAGCGGATGATACTGCGGACTGGCGATCACAAATACCGGAACGATCGGCTGCTTAGCCTTTCTGCTTCGCAGCTGCGTCGCCAGACTGACTCCCTGGGCAAGCTCTCTGCGCTGGGAGGCGGGATGGTTGTAAAACGAAGTAGGGAGATCGGCTTGCACAAAAGGGGACTCCCTACGCTGGGTAGCTGGCGCTGCGCTTCCTTCCCAGATCTCGACGGTAGCGTGGCGACGATCGACGCGATTCCAGACCTGCTGTAGGAAGTCAATGTCCAGACTGGCAGGCAGAAATCCGAGGGCCATTCCAACCGGCAGATTGAGCAGGACAAACGGAGTCTGAAGCCGCCCCGCCCACCGCCACCTGACCAGCACGCGATCCCAACACACCGCCAACATCACCGGCAGCATCCAAAACAGGCTGACAAAAAAACGTAGCTCTTTGTGCGCGATCAGCAAGTGCGCCAGCACAAACGGCCATAGCGCAAAGGTCAGCGGCTGCCTTCTCTGCGCTACCAAAAACCACAGCCCAGCGGCAAGGAGAACCAAGCTTACCGGCGGATACGCCAGCACAAACCAGCCAAACAGGAGCCATACCGGAGTCACTCCGTACCCGGCGGCAGCCCCCTCGATCAGGTTCACGCGCAGATAGGTCCACGGTGTAAACGTAGGCGTCCCATACCCCCACGCATCGATCGCACACAGACCAATCACCAGCAGCAGCAGCAGACCCCCTTGCAACAGCAGCCGTGTCAGGCGCGCACTCCCTTCGATCAGCAGCCACAGTCCGAAGCCCAAGATCAGGAATCCGGCTTGAAACCGGCAGTGAAAGGAGAGCGCAAACAGCACCGTCGCCAGCGGCACAAAGGGAAGCGCTCGTGACTGTCTTTGGCCTTCCAGCTGCAGCGCTGCACCCGCATAAAAAAACAGCGAAGACCACGACTCACTGGTGTGACGAACCCACAGAAACGGCACAAACCACAGCAGCGCAAAGAGTCGCTGGGCCAGCACTTCCTGACGCGGACTCACATACCCCGAGCGGGCCAGCGCGCGCAGAAAGTACAGACACGCCGCCGCCGAACAGAGCGCAGTCAGGAGTCGCAGCACCAGCATCTGACTGTGCGGACTGTCAACGTGCAGCGCCCGCAGTGCTTTCAAGATCACAAGCGTAGCGGCGGGAAGCGTCCAGGGTCGCAGCTTGGCCGCGTACTCCCACGGTAGCTCCGACTCCGGCGTCAGACCGAGCTTGAAGTTGGCAAACTCCAAGATCTGAAAGTGCTCATCGGGATGCCAGTACCCCTGACTCTGCACCGCAGTCAAAAGGAGAAGAATGAGGAGGAGGAGCGGCCACGCGATTCCTATCCGAGAGGAACCGCTCCACAGACTTTTCATGGCGGCATCTTGCCAAAGTTTCACCTGTCGCAACAGCGCGATATCGCGACAAGTCTGGTCGTACTGGTCAGGAGGGAATCGCCCGCCGCAGTCTGTTCGGGCTAGATCGATCGGAACTGGTGGGTCGCACTGATGCCGCGCTCCGCGAAGAACCGCGTCGCTGCCCGCAGGTGCAGAGAGAATGCGAACAGCGGCTCCAGACCCTGCGTTCCGAAGATGACTCCGCGCTCCGAGACTTCGTGGTTTTTGACAAAAGGAGCCAGCTCTGCAAGCTGAATCGGCTGCGCCAGCGTGAACAGCAGCACCCGATTGGGACGCGGCTCTGTACTCGCAAACCAGTACGGAGTCAGCCCCGCCGGATCGATGCGAATCCCGGCCTCTTCCCACACCTCACGCGCGGCGCCTTCCTGCCAAGTCTCAAACTCCTCGACAAAGCCACCGACGAGAGCGAGCTTCCCAACCTGCGGCTCGATCGCCCTGCGCACCACCAGCAGTCCAGTGCGCTCCCCTTGCACCACCGGCAGAAGCACCAGCGCCACCGGAATCGGATTGGCGTACACCTCTGCACCGCAGGAAGAGCTTGGACACTTGCGCGGATAACGGAGCGGTCGCAAAAACTCGGTGCCGCAGTACGAACAGAAAGAGTCTCTCGGATTTCTCATCTCAGCCTCTCTTGGCGACAGATTTCAATTGTTGAGGGCGCCAGCCGTGATCCAGGCCGAGATCGTGCTGGCCTGCGCTGCCGGGAGTGCTCCGCCCGGTGGCATCCGACCGCCGACAAAACAGACTCCTGCGCCGTTGATCTTCATCATTGGGTAGCTGTTGTTGGGTTGGCCGCCGAGGACCAGCTTGTTCGTAGGACAGCCCTTGCTGTTTACTCCAACCATCGCTGCGTAGGCTTTTCCGGCACTCAGATCCAGTCCTTGCGGAGCCCCCGCTCCCGCATGACATCCTGCGCAGTTGGTGGTCAGGAGTGGCTGTACGTTGGCCGCAAACGTCGGAGTCTGCGCCATCGCACTGCGCTCCTGGGTGTTGGTCGTAGCGTTTCCGGACTCATCTTGCGCGCGCACCACAAAGAAGTAACTCGCCCCCGGATTGAGGTTCGGAACGGCAAAGGATGTAGCCCCCGGATTGGTGGTAAACGTAGCGGCTGCGAAGCTCTGTCCACCACTTGTCGTGGCCTGATAAATTTTGTAGATCAGGTTGGCTGGAAGAGAGGCATTGTCCGTCGCTGCGGTCCAAGACAGAGTGATCAGATTTCCGGTCGCAACGGCTCCGGTAATCCCACCAAATACTGGCGCTTGGGTGTCCGGAGCCGGAGTGGTCGCGCTCACCTCCACCGTGTTTTGATCGACATTCCCAGCCTGATCTTTGGCACGAACCACGTAGTGGTATTTCGTGTTCGCAGTCAGTCCGGTCACGGTGTGTGTGGTAACCCCAGCGGCAGAGGTCGCAGTAGGAGTCGCAAAGCTCTGTCCCATGGATGCAGTGGCTTGATAGATCAAATAGACGATGCTTGAAGCTGGTGTTATCCCGTCGCTGGCCGCATTCCATTTCAGGTTTACCGATCCCAGCGCCGCAGTGGCAGAGGTCGCGCCCGCAAAGCTCGGTGCCGTGACATCTTTGGGAATCGCAAGATCCGGTGTGGCCATGTCAGTAGGAGTAGGAATAGGTGTTGGCGTCGGTGTTGGATCTCCGCATGAGCCCAAGCAGAGCAGCACAGTAGGAATCCACACCGCAGGAAAGGAAGGCTTTTGCATCTGGTTATTCTCCGCGAAGGAACAGGGCTGCTGCTCGGGCGCTCGCTGTCTGTCCCCTCCCCCTGTCTGTGGTTCGTACCAGCGAGGCCGCCCCTTGACCATTCGGTCCTGGGGAAAATCCACGTTGCGCCAAGAAGCCTCCATTATAATGACCCGTATCTTGGCGGTACGAATTCCTACGCGCGCGGTCCGGACATCGGGGGCACACCGCACGATCGCTAGCTGGCCTTCTCAAGCTCGTTGGCAGAGCTGTGTCCCCGGACGAATCCTTCGGTGCGTCGCAAGGCGGCCTGACTCCGACAAGCTCCTAGCAACCAGGCCCGCACCTGTCCCGTCAGTTGCTCACATCCAGCTCGCCACTGTGCAATGACCAGCAAGTCGCTATCTGGATACTCGATCATCCCGTATCTGATCATTTCATTATCTATTGGGATGCAGTCTGCCTTTTTTATTACGGAAATCCCGTATCTTATGCGAGTTTCTGGGTTCTCTATTGAGACAATCGGCTGGTATAGCTCTGCGGCGACAATTCCTTATATTATTCAACCACTCATCAATCCGCTGACCGACGCCTGGATTCGTCGTCGCTCTTGGTTTGTTATTACCGCCGTTGCCTGTTCTTTGTCCATTGTCCTGGCATTACAGTTTATTGGCTCTGGTCACCGCTATGTATTTTTCTCACTGGTCATGCTCGGCCAGATCTTGTATGGACTGGCCACTGCCTGTTATGGCGGATTGGCGGCGACCACGCTCGACAGCACGGGCCGGCTCCGCGCCTCGAACATGCTCAACATGGGAGCCCAAGCGGGTGGCGCGCTCGGCTCGACGGCGCTGCTGGCGGTCACCCATCGCAGCTCGGCGTACTCGCTGCCCATTGTGGTGGTCACGCTCATCTGTCTGCCGGCGCTGGCAGCGCTTCTTATCGACGAACCGGCTCGCGAACCCCAGCCGTCCGGCAGCTCGGCGGGCACGTTCCTCGCGGAGGTTCGTCAGACCTTGCGCAGCCGCGACGGCCAGCTCGGTGTGGTCCTGTGTCTCTGTCCGGCCGGCACGATCGCGCTCAATGCCTTCCTGCCCGCGCTCGCCATCGACTACCATGCCCCCGAGTGGATGACCGTCAGTCTCAATGGCTTCGCCGGCTGGATACTCACCTTGATTGGCATTTATATCGGTGGCCTTGCTTGCCTGCGCATCGATCCTCGTCTGGTCTATATTGCATCGGCAGTGGCCATGGCTTTTGTCGGTATATATTTTGCCTTGACGCCGATTTCTCCGTTCAATTACGCAGTTGCGTCGATCGCATATTGCGTCGTACAAGGTGCATCGATAAATACTTGTTCTGCAATCGTATTTGAATTAATTAGTAAATCCAAAGTATCTTCTTCGACCCAGTACTCAATATTTTACGCATTTGGCAGCATGGCCCAGTTGTATGTTTTATCTATCAATACTCATGTCTATGCTCGCCATGGTTTGGTTGCACTGTTCACAGCGGATGCCGTGCTCAATATCGCAGGGGTGGTGGTGCTGCTTGTGCTTTTGAAGATGTCGCTAAGCAGACCGGTCCAGCGCGCTCACCAAAAGGCTGCATAGCGGCCTATTCGCCGGACCAGTGATCCAGCACAGCGACAGTCCTTTTCACCAGCACGACCGCTCAAAGCCGGAGCACAAGCACGCACACAAGACCACCCACGGATACCAGACGCCTCGTCACCACCGCCGCTGCTTGCTCGACCCTGGAACTCCAAAATGGCTGTTGTCTGCGCTCGGAATCTATGTGAAAAAAATAGCGCTGACATTTTGCCTAGTTCCAGGTTGCAGTCACCATCAACTCCTGTGGCGCTGATAGCTGCCTCGCCGCTTGGCCACCAACAACACCTGGAATGACAAGGAAGAGCCTGGATGCCAGATGCACCCACCCCTTCGCAAGAGGACCACTCACTAACGGCTCTGTATTTGCAGATTGTGCAAAGCCGTCCCGATGAGCTGGCAGTCCTCTCTGCAAGCGAAAATCTGTCTTATCGTGAGCTACACAACCGGGCCGTGGTAGTGGCCCAAGCACTGCGACGGCTGGGGGTCGAGCGCGGGACCTTGGTGGGGCTGTACCTGCCCCGCTCCACGTGGTCCATGGTCGCGGTCCTCGGCACCCTGCTGGCGGGCGGGGCCTACGTGCCGATCGATCCCAACTATCCGCCGGACAGGCAGCGCTTCCTCCTCCACGACTCTGAGGTGAAGGTGGTGATCACGTGCGGTTCGCTCGTCCCTGCGACGGTCGATCTGCAGCACCACTTGGTGCTCGATCTGGACACGCTTGCTGGCGCGGCGCCCGAGCCGGGGTTTGTGCCGACGGAGTCCGCCGCGTCGGATCTGCTGTACGTGCTGTATACGTCGGGTAGCACTGGCCGACCGAACGGAGTCTGTGGAACCCACCGTGCCACGCTCAACCGGCTGCGCTGGGGATTTGCGACCTTTCCCTTCGATCGAGCGGCTGGCGAGGTGGTTGCACACCGCTCCTCGCTCAACTTTGTCGACTCGGTGGCCGAGATCTTTTCGGGTCTGCTCAGCGGAGTCCCGACGGCGCTGCTCTCTCACGAAGAAGTGAGCGACCTGCATCGGCTGATTGCCAGCCTGCGACACTTTGCGGTGACCCGTCTGACGGTGGTGCCGACGGTACTGGCGGCGCTGCTGCGCGCGACCCCGAGTCTAGAGCGAGCACTGCCCCGGCTCCTGCTGTGGACGAGCAGTGGCGAAGAGCTGTCCCTCTCGCTGCTTCAGCACTTTCGCGCGGCGCATCCGTCGGCCACCATGATCAACATCTACGGCAGTACCGAGGTCACGGCGGATGTCACCTATGTGGTGTACCCGCCCGAAGCGCCGCTGCCGAGTGAGCGGGTGCCGATTGGGGCCGCGATGGCCGACGCCGAGCTGCTGATCCTTACGGAAAACCTCGCGCCCGTGCCCGATGGTCAGAGCGGGGAGCTGTACGTCGGTGGCCCGGTGCTGTCGCGTGGCTATCTGCGTCGGCCCGTCGAGCAGGCTCGTCGCTTTGTGCCCCATCCGCTGCGTCCCGGCGAGCTGCTGTTTCGTACCGGCGATCGAGTCCGCCGAGGCAGCGACGGTCTGCTCTACTACCTGGGTCGCCAAGACAATCAGGTCAAGCTAAACGGCGTTCGCATTGAGCTAGAAGAGATCGAGCGTGTGCTGACGCCGAGCTGCCCGGGGCTGCGCGAGCTGGCGGTGGTGGTCCACGAGGAGCCCGATCAGCCGCTGTCTCGACGACTGTGCGCGTTCTATGCGCCGGAGGAGCTCGACCCGGCACCGCTGCGGGCGGCGGCGTCGCGACTGCTCCCGGCGAGTATGTTGCCGACTGAGTACCTGGGTACGCCGCGCCTGCCGCTTTTGCCCAATGGCAAGCTCGATCGCAAGACGCTCACCGAGTGGGCACGCCGCAGCACCCGTGAGCTACGACCCGAAGATGAGCCGCAGACCGACACCGAAAAGCGACTGGCCGCCCTGTTCGCGGCGGTGCTGGGCCGCAACTCGATTGCGCGCCAGGATACGTTCGCGGATCTGGGTGGCAGCTCGCTGGCGCTGGCCGAATTGCTCGTCGGACTGGACCGTGACTTTTGCAGCGGCGGCCTGGAAAGCCAGCAGGTCTATCAGCACCCGCTCCACGAGATCGCCTCTTGGCTCGACGGTGGGGAAGCGCCCAAGATCAGTCCGACACATCGGCCCGGCTTTGAGCTTCACCTGCTGACCCCGGCGCGACTCGGTGCCGAGCAGGCCATCTTGCTGGCCGCCAAGATCGACGAGGAACGCGAGCCGCTCACCGCCGCCACCAACCTGACCATTGACGATCAGGTGCCGTACGTCTCCCCGATCGTACATGCCGGCCTGGCCGAAGGGCTGTCGTTTCTGGCGCAGGCTGCGGGCACCCAGCAAATCCTCGGCTTCTGCTTGGCCCACGACTACTGCACCCCGGCGGGAATCTCGCTCAGCGAGGCTTCCCCACGGCTCCGGCCCACCATCGCCATCCTCACCGAGCTAGAGGACTCCTACGTGCACCTGCGGGGCCAGCCTGCTCCCGGGGAAGTGATCCAGCTCGCCATGACCGGTACCGTACCTGGCGTCGCAGGCTACGAGATTGCCCGACAGCTAGAGCTCCGTGTCATGGAGACAGCCCGGCTTCGCGGATATCGTCGAGCCGTCACCATATGTACCAATCGAGTCACTTCAATTCAGGCACTGCGGGCTGGATTTGTTCAAGTCGATTCACGCCCATATGCCACCTATGAATTTGAAGGAAAGCGCTTCTTTGCGGCCATTGCGGAAGTCCACCACGAGGCCGTCTTGTTTGAAAAGGAGCTGTGATGCCGGTGCTCCCTCATCACAATGTGTATACCCGGCTCGGAGTCTCGCTGATCCACGGTGTGGGCGTCTTTGCCATCCGCCCAATTCCAGCGGGGACCATGATCTTTGAAGGTGACGAAGCCGAGATCATCTGGGTCAAAAAAGCCGACCTGAAAGACTTAAGTCCAGCAGAGCTGAAGCTGTACGAGTTCGGCCTGGTTCGCGGCGACTCGGTGGCTTGTCCAAAGAGCTTCAACAACCTGACCCCGGGCTGGTTCGTGAACCACAATGAGAACGACCCCAACCTAATCTACGACTCAGAGCAGTATTGTTATTTCGCGGCCCGTGACATTGCGGTCGGCGAAGAACTGACTGCAAACTACCAGTCATATTCTGACAACATCATTTAAATACAGAACAGCTATGGTTTCGCACCAACATCTGGCGCAGGCTTTTGTAGATATCGCGAAACGATATCCTGAGCAAATCGCAGTCCACTCTTCGCAGCAGTCGCTCACGTATCGGCAGCTGCTACGCCGCGCCAGCCAAGTCACGCGCGTACTGCGCAGTCGTGGGGTTGAAAGCGGTACGCCAGCGAGTGCTTAGCCCCGCCGGCTCCATGCGCGGCGCTCACGTACTTGCTCAGCGACGCCGAAACAGCAGCACTGCCGAGAGCTCCCGACCTTGCTCAGCCGGCATCGGCGGACCCGCCACCAGCTCCCAGCCCAAGTCGGACATCGTCTGCACAAACAGCGCCCGGTCGTGCCGACGAAAGCGAAACATCGAAAAGACCCGCTCCCCTTGACTCTGCGAGCGCACCGTCGCCAGCACCGTCAGCGTGTAGCTGCCCTGAATCGGCGCCGGGTCCAGCCGACACGTCATGTGGATCTCGCGCACATCCGGGCAGCTGCGCCGAATCGGACCTTCCAGCCAGCGCGCCGTCGGCTTCGGAATCTCTCCCCGCAGCGCCGGATCGTTTGCCATGATCTCCTCGGGCGTCCGTCCCCAGCCCAGCTGCAGATCCAGCACCAGATAGTCCTTCGGTCGGGCGATGGCGTTCAGGTTGTCCAGCACAAACTGCGCTTCATCATCCAGGTTCGCCAGCGTACAGCCAAGGATTGTGTAGATGCGCGTCCGCTGCTGCGTCCGTGACGGCTGATAGTGCAGCTGCGTGTACGAGCCCAGACGATGAAAGTTCCCCTGCATCGCCCAGATGTGCATCCCGGCGATCCCGCCCAGCGTATCCACCGCATGCTTATACGCAACACTAAGCAGCGGCTGACTGATATCGAGCAGGCACAGATCGACATCCACTTTGGGCTGCATTGCGATCAGGTCTTGGACCAGCTTGGTTTCCAGCACACCATTGCCGGCTCCCAGCACAATTACGTTCAACCCAACCCCGGCACTGTTCGCAATGATCGCTCTGGCGATATCGTGAAGCGGAATCTTGGCCTGATGAGCCATCGTCACCGCTGACGCCCGCGTCATCGCCATGTAGTCGAGCGCACTGTGATGATCGAGATAGGCACTGGTCTGCTCCACCAGCCCCCCCGCACCTTGGAGAAAGCGCGCCAGATCCTCGACGAGACGGACCCCATCGTACCCCGGCGTCACATACCAGTTCATCGTCCCCGCTGGCTGCTGTTCAAGCGCGCTGACCGCGTGGCTGTGATCGATGGGCAGCGGCAGCTCACGCAGGATCGCCAGATCGGCCCACGTCAGCTGCAAGGCATCGACCGCCATCAGCCGCAGCAGCGTGCCGCGCGTGGGTCGAGTCCGGGCCGTCTCGATGAACTTGATGGTCGCTTCCGAAAGACCGGTCTTTTTGCCCAGCGCCGCCCGACTCAGCCGTGCCTGCAGCCGCCGGTCCTTGAGCAGCTTGCCGAACTGGAGCAGCGTCTCTCGCGACAGCCCAGCGTCCCGACGACTGGGCAGTCCCGAAACCAGCCGGCTCTTGACATCAACAAAGTGGGAGATGTCATGGAGGGTTTGCAGATACGACTTTGCAATATCCGTATCTTCTCCCGATTGCACCACGCGCTGAAAGTATGCAATCAGCGCATCGGTATGTAAACGCATGTTGGGTGACAGCGCGTGTTCAGCTACAGAGATCTCTGGGATGGGGGCAACTTCGGCAGTCATTGGTGTTTTACTTAACTGATGAGTCTGCTACGGTGTGTTGTCTTTGAAGAGTTGGCCGGTCAATCGATCGGCTCGAATCGACCGACAAGATTGCACAACACGCCGAGCAGGTCGAGATCCAAACCAACAATCATTGCAAATTTGTTTTGCAACAGGCGGACGCAGGTTGGAATAGATGGTATCAGTGCCCAGGCAGCGTAATTCACAGTTAGTTGGAGTGAATCCGAGCCGACTGCATCCCGATAGGCTGTTTCCGTTAGAACCAGCCGGCCTGCTTATTGTACCCAGTTGATGCTCTGATGCGATCTGGGTGTCAGCCCAAGGATCAGGCCAAGCGTCGCCCCACCCACCACGACCCCACCGATCGCCCACAGCCACCACTTCTTGTACAGCGGCCGCTGGGTCGGCTTCTGCTGCGTCGCGTCTTCGTCACTGGTGCCATCGCCAAGCTGGACTTGCAGCGACACGGTGCGCTCGGGCTCAATCAGGATCTCTCCCTGATACGGCGGCAGTCCCGGCGAGCGAACCTCGATCGGCACCCGGCCCGCCCATGCTGGCCGCTTCAGTGGCGTAATGCCCAGCTTGCGATCGCCGACGAAGACCTCGGCCCGCGACGGCACACTGCTGATCTGCAGGCTGCCACGCGGTCGCTGCCCCGCCTGTTCCAGCATCTGCGCCACCGTGGTCCCAATCGTCGCCGCCGCTTTGACCACCGTGCAGCTTGTACAGAGCGGATTGGCGCTCACCGCCCGATCCCCCACCGCAACATCAATCAGGGACAGGTGCAGCCGCCAGTCCGACTGCTGGCCAAGCCCGCTGTGCTCAGCGTGCAGCAGCAGCACGTACTCCGCCCCACTGCGCCGGCCCAGCTCTTCCTGACACAGCAGCGAGTCGAGACAGCCGGCCAGCTGCGGCGCAATTCCCAAGGCCTGATCGCGCTTTTTCACGATGTGCCCCGAGTCATGCGCCGACTGATCCACCGCCTGTTCCAGCTGACGAATCGCCCCGCCATCGAGCCCTCGGTAGTGCGGGAGCCACAGCAGCAGCGGCGCCTGGGACAGCGTGATGTCATCGCTATCGACCGAGCTGCGCAACAGCCAGCTCGACCCCGAGTGAATGTCCAGGTCCTGCTGCTTGCGCCGCCCCGCCAGCTCCAGCACCACTTGATGCTTGCCCGCCGACAGCAGCAGCGGCGCCGACAGCGGCAGCGTCCCCACCAGCCGCTCATCGACCAGCACCAGCGAGCCCCGCTCTCCCAAAATCAGCGCCTCCCCCGACGGCGGCAGCGGCTCATGCAAGGCCCGCGTCACATCGCTGCGCTCCTCCGGCAGACCCCCTTCCCGCTCGGCTGCATAGCGACGAAACAGATCCACCGCTTCAATGCTGCGCCGCTCGATGTAAGCCAGGTGCCCCAGCAGATACAGCGTCTCGATGTCCCCGCGCAGCCGGTACGCTTCTTCCAGAAGCTGATAGGTCAGCGACAGCGCATTCTGCTGAATCGCGCTCTGCGCCGCTTTGAGCAGCTGACTGGCGCGGGCCGTCGCCACACTATCGGCCACCTGCGCCACGCTGCGCGGGTCGGGCTTGGCGAGCGCTCGCGGTGACAACAGCAGAAGCCATGGCAAAACTAGCCATGCCCAGACACAGGCCACACCACGGCGCTGTGCAGCGTATTGCCCCCGCATCCTTCAAACATCTCACAAACCTGGGCCTCTGACCACAGGCCACTGCCGCAGACAAGGGTTGACGTAGCCGCCTGCTTTTTGGCATCCCACTAGCCATGCTGCCAACCAGTTTTAGATTCATTCTAAAATTAGGTCCAAGCTGAGTTACAGTTCCCTTCACATCCGCAACCAACCAGCGCCTACAAGAAGGCGCCCACAGGAGAACCGAGCATGAGCATTCAAGTTGCCTCCCCAGCCCCCTCGTTTAAGGCCCAGGCCCTCGTCGGCAAAGAGTTCAAGACCGTCTCCCTTTCCGACTACGCCGGCAAGTGGGTCCTGCTGATGTTCTACCCGATGGACTTCACGTTCATCTGCCCGACGGAGCTTGTCGGACTCAATGACAAGCACGGCGACTTCGCGGACCGGGACTGCGTGGTCATCGCCGCCAGCACCGACACCGTTCACTCGCACCTGGGCTGGACCAAGGCCGATGAGCGCCTCGCCAACCTCAAGTACCCGATCCTTGCTGACGTGACCAAGTCGATCTCGCGCAGCTACGGCGTCCTTCTGGAAAACGAGGGCTTCGCGCTCCGTGGCACCTTCCTCATCGATCCGAACGGCGTGCTGCGCTGGTCCTGCGTCAACGACGGCTCGGCTGGCCGAAGCGTCGACGAGATGCTGCGCGTCCTCGATGCCCTACAGACCGACAAGCTCTGCCCCTGCAACTGGAAGAAGGGCGACGCCACCCTGTAGTCGCCGTCACGGTGGAGCCCGGTCAAGGCCGGCTCCTTTCGGACGATCTGTCACCAAGGGCTGAGCGACGCGGGAATCAACCCTCGCGATGCGCAGCCCTTTTTTGTTAGGAGGGGACTGCGATGAAGATTTCTCAAGAAGAACTTGATGGCGCGCGGACGCGGGTCGCCGAGCGCTTTGCCACCCAGGCGGCACCCGCCGTTCTATCGAACCTTCCCGGTGAAGTGGTCCGCGATGCGGCGCTGAACCTGGCCCGAGCACTCGATGGCGACACCGCCATCCTGTCGCGCGGCGATCGGCTCCTGATTGGCTTCGGGGTGGTGGTGGCGCGGACCGGTCAGCCGGGACAAGGCCTGGCAGCCTGGCTCGCCGAAGCGGCCAAAGTCGCAGGCAAGACCGAGGAAGATCTCAGCTCGACCGCCGCCGTGGCCGTGGCCTGCGCGACCTACAACGGCTATTACAAGTTTCGATCGCTGGTTGCCGACGGAAAAGAGTTTGACGCCTTCCAGCCGGCCCTGCGCGCCAGCCCCTTTGTACGATCCTCGCTGAGCAAAGCCCTCGTCGAGCTGATCTCCCTGGCGATCTCGGTCATGAACGGCTGCAGCCAGTGCGTAAACGGCCACGTCCAGACCGTCAAAGCGAGCAGCCTGCCAAATCCCGCCGCCGCCATCGACGAAGCCGTGCGCATCAGCGCTGTCCTGGCAGCGCTCTCCGCCTGGAACTAACCACACCGTCCACGCTTACTCACTCGCTGCGCTTGTGGCGGAATGAAGAGAGGACGAAACTAGAGTCCATGCACGATCTCTCGATGGAACGGCAGCAGCTCCTGCACTATGAGGAAGTCTTGCGCAGCGCCGGTCAGTTTGTGACGGTGCAGCGGCGGGCCCTGCTCCGCTATCTGCTGCGCCATCAGGTGCATCCCACCACCGCCGAGATCGCCAGCGCGATCGGTCGCAGCGGTAGCGCCAGCTTGGCGACTGTCTATAACAACCTTGCCCTGTTCGCCGAGCTACGCATTGTCCGCACCCTGCGCAGCCCCAAGGGCGAGGCCCACTGGGACATCCGCACCGACCGCCATCACCACTTGGTCTGCAGCAGCTGCGCCCGCGTCGAAGATCTCGCAGAGGATCAGGTCGGCATCACCATCCAAGACCCCGCCATCGCCAGCCGCATCGAGCGCACCGAGGCCTGGCTGATCTGGTCCTGCCCCCGCTGCACCCAAGAGAGCTAGCCGCCCGCCCCACCCGCTGCTGTCTTGCTCCATGTGACTGGCGTTGGCGAAAAACGCAGCGACTGGCCCTACCTGTGGTCTATATAGGTCTTCGGGCTCGCTCTTACTTCCCCACGGGCCTGCTTAGACCTTTGCCGGAGACTTATTGCTATGCGGACTCTCCTCTTGCTCGCGGCGATGGGCAATCTCACCGCCTGCGGGCTCTCTGATGACGCTGAATTTCGCGGCGCGCCGCCCGCAACTCAGCAGGTCACGGTGGCCTTTCCCGGCGTCTCCACGATGACGGTCCGGCCCATCAAGGAAGACGACTCACCGCTGGCAAGCGAGCTGGCGATGTACTACCGGCTGTCGCAGAACATGGCGGCCCTGCTCAACGCGAGCGGACTGCAGCTGCTCTCGGTGGCACGGCTGATGGTGCAGCTGCCGGCGACCACCCGAATGGGCCAGAGTCGCACCTGGGGACCGTTCGAGCCCGGTGGCAGCGATCCGCTGACCTATCGCTTGGTGGTCACGCAGCTGGGTGAAGCGGTGTTTGCCTACACGTTGTCGGCGCGCGCGCCCACTCCGACCAGCGAGGGCGAGTTCTTGACCGTGCTCGAAGGCTCGGTGGAACCGGTCGGATCGGTGGTGGTGGTGGACGAACTCGGCTTCCACCACGCCACCAGCGTCGCCGAACTGCTGGCCGACCGGGGCTGCCAGGTGGAGATCGTCACCAACGGCATGGTCGTGGGGCAGGACCTGGGCATCACCTTGGACATGGAGCACTGGTGGATCCGGGCCTCGGCCAAGGGCATCGTGCAGTCCACCGACCTCGTGCCGATGGGTGTCGAAGGACACTC
>WBZP01003211.1_pt1 | contig 17895 bp, 29 predicted proteins | sample 5204301 | NCBI WGS metagenome assembly WBZP01 (sample SAMN12412401, study PRJNA552823) | activated sludge metagenome | isolation source: activated sludge from nitrification reactor of wastewater treatment plant... | place: USA: Pennsylvania | collected 2017 | reverse complement strand
CTACGTTGTCGGGGACACACGTACCAGGCGCAAGTGTTCCGGTAGTGTTCAGCGCGGTGAAATCATTTGACAAAGGGACGTTTACCGGATTCAAGTTTCAATTGGAGCCAGCAGAAGCTTGATTTCAAACAACAAATAAAAAAACAATATCATGAAAACACTACTTTCTAACTTCTATACATACGCGCTTTGGAATTTGTTCCTTGCGAATAATTCAGCGCGCGGAGTAAATCAAAAGCTTTCTTTGCAAGATCAGCTTCAGGAATTTTGGGACGCAAACGAAAACGCGGGGGTTCCTGAAGAAGAACTTTCCGGGAAGACGCTTGAAAACTTGTATGAACTTGCGACAAGCGATCTTCAAGACGCGATGGATTCTGTAAAATCTTCAATTTGATGAAGCGGGCTTTCATCGTCTTATTTCTGACGTTCCTATCAATCTTCGCAAACGGTCAAGTTGATACGTTTTCGATTGTAAACGCTTCCGGTCAAAAGGTCGGAAGCTTTACGCAAGCGAAAGCGAAACCGGACACGGTTAGAATCGTCATTCGTGACACGGTTAAAATTGTTGTCCGCGATACGATCCGCGTCAACTATTGCGATACCGCGAAGAAAGAATTTCGCGGATTGTATGTAGGAAGCGAATTCGCTACAATCATCGGAAACGCTTTGCGGGAAGATTCTTTGAAAAAGTATCTTCGCGATTACGGATATAATCTTGTAAGCGTTTACGGGCTTTCAAACATCGCTTCTTCCAGGTGGAATCAACTTCGCGCATTTGTGAAAGACGTTCGGAAAAACTACGGGGTTGAAATCTTTGAAGCGACCGGAGGTTCTTCATCTGTTTTTTCCGGAAGTCGTTCGCAATATAACGCGGGATGCTTGGATTCTTTGGAGCGGTTCAATCGGTTCAACATGGAACGCGAGTATTGGAACGCAAAGGATTCTTCGGGAAAAATTACGGACGCTTCAGTTCTTTCCGAATGGAAGAAAGATTCTGTTCAAATGTCGGATTCATATCGCGCAGCCAAAAATTCAAAAGCTTCCTTCACATGGTATCACGGTTGGCCGGTAAAATTTTGGCTTCCGATTCATCTTGTAAGGAATCAAGATGTTCTTTTGTTTCATTGCTATCGAACATCGCCGGATTCAAGCTACATGATTTCCCGGCTTCGCGCGCTTGATTCAGCGCAATACGCGATTGACCCGAATGTGAAGAAGGATTTGATCGTACTTGTTTCGGCTGAATCTGCATTCATGCTAAACTATTTCAGAACGAATTCTTTGAAGTCCGTTGAAGATTATTTCAGGCCGTTCGTGAATCGCTTCAGAAATCTTCGATTCGCCGGAATTCAAGTCTTCATGTATTCCGAAATGGTAAAGGCGCAACCGCATAAAGGAAGCGCGGCGCGAATTGCTTCATCCGCTTCGGAGAAAGAAAGTTCAACTTCGAAAAGTCACATTGAAACAGCAATTGAAAGGTAAATGATTTATGATTCTTCAGGTTAGCGAAGTCGCTTCGCAAATTGACTGGACGCGCTTACTGGATCAAGGTCCGCTTGTCCTTCTGTTGGTTATCGCTGTTCGATACCTTATCAACCGCGACAATCGCCGTGATGAAAAACTGGAAAAGTACATTGAACAGGACCGGAAGGAAATGATTGAAACGCTGAACAATAATACGGCAGCGATGAAGGCGATGAAGGAAGTCGCGGAAAAACGCGCTGAAGTTGATGAAGAAATTCGGCTTTTGTTGAAACAGATTTTAACCAACGAAAGAGATTCGGTGAAGCCATAACTGAAAAAATAATATATTCGAATCCTAAATTCAAACCAACAAACAAAATCAACATGAAAAAAGTTTCTGTAATTGCGGCGATTATCGCCGGATGTATTCTATTCCTGACTTCCCTTCAGGGTGAAGGTACGATCTTCGGGCCGATTGGGAATGTAATTGTTGGCGCGATCATCATGCTTTTGATCGCAGTCCGCAAAAGCTTCTTCGATTCTATTACCGGCGAATGGATTATGAAGGGTTGGAAGTGGCCGCTTGTCGCTGTGAACGTCATCGGCTTCGTTGTAACAATGGTGAATGTCATCGTTCCATATCTTACTGAAGGAGGAATCGAAGTTTCCGCGCCCGTCACTACATTCTTCATGAAGCTTGTCACGATCCTGAATGCAACGGTTCTGCTTTTGAACGATGTCATTCTTCCGGGAATGTCGGGGAAGAATCCTTCCTTGCCGGATGACGAAAAAAGAAATTGATTCCTTCGGCGATTTCCTTCACTTCAGAAAATCGGGATCATGACCGAACGAATCAAAAGCGCGGCGATTGTAATGATTGCCGCGCTTCTTCTTTATTCATGCTGTAAGACGCGAACGATTGTCGAAACGCGGTCGTATCAATTGCCTAACGATACCGATACGGTTTTCATTTCTGTTCCTATAAATGTTCCGGCAATTGAAAGCGAACCTTTGAAGATTGATCTTCGTTCGCTTTGTGATTCAATCAATCGGGGACTTCTTATTCAGCCTTCATTCAGGGGGACCGGAAGAAAACGAAATCCGGGAGAACGCGAGCTTGTCCCAAGCGCGCAAATTGATACTTCCGGAATCCTTTCTTTGCTTTGCCGTGAAGACGAATTCCGATTGAAGGTTGATTCGCTCGTTCAATTGAACGTGAAGCAAAAGGAAGTAATTGAAACGATGACGAAGACGGTCGTTCGCGATCCCCTTTTCGGATTCTTCCGAACCGGATTCTTCGCTTTGTTGATTGCTTGCTTCATTCTCTTTCTTGTTCTTAAAAAAGGTTAGGCAAATGGCATCCCGCGACATCAATTTTTTAGATGAAAGACTTCGGACCGCTTATGTCGAATCGGTCGAAGAATGGAAAAAGTTATATCCGGATGATCCGCAACCGTTTCCAACCGCTACCTATCGCGATGACGAAGAACAAGAAATTCTTTTCATGATGTCGCGCAACGGGAAAGACGATGACGATGATGGGTTGATTGATGAAGCTGACGAATGGAGATCGAACGCAAAACCGGGAACAAGTCCGCACAATGTTTTTCCGGCCCGCGCGGTTGATGTTGCCTTCAGACGAAAAGATAATTCGCTCGATTGGTCGGAAAAGCTTTTCGCGCGCTTCGCCGAATTGATGAAGAAGCGCGGGATCGAATGGGGCGGCGATTGGATCAAGTTAGGAAAGGCAAGGCGAAACGATACGCCACATTTTCAGCTACCGAAAGGACTGAAGTAAGCTTCGAAAGGCTTCCCGCAAAAGGAAGCCTTTCTTTTTACTTATAGCGAAGGCGGTCTTTCCCGCTCCTTGCCATAAACATTCGCCCGAAGCGATCCCGTAGGGCTGTTTCTGTAAGCATGGCGGCAATTTTCAGGGGTTCCCGAACCCGTATTTTCAGACTTCCCGCCAAAAATCGGCCTTTCAAATGTTAAAATTGTAATCTTTTCAGGCTGAATTTCAGCAAGTTGCAGACTTTCGATTGACAAGGTATTGACAAGAGTATGACTTTCACCGTATCTTTGACCTATCAAATTCAAAGAACCCGAAGTCATGAACAAATATCAAGCTAAAGCAGTCGAAATCATGAAGGCAGAAAGCATCAAGCGCGCCGCTACGCTTCGCCTTATTGGTGTTGGGGTGGTTCCTGGAATAAAGGCAAGTGAACTGAATGTCGGCGATGTCGTTCTTCATTCCTTCGGGGAGCGTTCGAAGGTTTCTGAAATCGTTTCTTCAACGGAAAAAATGATGACGATCAAGCTTGAAAGCCTGAAGACCGGCGAAATGATGGATCGCACGCTGAATAAAAACAAGCTTGTCGCAAGGGTTTCAAAATAATCGAAAACGAAAAAGTCATGACCGAAGCAATCAACAAATTCGAAACCGGAAAGTCCTATGAAATGCGATTCATTGGAGATTCAAACCTTCGTCCGGTTTTCAAATGTGTAAGCCGGACCGATAAAACGGCAACCTTCCGGCGCGGATCGGAAACGATTAAAAGGAAGGTCAAGGTTTACGATGGAGCCGAATACATTCTTCAGGGAAGTTATTCCTTTTCCCCTTCAATCAATTCAAAGAACGAAGCGAAATGAAAATTAAAATAAAGATCGCGATTCATTTGACCGCAACCGAACGAAAGGCTTTGAAATTCCTTGCTTCCGAAATTGGAGTTCATAGTATGGCATCATGCAAAATCGGAAGAACAAAATACTGGCTGATGCTACTCGGCGAAAATGAATTTAGATTCGTTTCTGAAAAAATGGAAACGATGACAATCGGGAAGCTTCCCGAACTTGTAAGGAATTCAGCTATTGTAGAAATAAAAAAATGAATAACATGAATAGGTTCATCGAAGGGGACCGTTTCGAAGTAACGGTTGCAAAAAAGAAAATCAAGCTTGTCGCGCTACGGGTGACAAATCACTTCGTGACGTTCCGGATTCTTGGAACTTGGGAATCGCCGAAAGCGGCAAAGCGATATTATCCCGATGAAGGGGAATCGGCTTGGATAATAATCGAAGACGGAATCATTCAAATCAAAGCAAAAGACAAAATCAAATGAACAGCAATCCTGAACAGAAAAAGATCATGAACGAACCTTGTTCGTCAATGAGCAAGCTTGAATTTACGGCTATCGAATTATTCAAAGTCATGATTCAAGACGAGCGGGAAACGGATCATTCTATTTTCATCGCAAGAAAGGCAATAGGGAAAGCGCAAGTAATTTTAACTGAACTTGAAAAACACAAAGAACAATGAACGCAAGAAACATTTCAGGAATCCGCGCTATTGACTATTTCAATCGCGGTCACGAAATCGAATTCAATTTGAAGAAGATCAACGGAACGTATCGCGGATGGGTTTCAATTCAGGACGGAAGCGATCCGGAAAAGAAGACTGAAGCTTCCGGTGAGTTCGGTCCGCTTGATTACTTCGAAGAATTCGGAATCATATTACTTGATGAAGCTAATAGAAGGGAAGTTCTTCATCGCGCGATTCATTTCATCCGATATGTTGGTGCAAAGCAACCCGATTGGATTCGCATTCCGACTGAACTTGTTGTCATGAAGCTTCAGGAAAATCAAGAAGGGGGAAATCAAAATTTCATTGAATTTAGAATTGATAAAAATGACATCCTTCACAACCTATGAAATTGACTTCACCGTTCAACTGGCTGACGGAACGAAAGTCGCGGGCAAAGAACTTCAGTTCGCCGAAAGGATTGACATCGCTTTGAGCAAGGCAAGGCTTTCAATCAGAAGTCGTTACGATGTAAAATCGGTTTGGTTCACGAACTATCGTTCGATGTTGAAAACTTGTCAACCTGTTGACGAAACCTTGTCAGACCGTTGACGTATATTTGACACGATGGAAAATGAAGTAAAAGCCGAAACGGAATTTCGCGCACTTCAGAAGCTGAAGCGCGACCTGAACGGTCACATGACTGAAGCGGCCAAAGAAGTAGGCTGTTCGCCTTCGTTGATTTCGCGAATCCTTGATCGAAAGCGAAAGAATTATCAAGTCCTTGAAAAGCTTGTCGCGTTCCGTGACAAGCTGAAGAAGGAACAGCGCGAAGACGCGGATCGCCGGAAGAAAATTCTTGATTCAATCTAACATAAAAACCGAAAAGCAAATGATTTATTTTGACCGCGACATTCAGCCGGACGAAGACGGCAAGCAAGAAAGACGCGAAGCACGCGAAGCGATGGAAGATGAAAAGTTCGAAAGCGCGCGCGAAAAAAAGGGAAGCGAAGAAGACTTTCCGGAAGTGATTTTCGCAAACTTCAACGATCGCGAATGGCTGAAGGAAATCATCTTCCGTGAATTCAATCGGCATCGCGAACCGGAAAAGGTTTTCGAACTTGTCGAAATCCGTGACCGCGCTTCCCGAATGGGATTTCCTGAACTTGCCGAATTGATGACCGACAAAATTCGCGAAGAATATGGTCCGCAATCTTGAAGAACTTCCGGTCGTAATTGAAAGCGGTGATATTTTCATCGCAGACTTCTTCGGGATCAATTTTGTATCCGGAACAATGAAAAGGAAACACGGTTCGGAATCCAGGTTCATGATTCGCCGCAAGCGATGGCAAAGAATGAGCGCGAAAACAGAAGAAGCAATCATTTCCGACTTCGTGAATCTGTTCATTCAGTTGAACGAACAATCTTCACTTCCCAACATTCATTTCACCAACTAACAATAATCACGAAAGCAAATGGCAAACATTATCAAAAATCCGAAAGCTTCGGAGATCGCCGCTATGAAGCCCGGCGAAATGATTTCGGCCGAATCAACGGCAGAACGATTTGTTCAACTTTTCAATAAGGTTCACGGAACCGAAAAGGGCGCGAACATCTATGAACAAGAACGGTTCCATTTCATGAAGTTAATTCAGGAAAAGAGCGACCTTCAGCAATGCGATACGATTTCGCTTTATGGATGTTTCCTTGATACAGCCGTTGATGGATTGTCGCTTGATCCTTCACGGAAATTGACATACATCATCCCGGAGAACGTCAATATCGGAACGAAGGATAATCCGAAATGGATCAAGCGCGCGCGAAGGGTTATTTCTCCCTATGGAGAACTTGCGCTTCGTCAGAAGTACGGACAAATCAAGTATGCGGATGACCCCGTAATAGTTTACGCGGGTGACAAGTTTTCGCCTGGTACGGACGCGACCGGGAAGAAGTTCGTTTCATACGAAGCTAAGATTCCGAACGATTCAAATGAAATCATCGGGGGCTTCATCCGCATCGTTCGGGTTGATGGATCGGTTGACTTCTATTGGATGACGAACCGCGACATCATTCGGCTGAAAGGCTATTCCGAACGGAAGAACCGGGGAACCGCGAACGCGCTTTATTCTTCTTCTTCGTCCGGTTCGATTGATCCGGGCTTCTTCGCCGCGAAGCTAATCAAACATGCTTTCAAGTCCTTCCCGAAGATTCAAATCGGGGGAACGATGACGAAGATTGAAGACATAGAACAGCCGGTCGAAGAAACGCCGCCCGCCGAAATCATTACGCCCAGTTATGATATGCCGACAGAAGTAACAGAAGAAGAAGAAGAAGAACCGGGCAATTCAGTAGCGGCGCGCGCGGCAAATGCAAAAGAAGAACAGCCGTTTAAGGTTCAGCCGAAAGATGATTCGGAAGGCTTTTAATCAATAACTAATAACGAAGAAAACAGATGAACAACGAAAAAGAACAATTGAACGAGGGGCTTCAGGTCATCAAAGAAGAAGTTCGTTCCGCAAGTGAATTGATCCGTTCCCTTCCGAACGCGATTGAATTGAATGAACAAAGCGTAATGCGCGCGAATGACGCGGCGAAGGCTTTGATCGAAAAGATTCAGCGCGAAGGAATGAATGAAGTAACGGACCAGGAAGCGAACGACTTAATCGCGAAAGCAGATGTCACACTGGACAAGATGATGAGCAGACGAAAACCCGCAACCGAACTTTTCGACCGGGTTCGCAAGGCGTTCACATCGCTTGAATCTTCCGTTGACAAGAAAAAGCCGGGAACGCTTTTCAACGTCATTCAAGAATATCGGAATTCCTACGCTTCAGAAGTGGCAAGAAAGAACCGGGAACGCGAAGAAGAACTTCAGCGCAAGCAACGAAGGGACTCGGAATTGATTTCGTTCCGCGAAAAGGTTTCCGTTGAATTGAATTCATGGTTCATCAATTCCCTTGCAAAGCTTGAAACGACTTTCCGGGATAAGATCAATTCGATGACCCTTGACAATTGCGAAGAAGTGAAAGCGTTTTTCGAAGCCTTCCCGCTTGTCATGCCGGAAGGAAAGTTCAAAGAATGGACATTCACCGTCAATACGTCTTTCATCAGTCAGGAAGACCGGGAAAATACGATTGCCGAAGTGAAGTTCGATTCAATTGAAGCGTTCCGAAAAGCCTTTTCGGAAAAGGTTCAGAAGATTCGTTCCGCTTGCCTTGACATGATTCCGGGAAAGGTCCGCGAATTGGAAGAACAGAAGAAAGCAATCGAAGAAGGAGATCGCAAGAAACAGGAAGAAATCCTTCAGCGACAAAAGCAACGGGAAGAAGAAGAACGGAATCGGATCGAAGCGGAAAAGCTGAAGGCGAAAGAAGAAGCCGAATTGAAAGCGAAACTTGAAGCGGAGGCGGCAACGGCTGAAAAGACTTTCGAAAACGAATCATCCGCGCCCGAAATCATCGAAGGTCCGAAGGCAAAGGAAGATGTTGAAATTCATTTGACATCGCCGCAAGGTATCGTCTTCATCTTTCAAAAATGGTTCGAAATCGAGGGCAAGAACTGGACGGTTGATAAACTGGAAAAGAAGCTTTCCTTCATGTTTACCGCTTGCGAAAAGGAAACGAAGAAGACCGGCGAAACGATTGATTCGAAACTTCTTAAGTATCAAACGAAGACAATTGCGCGGACCGAAAAGTAAGCGCGACAATTCCGAAAACTTGTTTCAATCCTGAATACTTCGAACAGATGAAAAAGCTTCGGACCTGGAAGACGCGCGGAAATCTTTCCGCGCGCTTCCTTGAAAAAGCAACCGATCCCGATTTCATTACTTCGGAAGACGCTTATTTGATTGCAATACTATTCGTAAACATTTCCTTCATACTTCTTTACATCATCCTGAAATGATTTCGGAAGAAGCTTATTTCAAACTTCACCACGTTTCGAACAGCGACCTTTCATCGCTTGAAAGGTTCTTCGCTTGCGAAGATGAATTGTTTGGATTGGAACAGGCTTTCAGGTTCGGATCATTGGTTGACGCGATGTTGACGGAACCGGAAAGATGCGATCATTTGAATCTGAAGGTTGACGAAGTTCAGTTCTATTCGCATGAATGGAACAGGGCGCGCGCAATGAAGGCTTCCTTTCTCCGGGATGCAACCGCTTCGCAATTCCTGAAGGTTGCAAAAGGTCAGCGCGTATTCACGGAAGAAGCTTTCAAGATTCAGTTTCACGGAATTGAATTTGAACTTCCGGTTCGATGCAAGTATGACCTTTGGATGAATGCCGCCAACTTCGGCGGTGACATAAAAACAACGGCCGCGACAAGTCAAAAGCAGTTTGAAGAAGCTTGCATCGCTTTAGATTACGACCGTTCACGCGCTTTCTACATGGACATTTCCGGAGCGAAGAAGGATTTCATCATTGGAATATCGAAGAAGGAACCTTTCAAGGTTTTCAAGGTCATGATTGACCGAAATCATGATTGGTACAAGTCGGGGAAAGAAAAATATCAATCGCTTTCATTCAAGTATTTCACCCTATTCGAAGACCTTGATTCGATGAAGCGGATCGAACATCCAGGGTTCATTCAGATATGAAAGCGATCCTTTTCTTCGTTCTTCTTCTTTGTTCATGCGGTTACGACATCGAAGGGAACTTGACTTTAAGAGGCGAAAACAGGTTCAATCGAAGAACCGAAAGAATAATAAACCGAAGGCTTCGCGGTGAACAGAAGCAATTGATTAAACAATTCAATAAACAAAATCATGTCAAGCAAAAAAGGACAAAGCAAAGCGAAGCCGGACGCGAAGAAGCCGGACGCGAAGAAACCGGACGCGAAGAAACCGGACGCGAAGAAGCCGGACGCGAAGAAACCGGACGCGAAAACAGAAAAGGTTTCGGCTACGGTTCGAACGGACATCAAACCGAAAAACGAAAAGCGACACTTACCACACGAATTTACGCCCGAAGAACTTCGCACTTTGGGCGATGAACTTGCAAATGAAACGATGAATCTTCAGAACATCGAATCGGAAAAGAAGTCGGTCGTTTCGCAATATAAAAGCAAGATGGACGAAATCAAAGCGAAGATTCAAACGATTTCGGCAAACATCGCGGCGCGAAGGGAATTCAGGTGGACCGATTGCGAAGTTCGTTTCAACGAACCTAAAACCGGGAAGAAGACGGTCGTTCGCATGGATAACGGATCAACGGTTGAAGTCGCAAACATGACGCCGGAAGAAATGCAATTGAAGATCAATCTTCCCGAAGCCGTTGATAAGGAAACGGGCGAAATCATTCAGGCAAAGAATCAAGATCAACCGAAGTCTTCAGGATTGACCGAAGAACTTCCTTCCGAAATCATTGAGCCTTCGCGGGAGAATATCGGAATGGGAGATATTCAAGACAACGAATCTGTTTTCGAGGACGAAGACGGCTTCGAATCCCTAGAAGACGATTTTTAATAAAGCGAACAAATCGCATCAATAAGTAAATCCAATACTAAAAAGACAAACAATGTCGAAACAGATGGAAGTCCGGATTCCGAATCCGGTTAGAACACTCAAACAAAGCGAAGTTGAAATTCGCTTGCCGATTGTAATTGATGGAATTCAAGTCAAGGAATTGACTATGAAGAAAACGATTCATCTTTCCGAACTTCGGGAAATGATTACGGAATTCTTCTTTAAGAACGCGGAATGGGTTCCGACCCTCGAAGTGCAAGGCAAGGCAAGTGATATTTTTCAATTCTTCATTGACGGGAATCGGGTGACAAACGATGAAATCAATTCGCTTGAATGGTCCGCGCGGATTGAAGAACTTGAAGAAAAGATCAAGTTCCTGGAATCCGATTCCATTCGCGATGTTATCTTGAAGCAACTTCAGGAACAATCAGAAGAATTCATCAAGTCAGAACTGAAAGACTTGAAATATAATCTTTCAGGTTTGATGAAATCAAAGCCGGGAGAATCTGAAGTTTCGATTCCGAATCGCGAAACCTATCCTGGTCCTGGACATTCGGAAGACCTTTAAGGTTGAAGCAAATAAACGGGAAGACGGAATTCGCCGTCTTCCCTTAATAACACGAAGCGAAGAAAAATGAAACAATACACGCAAGAAGATTACGACAACTTCCCGGTAATTGATGGCAGGAAACAATGCCCATCTGGTGACTATACATTAATCAGATCATTCGGCGAGCTGTGCAGCTTCGGTGAGTGGTGCAGCTTCGGCGAGCGGTGCAGCTTCGGCGAGCTGTGCAGCTTCGGCGAGGGGTGCAGCTTCGGCGAGCTGTGCAGCTTCGGTAAGGGGTGCAGCTTCGGTGAGTGGTGTAGCTTCGGCGAGGGGTGCAGCTTCGGCAAGTGGTGCAGCTTCGGCGAGCGGTGCAGCTTTGGTGAAGGGTGCAGCTTCGGCGAGCGGTGCAGCTTTGGTGAAGGGTGCAGCTTCGGCGAGGGGTGCAGCTTCGGCGAGCGGTGCAGCTTCGGCGAGCGGTGCAGCTTCGGCGAGGGGTGCAGCTTTGGCGAGCTGTGCAGCTTTGGTGAAGGGTGCAGCTTTGGCGAAGGGTGCAGATTTGAAAACGGTCACGAAGCGAATGAAATACCTTTCATCCGTATCAATAACATCGGAAGTCGAAAAGACGGGTGCTACATCTTCAACTTCAAAGATGGAATCTTCGTCAGGTCGGGGTGTTTTTTCGGAACTGAACAGGAATTTATCGAAGCGGTGGAAAAGAAGCACGCCGGAACGAAATACGAAACCCAGTATAAACTTGCCTTGCAACTTGCGAAGGCTACATTCTAATCGGATGAATTGCACAATCATAAAAGAAGCGAGGTTCTTCCGGATTGAATTTCCTTTTCACCCGGTCCTTGTCCGCGCTATTCGCGAACTTCCCGAAAGAAGATTCATCAACGGGAAATCGGGAAAGTATTGGAGCGTTCCGGTTGAAAAATCCCGTCACGTTGAATCGTTCGCCGCAAAGTTCCGGATCAAGATTCAGGAAGCTTCAGTAATTTCAAGAATTGAAGAAGAAGAACTTCAGGTTCCCGAACCGGAACCGCTTCCCGAACTTGCCTTCGATATTGACGAATTCATTTATAGCAAGTCGAAGAATTCTTTCGCTTTCCCTTTTCAGAAGAACGGGATCGCATACGCAATCAATTCAAGAAAGCTTTTGATTGGTGACAAGCCGGGGTTGGGAAAGACCGTTCAAACAATTGCAACAATCGAAAGCCTTGCGAGGGTTCACGGTGAAGAAGAAGTCTTCCCGGCTTTGATTGTTTGCCCGTCTTCCTTAAAGCTTAATTGGCAAGATGAAGTTCACGACTGGACAAACGGAAGGAAGGCTTTGATTCTTGATGATCGAACGAAGAATAACTTCATCCATTATTACGAATCCGGACTTGTTCAATACTTCATAACGAACTATCAAAGCCTGAAGAAGTTCTTCGTTGAAAGTATTGACAAGCCGAAACGCGCGAAGGGATTCAAGTTGAAAGACATCAACTTCAAAGCCGTTACGGCAAAGATTAAGACGGTGATAATTGATGAAAGTCATCGCGTAAAGGAACCGACTTCGCAACAATCAAAGTTCCTGAAGGGGATTGCAACCGGGAAGAAAAACATCATCGCGCTTTCGGGAACGCCAACGGTGAACAAGCCGAAAGATTTAGCGGCGCAACTTTCTATAATTGGAAGGATTGAAGAATTCGGAGGCGCGAAATACTTTCTTGAAAGGTATTGTTCAGGTCCGAAAGAAGCTTCCCGGCTGAATGAATTGAACTTCAAATTGAAATCGCTTTGTTATTACGGGAGATCGAAGGAAGAAGTCTTGAAAGACCTTCCGGCGAAGACCAGGCAGATCGTGAAGGTTGAAATCGAAACCCGTCATGAATATAACGAAGCGAAAGCCGACCTTGTTCGCTATCTTCGGGAATACAAGAAAGCAACGGAACCGGAAATAATTCGTTCAATGCGCGGCGAAGTAATGGTTCGAATTGGAATCCTGAAGAACATTTCAGCGCGCGGAAAGATTCGCGCGGTTTGCGAACTTGTCCGCGACCTATTGGATACCGGCGAAAAGTTGATTCTTTTCGCTCACCTTAAAGACGTTATTTCAGGACTGAAGGAATCATTCCCGGACGCGCTGACAATTACTGGTGAAGATGATGAACATCAAAGGAACGAAGCGAAGAAGCGTTTTCAGGAAGATAAATCGGCAAAGCTTATCATCTGTTCAATCAAGGCGGCGGGGGTTGGAATTACATTGACCGCTTCTTCCCGCGTTTCATTCATCGAACTTCCGTGGCATTTCGCCGATTGCGAACAATGCGAAGACCGCGCGCATCGAATAGGGCAAAAGGATAATGTCACCGTAACATACTTTTTAGGCCGCGATACCGTTGATGAATGGATTTATTCGAAGATCATCGAAAAGAAAGAAATCGGGCAAGCTATCCAGGGGATCGAAGACAATACCGAAGAAAGCTTCGTTGAAGGAATCGTTGACTTATTCAATCAAGAAAACAAAATCAAGCTATGAAAAGCAGGCAAGAACACAAAGAAACGAAAGTATCAATCGAACAGATTTCAATTTGCAAGGTTCAGCGAAGGTTCAAAGATAAGCCGTTCGGAATTAGAATCGCCGGAACAAGAACGATGAAGTCAGGAAGAATTGAATCAGTCGAATTGATTCTTTCGGCTTCAGAATCCGACATCGCAATCTTTTCGAAACCCTGTTCGCTCAATCGGTTGACGTACTTAAAGTATTGCAACAGGAAAGGAAGGAAATGATCGAAACGGCTATTGAAAAACTTAACGAATTCAATAAAGGATAAGACTATGAGCAACGAACACAACAACCCCGCCCGCATGATGACGAAAGAGCAAGTAAAGGAATTGATTATTAGCTGCCTGAAGTTATTCGGGAAGCCTTCAAAGAATTCACCTTCGCTTCGGGTAACGGTTGAAGACCTTCGATTGTTAATTCAAGCCCATTCGCACAAACTTTCGCGATCCGATGTAAATGAATTGATCCGCGAACTTCGGATGAATGACGAAGCTTCACCCTGGACAATTCTTTCAGACAATAAGGGTTATTACCTTTCGAAGGACCGCGAGAAGATTGCGATTTTCATTTCGAATCTATACGGACGCGCGGGATCAATCAAGGAACTTGCAAGCAAATTGCACGACTTACATCTCCCGAAAGGATGACGGGGAGAAGTTCATCCGAAAACAAAAATCAGTAAAGAAAGGAAAAGTGAAATGATGTGGTTCATCCTATCGAACAACAATTCAGAAAACACTATTTTAATATAATTTAAATGAAGACTGAAGAATTCAAAATCATAACATTCGGTAACGGCAAGCGGCCGCGCGTCTTCCTGGATGAAGAAAGCCGGATTCACGACAAGTCATGTCACGTCCGGAAGATTCCTTTCGTGAAAAGGAAGTACAATTCTTGCACTTGCTACAAAGAAGAAATCTTTCAGTCGCTTTACTTTGAAAAAAGAAGGGAGAACAAATGAAAATCCATGAACTGAAAACGGACAAAGAATTCTTCCTTGACATCGCTTCAGGGAGAAAGGGATTTGAATTGCGAAGGGATGATCGCGGATTCGAAAAGGGTGACATCCTTATCCTTCGCGAGTATGATCCGGAAAAGAAAAAATATACCGGAAGGGTTTCGCCACGCCATGTCGCGTACATCCTGAAGGACTTCAAAGGAATCGAACCGGGCTATGTTATCATGTCGCTTCGATGGTTGATGACTTCTATTGATTCGAAGTTGATTCACTTTATTGACATGGACTTCCAGGAAGTCGCTTATGGGCTGAAGAAAGATTTCAAATTCATTGGGGGTTAATGTATGGCAAGAAAGAACGAACGCGGGATTGCTTACTTCCCGATCAATGCGGATCATTTTTCGAATAAGAAGATCAAGTTGCTTTTGATTGATTGCGGTCCGGAAGGTTATGTCGCGTTCATGCGAATACTTTGCGAAGCGTACAAATCAAACGGATACTTCTTCGATCTGAATGATCCTGACTTCATCGAAATTTTCTGTTCGGATGATCTGAAGCTATCGCGCGAAAAGTTCGATTTGCTTATTCAAAGCGCGGTCAATCGCGGACTTTTCAACCGGGAATTGTTTGAAAGGTTCGGGGTTCTGACAAGTCGAAGGATGCAGATCAATTTCATCGAGGCAACGAAACGGCGCGCGTTTACCGGGAAGATCAACCCTAAATTGTCGCTTATCAAAGATGATGCCGAACCGGCTTCCGGACAAGCTTCATCAAATCTTCATCAAACTGTAACAGAAACGACCGGAAATGTTGCAGAAAGTTCAGGAAATGTTGACATCAATCCACAGAGTAGAGTAGATAAGAGTAGAGTAGATAAGAGTAGAGTGGACACGACAACAGATGTCAACAATTCTTCAGAAAATGTTGCAGATGCGGAAACGGTTGAACGGACGGAAGACAACATCCGGGACTTCTTCCGAAGTCATGCAAAGCTGAAGGGCGAAAAGGAACAGGCGATGAAGGAAGCTTCACGATTCATCGCGTACAACGAAGACCGAAGATGGAAGAAAGGAAAGACACAAGTCAATTGGATGGACGCCGCCGAACAATGGATCGAACGGATTCATCCAGGGAAGAAAGGACCGGCGAAGATTGAAACGCTTATTCAAGCCGGTCAAGCGTTCATGGAAGAACGAAAAAGAAAATCATCGAAGAAGTAAAAGCAAATGATTGACCGAAAGAAAATTGAACGACTGCAAAGCGAAGGGAAACCGTTCGGCGATATGGACATGATCGAACGCGGAGAATTCCTGACAAAGCTTCCGGTCATGCTTCGACTTGTCGGAGTAACGAAATGGCCTGAAGGCGATGACTTCAATTGGATATTGAATGAAATCGAAGAAGTAATCATGACTTCATTCCGTTCGATGAACGAAGGTGAATTCAATTACGCCTTCAAGCTTTTCATGTCAGGATTCATCAAGATCGAAAACGCGGATCATCATTTCGGAGAACCGAACATCCGCTTCATCGGTTGCGTTCTGAATGAATACTTGAAACAGAAACGCGCTTTGCCGCCTGACGGAAGCAAGTATCGGGAACCTGAACCTTCATTCGAAGAAGCAATCGTCCGGAGAACGAAAGCCGTAATCGAATTCATTCACGAACTGAAGAACAACCGATTCGAAATCAAAGAACCTTCGGTCCTGTTCATGGACTATTTCAATACGCTGAAGGCAATCGGAATAATCAAGAATGATGAATTCATTGAAGAAGAAAAAATCCTTCTTCACGAAAGGGTACGAAGATACGTCCTGAAGCAAGCGGACGAAATCAAAGGTTCGTCAATCATTCGGAAGAACTTCATTTCAGATCATGGTCTGAACCTGGAAAAGAAAAACAGGCTTTACATCAATACGGCGAAGATCATCGCATTCGCTTACTTCATCGAAAAGCAGTTGTTTGAAAGCGAAGACCCGGAGCAATGGACGAAAGAATTCATTCACAAAATCGAAATGAAAGCAAATGAATCTATTGAAAGGAACCGTCTTCAGGCGAAACGGAATTGAATACAAAGTGACTTCAGTATTTCAACGAGCCGGGCAAGTAACAGAAGTTTCATTCGAAGAACTGAAGACCGGGAAGAAGTTCACGATGACCGGAATCGAATTCCTACATAAGACGCGCGACATCTTCGATCCGGAAAATTTTTTCGAACTTACTGCAACAAACCACGAACTGAAAACATTCTATGAAACAGAAACAAAAGACTTCAAACCGCCTACATTCGATGACCGCGAAGGAGTTCCGGGAGTATCTGAATGGCCGTTACGGAACAACCCATTCGAAAGAAAAGAAGCCGTCAAAGTTCCGAAACAAGAAAACAGAAGTCGAAGGAATAAAGTTCGATAGCCTGAAAGAAGCAAACCGATTCCGCTTCCTTCGGCAAGAGGAAATTGAAGGGAGAATCAATAATTTAGAATGTCAGCAACGGTTTCATTTCGTAGTAAACGGCGAAGGAGTTTGTTCATACATCGCCGACTTTACCTATACATCAAAGGAATCCGGCTTCATTGTTGAAGACGTGAAATCCGAATTCACCCGAAGGCAACCCGTTTACCGAATCAAGAAAAAGTTGATGAAGGCAGTCTTCGGAATCGAAATTCGTGAAACATAAAAAAAGATATGGAAGACGCAAACTCAACAGTTTATCTGCAAGATTGTATTGAAGGAATGAAAAAAATTCCTGACAAGTATTTCGACTTGGCTGTGGTTGACCCGCCTTATGGGATAAACATAAGCAGTGCTGGGGGATATTACCACGTAAAGGGCAAAGGACAAGCCAACCCACACACTAAAAAGGATTGGGATAGTGGAATACCGACTGGCGAATATTGGGAGGAATTGTTTAGAGTGAGTAAAAACCAAATTGTGTGGGGAGGCAACTATATGACAGAGTTTTTATCGCCTTCAAGATGCTGGATTTTTTGGGATAAAATGAAGTTTGTAGATAACTATGCAGATGGTGAATTGGCTTGGACTTCATTTGATAGAAACACTAAAAAAGTAGAGATACAGCATCACGGATTTTTGACAAAAGATGGCAAAAGCATCCACCCAACTCAAAAGCCAGTGATGTTATATGAGTGGACACTAATGAACTTTGCAAAGGAAGGCGATAAAATACTAGATACTCATTTAGGAAGTGGAAGCAGTAGGATAGCAGCGTATAAAGGCGGGTCCAACTTTGTAGGATTTGAAATAGACCAAGAATATTATGATAAACAAGAAAAGCGTTTTAATGACTTTAAAAGTCAATTACGGTTGTTTTAGCGGTGTCGGTTGCATTGCTGGTAACGTTTTTCGGGCTTGGCGAAGGTGCCGAACCGAAAAGCCAAATTGAAAAACAAAACTTAATAATTAAGAACGAATGTTGATAGAAGAACAAAACGGCAATTTTGCCAAACCCGTGTTACCAGCAGTAGCGGATTTTGGAAACGGAATTGTCCTTTATAACGAGGATTGTTTGCAGGCTTTACGAAAACTAAATGACAAGCAATTCAACTTGGCGATTACTGACCCACCTTATAATGTAGGTAGAAAGTATAAT
>WBZP01003210.1_pt1 | contig 17911 bp, 13 predicted proteins | sample 5204301 | NCBI WGS metagenome assembly WBZP01 (sample SAMN12412401, study PRJNA552823) | activated sludge metagenome | isolation source: activated sludge from nitrification reactor of wastewater treatment plant... | place: USA: Pennsylvania | collected 2017 | reverse complement strand
GGCAAAAAGTCAGCTTGATTGTTCATCATGCTGTCATATATACTGCCGATACAGCTTTTTCCACAGCAGCAGCAATGGCTGTTAAAGATGGTAAGATTCTCGAAACCGGATCCAATGAATCTATCCTGGCAAAATACAGTGCCAATGATATGATTGATGCAAAAGGTAAAACCATTTTACCGGGATTTATTGATGCTCATTGCCACTTTACCGGCTATGCTACGGACATGTGGAAATGCGAATTGGTGGGTACAAAATCCTTTAATGAAATCGTTGAGAAAATAAAGGATTATAGTAAGCATGCTCCAATGCAATGGATTTATGGAAGAGGATGGGATCAGAACGACTGGCAGGTTAAAGAATATCCCGATAAAAATATCCTGGATAGTTTATTTCCCAACCGACCGGTATTTCTTAAAAGAATAGACGGTCATGCAGCGCTCGTCAATCAAACCGCACTTGATATTGCCGGTATCACCGCCTCTACAAAAATAAATGGAGGAAGTATAGAGTTGAATAACGGCAAACCTACGGGCATACTCATCGACAATGCTATGGACATTGTAGAAAATAAAATTCCGCTATTATACGATAGCCTCGCAAAAAAATATTACCAGGCAGCACAGGAACAATGTTTTGCTCTCGGACTCACAGGAGTACATGATTGCGGCATCAGTGAACACACTATAGATATGGTTGATGCCGAACAAAAAGCCGGCCGGCTTAAAATGAAAATTTTTGCATTGCTTTCAGACAGTGCCCAGTACTACGATCGGTGGATAGCAAAAGGGCCTTATAAAACCGAACGCCTTCATGTAGGTGGATTCAAGCTGTATGCTGATGGCGCTCTGGGATCGAGGGGAGCCTGTCTTTTACATGAATATTCTGATAAAAAAGGCTGGACCGGTTTTTTACTCAGTACACTTGACTATTACAGGAATGTTGCTGCCAGGCTTGCGGCTTCAAAACTGCAGATGTGTACACATGCAATTGGAGATAGCGGTAACAGAATTATCCTGGAAGTTTATGCTTCTGTACTCAAAGGGAAAAACGACAGGCGCTGGCGTATTGAACATGCCCAGGTTGTTGATCCGGCAGACTTTCATTTTTTTGCTGATAATAATATCATCCCGTCTGTTCAGCCAACACATGCCACCAGCGACATGTATTGGGCAGCAGAACGCCTTGGTGCTGTACGTATAAAATCAGCCTATGCTTATAAACAGTTGTTACAGACAAATGGCTGGATACCACTTGGTACAGATTTTCCTGTAGAATACATTGACCCGCTTAAAACATTTTTTGCTGCTGTGGCCCGGCAGGATGCCAATAATTTTCCTGCCGGAGGTTTTCAGCCGGAGAATGCACTTACACGCCAGGAAGCTTTAAAAGGAATGACGATCTGGGCTGCAAAAGCTGCGTTTGAAGAAAATGAAAAAGGAAGCCTTGAAAAAGAAAAGTCTGCAGATTTTATAATGCTTGATACTGATATTATGCAATGCGATATCAAAAAGATTCTTCAGACAAAAGTACTTGCCACTTACATAAATGGTGAAGCTGTTTTTCAACAGGAACACTAATATTAAATAATACCACTGGTTTTTGAAAAGGCTGGGTTACCATATTGTTGTTTTACTGATGTACCTGCTTTTGTTTTCCTGTAACCCAAAGAACAGGAACACAAAAAAAATACTTTTTGAAACCCTGGATCAATCCAGGACCGGGTTAAACTTCATTAATAAGCTTACTCCATCTCCAACATTGAATATGCTTCGTTATATGTATTTCTATAACGGTGCAGGAACCGGTGCAGCCGATTTTAACAATGACGGGTTGATGGACATATTCTTTGCTGCCAATCAATCTCAAAACAAGCTGTTCATCAACACAGGATCTCTTCATTTTAAAGATGTAACAGAAGCGGCAGGAATTCCGGATGATGGAGGATGGACAACCGGCGTATCTGTGGCCGACCTTAATCATGATGGTTTGCTCGACATATATGTGTGCAGGGTTGGCGATTTCGAAAAATTGAAAAGTCATAACCAGTTATTAATATGCCAGGGAATTAAAAACGGAATTCCATATTACAGGGATGAGGCAAAGTTATATGGACTTGATTTTTCAGGATTCAGCACACAGGCTGCATTTTTGGATTATGATATGGACGGAGACCTTGATATGTTCCTGTTGAATCATTCACTTCATTACAACAGCACCTTTACCCCCAGGAATAATTTTAACGGAACGAAAGACCCACTCTCCGGAGACATCCTTTTCAGGAATGATGGAAGCCATTTTACCGATGTGTCTGCAGAAGCCGGGATCAACCAGTCCTCCATTGGCTATGGATTGGGAATTGTTGTGTCGGATATCAATCTTGATGGCTACCCGGATATCTATATTGGGAATGATTTTCATGAAAATGATTACCTCTATATCAACAACGGGCATGGTGGTTTTAAAGACATGATCACAGAAGCAACCATGCATACCAGCCAGTTCTCTATGGGAGTTGATGCAGCAGATGTGAATAATGATGCGCTGCCAGATATTATTTCTGCCGATATGCTTCCTTCCGATCCGGTGATATTAAAGAGATCTTTGGGCGAAGATGAATACAATACATTTCGTATAAAAATACAGGAAGGGTATCATTACCAATACGCCCGCAATTCCCTGCAACTAAACAGGGGTAATGGGTTGTTCAGTGAAACCGGGCTTTACTCAAACATATTTGCAACAGACTGGTCGTGGTCAACACTATGGATAGATTTTGATAACGATGGATTAAAAGATCTTTTTGTGTCAAACGGAATTCCTAAAAGATTAAATGATATCGACTATATAAACTATATCTCCAACGAAGAAATTCAAAGCAGAATGGGAGCCAGGGAAATGAGGAGTGGGGATATGGAGATGCAGCTCATCGATAAATTTCCGCAGATCAAATTGCCAAACCGGTTCTTTAAAAATAACGGCAATGTTTCTTTTGAAGATATCGGCGATTATGTTTCCGGTAACCGGGATACATACTCTAACGGAACAGTTTATGCTGATTTTGATAATGACGGAGACATCGATATAGTTGTAAATAACATTGATGACCCTGTATTATTATATGAGAATAAAGCAAACGACAAAAAAGAAAATCCATCGGTTAAATTCTACCTGAAGGGATCTGAATTAAACAGGAATGCTGTTGGCGCAAGGTTGCTTGTTTTCTGCGGGAATACGATCCGTAATTATGAAAAATATCCAGCAAGAGGGTTTCAGTCATCTATGGAAACACCATTGCTTGCAGGACTTGGAAAAGAGAAGATAGATTCAGTATTGTTGATCTGGCCCGACAATACTTTTCAGCATGTTTCTTTTCAAAAAGACAACCTGGGCCAGGTAATCAATTACTCAAAAGGGTTGCCTTTGTTTGATTATACATTGCTGCAGAAATTTCATCACAACAATACAGTTCTGCTTACTGATATAACACAGGCATCAGGTCTTTTATTCAGGCATGCGGAAGATACATTTGTTGATTTTGACCGGGAGCCCCTGTTGCCATTCATGCTTTCTACTGAAGGGCCGGCGCTGGCTACAGATGATGTAAATGGAGATGGGCTGGATGATGTTTTTATCGGGGCAGCAAGAATGAATAAACCAGCATTGTTCATGCAGGATAAATCGGGTCTTTTCAAAAGATCAGCGCAACCTGCATTGGATAGCGATAGCGCTTATGAAGATATTGATGCCTGTTGGGAAGATTTAAATAATGACGGAAGACCTGATCTTGTTGTTGCAAGCGGCGGTAATGAAACAGCAGGCAACAATAAGCAACAGGAAACCAGGATTTACATGAACAACGGTAATGGAAAACTTGAGAGAAAGCTGGATGCTTTTCATGATGTATTTGTAACGGCATCCTGTGTAACACCCTGTGATTTTAATAAAGACGGATACATGGATCTTTTTATTGGCGGAAGATCGGTTACCTGGGAATACGGAAAAATTCCCGACTCTTACCTGCTGCAGAATGATGGTAAAGGAAATTTTGCTGATGTTTCGGTATCTCTTGCTCCAGGGTTAAAACAGGCTGGTATGGTGAAACATGCAGTATGGACAGACATTGACGGCGATAAAGACCCGGATCTTGTAATATGCCTCGAATGGGATGGTATTATCGCATTTATCAATGATGGAAACAAATTTCATAAAACTGTTGTGACAGAGAAAAAAGGATGGTGGAATTTTGTTTTACCTGTTGATATAGATGGAGATGGGGACCTGGATTTTATAGCCGGAAACCAGGGATTGAACAGCAGGCTGAAAGCAACTTCCAGCCATCCGGTAAAAATGTACTATTCAGATTTTGATGGGAATGGAAGAAAAGAGCAATTGATCACATACTTTCCGGAAAGCAAAGAAATTCCTTTTGCCAACAAACCAGACCTCGAAAAGCAATTACCCGAGATCAAGAAACAATTCCTGTATGCAAATGATTTTGCAAAAGCATCGCTCACTGATATTTTCAGTGAACAGCAATTGAATAAGGCAACTGTTTTTACGGCTGATTATTTTGCCAATAGTGTTATTATTAACAATGGTAAAAATGGATTCACTGTCGGGCCACTTCCCTGGCAAACACAACTTACATCATATAGAACGGCTGTTATTATAAATGCCAATGATGATGCATTGCCAGATATCTGGCTGGGAGGAAATTTCTATTCAAACAATATTCAGTTGGGGCGTTATGACGCAGACTTTGGATCATTGCTTATCAATGCAGGCAACGGAAATTTTAATTATGCTCCTTTGAATGGTATTGCAATAAAAGGAGAGGTAAGACATATCAATAAGATATCGCTTGCAAAAAAAAGAGAAGGTTTTGTTGTTGCCAGGAACAATGATAGTTTGATGCTGATACAAAAACCATAACCTTTAGTGTTTCCCGCAAATACCTGTAACATAAAAAGGGCCTACATTTCTGTAAGCCCTGAAAGAACCATACGACCAGGTTAAGGGACTATTCAGCGCCATCGGTCATGGCCCTTTGTATGGCGTAGTCGCCAACTTTCTTTCCTGTTTCCAATCCTTTGCTGCAATCGCTCCGGTAATGAATCGCTCCATACATTCTTGAGATAGAAGCTTCTTGTGCCATGGCATTATATTCTCCGGCTTTTGCAGGAATAATATGCCCCAGTATGGCAGCAGCAGCAGCACTGAATGTAGAGTGGCCAGATATATAGGAAGGGAAATTGGGCAATCCCGTTGCTGTTTTTATCCTTGGATCCATTTGTGAAGGACGGGGATTGAAATAGGTATATTTCGCATCCCAGCAGGCTATGGCTGCATCCATCATTGACATATTTAGCAAGGCAAAATTTCTTGCCCATCTCACTTCGCTGAAACGCTGGTTTACAAAATCAGTAGCAGCTATATAATTCCAATGCCCTGGCGGAGTAAAAGTATTTACACCATCAGCCCAGAAATGTACTATTCTTAGCTGGTCTCTTGTCAGGTTCTTGCTGTATTCATAGATTTCTGCAAGTTCATCTTTGAATTGTTGTGAGGAAGTTGATGGTGGAGCTGCTGGCCTGATGGAAGTCACCATGGTGAGTGAATCAAATAAAAAAGGTTTTACTTTTCCGAAGAGGGGAAGCATACCCGGGCGTTTTGGTGATTCCTGGCTTATCCAGGGAACTTCACCCCGATTAATAGCATCTGTTTCCATCTGTGCCCAGATGGTTGCATTACCAACAGCTGCACCGGCCCTGTCGCCACGGGCACGTGTAACAAATTTTTGTGCAACTGATCTGCCCAGCGCTTCGCCGGCATCAAGATCGCTCCGCACATTGGCGCCGGAAATGATCCTTGCAAGTTTATGTTCCTGGGCTTTCTGCTGAATAAAATCCTGGTCGCCGGGAAACAGCAGCTTCAGCATTTCAGTAGTAACGCCTTCAATAACGGCATCCTCCGATGGATAAGACGGAAGATCAGACCGGGGAATCAGTACCTGCAGACTGGAATCTACTTTATAAGGAGCCGGCCTGTTATATTGGGTTTTGTAATGCCAGGCAGCTACCAGCGCATCGTATTGTGCAGCGGATACATAAGCATAGGCCCTGGCTGCATAGGGCGGATTGGCGAAAGGGAACTGTGGGTACGCCAATGGATTGGCTGCATTCGGAATGGGATAAGTGCCATCCGCATTCTGGTAAGGCGGCAGGTTGTGTTTGGCAACCAGTTCACGCAATATCTCATTCCACCTCAGTACGGCGCCGGCACTCCAGTAACGTACAGAATTGCGTTCATCTTCTGTGAGGTTTTGCTGAAAACTTTTTATTTCATTGATTTGCGCTACATAATCAGGGTTGTTAGTAGCTATTGGCGCCGGCACTGCAAACTCGCTGGGTGATGAAAGCAAAACCAGTTTCCAGGTACCGGCATTGAGATCAATAGATACAGGATCCAACGCAGGATATTGCATATTGTCTTCATTGATATCCTTGGAGCAGGAACCCAGGAGTGAGATCAGAACAAAAAGCAATATTGATAGTTTTTTCATGATCTTATTTTTTTGATTCTTTCTTCTCTTTTTTAGCAATGTTCATAACGTAGAAAATGCCGGCATTGAAACCTGCAGCCTGGCCGGTATTACGTCCCGCTACAGATGTGGCAACGTTTCCTGTAAGCGAAAGCTGCGGAAGGAACGGCATATCGTATTTGAAATTGAAACCGATTTTGGTATTGTTCATTTTATTGCTGGGGAACGGCATATTGTTTCTTGTGATGTCGAAACCTCCCAGGGTTGTCCAGTTATCGGCAAACAATTCTGCGATCAAGCCCTTGTTGCGGTAACCGAACCTGGCATTGAATGCCATCGCATCAGGCATTTGTACTTCGTTAGAGTAATGCATTTCAGTAGTATAATAAGTGTTCCTGTCAATGGTAATATTACTTCTGCGCACATAAGTGCCCGATAAAGTACCAAACCAGGCGCCCCGCTGAAAATCAATCATACCTCTCAGGTAGAGATTCCTGCTCTCTAAACCAAGCGATAGAGGCAGGTAATCTGCAGTGTAATTTGATATCGGCGTAGAGTAACCAGCTATAACAATAACTTTCAAACGACCCTGCCATATTTTTTTCCTGTATGCATTGTATTTTAACCATAGAGACAAATCCTGGAATCCCTTTATCCCTCGTAACTGCCCGGCGGATGCTTTTGTTTTTACATAAGGAATGCTGAACAGTATGTTTATTTTTTTTGTGATGCCATAATTTCCCATGAAACTGTACATGGTTGTTGAAACAGTGCCGATATTTTCATTGTTTCTTTTTAATGTTCCTTCCCAATAATTTTTCCAGCTGCTGTATCCGAACATGGGGCCGATGCAGAGTGCATGTTTTTCCATCATGATTCCATCTATATCGGTCTGGGCATTGGTATGGAGGCTAAGCAAGGCCAATAGAATCCCCGTCATCACTTTTTTTAAAAGGATGATTGATTGTCTTTTCATTTGATTTAATAGTTTTCTATTTTTTCATTCTGAGCCGTTGAACAATGTACAGGCCCAGTTTGGCTCCTGCTTCATTGCCGTGCTCATTATCGAAACGGTAATGGATGCCGCCGTACAACCTCGACATGGCTGCTTCCCTGGCTGCATCTCTGAAAGTTTTGATTTGCCTGCTTTTTATTCCGAATTCAAGTGAAGATGTATCTGCAAATGACAGTTGATCACCAAACCAGGAAGTCATCACTTCGGCGGCAGCTGCTGAAATAGTAGCGTGGCCGCTTGTATGAGAAGGGAATGGTGGTGTTTGTATGTAAGGCTGCCAGTCAGGATCAATGTATTTATTGATCACCGTTTCCGGCCGTACAAAATTACTCCTGTATTTTTCATCCCAGCAACTGATAAAAGCATCGAAAAGAGCAATGGCAGTTTCTGCATAAGCTGCCACGGTGGTTCCGAAATCAGCATTCGATTTTTGAGCGGCTATGCCTACGATGTTCATCCAGTGCCCGGGAGGAGAGAATTTTTTTGTTACATACATTACGTGCCCGGTAACATTCATCTTAAAGGGATTATCGTCCCAGAAATCCGCTGTGTTTTTTTGTTCATCATTGAGGCTGTCAACAGTTTGTTTTACTTCCATCAATGCTTTATAATAAACACTTTCTTTGTTCCTGACATCAAATGTTGGAGCCGATGCCGGAATAAACTGCGATGCACTGTCCATCACCATGGGCCTAACCTCACGCCAGTGGGGCTCTACTGCCTGAGCATACATGGGAGGGGTAGGTATCCACCTGCCCTCTTCTTCCTTTACAGCATATTTAGGTGCGGTACGTATTTGCATGTAATTGTCTTTTTTACTCCAGCGCAGGATACAGCCGCCAACTGAATCAGCCACTTTTTTTGAAGCAAGCTTCATCTCATCACTCATGTGTGCTACGGTTGCAATGGAATCAAGTTTCGCTACATATTGTTTCATACTTCCTTCCGGGAAAGTAACGGCTTCTCCTACTTTACAGAATGCAAGAAGTGTTGCATAGTGCAGGTCTGCGTTTATTGTGTCAATATGCGGCAGTGCAGGAAGATGTTTGATCTGGGTGGCCAGCGATTGAAAACGAGTATCTCCCAACGCCATTACTTCGTAGGCAGCGACTGTAGCATATACATAGTTCCTGCTGGCGATCATGGGAGGAAAGTTGTTTTCCAATACCACGTCGTTCAGTTGCTTTACAGTTTTGCAAAAAAGTACGGGATCCTTCATTACAGAAGAATCGTATGAACTGTTTTTGCAGGAAGACAGTGATATATATACAAGGAGGATTGCACAAAATAATTTTCTCATTTCGATTGATATTTAATAATGCTTGAATAGGTGTTATTGCAAAAAGCAAAACAAGCAGGCAAAGACATGGGCAGAATCAGCAACTCCTGGGTGGCTGAAGCAATATTTTACTGTTTCCGGCAGGAATAGTGAAAGTGAAAATTGAAAATGATTTTTTAGTTGAAGCTAAAGCAGCTGCGAACTCAAATGAACCTGTATTCACCATGACCTCATCCATAGAGGTCTTTATTGATGATTTTTGAGGAGCCTGCTTGGCCGGGCCATCCTGCCTTTCATCGGCATTGGCCCGGGTAAGACTATTTCTGATATCATTCAGTTTGGCGCTACCGTGGTTGGGAATACATTGCAGTACGAGGGTATTGCCGGCTATCTTTCTCTTTACATAATGATAAACAGTACCCTTTACATCTACCTGGCCATAACATCTCTCATACTCTGTATAACGTTGCTGATACGGCATGTTAAGCGGAACAGAAATTTCTACCAGCTCTGATTCATCGAACTCAATATGGTCGATTTTATTTTCAAAGGCAACAGCCTGTTTTTGCTGCAGGAATGAAATTACCAGTTGGTAACCAAAAAGGTTAAACTGGAAAATAAGAATAAGCAGTATGGCAGCAGTCTTCTTCAAAAGAATTACAATAGCAGGTTACAATTTAGTTTGCTTGTAATAAACTGCAAAGAAAACACCTGTTTATTTACAGTATTGCCGGGTGATGTCATGCATGAGTGATAAGATTTTTCAGATACGGTTCCTTCAAAAGCAATCATGACACGGAGGTTATACCCACTATTTGCAGGTGTGTTTATAACTTTCAGAGGTTTCACCGATTGCCGGGCAGCACAAACATGTTAATTTTACTATATAATAAAGCCTATTATCCTCCCTGATAGCCGTAACTAATTACTTTGTTAATCACTTGCAGCATTTTTATGAGAAAAAAGTTTCTCTGTTTGGGGATCTTTGTAATGATATGTAATGGCGTCGTTAAAAGCCAGGTATTTAAAATTCTGAAAGATATCAATACGGCATCCAATACTGCCGGCTCCGAACCCACCGGTATCATTTCAATAAACAACAGCCTTTATTTCTCGGCATTCAATTCCACCACAGGCATGGAGTTATGGAAGAGTAATGGCACCAATGCCGGTACGTTTCTGCTGAAAGATATTTTCCCCGGTATAACCGGGAGTTCTCCCAAAGAACTTACCAATGTAAATGGTACGCTTTTCTTTATTGCCCAGGGAGGAGCTAACCGTATGGGCCTCTGGAAAAGTGATGGTTCAACAGCGGGAACAGTATTGGTGAAAGATTTTACCATTACGAGCAGCCCGTTTTCGCAACCTATGTACCTCACCAATGTAAACGGTATGCTTTATTTCAGGGCCTATGAAGAAAGCAGTGGAGTAGAGCTTTGGAAAAGTGATGGAACAGCAGGAGGTACTGTATTGGTAAAAGATCTTTATGCAGGTCCCGATAACAGTTACCCGGGGAATCTTACCAGTGTAAACGGGAGCCTTATCTTCAGTGCCTACGATGCTGATCATGGCGGGGAACTCTGGAAAACAAACGGAACAGCAGGTGGAACTGTATTGATCAAAGACATTAACCCGGGGCCCGACAACAGCAATCCATATTCCGTAACCAATGTTAATGGTACTGTTTTTTTCAGTGCAGCAGATGCATTCAACGGAATAGAATTATGGAAGAGTGATGGTACAGCTGCAGGAACAACCATGGTAAAAGATATCAGTACAGGCGCCGGTAATTGCTTTCCAACTTCCCTGGTAAATGTAAACGGAACATTGTTCTTCAGTGCCAGCGACGATGTAAATGGATCTGAATTGTGGAAGAGTGATGGTACAGAAGCCGGTACTAACATGGTAAGAGATATCAATCCCGGCGGGCCATCCAATCCTTCAAATATGTTTAACCTGGGTGGAATACTTTATTTCACGGCAGATGACGGTTCTAACGGTACAGAACTCTGGAAAAGCAACGGTACAGATGTGGGAACTGTAATGGTAAAAAACATCAATGCCCTGGGAAGTAGCGATCCTCAGCAGCTCAGCAGTCTGAATGGTATTTTGTATTTCTCGGCAACAGACGGAGGAAACGGTATTGAGTTATGGAGAAGTAACGGTACAACGGCAGGCACATATATGGTTAGTGATGTGGATGAAGGCGCAGGGTCCGGGAATCCCCGTTATATTTCCGCGATTAATAATGTACTTTTCTTCAGTGCATCCAATGCAACATCAGGGGCCGAATTATGGAAGAGTGATGGGTCCGACGGTGGCACCATCATGGTAAAAGATATTTATTCCGGATCTATGGGCAGTGATGCCAATGAATTTGTAAACATCAGCGGCCTGCTGTTCTTCCGTGCACAGGATGGGCCTAATGGAATGGAACTTTGGAAGAGCGACGGAACTGTTTCAGGAACAAATATTGTAAAAGACATCAATCCCGGTTCAGGTAACAGTAACCCTTCTGAATTTACGAATATCAATGGAACGGTTTTTTTCAGTGCTTATACGGTGAATGATGGTGTAGAGTTATGGAAAAGTAACGGTACGGCAGCCAGTACAGTATTGGTAAAAAATATTTCTCCCGGCTTTTTGGGAAGCGATGTAAGTAACCTTACCAATGTAAACGGAACATTATTCTTTAAAGCCCGCGACGGAGGATCAAACTTTGAATTGTGGAAGAGTGATGGTACGGAAGCAGGAACAGTGATGGTAAAAGATCTGTATGCCGGTAATGGCGGAGGGGCTCCCGCATATCTTACCAACGTAAATGGTTTCCTGTTCTTTTCAGGAAAGAGTGGTGCCAATGGAAGGGAATTGTGGAGGAGTGATGGCACGGCTGCGGGAACCGTACTGGTAAAAGACATTTATCCGGGTATCGCTGACGGAACACCGCAGAATCTCATTAACATCAATGGCACCATATATTTCACGGCAACCGATGGAGACAATGGAATTGAATTATGGAAGAGTGATGGAACAGCAGCAGGAACAGCCATGGTAAAGGATATCAATCCCGGCTCCGACGACAGTTCTCCGGCAAACCTTACAAATATCAATGGAGTACTTTATTTCACGGCAACAGATGGCAGCAATGGGATTGAGTTGTGGAAGAGTGATGGAACAGCGGCGGGAACAGTCATGGTAAAAGATATTAATCCCGGTTCCGACGACAGTTCACCGATATACCTGATTAATGTGAACAATGTACTGTACTTCGATGCAAAAGATGCCACACATGGTTATGAATTGTGGAAGAGTAATGGTACAGCTGCAGGTACTGTTATGATAAAAGAAATTTTCCCCGGCACCAGTACAGATGTTGCGCCATATAATTTTGCAGTTGTTGGTGGCAACCTGCTGTTCAATGCCAATGATGGTATTCATGGAGAGGAGATCTGGCGTTCCGACGGTACAACTGCCGGCACTTTCATGATACAGGATATAGAAGAAGGATCGGGAGGTTCCGATCCGCAGAATATGATCGATATCAGCGGCATTACATTTTTAATGGCAAGAGGAGAATCAGTAGGAACAGAATTATTTGCCGGAATAACCACCACTGTGTTGCCTCTTGAAGTATTTGAATTTAATGGCCGTCGGGAAAACCAGGATGCAAAACTTTACTGGAAAACAGAAAGTGACCAGGTTAAATCAGGATTTGAGATTGAGCGAAGCACCGATGGTCGTACTTACGAACGCATTGGTATGATAGCGGCTGCTGCAACAACAGGAGTGAATAATTACCAGTTTGTGGATCATGATTTTACTGCACTGGGCGTAAGTGTTGTGTATTACAGGCTGAAGCAAAATATGGTGGACGGAAGATTCACTTATTCCCGCATTGTAGCGCTTGCTACCGACAGCCGGAATATTGTATTGCTCTATCCCAATCCTGCGGGCGATTATGTGAACCTGTTGATTACAACAGGAAAAGCGCAGGCACTTCAATGCCGTATAGTTGATAACAGTGGAAAACTGGTAAAACAGTTACAATGGAATCTTGTGGCAGGAAGCACTTCGTTGCCAATTGATATTTCCCGTCTTTCAAAAGGAGTGTATTATCTCGAATTGAAGGGAACCACGATCAATGAATTAAAGACATTGATCAGGAATTAATACAATTTTTCCAACTCGATATTCATGCTTACTGTTATAGCTGTTCTCTCAGCGATAGCGGTAAGCCTATTATTACCTGCGGATATTTTTAAGTGATTTATGGTTTATCCCTGATCAGCACCAATGTTTCGGGTTGGCCGCCACGATTCATATCGAAGATTAAACTGTCTTTTGATAGTTTCGAGATACGAACCATGATCTCCTGTTGCTCGGCAGGTTTCGTGAACAGCATTTCATTCTCTACATTGTAAGTCCCCTTTTCAACAACGCCGGCATAAGTAAATGTGTAATTTCCCTGGTCGTCAAACGTGAAATGTGTTTCTTTTGGATTCTGGTTTGAAGGGCTGCCGTTTACCACCCATTCAACCCCCACCCATTTACCGATAATGTGTTTGTTGTTTTCTGTATTGGCACAGGAAACCATGATGGCTGTAATGAAGAGGTAGAAGAATATATTAAGTTTCATCTTTTAATTTATTTAATATAGAATATTGAAGTTAATGAATGCGGCGAAATCTACCTGCTTACTCTTTCATCCGGTTAATGGCTGGTTGTTGCCGGGTGAAACTGTATACACCGGAATTTTTGAAAGCCGGAAATGTGTTCGATGGTTCATTAGTTTTTATAGTATATATAATATATAAGTACTGTTTCGAAAAAGTGATGCGGCAAGTCAAAAACAAGGGTATAGTCAGGTTGTTTTTTGGACATTCGTCGAAAGAAAATTATTTACTGTATATTTTTTTATTGATTTTCAATATTTTAAAAAGACATCTTGTAAAATACTCTTCAGATTCTTTGGCAGGTAGAGGTGATCCCCCCTACCTTTGCACTCCAAAATTTTACGCCCGGGGATAGCCGGGTATCATCAAAAAAACAGAACAATGAGTAAACTACATTTCACAACGAAACACGCCAACTCGGCTACCGTAAAGCACAACTGGTATGTTGTGGACGGTACTAATCAAACCGTGGGAAGGATGTGTTCAAAGATCGCAGCCATTCTTCGTGGTAAGAACAAGGCTTATTACACACCTCACGTTGATTGCGGTGATTTTATTATTGTAACCAATGCTTCTAAAGTTGTTTTCTCCGGAAATAAAATGGAAGACAAGGATTACCTCACTTTCAGTGGTTATCCCGGTGGCCAAAAAGCAGAATCTGCAGCCAATTTATTAAAGCGTCGTCCTGAAGCAGTTATCGAAAGGGCTGTAAAAGGAATGCTCCCTAAAAACCGCCTCGGCCGCCAGATGTACAAAAAACTGTTTGTATACGGAGGAGCAGAACATCCTCATGGTGCTCAACAACCTAAAGAATTAAAACTCGATCAAAAATAAAATCAGTCAACGCTGGTCGCTAACAAAAACAGTTGATAGCAACAGCCAAAACCAAAATAAATGGAAAAGCAAAAAAATGCAATTGGCCGTAGAAAGGAAGCAGTTACCCGTGTTTTCCTGAGCAAAGGAAACGGTAAGATTACTGTGAACGGCAAAGACTATAAAGTTTATTTCCCATTGGTGTATTTACAAAACCAGTTGGAAGCTCCTTTGAAAAAACTTGATCTGGCAGACAAATTTGATATCGTTGTAAATGCAACAGGCGGTGGCGTTAAAGGCCAGGCTGAAGCTGCAAAACTCGGTATCTCCCGTGCATTGATCGAAATGAGCGCAGACTATCGTCCGGCGCTGAAGGCTGCGGGATTGCTCAAGCGTGACCCACGTTCAGTTGAACGTAAAAAACCAGGTCGCAAGAAAGCAAGAAGAAGCTACCAGTTCTCTAAAAGGTAATATACCGATACAGGATACAGGATGCCGGAATGTTTTGTTTGAAATCCTGCGTCATGCGTCTTGTATCCTGCATCAACTATTTAAAAATCTTATCAATAACAAGCAATGGAAAATAACACTTCCTTACAACAACAACTTTTAGAAGCAGGCGTACACTTCGGTCACTTAAGAAAGAAGTGGAACCCTAAAATGCTTCCTTACATCTTTGCAGAAAAGAAAGGTATTCACATCATCGACCTCAATAAAACTGTTGAAGGTTTGCAGGAAGCTGCAGCTGCTATGAAAGCAATTGCACGCAGTGGTAAAAAGATTATGTTCGTAGCAACCAAGAAGCAGGCGAAAGAGATCGTTCAGGAATCTGCAAAGCGTGTAAACATGCCGTTTGTAACTGAGCGTTGGTTGGGTGGTATGCTTACCAACTTTAACACTGTTCGCAAGAGTGTTAAGAAAATGCAGAGTATCGAAAAAATGCTCAGCGATGGAAGCGCAGAAAACCTGAACAAAAAAGAAAGGCTCACACTTGCCCGTGAAAAAGATAAAATGGAAAAAGTACTGGGTGGTATTGCGCAGATCAGCCGTATCCCTGCAGCTTTGTTCCTGGTTGATATCGGTCACGAACACATCGCCCTTGCTGAAGCAAAGCGTCTTGGTATCAGCACCCTCGGTATGGTAGATACCAATTGCGATCCTAACAAAGTGGATTTTGCTATCCCGGCTAACGACGATGCTACCAAGTCAATCGCTATCATTGTTAACTATATTACTGCTGCTATTGCAGAAGGATTGCAGGAACGCCAGGCTGATAAGGAAGATGACGATCATTCAGGTGACACTGAAGAAACAGCTGAAGCAAAAGCTGCCCGCTTCGAACAGAAGATGGATGCTGATGACAGGGGACGTCGTGCCAAAGGTGGAGCAGCTCCAAAGCGTCGCATTGCAGGTCCGGGTGCTGGTGGCAGAAGACCGGCAGGTGGTGTGAAGTAATTTCATAAGATAGTTCACAGCTAACCGCTGAATTATCCATTTTTAATTATCAATTATATATTATCATGAGTGCAACAATAACAGCAGCAGATATAAATAAACTACGCCAGGCAACAGGAGCAGGAATGCTTGATTGCCGTAAAGCGTTGACTGAAAGTAACGGAGATTTTGAAGCAGCAATTGACTGGCTCCGTAAGCAGGGACAGAAAGTTGCCGCCAAGCGCAGCGACCGTGAAGCAAAAGAAGGAGTTATTATCGCAAAAACAACGGCCGATAATAAAGCCGGTATCATCATCTGCATCAGTTGTGAAACAGACTTTGTTAGTAAGAATGCAGATTTCGTAGCTTTTGTTCAAACCATTGCAGATGCTGCAGTAGCCAACAATGTAAAATCAGCTGAAGAGCTGAATGCAGTTACCATCAACGGAGCAACCGTTGCCGATATGGTTAACGATAAACTGGCTGCTATCGGTGAAAAAATTGAAGTGTCTAAGTTTGAAAGAGTAGAAGCTCCTTATGTTGCCAGCTATATCCATGGTGCAAACCGCATGGGGGTATTGGTTGGTATGACAAAAGAAGCTGCTGAAGCAGGTAAAGATGTTGCCATGCAGATCGCAGCGATGAACCCATTGGCAGTTGATGAAAGCTCTATCCCGGCTGATGTAATCGAAAGGGAAAAGAATATCGCTATCGAAGTGGTTAAAGCCGAAGGCAAACCAGCAGAAATGGCTGAAAAGATCGCCATGGGTAAACTGAATAAATTCTTTAAAGACAATACCCTGCTGGCCCAGGCTTTCGTAAAAGATGCCAACAAATCAGTAGCAGATTATCTGAAAAGCATTGACGCTGATCTGAAAGTTACCGAGTTCAAAAGGGTAGCGTTAGGATAAGCCCCGTTAAATATTTAAAAAGCGAAACAGTTGGTTTCGCTTTTTTTTTGAAAATGAGTTCAGGTGATCTGAAAAATATATCTTCGTTTTATAAAAATCTAAAACTTCAAAAATTCTATGCTTCCCAGGTACAAACGTGTTCTTCTTAAACTTTCCGGCGAATCTTTAATGGGTGAAAAAAATTTTGGACTCGATTCTGCAGTCATTGCCCAGTATGCACAGGATATCAAACAAATAACAGACATGGGTGTTCAGGTTGCACTTGTAATCGGCGGAGGAAATATTTACAGGGGCATGAATGAGGCTGAAACAGGTATTGAACGTGCCCAGGGAGATTATATGGGAATGCTTGCCACTGTGATTAATGGGATGGCAGTGCAGAGCGGCCTTGAAAAAGCCGGTGTGTATACCCGTTTGCAAAGCGCCATTAAGATGGAACAGATCGCTGAACCTTATATCCGGAGAAGGGCCATGCGCCATCTTGAAAAAGGAAGGGTTGTGATCTTTGGAGCAGGAACCGGTAACCCATATTTTACTACAGATACTGCGGGTTCTTTAAGAGCCATTGAAATCAAAGCGGATGTAATATTAAAAGGAACCAGGGTTGATGGAATTTATTCAGCCGATCCTGAAAAAGATCCCAATGCTACCAAATACGAACGAATATCTTTTGCCGAATGTATTTCTAAAAACCTGCGGGTAATGGATATGACTGCATTCACGCTCTGTATGGAAAACAACCTGCCAATCATTGTATTTGATATGAACAAAGCCGGAAACCTATTGAGTGTTGTAACCGGGGAAAGAGTAGGAACACTGGTTAGCTGATACGGTCCAACAATTACTTACTTTATACTAATTCCTGTTAAAAAAGACAGGAATTTTTTATTGCCCGGAACCCTCAAATACAACCAGCCGGTCAGTACTTAAAAAATACAATTCAGTAAAGAGAATCTACATTTCGGGAAGTGCCGGACTTATAAAACGGCCCGGAGTTGTTTACATGGTATTATTCATTCAATATAAAATATTACCACCATGCAAACAACGATTTCTACCAGGTTACTGCGACACAGCAGGCTTGTTTTCCTGGCAATTTTGACGGCAGGGATTTTTGCTTCCTGCAAAAAAAACAATGATGTAATGGACAACAGCCAGGCGGTTGTTGAAAATGAACAACAGGCAGTTGCCCAGGCAAAACAACTGGAGCGCTCGGCTGCAGCGGATGCTCAAAAAGAAGGA
>WBZP01003208.1_pt1 | contig 17914 bp, 12 predicted proteins | sample 5204301 | NCBI WGS metagenome assembly WBZP01 (sample SAMN12412401, study PRJNA552823) | activated sludge metagenome | isolation source: activated sludge from nitrification reactor of wastewater treatment plant... | place: USA: Pennsylvania | collected 2017 | reverse complement strand
CCCCTGCCGAGCGCGGGCTGTCGATGCCGGCCGAGTGGGCGCCGCACGAGCGGACGCTGATGGCGTGGCCGTGCCGGACGTCGCTGTGGGCGAACCGCTTCGACGCGGCGAAGGCCGAGTACGCAGGCGTCGCGAACGCGATCGCCGCGTTCGAGCCGGTGACGATGGCGGTGAACGGCCCCCGCGAGGCCGACGAGGTGCGTGCGGCGTGCTCGGAGAACGTCGAGCCGCTCGAGCTTCCGACGAACGACTCGTGGATGCGCGACCACGGCCCGGTGTTCGTGATGTCGGCCGATCGCCGCGAGCGGGTCGGCGTCCATTTCCGCTTCAACGCCTGGGGCGGCAAGTTCGCGCCGTTCGACCGCGACGAGCGCTCCGGCGGCGTGCTCGCCTCGCGCTACGGCGACGAGGTGGTCGCAGCGCCGATCGTCCTCGAGGGCGGCTCGATCGCCGTCGACGGCGCCGGCGTCCTGCTGACGACCGAGCAATGCCTGCTCCACCCCGGGCGCAACCCGGAGCTCGGTCGTGAGGAGATCTCCGGCCATCTCCACGAGCTGCTCGGCGTCGAGCGCGTGATCTGGCTCGGCAAGGGACTGGTCGAGGACCGTGACACCGACGGCCACGTCGACCTGATCGCCGCGTTCATCGGCGCCGGCCGGCCGCTGATGCAGTCGGTCGACGCGAAGAACGTCAACCACGAGGCGCTCGCTCGCAACCAGGAGATCGCTGCGGCCGCAGGCCTCGACGTCGTCGACTTCCCGGTGCTCGCGTACGCGACCGTCGAGGACGAGCCGGTTGTCTGCTCGTACCTCAACTTCTATGTCGGCGAAGGCTTCTGCGTGGTGCCCACGTTCGGTCAACCGACCAAGGACGGCGAGGCGCTGACCCGCATCGCCGAGGCGCTGCCCGCCCACGAAGTGGTCGGCGTGCCGGCGCTGACGGTCGCCTGGGGCGGCGGCGGCCCGCACTGCATCACGCAGCAGGTGCCGGCGAAGGCGTAGGGTTTCGGCGATGCGCCGCTCGCTCGTCCTGGTCCTCGCGTTCGTGCTCCTCGGTGGCGGTGTCGCCGCCGAGGCAGCGTCCGCCAAGAAGCGCTGTCCGAAGAACCGGACGCTGGTCGGCAAACGGTGTGTGGTCAAGAAGAAGAAGCGGCCGGCGACGACGAGCACGCGTGGCAAGGCGGTGTCCGGGCAGGCCGGCGGGGTCTCGGTCGCGGTCGCTCCTGACGCCACCGGCAAGGCGGCGACGGTCAAGGTGACCGTCTCGTGCACATCCGCCGAAGGCGTCGCGATCTCGCAGCCGAACGGGAGCGGCGAGACGGTGAAGTTCACCGCAGTGGTCAACCTCCAGCAGACGGTGAAGGGCCAGTTCGTCAACCAGGAGACCGGCGAGATGGTCGACTGGCAGCTGAGCGGGCTCTACAGGACCCCGTCGCGGTTCGAGGGCACCGTCTCCGGAACCGCGACCGGCCCGTACGCGCCGACCGGATTCTCGGGGCCGTCGTGCAACGTCCCGCTGACGAAGATCGTGCTGACCTGAGCCGCGCTCAGCCGTGAGCGCGCCTGAGGCGGTTGCGCTCCTGCTGCTTCTCGACGACCTTGCCGACGAGCTGGAGGTACTGGCGCATCCCGCTCGCCTTGAGCCGGCCCTCGTGCAGCGCCTGCTCCCAGTCGGCGACCTTCGCCTCGTGCTCGACCATCAGGTTGAAGAAGTCGCGCCGCAGCTCCAGGTTGACGCGCTCGTCGCCTGAGAGGCCCTTGACAACGTTGACCTCCGGCAGCTCGAGCCGGAACTGCTGGATGTCGCCGCGCCCGTGCAACTCGATCGCGACCGCGAGCTTCATCGGCTTCAGCGCCGGCACCTCTTCGAGCACACGCTTGACAGCGGTTTCGATCAGCGGCGGGGCGTCGGAGCTCATGGTCGAAACCTTAGCTCGGGAACCATTGTCGACTTCAGGTCGGAATCCGACCTGAAATCGGCAATGAGGAGCGGGGAGCCGAAGCGCTACGCCGTCAGGATCGCGGCGTAGCTGGCGCCATGTGATTCTGATGACGGTCCAGCCTTCGCTCGCAAGCCTCTGCGTGCGCAACGCGTCCCGTTCGAACGAGGCGCGCGAACGGTGGAACTGCCAGCCATCGGTCTCGACAACCACGCCCGCTGCGGGCCAACGGAAGTCGACCTCCTGCGTGCCGTCGTACCGGTTCACTTGCGGTCGCGGGAGGCCGTAGCGAAGGCAGAACTCGATGAACTCGGCTTCGAGCAGAGAGCGCGTGGCCGGCAAGCCGTGCGCCTGGGCGTCGAGGAGCAGCGACTCGATCGCCGCCACTCCCGGTCGACCGCGACGTCGGTCGATGATCGGCCACAGCCTGTTCCCATCGAACAGCTCGAGCTGTTCAGATCGTTCGACCGCTCGCCGCAACTGTGCGGGACGGACGACGGCGGCGAGGTCAACGAGCGTCCGTGCGACGCTGGTGACCGGGATTCCACGGTGCGCCGTGCGCTCCACATCTGGCAGGTCGCGCGTCCGGATCAGATGCTCCCCGGGGAAGTCGAGACGACCGGCCGCGCTGGCGACGACAAGCGTCGTCTCGCCTCGATCGTCGAGATCGAGCTGCCACAGCGCCGCGCCGCTCAAAGCGCCGAGCATCGACCCTGGCCCGCGGGCGAGCGTCGCCGCCTGCCATCGCACCATGTCTCCCGATTGGCGATGGCCAAGCGCGTACACCCCGCGACGAACGGCGATGAGCCGTCCAGCACGCACCCAGCGTGAGATACGCCCGGGCGTCAGCCCGGCCGTGAGCAACTGCCTGCGGGACACCAGTCCATGCTGTGCCTCCGCGAGCTCCACGAGCGCTGGGTCGATGTCGCTTTTCGGTCGCACACGGACCAGAACACGACATCGAGAAGCGCCCGTGGGGCACCGTGGCCGGATTGCGACAGGGGCGCCGCCGTTCCGCTACGAACGTTGCGACTTCGAGAGCTACCCCGAGTAGCGCTGCAGGAGCTTCTTGCCGATCACCATGCGCTGGATCTCGGACGTGCCCTCGCCGATGAGGAGCAGCGGCGCGTCGCGGTAGATGCGCTCGATCTCGTACTCCTTGGAGTAGCCGTAGCCGCCGTGAATGCGCAGGCACTCCTCGGCACAGAAGCGTGCCGTCTCCGAGGCGAACAGCTTCGCCATGCCGGCCTCCATGTCCGAGCGCTCGCCGGCATCCTTCATCAGCGACGCACGGCGGACCATCAGCCGGGCGGCGTCGATCTGGGTCGCCATGTCGGCGAGCTTGAACTGGATCGCCTGGTGCTCGTTGATCGGTTTGCCGAAGGTCTTGCGCTCGAACGAGTACTTGATCGCCAGCTCGAGCGCGCGCTGCGCGAGGCCGACGCCACGCGCCGCGACGTTCGCACGGCCAACTTCCAACGCGTCCATCATCTGCGCGAAACCGCGGTTCAGCCCGGCCTCCTCGCCACCGAGGATGTTCTCGGCTGGGCACTTGTAGCCGTCGAAGACCAGCTCGGTCGACTCGACGCCCTTGTAGCCCATCTTCTTGATCTTGGGCGGCACCGTCAGGCCGGCGTACGCGCCGGTGTTCTCGGAGACCCCGCCCTCCTTCTCGGCGATGAAGCAGGTGAAGCCCTTGTGGCGTGGCGAGGCGTCCGGGTCGGTCTTGACGAGCACGAAGACCATGTCGCTCATGAGGCCGTTGGTGACCCACATCTTCTGGCCGTTGATCTCCCAGGCGCCGTCAGCCTGCTTGGTCGCCGACGTCTTGATCGCCTGCACGTCCGAGCCGAGCTCGGGCTCCGACAGCGAGAACGCGGCGCGAATCTCCCCAGTAGCCATCCGCGGCAGGTACTTGTCCTTCTGCTCCTGGCTGCCGTACTTGAGCAGCAGGTAGGAGCCGATGAAGTGCGTGTTGATGACGCCGGAGATCGAGATCCACCCGCGCGAGAGCTCCTCGACGACCATCACGTAGGTCGTCAGATCGAGGCCCAGCCCGCCGTATTCCTCAGGGATCGTGATTCCGAACAGGCCGAGCTCCTTGAGCTGCTCGACGATCGGCTCGGGGTACTCGTCCTTGCCGTCGTAGTGCTCGGCGTTGGGGATGATCTGGGCGTCGACGAACTCGCGGACCATCTCGAGGATCGCCTGCTGCTCCTCGGTCGGGCTCATCGGGGTTGCGGTAGCGGACATGGCTTGAAGAGTAGCTGCGAAGAGGCTCTGGACGACCCCTGGACGTTCGTCCGGATCAGACCGGATACGGACAAGAGGGTGCTATCGGACGCCGATCAGTTGTCCAGATTCCCCTGTGACCGATCCGACCTCGACCCAGGCCGCAGCGGACCGTCTCGGTCCGCTGGGCGAAAGCCTCGAAAGCGCACTCCTCCCCGCCTGCGTCCGTGACGCCGGCGGCCGCTACGTGGCGGTGAATACGGCCTTCGCCGACCTCGTCGGACTGGAAGCGACACGTCTCGTCGGCAAGACCGACAACGCGCTGCAGCCTGCCGACGTCGCCCACAAGGTCGCCGAGCTCGACGCGCTCGTTCTCGAGGCCCACGGCCACCTCGACGCGAACGAGACCGTCCTCGCACGTGACGGCCGCCGCACGGTCCGCGCATGCCGGTTCCCGGTCTACCACGACGGCGAGGTCTGGGGGGTCTGCGTCGTCATGTCGCCGGGCGACGACCCGGAGGCCGGGCGGATCGCCCGCGAGGACCTTCAGTCGTCGGTCGGCCAGGTCGGCGGCTCCAGCGTCGCCGGCTCCTCGGAAGAACTGGTCGCCGAGCGCGACCGGGCGAAGACCGCCGACGCCGAGGCGGCCGCCGCCCGCGAGGCGCTCGCCGTCGAGCGCGAGGCGCGGCTCGAGGCCGAGCTGCAGGCCCGGACTACGGCCGAAGATCTCAGCGCAGCCGAGGAGCGACTGGCTCGCGTCAGTGGCGACATCGACCGGCTGACCGGCGAGCGCGACGAGGCCGCCCAGCGCGCCGCCGAGCTGGCGACGTCGCTCGACGCCGTCGGCGACCACCAGCAGCAGCTCGACGCCGAGCTCGACGATGCCCGCCGGCGCGCGGAGCACGCAGAGCAGCGGATAGCTGAGCTCGAGGAGGCGGGCGCCGACGCCGGCGAGACCGCCCGCGACCTCGCATCGCTGCGCACCGCCTACGCCGACCTGCAGTCGGCCGGCGAGGAGGCCGAGGCCGCGCGTGAGCGTTACGGCGACGACCTCGCGAAGGCGCTCGCCGAGCAGCAGGACCTGCAGCGGCTGCTCGACGAGGCGATCGCCTCGCGCGAGGAGACCCGCTCGGAGCTGAGCGGGCTGCGCGAGCACTTCGACCGGATCGAGAAGGAGCTCGAGGAGGAGCGCAGCCGTGGCGAGTGGCTGAGCGTCGAGCTGCAGGCGGCCCAGCACCGCGAGCGCGACGCCGGCGAGGCCGTCGATGACGCCGAGGTCCGCCGTAACCAGCTCGAGCATGCGCTCGAATCATCGAACGCGAAGGTCGCGGCGCTCACAGCCGAGGTGCTGGAGCTCCGCACCACTGCCGACGTCAACGAGGAGACCTTCGCCGAACTCGAGAGCGCGCGCGAGCGCGCCGAGGCCGCCGAGGGGGCGCTCGCCGACGCGAAAGCGCACGGCAGCACGCTCGCTGAGCAGCTCGCGCTCGCCCAGCAGGCCGTCGCCGACGCCGACCGCCGCGTCACCGAGGCGATCGAGCAGGCCGGCGGACGGACCGCCGAGGCGAGCCAGCTGATCGCCGAAGCGCAGCAGCGTGCGGCCGCCGCCGAGGAGCAGGCGTCTGAGGCGGAAGGCCGGGCGGCCGACACAGAGATCCGCCTGCAGGCAGCTGAGACGCAGGTCGAGCGTCACGCCGCTGCCGCCGAGGCCGCCGAGCAGGCACGCTGGGAGGCCGAGCAGGAGCTGCTCGAGGCGCGCCAACTCGCGCAGGCCGCCGCCAAGGCTCAGGGCGGGGCGACGACCGAGGCCGTCGCAGAGGCGCTCCAGCGTGTCGAGGCCGCCGAGGAGCGCGTCGAGTTCGCGGAGCAGCGCGCCGCCGCCGCCGAAGTCCGCGCCGCCGACGCCGAAAACGAGCTCTCACGGGCAGAGACCGGCCGGATCGAGGCGGAGTCGCGGATCGCCGCGACCGAAGCCGCGCGGGCCGAGGCCGAGGAGGCGCTCGCCCACGCCGGCCGGGCGACCCACGCCGAGGCGAACCTGCTGCGCGAGGAGCTGACGAACGCGTACGCGACCGTCGACCAGCTGCGGCTCGCGCTGGCGGCCGCCGAGGCAGAGCGCGACGTCGCTCTCGCCCGCGTCCATCAGCAGGCCGCGATGCACCAGACCCAGGCGATCGAGGTCCCCGCCCAGCCGGCCGGACCGACCTCCCTGCCGCCGCTGTCGGTTGCGGCCGAACAGGCCGCCGAATTCGCCCACGCCGCGGCGCCGGTCGACGCCGGGCCACCGCCCGGACTCACCGACGAGGCGCTCGGGGACTTCAGCGAGGCACTCGCCCGCGCCGGCAGCATCCGCTCGGCCGGCAAGGCGCTGCTGACCACGCTCGGCATGTCGACCGGCTGGATCGGCGGCGTGCTCTGGGAGCCCAAGGACGACGGCCGTGTCTTCACCTGCGCCGAGACCTGGGTCGCCTTCGGCCAGCCGCTCGCCGCCTGGGAGACAATGGCCTGGCGCGCCCACCTCGAGGACGGCCTCGTCCCGGCCGCGGCCGGATCGGGCGCAGCGCACTGGGCCGAGACCGAAGAGATGCTCGCCTGCCCGCGCTCGCGGTCGGCCGACTGGGCGAGCCTCGGAACACTTGCGACCGTCCCGGTCGCAGATGGGGAGGGCACGGTGCTCGCCGTGCTGGAGCTGGTGCGAGCTGAACGCTGCGAAGCAGACGAGCAGCTCCTCGGCTCGATGATGAGCCTGGCAAGCCGCCTAGGGGGGCGGCTTGCCGAACTCTCCTCGCAGTCGGTGGCTTCGACTGCGGGGCGGATGTAGGGGCGCTTCGTTGCGCTGGTGGTAGGGGCGAACGCACGCCGCGCCCCAACCCACCCCGCTCGAAACGCCGCGCGAGGGTCCCAGATCCGCTGAGATCATTCGCCGAGCAGGAGCGCTGGCGCTGCCACTCGGCGTCCCATCAGCGTCGGCGAGCTCGCCGGGGCTCGGGCGCACGCGAGGTTCGCGAGAGCCGGGGAGTTCGACGTCCCGCCGGGACGATGGAGGCGCCGGTGCGGTGGGGCCAGAGGCGCACTCCGCATCCCGACGGGATGGAGGGATGCGGCGCCGACGGCCCCACAGCACCCGCGCCAAACCACCAACGCTCAACACATCACGACGTCAAATCCCCCGCCATCTCGTCGAACACCTCGACGTACCGGTCGACCGCCTCGGGGGTGTGCGTCACCGACAGCGTCCACTCTTCTTCGCGCCCGGGCGTCATGAAGATCCCGCGGTTCATGTTGTAGAGCCAGGCGAGGTCGGCCATCTCGGCGTCCTGCTGCTCCTTGAACGTCGGGTAGTCGATGATCTTGGTCGTCGCGAACGTGACGCAGCCCTTCGAGCCGATGCCGACGGCGTAGCCGGGCAGCCCGTACTTGGCGATCACGCCCTCGCAGCCGGCGACGATCCGGTCGTTCAGCATCGCGAGATGGTCGTAGGCGTCCGGCGTCAGCACCTCGAGCAGGTTGGCGCGGGTCGCGGCCATGCCAAGCGGGTTCCCGTTGTACGTGCCGACCTGGTAGACGAGCCCGGACTCGACGCTCTCCGACAGCTCCTCGCTCATGCCGATCGCGCCTGTGGGGAGTCCTCCCCCGAGGCACTTGGCGAGCGTGACCATGTCGGGCATCACGCCGAACTTCTCGGTCGCGCCGCCCGCGGCGATCGCAAGGCCGGTCTTGACCTCGTCGAAGATCAGGACGACGCCGTAGCGCCTCGTGATCTCGCGGACGGCCTCGAGATACCCGGGCTCCGGAAGCACGACGCCGAGGTTCATCATCGCCGCCTCCATGATCACGCAGGCCGGGAGCCGGCCCTCCAGCTGCAGCTCGCCGAGCCGCTTCTCCATCGACTCGGCGTTGTTGAAGTGGACGGCGTGGACGAGGTCGACCGTCGACTGCGGGATGCCGCCGCCGTACGGAAGCGACGATGGCGCGTCGGCGTCACCGATCCGGTCGTACTCGACGCCGATCGAAACCATCACCGTGTCGTGGTGGCCGTGGTAGGAGCCGAAGATCTTCATCACGTCGTCGCGGCCGGTGTGGGCGCGAGCGATCCGGATCGCGTCCATCGTCGCCTCCGAGCCGGAGTTCGTGTAGCGCCACTTCGGCAGGCCCCAGCGGCGGGCGAGTTCGTCACCGACGACGATCGCGTCCTCGGTCGGCGCCGCGAAGTGCGTGCCCATGTCGTAGCGCTCGCGGATCGCGTGGCCGATCGCCGGGTGCGCGTGGCCCTGCACCATCGAGCCGAAGCCGTTGTGGAAGTCGTACATCTCGTTGCCGTCGACATCCCAGACCTTCGCCCCTGCCCCGCGTTCGAGGTAGATCGGCCACGGGTCGCGGACCTGGTAGCTGGAGGCGACGCCGGACGCGAGGTGGCGCTTCGCGCGCTCGTACATCTCGCCGGACCCTTTCGTGGCCTCGTTGAGGCGCGCGGTCTCGCGTTCTGTCAGCTCAGCGATCCGCTTGCGGTCGATGACGGTCGTGTCGGTGGCGCTCATGGTCCGATCCTACGCCTCCCCCACCCGGCCGGCGCAAGGCTAGGTCGACGCGACGTGCACGATCGGCCGCACCGACCAGTACGCGGCGATCGCTGCCACTCCGACCGCGGCGATCGCAAACGCCTCCCGTGAGCCAAGAACGGTCGTGAGCACGCCGCCTGCGATGAACGCTGCGCCTGGGACGACCTCGGCGACTGCCTCCAACAGCCCGGACGCCCGTGCGTAGAACTCTCGCTCGACGGCTTCCTGAAGCGCGGTCATGACCGACACCCATTGCATCCCGTTTCCGATGCCGCCGATCACACTCGCCCCGCACGCCCAGACCAACGTCGGGGCGAGGGCGAGGCCTCCGTACCCGATCGCGATCAGGCCGGTCGATCCGGCGATCATGACGGCGATGTTGTAGTCGTGGGCGCGCGTGAAGATCGCAGACCCGATCAGGATCCCGAGCCCCCACGCCGCGAGCAGCCAACCGAACGCGTTTGCGCCGGCGTCGATCGCGTCTTTGGCATAGACGACCTCGATCGGGACGACCATCGTGAAGAACGCGATCGCGGCCGCCTGCCCGACAATGAGGCGGCGTGCCGCCGGTCGCTCCCACACGTGGCGCAGGCCTTCGCGTGCTCGAGATCCTGAGCGCTCAGGGCGCTCGTCGACCTCCGCTGCCGGTAGGTGCTCGCCGCCTGCGACCAGAACCAGCGCCGCGAGCACGAACGAGGCAGCGTCGATCCACAGTGCCGCCGCGGGCGAACCGATCGTGAGCACTCCGACGGCCGCCACGGGGCCGGCGACGCTGACAACCGCGAACACGTTGTTGAGGATCGCGTTGCCCTTGCGGAGCATCCCTTCAGGCGTCAGCACCGTCGCCAAGACCCCGCGGGACAGGCCGCGGCCTGTCAGTGCAAGCACGCCGTCGAGCGCGGCAAGCGGCAGCAGGTAGCCGAGCCTCGGGTGATGCATCGCAAGGGTCGCAAGACCGGCGAAACACGCCGCCTCGAGCAGGTACAGGACCGGCAAGGTCCGAGCGACGCGGATCGGGGCGAGGCGCGCCGTCAATGCTGGTGCCACGAGTGCCGGCAAGAACTTCGAGCAGATGAAGACGGCGGTCACCGCGAGCGGTGAGGATGTCTTGTCGTAGATCAGAACCGCGAGGGCGATCAGCGCGAAGTTGTCGCCGAACTCGTTGATTCCATAAGTGATCAGCAGCTGACGAAAGCCGGGGTTCCTCAGGACTTCAGCTGCGGGCGCGTCTGCCGTGGGCGGCGAAGGCATCGCGCCAAACTACCGGGCGCCGCCGCGGGTGTTGGACGACCGTCCGGGACTAAAGGTTCGTCGCCGAACTGCCGATAACGACGGAAGCGCCCCGTAGGGCGCTTCCGTGGTTGCCGCTGGAACGGCAACCTAGTGCTTAGTGACGAAACGCCATGCTGGCCTCCCTCATGTGCTGGGGTGTGGGCCCACAAGCACAGAAACGGCGCCGATCTGAACCCCCGGTGCCGTTTCGGTGCGCCTGCAGCGTAATTCTTGACTACCGGGCGGTCAAACCCGGGTCAAGCTTTGACGGCCGTCATGCAGCAGCGCGAAGGACCTGCGGCCCCGGTTCGGGGGGCGCAACCGGTATCGCCGGCTGCCCGAGGAGAAGACTGAGCTCGTCCTCGAACTCCTCGTCGCCGGCGTGGGCGTAGAGGATGCTCGGGTCATCCTCGAGCATCTTGATGAACGGCTCGACCAGGTCCGGATCGAACTGGGTGCCGGAACAACGCCGAAGTTCGCTCGCAGCGTCGGCGTGACTCTTCGGGTCGCGGTAGATCGCCCTCGCGGTCATCACGTCGTAGGCATCAGCGATGCCGATCATCCGTGAGCACAACGGGATCTCCTCGCCGCTCAGCTTGCGCGGATAGCCGCCGCCGTCGAAGTACTCGTGGTGGCAGCGGATGATCTCCGCGACCTCCTGGAAACCGTCGATTCGCCCTGTGATCTCCGCGCCCTGATCGGGATGAGTGCGCAGGATCTCCCACTCTGCGTCCGTCGGCTTCCGCGGCGCCTGGAGGATCGCCTCGGGTACGGCCATCTTGCCGATGTCGTGGAGCACCGCAGCACGGTGATAGGTAGGCCACTGATGCTCGGGCACATCGAGGTGCTGCGCGAACTTCCGGACATAACGACCGACGGCGGCCGAGTGGCCTGCGGTCAGTTCGTCGCGCATCGCCAAGATCCGTAGCGAGTGCACGACCTGCTGAAGGTTGCTCAGCTCCAGCCGCGCGTTGACCTTCTCGAGGTCCGCGTTCGCATCGCGCAGCTTGAGGTTCTTGAGGGTCTGCCACGAAAACAGGAGCAGGGCAGCGCCGGCCGCAGCGAAGCCCGCCACGCCGAGTTCGAAATACACCGCAGCCGCAGCACAGGTGAGGAACAGGCTCGCGGCCTCCGAGCTGAGAATCGGCACCAACAGGCCCTCGAACTGCTCGCGGACGCCGATGCCCTTGAAGACCTTGACGTCGTAGGCGTGGAAACAGAAGTTGAGCCCCGTGGCGACCAGATAGGCGACGATGACGGCGGCCACCGTCGCCATCGTGGTGTCGTCCGCTGTCAATGCAACGAGATGCGCTGCGAGGCCGGCCGCGAAGCAGAACGCGGCGTACCAGGCGACGTTGGCGTACAGCATGATCAGCGGCGGCCGGTCAGCCGATCGCAACCGCGCCGCACCGCTGACCGTCATCGCGGTCACGCCGGCGACGACGGTCGGAGCTGGCCCGAGAATCACGGCGGCTAGCACCAGACACACCATCGCGCCGGAGAGCCAGAGGTTTTCTGTCTCGATCGCGGTGAAGTCAGCGAGCACCGCCCCGGCCGTCAGGAGCAGGAGCGTGGTCCAATCCCACGTGTTGAACCCGTGCAGCGCAAACGACGCCACCACCGACGTGGTCAGAACGACGGTCAGGAGCAGCGGCATTCGCTGGGCGTGACGCTCCATTACTTCCCGGGAATCGGCAGGTCCGCCGCGTCCTTGACCTACCTCAAGGTCAGTCTGATGATGCCGACTTCTAGGACACCCATGACCGGCCCCTTCTACACGCGCACGAGCGATGGTCGAATCGAGCACGTCGACATCAGCGGGCAGCGGTCACCGATCGCTCCGGCGATGATCGAGCATGTGCCGCTGGCCGACTGCGAGAGCTCCGCGATCCTGACCGACGCCCTCGGACGCGCCAACCACTCGGCAGGCACCTACCGCAACCGCTGCATTGTCATCGGCCGCAACTTCCCACTCCCAGAGAGCCCCGGCCTCCGAGTCACCGAGCACGAGGTTCTCAGCTGGTTCGAGGACAACCGCGGTGAGGCCGAGCTAGCAGAGCACGAGGCCGCAGAGCGGGCGCGACGCGAAAAGGTCTTGGCCGACGCATTCGACGTCATCGCAGCCCGCAACCACTACGCGCACGTCTCGCGGCGCGTGTTCGAGCCCAGCTCGATGGCTGTCGTCCGCAAGCTCACCCAGAGCGAACTCGAAGCCCACGCCCGCCGCCTGGAGAACGTCTACAGGCGGTTCGGTGCGCGATACACGCCTGAGGATGTCGTGCTCCACTACGAGCGCAAGTTCAGCCGCCGGTTCGGATCGAGGCGGGTCGCCCCAAAGCTCGCAGCGGTCTTCGGAACACCCTTCGCCGCCCCGGACGGGCACTGTTGGACCGGGATCTCCTTCTTGCGGTGGGGTTCGAACACCTTGGTGCCGATCGAGCGGTGGAACGACCCCGACTGGGCCGTGCCGCCCGAGAACGTCTGGCCCGCATCCCGAGCACGGGATTTCTCGGCTGGCCAGTACTACTCGATCCCAGACTGACCCCCGCGACCGCGTCCGATCCTACGCCTCCCCCACCCGGCCGGCGCAAGGATGTAGCGTGCGCGGGCGATGACGCTCGACGAGCTCCGGGAGGCCGCAGGCCGCGGCGAGATCGACACCGTCCTGATCGGGATGGCAGACATGCAGGGCCGCTTCCAGGGCAAGCGCATGCACGTCGGCCACTTCCTGGACACGGTCGCCGAGCACGGAGCGGAGGCCTGCAACTACCTGCTGGCGGTCGATGTCGAGATGAACACGGTCGGCGGCTACGCGCTCGCTTCCTGGGATCGCGGCTACGGCGACTTCGAGCTGGTCGCCGACCTCTCGACGCTCTGCCCGATCCCCTGGCACGCGGGCACGGTTGCGGTGCTCTGCGATGTGAAGTGGCCAGATGGCTCACCGGTCGCACCGTCGCCGCGGCAGATCCTGCGCGGCCAACTCGACAGGCTCTCAGAGCGCGGCTGGATGGCGAACGCCGGCTCGGAGCTCGAGTTCATCGTCTTCGAGGACACCTACGAGCAGGCGTGGGACTCGAACTACCACGGACTGACCGGCGCGAACCGTTACAACGTCGACTACTCGATGCTCGGCACCGCCCGGCTCGAGCCGCTGATCCGGCGGATCCGCAACGAGATGGCCGGCGCCGGGATGGTCGTCGAGGACTCAAAGGGCGAGTGCAACCTCGGCCAGCACGAGATCAACTTCCGCTACTCGGACGCGCTCGCGACCTGCGACCGCCACACGCTCTACAAGAACGGCGCGAAGGAGATCGCCGCCCAGGAGGGCTGCTCGATCACGTTCATGGCGAAGTACGACGAGCGCGAGGGCAACTCGTGCCATCTGCACCTATCGATCGCGCAGCAGGACGGCGGCAAGAACGTGTTCGCCGCCGACGACAGCGTCTTCCAGGCGTTCCTCGGTGGCCTGATCGCCGGCGCGCGCGAGCTGACGCTGTTCTTCGCGCCGAACATCAACTCGTACAAGCGGTTCGCCGCCGGGTCGTTCGCGCCGACGACGATCGCCTGGGGTGACGACAATCGCACCTGCGGCTTCCGCGTAGTCGGCCACGGCGAAGGCAGGCGCGTCGAGTGCCGGATCCCCGGTGGTGACGTCAACCCCTACCTAGCGATCTCGGCACTGATCGCGGCCGGCCTCGACGGCGTCGAGCGCGGCCTCGAACCCGGCCCCGCGCTCCCGGGCAACGCCTACGAGGACACCGACCACGAGCGTGTCCCGTCGACCCTGCTCGAAGCACGTGAGGCGTTCGCCGCCAGCACACTCGCCCGCGCCGCCTTCGGCGACGAGGTCGTCGACCACTACGTCAACAACGCCGACGTCGAACTCGCCGCCTTCAACGCCGCCGTCACCGACTGGGAGCGCGTGCGCGGCTTCGAGAGGCTCTGAGCAGGCCGCGGGCGTCGCATCTGGCGACGAGGCTCGTCGTCGCGATGCGGTCACGACCCGTCAGGTCGCTCCCTTTCGCTCCTCCGGCCTCCTCACCACCTGCTCGCCCGGGGCCAGCTCAGCGCTAGTGGCAGAACCGCTCAACCTCGTTCCGAAGCATCAGTTGCTACCGCACCGATCACTGTCCGGATCCAGGCCCGCTCCTCGGCGTCGGCACGGCGCTGGCGGCTCTCGAGCCAGTGCATGACCTGGCGGCGCGCCCCGATCGCGACGGTTTCGCCGCAGATCGCGTACCGGCCGTCGGCGAGTACGACGAGGCAGCCGGGCTGATCGCGGCGCAGGCGGAGGTGCTCGACGACGTCGATCCCCTGCACAGTGTCGGGCCGTGTCGCGGAACCGTCGGCGTTGTCCCACGGCCGCACCGAGAAGACGGTGGTCACGCCGCGCAGCTCCGGCCGCGGCCGCGGCCGGGCGGCCTCGTGGCCGCTGCGCCAACGTGAGGCGAGGCCCACGATCTCCCGCGCGGCCTCCTCGCGGTAGAGCACGTGGAGTTCGTCGCCGGGCAGGATTCGCGTCGACCCGCGCGGCGGGATCGCCTGGTCGTCGCGGACGATCACGTTGACGACGGCGTCCCGCGGCAGCCCTAGCTCGCGAACCGCGATACCGACGATCGAGTCGCGCTGCGACACCGGGAAGGCGAGCAGCTCGGCGCCGAGCCTTCGGATCGCCGCCTGGTCGGCGAGCGGCGCGGGCAGCGCCGGCTCGCTCGTCGTCACCCCGAGCCTGGCCCCGACCCACTCGAACGTCGACCCTTGCAGGATCGTCGAGATCAGCACGACGAAGAAGACGATGTTGAACATCTCGTAGCCGTCCGGGATGTCCTCGATCACCGGGAAGGTCGCGAGCACGATCGGGATCGCTCCGCGCAGCCCGGCCCAGCTCAGGACGACGCGCTCGGCGAACCCGAATCCGTGGCCGACGGTCGCGAGGAACGTCGCGACAGGCCTCGCGACGAACACCAGGAACAGCGTCAGCGCGAGCGCCTCGATCACGACGTCGTCGAGCTGGGAGACGGTGACGAGCATCCCGAGGACGAGGAACATCGTCAGCTGCGCGACCCAGGAGAGCCCGTCGTGGAACGCCCGCACCGTCTGCCGCGCCGGCAGCGCGACCGAGCCGAGCATCAGCCCGGCGAGGTAGACCGAGAGGAAGCCCGAACCGCCCATCACGTTGGCAGCCCCGAACGCGAGCGCCGCAGTCGCGACCGTCGCGACCGGGTAGAGCCCGCCGTTGACGAGCGAGGCCGACATCAGCAGCCGCGCGGCGACTCGTCCGATCAGAACCCCGGTCGCGAGGCCGATCAGCATCTCCTGCGCGAACAGCAGGCCGAGGTCGGCCCAGCCGTAGCCGTCGATCGTCAGCCATTCGATGCAGCCGATCACGAGCAGGATCGCGACCGGGTCGTTCATCCCCGACTCGGCCTCGAGCGTGCGTGCAAGTCGCCGCCGCAGCTTCGACCCGCGCAGCAGCGCGAAGATCGCGGCCCCGTCGGTGCCGGCGACGATCGCGCCGAGCAGTTGCCCCTCGAGCCAGCTGAAGCCGAACAGCCAGCTCGCACAGAGACCGGTGAGCACCGCGGTCGCGACGGTGCCGACGGTCGCCAGCGAGACCGACGGCCAGAGCACCGGCCGGATCTCCGGCAGCCCGGCCGCGAGCCCGCCCTCGAACAGGATCAACGCCAGCGCGACAACGCCGACCGTGCGGGCAAGCTCGAAGTCGTCGAAGAGGATCAGCCCGGTACCGGAGCCGACGAGCATTCCGAGCCCGAGGAACAGCACGAGACCGGGCACCCGCACGCGCGTCGCCGCCAGCGAAGCGAGCACCCCGAGAGCGAGCAGGACGCCGGCGAGGAGGATCGGCTCGCCCACGTGCATCAGAGGACTCTGACAGGTGGACCGGCGCGCGTCTTGACTTCCATCTCAGCGCGCCCGTAGTGTCGCCGCGTCGGCGTGCCGACAGCCGCCGACGGTCCACAACGGGAGGAGAGACCCCATGAGCGACCCAGCGGCTCCGCAGTCCGCCGACGAGAAACGGCTCGCCGAACTCGGCTACAAGCAGGAACTCAATCGCAGCTGGAGCGGCTTCCAGAACTTCGCGATCTCGTTCACGATCATCTCGATCCTGGCCGGCTGCTTCACGACCTACGGCCAGGCGTGGAACAACGGCGGCCCGATCGCGATCTCGTGGGGCTGGCCGCTGATCTCGATCCCGATTCTGATCATCGGCTTCTGCATGGCGGAACTGGTCTCCGCCTACCCGACGGCCGGCGGCATCTACTGGTGGGCAGCCAAGCTCGGCGGGCCAGGCTGGGGCTGGTTCACCGGCTGGTTCAACCTGATCGGCCTCGTCGCCGTCACCGCATCGGTCGACTACGCGGCGGCGACGTTCACGAACATCACGCTCGGGCTGTTCGACGTCAACCTCTTCAACGGCGTCGAGGGCGACTTCCTGGCCGGCACGTTCTGGCTCTTCGTCGTGATCCTCGTGATCCACGCGATCATCAACATCGCCTCCAGCCACCTGGTCGCGACCTTCAACTCCGTCTCGGTCTGGTGGCACGTGATCGGCGTGGCGATCGTGATCCTGATCCTCGCGTTCGGGCCTGACTCGCACCAGAGCGCCGACTTCGTCTTCACCGAGCGGTTCAACAACTCCGGGTTCGGCGACGGGACGACCGGCGGGATGACGTTCTGGTTCTACGTGCTGCCGCTGGGATTCCTGCTGACGCAGTACACGATCACCGGCTTCGACTCCTGCGCCCACGTCTCCGAGGAGACTCACGGGGCCGAGGAGAACGCGGCCAAGGGCGTCTGGAAGTCGATCTTCTACTCGGCCGCGATCGGTTGGGTCCTGCTGCTCGCCTTCACTTTCGCCGCGACCGACGTCGATGCGATCAACAAGGCGGCCGCGGAAGGGACCCCGGTCGTTGTGGCGATCTTCGAGAACGCGCTCGGTGACAGCGCGGTCAAGACGATCATGCTCATCAGCTCGATCGGCCAGCTGTTCTGCGGCATGGCCTGCCTGACGAGCGCGTCGCGCATGCTCTACGCGTTCAGCCGCGACGGCGCGGTGCCCGGCTGGAGGATCTGGAGCAAGGTCGACAAGAAGCGGACGCCGATGAACGCGGTGCTCGCGATGGCGACGGCGGCGGCGATCATCACGATCCCGGCGTACTTCCCGAACGACGCCGGCGTGCCGGTCGCGTTCTACGCGGTCGTCTCGGTCGCAGTGATCGGGCTGTACATCGCCTACGTGATCCCGATCTTCCTGCGCTGGCGCGCCGGCGACAGTTTCCAGGCCGGAAGCTGGACGATCGGGAGCCGGTACAAGTGGATGAACCCGTTCGCAACGGTCTGGGTCGCGATCATCACCGTGATCTTCATCCTGCCGATCGTGCCCGCAGGCGTCCCCGGCAACGACGACCCGAAGTTCGACTGGAACGCAGTCAACTACGCGCCGCTCGTGACCGGCGGCATCATCCTGGCGATCACGCTCTGGTGGCTGATCAGTGCGAAGAACACGTTCACCGGCCCGCGCCACACGATCGCCGAGATCGATCGCGAGCTCGACGTCGATCCGCACGACCCGCATCCCGGCGGGGTCTCGCCGTAGCGACGGCCCGGCTCGATGGCCGCCCGAGGGCCCGCCGTCCGGCGGGCCCTCGCTCGTTCCGGGGCCGCATAGGATGGACGTCGTGGCTGCTGAGACCCTGAACGTGATCGAGCCTGCGACCGAGCAGGTCATGGAGTCGCTGGCGCGGGCCGATGTCGCTGCGGTCGACGCGGCGGTCGCCCGCGCGAAGGCGGCGTTCCCGGCCTGGGCGGCGATCGCGCCCGGCGACCGGGCCGCGCTGCTGCGATCGCTCGTCGCCGTGATGGAGGAGCGGAACGAGGAGCTGTCGGTGCT
>WBZP01003207.1_pt1 | contig 17914 bp, 14 predicted proteins | sample 5204301 | NCBI WGS metagenome assembly WBZP01 (sample SAMN12412401, study PRJNA552823) | activated sludge metagenome | isolation source: activated sludge from nitrification reactor of wastewater treatment plant... | place: USA: Pennsylvania | collected 2017 | reverse complement strand
GATTTAATCCCGATAGCTATCGGGATACTACTGTAAACTCAACTGTTGATCCCTGATCGTTGAAACCCGCAACCATATTGGTTTCGATCAGATCATTTATACTTCATTTCAATAGCACAACACGTTTCATATTAATCAGTACTGCATATCAGCATAGAAAATCTGCCTGCGGCGGCTTGCATACACATTACCAACCTGCACACTTCCGAGGCAGCTGATTTTGGCAATAATCTGAAAATCCACGCTGGCGGTCACTGTTTTTTCATCCGGGGATATTACACAGGGGCTACCCGAAGCGGAAAATAAAAGTTCCATACAGGGGGGAACCGAGCCTCCGTCCATAACCGATCTGCTGTACACACAACTCTCCCATTTCCAGAAGTCCTGTTCGCTGTTTTTATAATTAATCCCGTTAAAAAAAGCAGTATAGTGAGTGGAATAATCCCAGAAAATATGCAGGTCTACCAACCCCATGTAGGGATTGTTAACCCGTCGTATTTTACCCTGCTGATCCGGAGGAAGCTGCTGGCCGATGGCATACTTCGGATCACTCAGGTCATCCGTTCCAGTGACGTTTCGGAGCACTTCTGCCGCTTCTTCTTCCTTCATTTCACACAAGGACGGTTCCGCTCCTGTTGACGGATTGGGGGGTGTGCCGTTACCTCCTCCGTTTCCGCCGCCACCGCCGGGATCCTGCTCTTCACAGGACGTAAACAAATAGGTAACACTGATTATCTGCCCGTTCTCATCCGTCACCATCAGGTAATAGCTGGTGCATTTCACCGCTGCCTTGTCCAGGAAAGCCGGGTCGTCAACAGGCACATATTCGCCCTTCACCTCTGCCGCCATTTTCGGCTGTCCTTTTACCGGCACCCCTTTTTCAAATACAGTCCCCGACTGCCATTCATATTTCAGGCTGTAGCGCATCACCGCCCCGGTTAATCCGGGCAACTCCTCCTTCCCTGCAAAAAAACCGGAAGGCAGGTTGTCTGGTATTTGTTTCAGCAGTTCAGGATCCGTAGCTTCCCGGTTTACCGACAAATATAAATAATACCCGCTCCCGGCATTCCCGGCTTCCGCTTTTTCCGATACCAGGTACTTGTACAGCGCGGCTGTTTTGCTTTCATCCTGCACCCGGAAACGCACCGGCGTTACATACATCCCGATCTCCGCGTGAAACTTCGACTGGTCCCATTGTACCAGCCCATCGCGTGGATCTGCAGCCATGTGTTGCTTTCCATGGTTCCGTGCGTACGGATCTGCTGAAGGAGTGCCTGTTGTACAGAGCACCGTTCCCAGCAGACTGGCTGCCAGGATGATTCTTTTGTTCATCATGTTGTTTGTTTTAAGGGTTAAAAAAGAGGGAAAAATCTCCTTATAAAGGTGGATTTTCCCTTTGAGCACACCCAACCGCGGACATAACTTTATCTCCGTTACCACTCAACAAACTGTTATGCACATCGGGGAAAATATCCGCAAAATCAGGGAATGGAAAGGCTACCGCCGGGAATACGTGGCGGAACAGCTGGACATGCACCTCACTTCCTATGGCAATATCGAACGGGGGCAAACCGACCTTACCGTCCGCCGCCTGCTGCAGATCGCGGAAGTACTGCGGGTGCCGCCCGGACTGCTCCTTACAGAAGCAGCCGCTGATACCCCACCGGGATATGGAAATACACCCCTTACCGAAAGCCTGCTGCTCCTGAACGAAGCGCTGCAGCAGCTCCGCAAAAAGACTGAACCGTAATTTCCGCTGGTGCATTCCGTATTTTCCCGCTTGCGTATATGCGCGGGAGTGAGCATATTTATGGTACCAAATGCTGCTTTATGCGCCTTGCTTTCCTGCTGTTACTGCCGCTGTGCTTTTCCTGTAAGGTTACCCTCATCACCGGGTACGACCAGGTACTGGACCAGCACATCACCCGCATCAAAAAAGAATTCAACCTGCACTTCATCAAACTCAGCCGCACGCTGAAAGATGATAACCCCCGCAACCAGGCTTTCGCCAACTTCCAGGATTACTATGATAACCTGGAAGCCGACCTCATCACGATCGGCTCGCGGGCCAACAGACTGGATGAAAAAGCACAGATCGTACAGCAGCAGATCCGCAACCTGGATGCTGCTTTCCGAACGTTCATCCGGTGGCACCAGTCGGGCCCGGCCGATAACCCTGCGGATGACCGGCGCGATATCCGCGATGCGGTGAACAGCTCCCTCGATGCCATCAGTTTGTTGCAGGAAACACTGAAAGCGAAGGGGAAGTGAGGAGAAGGTTCAAAAGTTCAAAGTTCAAGGTTCAAAGGTTGGCTCCGGGATAGAAAGTTTAAAAGTTTAAGGTTTAAAGTTTAAGGTTGGCTCCTAAAAAAGGTTCAAAAGGTTCCAGGGGTTCAAAAGGTTGGCTTTGGGAGAAGGTTCATTGGCATATTTGCACATTTCTCACATTTCCTTTGTGTCCTTTGAGAAATACTTCGTGTCCTTAGTGGTTAAGTTTTCACACAACGGAACAACGGGAGAGTCCAATCACATTCATCACATTATTATTCCATCAGCACATCACCAAATCATCAAATCACCAAATTACTTTTCACATTCAAGCTACAAAATCAACCCCCATGTCCACCCCCGATTTTCAGCAAATCCTCCACGATTCCATCGCCCTCGCGAAAAAAGAACTGGGCAGCACCTACAAAAAACTGAAGCCCTATGCCGAACACGAGTTCACCCAGTTCGCGGAAAACATCGCCTTCCTGGCCGGCCTGAAACTGAAAGGAGCCATCACACAGGAAGAACTGAAACTGCGCATGCAGCTGCAGAAACAGGCGCTATCCAATGTACTGCTGGCCATCCAGGGTATCGGGCTGGTAGCCGCCGAACGGATCATCAACGGGGTGCTGGGCATCATAGCCAAGGCTTTGAAGGCAGCCCTGAAAGTGACACTCCCGGTTTAAAGCACGGGACATTTTCGTATGTCCATTACCGTAATCAACACCGATGAACAAACGGTCTAAGCAACTCATAGACGCGCTCCTTCGCCGGAAACCGGCAAGACCCCGTCAGCAGCATCCTGTATTCAGCACCCTCCGTGTCATCAGCCTCTTTTTCCCTGGTCTCCTTTTCCTGACTCTCTATTTTGTGCTGATCGCAACTAATTCTATCGGCCGGGATTTGCTTATGCAGGCCGGCGAATACCCGGAACCGGCCCTGGCCACCTTTTTGGCCCTCCTTAGCTGGATGTTCTTTAACTGGCGGAGTTCGCGTCGGGTATCAGATAAATATCAGCAGGTTTATCCGGGCGAAAACAACCTGTTATTCCGGCACCTGCCCAGGTGGATGAGTTACCAGGCGGCCGTATTATTACAGATAGGTATTTTATTGTTGCCTACTATCCGTTTTTCCTGTATGCCCGTGTGGATGATTCTCTACTGGCTGGCTGGTAATGTGCTTTACATTGCGCTCCACGTTTACTTTAAAAGCCATGCCAGCTGGGCGCGCAATACTTCGTGGGCGCTGTGCATCATGTTCCTGGCGCTTTTTGGAGTGATCCTGCATCAAGCTCCGGCCGATGCGTTGAAAAAAAACGCCTATAACCTGCATATGGTGACCCTGCCGGTGATGGCCATACTCAGCTTTGCCCTCCAGGTGGCTTTTATTCGATTCGCCTTATACTGGCACCGGGTAACGGCGGCTGATGATACCCCGGAGAAAAAAATGCGGCGTTTCCTGCAGTTCAATCTGGTAGCCATTATTCCGCTGACGGGTTTCCTAATGATGGTGCTGTTGCCAGCAGCGGCCAACTGGGCCGGACCACTGTCCTGCACCCTGATAGGGATTTCCCTCTGGGTAGGCTTTATCTGCCTGATGCAGTTCATCGGTCTGCATTTCAGGTTCGATACTGTTTTCCTCCTGATCCCGCTCGCCATCTTCTGGGGTATGATCACTATCAACCGCTATGATGTTGACATGGAAATCAGGCAAGCGGATTCAAAGAAAACTTACCGAACTAACCTCAACGACTATCTGCAAAGATGGTTAACACACCCGCAGAGACAGGAGCTGATCAGCAAAAGCGACAGCAGTCGTCCGTTTCCGGTCTACCTCGTAATCGCCGATGGAGGCGCTTCCAAATCCGGATACTGGGTTTCTTCCGTACTGGCGAAAATGGAAGCGGAAACAGCTTCCGATCCTTTTTCAAATCACCTGCTCAGTCTGGCCGGCGCATCAGGCGGTTCTGTAGGAAATGCGGCATTTTACAGCTTACTTAAATCCGGTACCTCAGACAAACCCGCCAGTTTTGAAACTGAAACAAAGAATTTTTTCAAATCAGATTTGCTTACCTACAGCCTTGCCCGCTTCCTGGGGGTTGACCTGTTCAACAATTTTATTCCATGGTTTTGTTTCGACGACCGGGCCACCGCCCTGGCTACAGCGATGGAAAAACTGCCCAAAGGGACTGTTATCGGGGACCGTTTTGCAAAGCCTGTTGAAGAAATACTGGACAGCACCGGCCGCCTGCCGCTTCTCTTTATCAATACCACCCACCTGCAGGCCGGCCACCCCTGCCTCATCAGTTCGGTAAAGTATGACAACTCATTCAGCGCCCGTTGGGATGTGCTGGATATCTTGAATAAAGAGGACAGTAACAGCACCATTAAATTCAGTACTGCCGTGGTGCTGGGCGCCCGCTTTCCCTACATCTCCCCGGCCGGCGGAATCGGCAAACACTTTTTTGTTGACGGGGGTTATTATGATAACAGCGGGGCCGGTGTTACCCTCGAATTACTGGAATACCTGCAAAGAAAAATGGCTGATACTTCATCCTTTCTGAACGCATACAGGAACCGGCTTCAGTTCAAAGTGATCTATTTGTCCAATGGCCGGTCAGCCAGCTATTCCGAAGTGCCGGATTTAAGCAAAAAGGGGAAACTCAATCCTCTTGCGAACGACCTGGCCGCGCCCATACTAACGGTGCTGGGTACCTACAGTAATCAAACAGGGCTGAGTAACCTGCGGCTGGAAAAGTACATGCAGCGCCTGGAAAATAAGTGGGGAAAGAACGGATACACGAATATCAACCTGCCGCTGACCGGCGCTGGCGAGGAGGATGAATTCCCGATGAACTGGGTGATCTCCGATTACTACCTGCACCGCATACAGGAAAACGTGCAGCGCATCAGCGTGCTGGACTCACTGCGTAATTAAAGCCCTTTACGTTTTATTACAACCCGGCAATTTCTTCCTCACTCAGCCGCAGCAACAACATAAGTTTAAGTTTGGAGGGTCCGCTGATATAGAAAAAGATCATAAGGGCCATTGAAAGAAACAGGAAGGAAAGATTGCCCACCAGCATAAAACAAATAACAGAAAAAAGGGAGGCTCCTTCCAGCATACCCCACTGCAGTATGGACGCTGAGCGGTACAGTTCCGCCTTCTCCCGGGGCGTTCCATCGCTATCCCGGGCCTGCTCCACCCGCTGCCGGAACAGGCGCGCGCCGAGAAAATAAGCCAACGCGCAAAGTGCCAATGCTGTTACCTGGAGGGTTTGATCCAGTTCCTGCAGGGAAGCGGGCATTCGTTCAAAGTAACGCAGCAGGAAAGCCACCCCGGCGAGTAAGACTTGCCCGGCCAGCATCGACTTATGCAGGATGTTGAGAGAACGCAGAAAAGAAGCGGAAGAAGACATAAACTGATATTAGACCCTAAAACTACGGCAGCTGCCCATGATAACCCGCCGTCTTTCATTGTATTTTCACGCACAATGTATTAATTTGTAAGGCTTTCAGGAGCGGGATGTGCATAGAATCATCTGTGTGCCTGACTGACATCACCAGCAATCCCGGCTTTGCCGGTTAATTTTATTCAGTAAAACAGGGAATCATGAAAAAGATCATTGTTCCGGTGGACTTTTCCGCCACTTCCAATAACGCGGCCGAATTTGCCGGCAACCTGGCCATTTTTTACAATGCCGAAATCTGGTTATACCATGCCTATGAAATGCCGGTAGGGGTGGGGGAAATCGCCTGGCCTCTTTTCAATGTGCAGGAATTGCAGAAAGCTGCGGAGGAAGAACTGGATAAACTGCGCAACACGATTCAGAGCCACCTGCGCAGTAAGGTAACCTTTCATACGCAGGCGGAGATGACGCCGCTGCCCGACGGACTGGAAGAACTGTGCAACAGCGTACAGCCCGACCTGGTGGTGATGGGCCTCTCCGGTAAAAATGCCCTCACCAAACTGGTGGTGGGATCCAATACCATCCGCATCATCCAGCAACTGAGCTACCCGGTACTGGTGATTCCGCCCAAAGCGGCCTTCACACCCGTACTGCGCATTGGCTTCGCCTACGACTATCAGAAAATTGAAGAGAAAACGCCCGTGACATTACTGAAAAAAGTGGTGAAAGACTTTAATGCTGAACTCTATGTACTGAATGTGGATTTCCAGGATGTCAACTTCGACATCAACATGGTGGACGAATCCTTCCGGATACGGAACCTTTTCAGTGATGTAAAACCGGTGTACGACAGTATTGAAAACGAAGATGTAACCAGCGGGTTGAATAAGTACGCCGATGAAAAGCGGCTGGACTGGATTGTGGTGATCCCGAAAAAGCATACGCTGCTGCAGAAAATATTCAGCCGGAGTCACTCACAGGACCTGCTCTACCATACCCACCTGCCGGTTTTGTGCATCCACCAGTAAGGGCTATGCGCCGAACTGCTGCAGGTGATGATCAAGGTGCTTATACATGGCCTTGCCCCATTGTTCACCCGTGAACCGTCCGAAAACCGGATGAATAATCCGTGCAGCTCTTTCGGGACCCGCTTCATGAAACTGCTGTACAAGTGCAAGCAGCCCTGCTTTTTCCTTTTCGAAATCCCGTTCGTCTTTGATGATAAAAGCGGGCGCCGTGGGTAGTCCCCGTTTCCAGGGTACATCATCATACAACTTCTTCTTCATCAGCCAGCCGATCAACGCGAAGGGATACAGTTTGGGCGGCTGCGTTTCACTCAGGGGCACCCGGAATGCCTTTCGGCAGTGCGCCAGCATCTGGGCCACCGTCATTTTACCCCAAACCCGCTGTGCACCGGGCTGCAGCCGGGAAAGCCTTTCCCTGGTTTCAGCATATACCGACGCGTCAAAGAGATTTTTCATAACCTGTCAATGATGTTTTTTCTTCAGCTCCCGTATTTCCTCCTTCAGCTTTTCCACTTCCGCACTCAGTTCTTTTACAGCACCCACCAGTACAGGGATCAGGCTGTTCTGCTCCACGGTTTGCCCGGCCACATTCCGGTACACATTCTTTCCGTACATCCATTGGCCGTAGCGCGTTTTCACCAGGTGCGGATACACCCGCTCCATATCCTCTGCCATAAAACCGAACTGCAGGCCCTGGGGCAGGCTCATCTGTTTAAACTGATGTGTATTGTATTCGTATGATACCGGATGCAGCTGCATCAGGTGACGGAGGGGTTGCTGCAGGGGTTTAATGTGGATTTTGAGTACGCTGTCGGGCACAATCTGCGCATTCACCACCGGAAGGGAGCAGATTAAAGCGATGCCCGTACTCACCATCAATGCTTTCATAAAAGTGCGTTGGTTGATGAATAAAGATAGTACAGGTCTCCTGAAAATCATCAGCTGAACAGGTACTCCACATCCGCTTTTGTGAGGGATTTCACAAAATGGGCGTCATCACTGATCAACTCGCTGGCCAGTTTGCGCTTGCGTTCCTGCAGCTGCAGAATTTTGTCTTCAATGGTATCAATGCAAATCATCCGGTAAGCAAAAATATTCTTGGTTTGCCCGATCCGGTGCGTACGGTCGATGGCCTGCTGTTCCACCGCCGGATTCCACCAGGGATCCACAATGTATACATAATCCGCCGCGGTGAGGTTGAGGCCCACGCCACCCGCTTTCAGCGAGATGAGGAATACGCGGCACTGATCATTGTTCTGGAAATTGTCGATTGATTTCTGCCGGTCGTTGATGCCGGTACTGCCGTCGAAATATTCGTAGGCAATTCCTTCTTCCTGCAGCTTTTCGCGGATAAGCGCCAGCATGCCCAGGAACTGCGAGAATACCAGAGCCTTGTGTTCCCCGATATTTTCCTTGATTTCCCTGGCCAGCTCATCCAGTTTGATACTGTGGTTGGGATATTTATCTTCTTCGTTCAGGATGGCCGGGCTGTCGCAGATCTGCCGCAGTTTCATCAGGCCCTGCAGGATGGTGAGCTGCGATTTATCAATGCCCTGCTGATCAATGGTGCCCATGATTTTATCCCGGTAGCTGTTTCGGTACGCATCGTATATGCGGCGCTGTTCCGTATCCATCTCGCAGAAGAGGATGGTCTCCGTTTTTTCCGGCAGGTCGCGGGCCACCTGCTCTTTCGTGCGGCGCAGGATGAAGGGATAGAGGAGCTTGCGGAGATGCTCTTTCTGTTCCTGTTCTCCAAACTTATCAATAGGCGTGGCAAATTCGTTGCGGAAAAACTCCATGCTTCCCAGCAAACCGGGGTTGAGGAAGTTCATCTGCGCGAACACATCGAACGTATTGTTCTGCAGCGGGGTACCGCTCATGCATACCCGATTTTTTCCGTTCAGCAGGCAGGCCGCCTTGGTAACTTTGGAAGCCGGGTTTTTGATCGCCTGGCTTTCATCAAGTATGATATAGTCGTATTCAGTTTTCAGCAGCAGCTGTATATCACTGCGCAGGGTACCGTAGGTGGTGATAATCACATTGGACTGCTGCAGCAAAGCAGCATCGCGGGTACGCAGGCTTCCGTGATGGATCTGCCAGGTAAGTTCCGGCGTGAATTTCCGGATTTCATTTTCCCAGTTATAGATCAGCGTGGTAGGACAGATCACTATAGCCTTCAGGCCACCATTGAGGGTACGGTAATGCTGCAGCATGGTGAGCGCCTGCACGGTTTTACCCAAACCCATGTCATCCGCGAGGATGCCGCCCCAGCCCACATCATTCAGGTAGGCCAGCCACTGGAAGCCGGCCGTCTGGTAAGGACGCAGCACTTCTTTCAGCGTTGCAGGCGGCTGAATATCGGGGATATGTTTAAACTCCCGCAGGCGTTCAAATTTTTCATCCAGCGCAAAACTGAGCTCCGATGCATCGCGGTTTTCATACAACTCATCAATCACACTGAGGTGATAGCGTGAGAGCCGCAGTTTATCCGTACGGCCTTCGCCCACTTTGAAGAGCAGGGAATACCGTTGCAGCCATTCATCAGGCAGGATACCCAGGGTGCCGTCGCTCAGCTGTACAAACGACTGTTTGGCAGCCAGTGCCTTCTTGATATCGGCAATGCCTACCCGCTGTCCTTCAAAATCAATTTCCACTTTGGCATCGAACCAGTCGAGGCCGCTGCTTACATGGATATGGGTGGAAGGTCTTGCTGTATTGAACCGGAAATTGCGCAGCGCATCGAATCCATACACCGGAATCTTCTTTTCCTTCATGGCATCCACGAAGAGGAAGAACCAGTTATTGCGCAGAACATCACTTCCTTTCAGGATCAGACTGTTGCCATCCTGCGGTTTGATAAAATGCGAATGCAGTGACTCCAGCGATTGAATGAAACGCTGCTCCGCCTCGCGGTTGCGGTGGATGAGCAGGATCTTGTCTCCGTCGGGCAGGGTGATGGTATCCTTGTCGTTGCTGCGGGTTTCGTATCCTTTGTAACTGAACACCGGCTGAAATACCAGGTATTCGCCCTTCTCCTGCAGCAGCAGTTTCACTTCGGGTTCGCCGCTCTTTACTTCCTTCACCAGGCTGCGGTCAAACTCCACCTGGTAATCGCGGGTGAGGGGCAGGATGGTACGCTGCATCTGTGCCGACCAGTTTTCCTTACTCAGTTTTACCGGTCCCTTGCGGATGAATTTTTCCGCCTGCAGCGAATCCTCCGGCTTTTGCCAGAGGTAAAAAATATGGTTATACAGGAAGAGCAGGCTGCAGCCGCATTCATTATCCGATACCGGCTGTTCACTGCCACCTGCTTTGATCCGGCACTGCAGTTCAAAATGTTTGTCCTGAGCTACAATGCGGAAACGCGGCGACGGAAAATGATCGCTGAGGGTTGCTTCCTGCAGGTTGCCGGTTTTAAACGGCTTCTTTTCCGGCAGATAAAAGATAAAGAGATTGGATGCCTGCTCTTCAAAAAGTTTACGCAGTTTGGGATGCAGGTATTCTGTGATCAGTGAGCGGGTTTCTTCCGGCAGCTCATCGCCTTCAGTATGGATGATGTTTTCCCAGATACCACTGAAGGGGGAGTTGCGGTTGAGGTATTTGTTGATTTCCGCGGGCTGCAGTTTGCGAACCTGCTGCAGCAGCATCTTATCGTCTTCGCTGTAAGGTTCCGTGTTTACATATTTGCTGAGGTCCAGCTTTTCAGCCTTCCCCAGAAATTTCTGCTCCGCACTGTCGTAGTCGCCTTCAACAGCATCCACGGTGAAATAAGGAAAGGTGTTGTAGTTGAAATTGAACACGACGCCCAGCCGCTTGACGGGAGTGGCCGGCATTGCGGTCTCTGCTTCGGTTGTTTCACCGGCGAGCCGGGGTGCAGGCGCCGTTTGCAGGTAGGCAGGCCTGGCAGCAGGCTGTGGCTGGGATACTCTTTTGATAGAAGGGTCCAGCAGTTTCAGGAAGGGCTTACCATCTTTATAAACGAACTCAAATTTTCCGGTGAGGTCATCGTCGAGACTATATCCGTAAATCTGAAGCAGTTTGTTTTTTTCCTTATCCCAGTTGCGGATGGTATCAAAATAATAAGGCCCCTTGTTGTGAAAGAGAAAGAGAAGGACCGCTGTTTTATGCACACAGAGCGGATGGGCTTCTTCGGCGCAGCTGCAGGAGGTATCGAAATTGCGCTCGTCATTTTTCTGCAGTACTACATTCCAGTCTTCACCGCCCTGCTGTACACGGGCCTCCACGCGCTCATCGCCTGAGGAGACAATCTGAACGCCCTCCTGCTGCACAATCTGTTCTGCTTCCGCGCTGATATCCGGGGAAGCCAGTACCCTGATCACCTTGAGATCGATGTGTTTCATCTTGGCCACCGTGTGCCGCTGGTTATAGCGCAGGTTGCCGCCTCCCAGCATGTTCTTGTCGATCAGTTCCTGCAGCTGCAGGAGCGCGGCTGCTTCATGCCGGCAGATATCGCCCAGGTTATAGGGACAACTGCAGCGCACCGATAATTGCTTGGGATCGTTATAATGCTGAATATTGACGCGATAGTAAGTACTATAGGTGTCGTCCTTCACGCGGAAAACAGCGGTGCTCATGAGATCATCATGCTCCGCGAGCTCCACATAACCGGTGCTGAGAATCTTCTTACCCCTCCGGATAACTTCATCAGAGCCCGTATTGTATACGTATTTTATTAAATGAGATAACGCCAAAGGTTGTTCATTTTTGGGTCAACGACAGCCTGCCCCGTTGCGGAAAAGGCAAGTTGCAAAAGTAAAGAAAAAAAGGCGGGGAATAAAGCGTAAAAGGAAAGTTTGTGAACAAATAAAGCGGCCGCAACCCTTGTGTGGATTGCATTCCGCCTTACACGGTTCCACAGGTTAACATTCCGTTATCAAAAACGCAGGATACGTTGGCCAGGTCGGCGGTGAGGCAGTAACGGATATCCTTATCCAGGCCATACCCGGTGAGCCGGTGATAATGTGAAGCGTTTTTGGACTGCATGAATGCGAACCGGTCATCACCCGCCTCCAGGAAAAGACTTTCTGCCATGGAAGAAGAATCGCACTGAATGGAAAAGTGCTGCTTAATGCGATTGATCACCGCGCCGGCAAAGAGGGTATCTTCAATATTCACCCGGTCTTTCCAGGCAGCACAGCCCAGGATCACCGGCTTTCCCTGCTGTACCAGGTAATCGCATACCGCGCTGAGGTTGGGAAATGACCCGGTAATGATGCCGGCTGCGCCGCTGGACAGGGCCATGTGCAGGAGGCGGGTACCATTCGTGGTGGTGAGCACCAGGGTTTTGTCTTTGATAAAATCCGGAGGATACTCAAAAGGAGAATTCCCATACGCGAGCCCGTCAGCCACCCTGCCATCGCGTTCGCCGGCCGTAATGCCGCCGGTTCGCCGGCCGGTTTCAATACACTCCGCCACGGTTTCCACCGGAATAACAGCCGCCGCTCCGTTGTATAAAGCGGTAGCAATGGTGGAGGTAGCCCGCAGCACATCAATGATCACCACGATGCTGGCACGTACATCGTAGAGATGAAGCAGGGCGGGCGAGAGGCAGGTATAGAGGGGCGGTTTACTCATGGCGCAAAAATAACCGAATGGCAGTAAACCACGGAGGAATCAGATACGGGGTGCGATGCGGACCAGCGCTTCCAGCAATTCATCTTTTCTGCGGCGGGCCACATCCAGCAGTTGATCATTCACCAGTAATACCTGGCCTCCCTCTCCCCGGATATATTTTTTTACACAGCGCAGGTTTACCAGGGAAGCATTGTGTATCCTGAAAAAACCGGCGCCTTCCAGCAGTTCTTCAAACTCTTTCAGGGTACGGGAGGCGAGCAGGGGCTTTCCGTTGATGAAATGCAACTGGGTATAATTCGATAGTGCTTCCAGGTACATGATCTGGTCTACCGGCACCAGCTCCAGTCCGTCCTGCACGGCCACCGCAATCCGGCGGGGCATACTGTGTGCCGGATGCCGCAAATTTTCCAGCAGGAGGGCCAGTCTTTCATCCGTTCCCTGCTGTTTACCTTCTCTCATGGCCCGTTCCACCACCGCTTTCAGCGCTTCCACCTCCACCGGTTTTACGAGATAATCAAAGGCGCCATAACGGATGGCATTAATGGCATACTGGTTAAAGGCCGTGGTGAATACCAGGCTGAAGTTGCGTTCCGGCAGGGATTCCAGCATTGCGAAGCCATTCATGCCGGGCATCTCAATGTCCAGGAATACCAGGTCGGGCTGGGTTGCCCGGATAGCCTCAGCGCCCTCCTGCCCGCTGCTGCAGACAGCCGTTACCGTTACAGATGGACAATGTGCCTGCAGTTTTTTGTGCAGGGCATCCCGGCTGTTTTTTTCATCATCAATCAGAATGGCCCGTAGCATATCATTCAATATTTAAAGTGACCGTAACCCGGGTGCCTGCTGCAGTCCCATCCGGATGATGCAGATCTTCAATCAATACCTGGTGCTGACCGTCCTGGTTAAAGAGCCGTATTCTTTGTTCAGACAACTGCATGCCATACGACTGATGATCCGGCAGTACAGACCGGTTGCCCGCAGCTGCTTCCCGGCCGATACCATTGTCTTCAATCCGGTACACCAGCAAAGACTCCTTCAGTTCGGCAGTGATGCTGAGCAGGCCCGGCCGGTGACGAAGAGGACGAAGTCCGTGATGGACCGCATTTTCCACGTAGGGTTGTATCACCAGGGCCGGAACCTTGTAATGCCCGTTCAGTAACATCTCGTCCGCGCTGAACCTGCAGGTAAACTGATCATTGCTGCGCAGCTGCTCCAGTTCTGTATACAGCTGCAGTGATTCCCAGTCTTTCCAGAAGGGGATCACCTGGCTTTTGCTGCTGTCAAGGATATTCCGTATCAGCCGGGCAAACTTATTGAGATAGGCACTGGCCTGGTCGCGGTCGTTCCCCAGGATAAAATTATCAATGCTGCTGATGCAGTTGAAAATAAAGTGAGGATTCATCTGGGCCCGCAGGGCCATCATCTCCAGGCCGGCTATCTGTTGCTTGATGGCTGATTGTTTGCGGATGGCCGCCAGCCGGTAGCGGAAATAGCCGTAGAAGAGGGATCCGGTCAGGAGTGCCAGCAAAGCGAGGAACCAACCCTGGCGGTAAAAGGGGGGACGAATCAGCAGGGAGATCCGGAGCATCTGATCCGGACGGTTTTTCTCGCGGATTTCCAGCAGGTAGCGGTTGGGGGCCAGGTTGGAAAACACCAGCTCATTGCCGTTGCCCGTTGGGATCCATTCCTGTCCGTTGAGCCGGTACTCTATCCTGTGCGGGCGGTTACTGAAACTGAGATACCCCACCTGCAGGCGGATATTGTTTTGCTGATGCGAAAAAATATACTGGCTGTCAGTCTGCAATACCAGCTCCCCCTGGCGGATATGCCGCAGGTACAGCTTTCCCTCCGGCGGCGCAGGTTGTATATCCTGCATATTCCAGGTAAGATAGCCATCAGGTCCCGGCATATACAGGTCGCCCGCTGAATCGGCGCTGATAAAGGCCGAATAGTTGGCGGCCGCTTTTAATTCCGGGAAATTATACAGCAGGCGGGAGGCCGTATCCAGCCGGCTCACCCCCTCGGCATGACTGAGCCAGATGTTTCCGGCTGCATCCCGGCAGGCATAATTGAGGTTGTTACTGGCCAGTCCGTCGAATTGTGTAAAGCGGGTATACTTTCCCGTTAAGGTATGAATGACGAAGAGCCCGTAATTAATATCGCTCGCATACAGTCTGTTGGTGGCGCCGCCGCAAAAAGCTGTAAAGCTGGACCCTTTATGTGATGGCGGAACTGCATAAGGTATATAAACAGACTGACCGGTGGAAGGATCATACCTGCACACCCCCTGGTTTTCCAACCCGATCCACAACTGCTGCTGCAGGCTGTCGTAATAAAGACTGCTGAAAGTACTCTGTGCTGTTTGCGGCCCCAGTGGAAGATAGCGGCCGGGTCCATCAGGAAGCGTTAGTTCCAGGATTCCCTGGCGGCGGTCGCGGATCCATATTTTTCCACGGCCGTTGTGTACGATATTCCGGAGCATGCGCGGGTTGATGACGGACGCTTTGCCGGGAAGATTGAGGGGTGTTGCGGTATATGTCTGTTCATTGAAAACAAACAACTGTTCATCCGTTGCCAGCAGCAGGATATCAATCACCCGTTGCAGGTATATGTTGCCGATAACAGGTTTTCCGGATGTTGTCTTTACCGGTTTCAGCAAAGCCTGATCCCGGTCAAATACATATACCTGCCCATCCGCTTCATCGCAGCAAAGCAGGCGGCGCTCATCCAGCGTGAAAATTTTCCCGGGCCGGCGAATACCCGGCACCGGTAGTTTTCTGAAAGGGCTGGGCTGCTGGTTTACCCTGACAATCCCCTCCCCGGTGGAGAGCCACCATTCGTTTCCCGCTGAATAGAAACTGGTACAGGGCCCTTCCGGGAAACCGGATGCCGCGGTTGCCCGGTAACCCGTGCCCGTAGGTATCAGCCAGACGGGGCCTTTTTGTGAACTGTAAATGAGTGTATCGTGTCCGTACCAGGTGATGCCGTAAGCCCAGTCCCATTGCGGATCCGCCCGCAGCCCGGGTGGCGTGGCATATGCGATCCACTGCCCCCTGCGGGAATCAAAACAAAGAATGCCATTTCCGTAACTGCCCATCCATACGCGCTGCTGCGCATCCACATAATTCAGCTGGCAACCGTAATAATCATCCAGCAAGTTAGAAGGATAATAACTAAACCGGCCGGAAGCCGTATGTACACTGTATAATCCGTAACTGGTAAGCACCCAGTATTCCCCTGCAGATTTCTTCCGGATATCCAGCACCACCACCCGCGAATGATTGCCTGCGGCGGGTTTGTTACGGGATGCATATTCCGCCCAGCCGCTGCTGCGGAACTGCCCGGTAGACGGATTGAAAATAAGCAGGTCGTACCAGCCGCCCAGCCAGATATTTCCCTGCTCATCTTCAGTGATCGCAGGGTAAAAGTGCCCGGTTCTTCTGAGTACGGAGGCGTCCGGTGAATAGTTGCGAAAGCTTTGGGTAGGAGGATGGTAGAGGCTCAGCCCCGCCATGGTGGTTACCCAGAGGCGCTGCCGACTGTCGATGAACAGGTTATTGATTTCATTGCTGGCGATGGAGCTGCTGTCGGCCGGATTATTCAGAAACACATCGAAGGCATTTCCGTCGAAGCGGTTGAGCCCGTTGCTGGTGGCCATCCATAAAAATCCTTCCCGGTCTTTCAGCAGGTAACCGGCATTGTTACTGCTGAGCCCATCCTGCAGGGTATAGCGCCGGTACGTATAAGATTCCTGAGCCGCAGCAGTGTAGCCATATAAAAAGAGCAGGCCCAGTAAGACAGACTTCATCAGCCGGATGTATTAAATAGGAAGATCCTTAAAAGTACTGTTTTGAAATGGTTGTGGCTGTTAACGGTAATCAGTACATAAAAAGTAATCAGCATTGATTACAAACCAATTACTGCCATCCGACTGCAACGTAACGCTTCTTCGGTATTCCCTGAATTCAATTACACCATCCCAGGGTTCGTACCATTGAAATAATTCAGTTACGGTAATACCATCATGCCGTTTAATCACAACTTTGGAAGCATTGCTGTTAAAGGGCATCTGAAAACCAGCTATATGATAGATCCTGCCTTTTTTCCCCGCCGGACTGGGCAGGGTGAGAGTAATCTCGTTACCCGGCTGGTTATTGAGATTGGCGATCACTGTGTAATCGTCCTGGGTGAGGGTATAATTGCCGGTTACCGTACGGATCGGCAAGCTCAGACTTCCATTCACTTCCAGTTTTGAATTGGGGGTGGTCGTGCCAATACCCGCGTTTCCATTGGGCAGCAGGGTCATCTGTGCCCACTGGCTGTTGGTAAAAAAATGCAGCGGTACCGGGCTCACACTGTTGGGCAGGTTGCCGGATGTGCCGATATAGGCGCCCTCGCTGTTGGTGCTCCGGCCGGAGCCGCCCAGAAAGGAATGCAGGTTGTAGGAGGAAGTGCCCACTGCCCAGCCCCGCTCTTCATTGTTGATCCGGATTTCCAGTTTTGAAAACACCGGGTTATAATCCGTTCCGATACCCACATTGCCCCCGAAGGGATTGAGCACAATAGCGCGTGGCTGAATCAAATTCCCTTCCAGGGAGGTGCCCTGGATATTACTCCCGTCCATCTGCAGGGATTGACCGTTACCGGTTGTGTTCTTTACCGTGAGCACACCGCCCTGCAGGCCCGTTAGCGGATTGTACAGAAAAGCATTGGCCCGGGCAGTCAGGAGGCCGCCAACCTCGAGCTTGGAAACCGGGTTAAGTACCCCGATACCCACATTTCCCATACCAGCCTGTTCATTAATAAGTACGTTGGAGCCATCAGTGCCGCCCCGGATATAAGTATGCTGCAGCCCGCTGCCATCCGGATAGTTGAAATGAGAAACATGAGAGGCTCCCTGGAAGGCCGCTGTACCCCAGGGACCGGTACCCGTTACCGTTAGTCGTGCCAGCGGACCGGAATTACCAATCCCTACATTACCGCTATTACTATTATACAAATCTGTACCGCTGGTTCCCCAGCCGGCACTGCCACCACCACCGGATCCCAGTTGCACCCAGCTGCTGCGGTTATAGTACCAGAAACTATTGCTGGTGGAGTCGTAAACCAGCAAACCATTGGCCGGCGCAGCGATGGCGGTGCGGGCGGCTGTGCTGAGCCGCGGAATCAGTAACCCCTTGTTGTTACTGCTGATCTGGAGAGCGGCACTGGCAACAGGGGTGGTGGTTCCGATGCCCACACTTTGTGCAGAGGCCGTACCTGCAAAAGACAGGAGCAACAGGCCGCATACGAATCCGGAATGCATAGATGAATGTATTTGAAGTATGTGTATAGCGGCCGGCGGATAAAATTTCCGGGGGCACTCGTGACCATACAATGAAAATACAGGTAGAGCCGGCAGGGGAATTTATTCAATGATTAGACGGCTGCTCCTGATTATCAGGTGGAAGCGTACAGCCGGAAAGCCGGAAGTATTAAACGAGCAAATGCTTAATAGCAGTTTTTGAACGATCTCAGGAATCACCGCGTATCGATGTAATACATATAATTGGAAGCAATCATATACCAGTTGGCACCATCCGACTGCAGGGTAATAGTGCTTCGGTTTTCTGCGAAT
>WBZP01003206.1_pt1 | contig 17917 bp, 13 predicted proteins | sample 5204301 | NCBI WGS metagenome assembly WBZP01 (sample SAMN12412401, study PRJNA552823) | activated sludge metagenome | isolation source: activated sludge from nitrification reactor of wastewater treatment plant... | place: USA: Pennsylvania | collected 2017 | reverse complement strand
CGGACTTGATCAGGTCCTTCACGCGGTCGGTGATGCGCATGTAGCCCTCGGCATCGACGACGGCGACGTCGCCGGTACGGAACCAGCCGTCCGGCGTGATCTTGTCGGGGTCGGGCGGCTCGCCGTGATAGCCGCCGCTGACGATCGGGCCGCGCACCTGCAGCTCGCCGACCGACTCGCCATCCCAGGGCGCGACGCCTTGCTCGCCCATGATGCGAAGTTCGATCAACGGGATCGGCAGGCCCTGGCGCGCGCGCACCTCGTACTGCGCCTCGGCCGGCAGGCCGACATGCTCGGGCTTCAGCCACGACAGGGTGCCGACCGGGCATAGCTCGGTCATGCCCCAGCCGTGCTTGATGGCAAGGCCGTGCTTCTCGAACGCGGCGATCAGCGAGGCGGGTGCGGCCGAGCCGCCGACCATCATGCGCGTGCCGCGGCGCAGCCGCCAACGAGTCGGTTCGCGGTCGAGCGCCTGCTGGATCGCCATCCAGATCGTCGGCACGCCGAGCGCGAGCGTGACGTCCTCGGACTGCATCATGTCGAGCAGCTCTTCGGCGTGCAGATGCGGCCCGGGCATCGCGAGCTTGGAGCCGACCATCGCGGCCGCGAACGGCACCCCCCACGCGTTGACGTGGAACATCGGCGTGACCGCGAGAACCGAATCCTGACAGGAGAGGTTCAGGCAATCCGGCAGCGCGACCGAGAGCGCATGCAGCACCACCGCGCGATGCGAGTGCACGACGCCCTTGGGACGCCCGGTCGTTCCGGACGTGTAGCACATGCCGCTCGGCGCGTCCTCGGGCAGCTCGGGGTAGCGGTAGTCGCTCGCGTCGCCGGCGATGAAGGCTTCGTAGTTCTCGTAGGGCGCCGCCACCTCGCCGCCCGAGGTCGGCACGACGATCACGCGTTCGATCCCGACGCGCTGGCGCACGCTCTCCAGCAGCGGAAGCAGCACGTCGTCGACGAGCACGATACGGTCACCGGCATCCTCGACGATGTAGGCGATGTCGTCCGGCGCCAGCCGCAGGTTCAGCGTGTGCAGCACCGCACCTGCGGCTGGAATGCCGAAATACGCCTCGAGGTGCCATGCATGGTTCCACATCAGCGTGGCCACCGGCTCGCCAGGCTCGACGCCGGCGTGCTGCAGGGCCTGGGCCAGCTGCCGCGCGCGCCGGTACACCGACGCGTAGTCCGAGCGATGCAGCGACTTGTCGGGGCGGCGTGAAACGATCTCACGGCGGCCGAAGAGCCGGCCCGCCCGCTCCAGCAGGTGATTCACCGTGAGCGGCATCTGCATCATCGTCGCGCGCATCGTCCCCTCGCTCCTGCCTGTACCTGCCACGGCCGCCGCGCTCCTGACGTCCGCCCGCGGCCGCCTTGTCCTGCTGGCGAACGGAATCTTCTAGGGCGCCGCGTGTTTTGTCAAGGACCTTGACAATCGATGTCGAAGATCGGACCGGCGATCCGGCCCTGCGTTCGTTCCCGACGATCGAGCCGGACGCCCCGATTCGACGATCGATCCCGAGCCCGCGTCGACGAAGCCGACGACAACCAGGGCGGCACGCCGGGCTCCGGCGGGCCGCCCGCGGCGATCACCAGTCCTTCTCCAGGATGCGCTGCAGTGCCTCGAAATCGTGCTCCCCCAGGCTGCGCCTCAGGTCGCTTTCGATCCGGCTGCTCGCGCGCGTGGCGTTGCGCACCATCGCCAGGCCGGCAGCGGTGAACTTCACCATGCGAACGCGGGCATCACCCGGGTCTTCGACCAGTTCCAGGATGCCGCGCCGGCAGGCTTCGGCCGCGGTCTGGTGCGCCGCCTGGCGGCTCACCGCGAGGCGGCGCGCGAGTTCGGAGATGCTCACCGGCTTGCGCGGCATGTGCGCGAACAGGCGGTTCATCGCCGGGGTGACGAAGGTGTAGCCGTACTGTGGAGCCGCCTCGACCATGCGCTCCTCGAACCAGTTCGAGCGCTTGAGCAGCAGCTGCCGCAAGTCCTGTCGCCGCGGGTGGTCTCCGCCGGCGTCGGCGGTGCTGGAGCGGGAGCGCTTGTTCATCCTCTTCCGGCCGGGTGACCCGGGTTGAGTGGGGACGCGATTTTCGTCAAGGCACCTTGACAGTATCGGCCGCACTGCTTAGTCTGGCTCTCGCGCCGAGCCTCCAGGCTGCCTGCCCGATCCCCGTCAAGGACTCAAGATGATCAATTACACCATCGACTCCGCCGGCATCGCGACCATCGAGTGGGACATGCAGGCGCACGAGCAGAACATGCTGACCGACCAGTCGGTGGCCGCCTTCGGCGCGGCGGTCGAGAAAGCGCTCGCCGATCCGGCGGTCGAGGGCCTGCTGATCGCCTCGGCGAAGAAGGACTTCGTCGCCGGCGCCGACCTGCAGCGCTGGCTGCGCGCCGACGCCGCCGAGCATGTCTACCGTCAGATGCTCGACTGGCACCGCCTGCTGCGCCGCATGGAGACGGCCGGCAAGCCCGTCGCAGCGGCGATGTGCGGCACCGCGCTCTGGGGCGGGCTGGAGCTGGCGCTCGCCTGCCACTATCGCGTCGCGGCCGACGACCCGAAGGCCGGCTTCGGCTTTCCCGAGGTCAGCGTCGGCCTGCTGCCCGGCGGCGGCGGCACGCAGCGCGCCGCGCGCCTGATCGGCGTCGAGGCGGCGGCATCACTGATGACGGCAGGCAAGGTGCTGCGGGCCGGCGAGGCGTTGAAGGTGGGCCTGATCGACGCCGTGGTCGCACCCGGGCAGGAGCGGGCAGCCGCGCGCGCATGGCTGATCGAGGAGGGGCACGCGCACCAGCCGTGGGACCGTGAAGGCTTCACCGTACCCGGCGGCCTGCCGCACGCCCTGCCCGAATCGGCCACGCCGCATGCGGCGTCGCACCGGATCCTAGCCTGCATCCACGAAGGCAGCCGGACCGACATCGAGTCCGCGCTCGAGATCGAGGCGCGGCACTTCGCGACGCTTGCCGTCAGCGACGAAGCGAAGAACATGGTGCGCACGCTCTACATCGCGATGAACGAGGCAAACCGCCTCGGTGCACGGCCGGCGGACGTGCCCGAGGCCAGGTTCTCACGCATCGGCATGCTCGGCGCGGGAATGATGGGTTCGGGGATCGCCTACGTCGCCGCGCAGGCGGGCCTGCAGGTGGTGCTCGTCGACGTCGACCAGAAGGCCGCCGAGCGCGGCAAGGAATTCGCACGCAAGACGATGGCCAGGCTGGTCGAGAAGGGGCGCCTCAGCCGCGAGCGCATGGACGCCGTGCTCGAGCGCATCGTGCCGACCGCGGACTTTGCCGACCTCGAGGGCTGCGAACTCGTGGTCGAAGGGGTCTACGAAGACCGCGCCGTCAAGGCCGAGGCCACGCGCAAGGCCGAGGCCGTGCTCGGCCCGGATGCGATCCTCGCGTCGAACACGTCGACGTTGCCGATCACCGGTCTCGCGGCTGCGAGCCAACGGCCCGGGAACTTCATCGGCCTGCACTTCTTCTCCCCGGTCGAGCGCATGCCGCTCGTCGAGATCATCCGCGGCGGCGCAACCTCGGATTCGACGCTCGCGCGCGCGATGGACTTCGTGAAGCTGCTCGGCAAGACCCCGGTGGTCGTCGGCGACGGGCGCGGCTTCTACACCAGCCGAGTGCTGCGGGTCTACCTGGCCGAGGCGGCGGCACTGCTCGAAGAAGGCGTCGGCGCCGACCTGATCGAAAACGCGAGCCTGATCGCCGGCATGCCGATCGGTCCGCTGACGCTGGTCGACGACGTGTCGCTCGAGCTGATGGCAAAGTTCGCGCGCCAGGACCGCGCCGACCTGGGGCCCGACTACCGCGAGAGCGCGCTCGACCGAGTGGCTCTGCTGATGGTCGACAAGCTCGGACGGCCCGGCCGCAAGACCGGCAAGGGCTTCTACGACTACCTGCCCGACGGCACGCGGCACTTGTGGCCCGGGCTCGCGGAGCACTTCAGGCTCCAGGCGCCTCAGCCGACGGTCGACGAGGTGGTCGAGCGACTCATCCTGATCCAGTCGGTCGAGACGGCACGTTGCATGCAGGACGGCGTCGTGACGCGTCCGCAGGACGCCGATGTCGGCGCCGTGCTGGGCTGGGGTTATCCAAGCCTGCGCGGCGGACCGATCGGCTGGATCCACACGATGGGTGTGCCCCAGTTCGTGGCCGCCTGCGACCGCCTGGCCGATTGCGCCGGCGCGCGCTTCACGCCACCGCCCCTGCTGCGCGAAATGGTGCAGACGGGCCGGACCTTCTATTCCTGAGTCCATCGCGTGAGTACATCGCAGATGGCGCGCCGACGCACCTGGCGCTCGGTCGGCCCGCGGGGCCGGATCGTGGGGGCCTCTGCCGCCGGCAGCAGGCTCGCGGCCCTGCGCAGCGCTTGCACCGGCGCGCCGCAGACATTATTATTGAACGACTGGTCGGTCAATCCTGATGGCTGCTGCGGTTCCGGTGGGCCCCATCGTTCGGTTGGCCTTGTTTCGTCAATCGGCCGCCACGCAGGCGGGATTCGCAGCGCGACCGACGCGAGGACCTGCATGACCCACGACCGCTTCGGGCTCGACCGCTGTGCCGGCATGGCGACGCCGAGGTTCGGGGGCGGCGGCGTCTGCCGGTCGGTCGCTCGTTCCGCGCGTCGGGATCGGAGGTCGACTTGAGCCAGCCCCTGCCCAAGACCACGGTGATCGGCATCGTCGGCGCCGGCGTGATGGGCGCGGGCATTGCCCAGGTCGCCGCGCGTGCCGGACACACCGTGCGGCTGCACGACAGCAACGGCAAGGCCATCGAGGCCGCGCGCAACTGGCTCGAGAGCGACTTGCGCGAGTTCGCGGCCAAAGGCAGGATCGCCGAGGCCGAGGCCGCGGCCGCCGTCGCACGCGTGGTTCCCGCGGTCGCTCTGGCCGACCTGCGCGACTGCGGCCTGGTGGTCGAGGCGGTGGTCGAGGACCGCGCGGTCAAGCAGAACCTGCTCGGGTCGCTCGAAGGAGTGGTCGGCGCCGACTGTCTCTTCGCGACCACCACTTCGGCGCTGTCGATCACCGCACTCGGCGCCGCGCTGGCGAACCCCGAGCGGCTGGTCGGCATGCACTTCTTCAATCCGCCGACCCGCATGAAGCTGGTCGAGGTCGTGAGCGGCCTCGCGACGGGCGAGGCCGTGGCGCAGACGGTCGCCGCCACTGCGCGCGCGTGGGGCAAGCACACGGCGTTCGCGAGGTCGACACCCGGCTGCATCGTCAACCGGATGGCGCGTCCGTACTACTCCGAGGCCTGGCGTGTCCTCGACGAGCACGCGGCCGATCCGGCGACGCTGGACGCCATCGCGCGCGACTGCGGCGGTTTCCCGATGGGGCCGTTCGAGCTGATGGACATGATCGGCCACGACGTCAACTTCGCCGTCACCAACGGCGCGTTCATCGCGACCTTCGGCGACCGTCGCTACGTGCCGGCACTGGAGCAGCAGGAACTCGTCCGCGCCGGATTCCTCGGGCGCAAGAGCGGGCGCGGCATCTACGACTACCGACCCGGTGCAGCCAAGGCGGAACCGAAGGTGGAGCCCGGCGCCGATCCGGTCTCGCGCGTCACGCTGGTCGGCTCGCTCGGCATCGCGACGCCGATCGTGACCCGCCTCGAGGCGGCCGGCATCGAAGTGGTGCGCGTCCAGAACCGGCGCCCGTCGCCGGCGGGTCCATCGGGCTGGCTCGAGATCGGCTTCGCGCGCGTGATGCTGAGTGATGGGCGATGCGCGACCCAGCGCGCACTCGAGGCCGATCATCCGCAGCTCGTGCTGTTCGATCTCGCACTCGACTACGCCTCGACACCGCGGCTGGCGCTGGCCAAGGCCGACCAATGCGGCCACGCCGCCTTCGGTACCGTTTGTGCCACGCTCGGCCGGGCCGGCTTCGCGTGTTCCCGGCTCGACGACGTGGCGGGCCTGCTGGTGTTGCGCACCGCAGCGATGCTGGTCAACGAAGCGGCCGACGCCGTCCTGCACCGGATCTGCACCCCGGATGGGATCGACGAGGCGATGCGCTACGGCGTCAACTACCCGCGCGGCCCGATGGCGTGGGCGGAGGCGGTCGGGCTCGACTTCTTCTCGCTCGTGCTCGCCAACCTGCGTGCGCACTATGGCGAGGAGCGCTATCGCACCTCGGTGCTGATCCAGCGCAGAGGCTGGAGCGGAACCGGCTTCCTGGGCCATCCATGAACGATCCATCGCAGCGCGATGCGGCGGCGGCCGCAGCGGGCATCCCTGTCGACGACAGCTTCGACCCCTCTCCCATCTAACCATCCAAACCACCGCAGGACGATCCATGTACACGCAAGCGATCGACATACCCCAGGGCAAGGAAGACCAGGCGCCGCGCGGCCCGCGTTCGCTGAAGGAAGCCGAGTACGAGGCCGAGTTCGACGCCAAGGTCGCGCGCGGCGACTTCATCGAGGCCAAGGACTGGATGCCCGAGTCCTATCGCAAGACGCTGGTGCGCCAGATCAGCCAGCACGCCCACTCCGAGATCGTCGGCATGCTGCCCGAGGGCAACTGGATCACGCGCGCGCCGTCGCTCAAGCGCAAGGCGATCCTGCTGGCCAAGGTGCAGGACGAAGGCGGCCACGGCATGTACCTCTACGCCTCCGCCGAGACCCTCGGCGTCTCGCGCGACGACCTGATCGACGCGCTTCACTCGGGCAAGGCGAAGTACTCGTCGATCTTCAACTACCCGACGCTCAACTGGGCCGACATCGGCGTGATCGGCTGGCTGGTCGACGGCGCGGCGATCATGAACCAGATCCCGCTGTGCCGCTGTTCGTACGGCCCCTATGCGCGCGCCATGATCCGCATCTGCAAGGAGGAGTCGTTCCATCAGCGCCAGGGCTACGACCTGCTGCTCGCGATGATGCGCGGCACGGCCGAGCAGCGCGCGATGGTGCAGGACGCCGTGAACCGCTGGTGGTGGCCGAGCCTGATGATGTTCGGCCCGCACGACAAGGACTCGATGCACAGCGGCGACTCGATGAAGTGGGGCATCAAGCGCATCAGCAACGACGACCTGCGCCAGAAGTTCGTCGACGCCACCGTGCCGCAGGCCCAGGTGCTCGGCGTGACGATGCCCGACCCGAACCTGGCCTGGAACGAGGCGCGCGGCCACTGGGACTTCGGGCCGATCGACTGGAGCGAGTTCTGGAACGTCGTCAACGGCCACGGCCCGTGCTCGAAGGATCGCATGGTCGAGCGAATCGCGGCCTGGGACGAGGGCGCCTGGGTGCGCGAGGCGGCAGTCGCTTACGCGGCGAAGCAGGAGCTTCGCAACCGGCGTGCGGCCTGAATTTCGAACGAGCAAAACAGCAAAGGAGTCGTGATGTCTTCATCGTCCCGCGAGTGGCCTCTGTGGGAGGTCTTCATCAGAAGCCGCAACGGCCTCGATCACAAACACTGCGGCAGCGTGCACGCGCCCGACGCGAAGATCGCGCTGCAGAACGCGCGCGACGTGTACACGCGGCGCCAGGAGGGCGTGAGCATCTGGGTCGTCCAGGCCGATCACATCCACGCCTCGGACCCGGACGCGAAGCCCGAGTTGTTCGATCCGGCAGACGACAAGATCTACCGGCATCCGACGTTCTACCAGCTGCCCGAAGAAGTGAACCACATGTGACGAGGCCCGCATGGTCACCGCCATCGACAACGACACCGCCTATCTCGACTACCTCCTGCGCATCGCCGACTCGTCGCTGATCCTCGGCCAGCGCCTCTCCGAGTGGTGCGGCCATGGTCCGATCATCGAAGAGGACATCGCACTCACCAACATCGCGCTCGACCTGATCGGCCAGGCGCGGCTGTTGCTCGCCCACGCCGGCCAGGTCGAGGGCAAGGGTCGCGACGAGGACGCCCTCGCGTACCTGCGCCCCGAGCAGGCCTATCGCAACGTGTCGCTGGTCGAGCTGCCGAACCTGGACTTCGGCCGCACCGTCCTGCGTAACTTCCTGTTCGCTGCATTCCAGCTGCCGCTGTGGCAGGGGCTGCGTTCGGCCGGCGACGCGGAGCTGCGCGCGATCGCGGAGAAGAGCCTCAAGGAGACCCGCTACCACCTGCAGCACGCGTCCGACTGGACCGTGCGACTGGGCGACGGCACCGACGACTCGCACGCCCGCATGCAGCGGGCGCTCGACGACCTGTGGCCGTATACGGCGGAGCTCTTCGCACCCACCGCGGAGGACGAGCAGGTGGCCGCGGCCGGGCTCGGCGTCGCGTGGCCCGGCCTGCAGCCCGCGTGGGAGGCGCAGGTGCTGCCGGTACTCGCCGCGGCAACCCTCGTGGTGCCGGAGCGTACGCCGTTCCTGTCGCGCGGGAAACTCGGCGTGCACACCGAGCACATGGGGCACCTGCTCGCCGAGATGCAGTACCTGCAGCGCACCTATCCTGGCGCGACATGGTGAGCGCTCCGGTCGGCTCGGCCGTGCTGTCGGTCGACGGCGCCTGGGAGGTCCTCGGGCGCGTCGCCGACCCGGAGATCCCGGTGATCTCCGTGACGGAACTGGGCATCGTGCGCGAGGTGCGTGAACTAGGCGACGCACTCGAGGTCGTGGTCACGCCGACCTACTCGGGTTGCCCGGCGACCGAGCTCATCGAGAGCTCGATCAGCGAGGCGCTGCGGGCCGCCGGCGTGGCCGACGTGCGGGTCGTCCGGCAGTTGTCGCCCGCGTGGACCACCGACTGGATCGCGCCGTCGGCGAAGGACAAGCTCACCCGCTACGGCATCGCGCCCCCGCACCTCTCCGGGCAGTCGGCGGTGCAGTCGGCCGGACAGCCGGCGGAGAAGCCGATCGTATTCTTCGCGCGCGCGATCCCCTGCCCTCGCTGCGGCAGCAGCGAGACGGAGCGCCTTTCGCAGTTCGGTTCGACCGCCTGCAAGGCCCTCTATCGCTGCCGCGCTTGCCGCGAGCCCTTCGAATACTTCAAGCCGCTCTAGCTCCTGCCATGACACCCCGGTTCCACTCCCTTCGCATCGCCGAGGTCCGGCGCGAGACCCCGGACTCCGTCAGTCTCGTCTTCGAACTGCCACGCGAGTTCGAACCCGAGTACCGCTTCCAGCCCGGCCAGCACCTGAGCCTGCGCGCGCAGCTGGACGGCGAGGAACTGCGCCGCTCGTACTCCATCTGCAGCGGTGTCGACGACGGCGAGATCCGCATCGCGGTCAAGAAGGTGGCCGGCGGGCGCTTCTCGGTCTGGGTCAACGACTCGGTCAAGGCGGGCGATGCGATCGACGTGATGACGCCCGAAGGCCGCTTTCACGTGCCGCTCGATGCCGGCCATGCCAAGCACTACGTCGCCTTCGCCGCCGGGAGCGGCATCACGCCGATCCTGTCGCTCGCCAAGACCACGCTCGCGCGCGAGCCGAGGTCGCGCTTCACACTGGTCTACGGCAACCGCCGGCAGTCGTCGGTGATGTTCCACGAGGCGCTGGAGGACCTGAAGGATCGGTACCTGACGCGCTTCTCGCTGTTCAACGTGTTCACGCGCGAGGAGCAGGACGTCGATCTGTTCAACGGCCGCATCGATGCGGACAAGGTGCGCGCCTTCCTGGCGGTGCTGCTGCCGCCCGACACGATCGACGAGGCGTTCGTGTGCGGTCCGTCCACGATGATCGACGAGGTCGAGTCGGCGCTGCTCGCCGCCGGCGTGCCGGCCGGGCATGTGCACGTGGAGCGATTCGGCACACCCGGAGCGGCGGCCGCGGCGCCGGAGCCGCAGGCCGACGCGGCCGAGGCGCGCGTGACGCTGGTGCTCGACGGCATGCGGCGCGAAGTCGACTTCCATCGCGAGCACGGATCGATCCTCGACGCCGGCAAGGCCGCCGGCCTCGATCTGCCGTTCTCGTGCAAGGGCGGCATGTGCTGCACCTGTCGCGCCAAGCTGCTCGAGGGCGAGGTCAAGATGCGCAAGAACTTCGCGCTCGAGCCGGCCGACCTCGACGCAGGGTTCGTTCTGACCTGCCAGTCCTACCCTCTGACCGAGCGCGTGCTGCTGTCCTTCGACGACCGGTAGCTGGGCGATGCCGCGTTCCCGCGCCGCCACGTTCGGCACCCAGCGCGACGCCATGCTCGCGGCGGCGGCGCAGCTGTTCGCCGAACGCGGGTTCGCGGCCGCGTCGATGGCCGAGCTGGCACAGGCGCTCGGCGTGTCGAAGGCGCTGCTCTACCATTACTACACCGACAAGGAGGAACTTCTCTTCGACATCATGGACCGCTACCTCGACGGCCTGATCGTGCTCGTGGACGAGGTCACGGCGCTGGCGCTGCAACCTAAGCAACACCTGCGCCGGCTGATCGTTCGCTTCATGGAGGTCTACGAGAGCTCGGCCTCGTATCACCGTGTGCTGGTGCAGGACTCGAAGTACCTGAGCGCGCCGCACCGCAAGCGAACGCGCGCGAAGCAGCGGCGGGTCGTCGGCGCGGCAGCCGCCGCGATTGCGTCGTGTGCGCCCCAGCTCGAGCACAGCGCCCTGCTCAAGCCGGTGACGATGGTGCTGTTCGGCATGATCAACTGGACCTTCACCTGGCTGCGGGAGGACGGCGCGCTCTCGTACGGCGACATTGCGCCCGTGGTTGCCGACCTATTCCTCGGTGGTGTGATGCGCGTCAAGGCGCAGCCGGTCGTCGATTAGAAGAATTCCCTCGAAGTCACCATAACCCACCTCACGACAACCAAAGGAGACACATGAAGAAGTACCTGCCCCTCGTCGTCGCGGCCGTGACGGCCGTCGGCCTCGCATCCGCAACGGCGCAAGACATCAAGGTCGGCGTGACTCTGTCGGCCACCGGACCCGCCGCATCCCTCGGCATTCCCGAACGCAACACCTTCCAGCTCGCACCCGAGACGATCGGGGGCCGCAAGGTGCAGTGGATCGTCCTCGACGATGCGTCGGACACCACCGCCGCGGTCAAGAACACGCGCAAGTTGATCGGCGAGGACAAGGTCGACGTCGTCATCGGCTCGACCGTGACGCCGAACTCGCTCGCGATGATCGACGTCGTGGCCGAGTCCGAGACGCCGATGATCTCGATGTCGGCCTCGGCGCGCATCGTCGAACCGGTCGACGCGAAGCGGCGCTGGGTGTTCAAGACACCTCAGAACGACCAGCAGATGGCAGCGGTCATCGTCAGCCACATGCTGTCCTCCGGCGTCAAGAACGTCGCCTACATCGGCTTCGCCGACGCATACGGCGAAGGATGGTGGAACGCCTTTTCGACCCTCGCCGAAGCGCGCGGGCTGAAGGTCGTGGGCAACGAGCGCTTCCAGCGCACCGACACCTCGGTGACCGGGCAGGTCCTGAAGCTCATCGCCGCCAAGCCCGACGCGATCCTCATCGGCGGGTCGGGCACACCCGCGGCGCTGCCTCAGAAGGCGCTCAAGGAGCGTGGCTTCAGCGGCCAGATCTACCAGACCCACGGCGTGGCCAACCGCGACTTCCTGCGCGTGTGCGGCAAGGACTGCGAAGGGACCTGGGTTCCCGTCGGTCCGATGGTGGTCGCTTCGCAGTTGCCTGACAGCCATCCGGTCAAGAAGTCGGCGCTCGAGTACGTGAAAGCGTACGAGGCGAAGTTCGGGAAGGACAGCGCAGTCGCCTTCGGAGGCTATGCCTGGGACTCGATCGTCCTGCTGCGTGGTGCGATCCCGGTCGCGCTGAAGAAGGGCCAGCCGGGCACGAAGGAGTTCCGAGCCGCGTTGCGTGACGCGCTCGAAGGCGCGAAGGACGTGCCCGGTGCGCATGGCATCTTCAACATGAGCCCGACCGATCACCTCGGGCTCGATCAGCGCTCCGCGGTGATGTCGCAGATCAAGGACGGCAACTTCGTCGTGGTCAAGTAGCGCGCAGCAGCGCGCGCCTAAGCCGGACGACCTCGATCCCCGGAGGCGATCGCACGGGTAGTGCGATCGCCGGCAGGTACTCGGCCCGCGCATCGCACCAGCGGGCCGGGCGCTGGGCCGGGCCCTTGCCGGTGCATGACCTCCGGGCGACCTGCGTGTCGTCGCGATCGGGTCCGCGTCGCGGCCCCCGGGGGGGGCGGGGTCGCCGACGCGCGGCCCGCACGGAAGAACGGAACCCATGGATCTGCAAACCGCCTTGTTGCTCGGCCAGGACGGCATCACCAACGGTGCCATCTATGCGCTGCTCGCCCTCGCGCTCGTGCTCGCGTTCGCGGTCACGCGGGTCATCTTCATCCCGCAAGGCGAGTTCGTCGCCTACGGCGCATTGACGCTGGTGGCGGTGCAGGCCGGAAAGCTGCCCGGCACGATCTGGTTGCTCGTCATCGCCGGCGGGCTGGTCGCCGCGGTCGATCTGGCGGCCGCGGTCCGAGCCCGCAGCTGGCGCGGCGTGCCGGCGTTGATCGCATGGAACGTCGGCTATCCGCTGGCACTGGCGGCGCTGCTGCGCACGGTGTCGTTGCAGGGCATGCCGATGGTGCTGCAGATCCTGGTCACGCTGGCGGTGGTCGTGCCGCTCGGCCCGATGGTGTATCGGCTCGCGTTCCAGCCGCTCGCGGAGGCATCGGTGCTGGTGCTGCTGATCGTGTCGGTCGCGGTGCACGTGGTGCTGGTCGGGCTCGGGCTGCTGCTGTTCGGCGCCGAGGGCTCACGCACGCCGGCCTTCTCGGACGGCCGGTTCGAGTTTGCGGGAATGACGGTCACCGCGCAGACCCTGTGGGTCATCGGCTGCTCGATCGCACTGATCGTCGTGCTGTACCTGTTGTTCGAGCGCACGCTCTACGGCAAGGCGCTGCGCGCGACGGCAGTCAACCGCACCGGCGCGCGGCTGATGGGTATCCCGACCGCGCTCGCCGGCAAGCTCTCGTTCCTGCTGTGCGCGCTGATCGGCACCGCCTCCGGCGTCCTCATCGCGCCGATCACGACGATTTACTATGAAACCGGCTTCCTGATCGCTCTCAAGGGCTTCGTGGGCGCCATCATCGGCGGCCTGGCGAGCTATCCGGTCGCCGCGGTCGGTGCGGTGCTGGTTGGCCTGCTCGAGTCCTTCTCGTCGTACCATGCCAGCGAGTACAAGGAGGTGATCGTCTTCACGCTGATCATTCCCGTGCTCTTGTGGCGCTCGCTACGCACGCATCACGTCGAGGAAGAAGAATGAGCGCGCGCACCTTCCTGCTGCTGTTCGTCGCCGCGCTCGGGCTGGCGCCGCTCGTCCTGTCGCCGTTCACCGTCACCCTGCTCAACTACATCGGGCTGTACGCGCTGGTGGCGCTGGGCCTGGTGATGCTCACCGGCGTCGGCGGGCTCACCTCGTTCGGGCAGGCGGCCTTCGTCGGCGTGGGCGCGTACGCCACCGCGGTGCTGACGGCCTCGACCACTCTGCCTGCGTGGCTCGCGTGGATCGGCGGGTCGGCCTGGCTCGCGCTGCTGGCCGGCCTGGGTTTGACGCTGGTCTTCGCCGCGGCGATCGGCAGCCTGACGCTCAGGTTGTCCGGACACTTCCTGCCGCTGGGCACGATCGCCTGGGGCCTCAGCCTGTACTACCTGTTCGGCAACGTGCCTCTGCTCGGCGGTTTCACCGGCGTCACCGGCCTGCCGCCGATCGAGGTCTTCGGCTACCCCCTCGAGAGCGGGCGCGACATCTTCTACCTGATCTGGGCCTTCCTGCTGGCAGGCATCCTCACCGTCAACAACCTTCTCGACTCGCGCCAGGGCCGCGCGATCCGCGCGCTCAAGGGCGGCCGCGTGATGGCCGAGTCGATGGGCGTGAACACGACCGATGCGCGCCTCGTCATCTTCGTGCTGGCGGCGATGCAGGCGTGCGCGTCGGGCTGGCTGTACGCGCATCTGCAGCGCTTCGTCAACCCGACGCCGTTCTCGCTCCACGCCGGGATCGAGTACCTCTTCATGGCGGTGGTCGGCGGCGCGGGTTATGTATGGGGCGCGCTGCTCGGCGCGACCGTCATCACCGTCGCCAAGCAGTGGCTGCAGGACGTCCTGCCGGCGCTGATCGGCAGCGACGGCAACTTCGAGGTCATCGTGTTCGGCATCGTGATGGTGATCGTGCTGCAGCGGGCGCGCGACGGCCTGTGGCCGGTGGTCGCGCGCTGGGTGCCGCTGCGCCAGCCGCCGCGCGCCATCGACCCCGGCGTGCCGCCGCTGCCGCGGCGCCCGATGCCCGCTGCCGGCGAGACCGTGCTCGAGGTCAAGGGCGCAACCATGCGCTTCGGCGGCCTGGTGGCGATCAACGACATGAACCTGACGGTCGCGGCGGGCGAGATCGTCGCGCTGATCGGACCGAACGGCGCGGGCAAGTCGACGACCTTCAACGTCATCTCGGGCGTGCTCGACCCGACCAAAGGCGAGGTCGTCTTCCGCGGCCGATCGCTGCGCGGCGTGCCGTCGCGCGAGATCGCGTCGCTCGGCATGAGCCGCACGTTCCAGCACGTCAAGCTGCTGCCCGCGATGACCGTGATCGACAACGTCGCGATCGGTGCCCATGGGCGCGAGAACCCGGGGCTGCTCGCCGGCGTCCTGGCCGGCGCCTGGCGCCTGGAGCGCCGCGACGAGGCGCGCCTGCTCGCCGAGTCGGCGCGCCAGATCGAGCGCGTCGGGCTGGCGGACTACATGTTCGAGTCGGCCGGCTCGCTGCCGCTTGGCAAGCAGCGCATGCTCGAGGTTGCGCGCGCGCTGGCTTCCGATCCCTGCCTTCTGCTGCTGGACGAGCCGGCCGCCGGCCTGCGCTACCTCGAGAAGCGCGCACTGGCCGCGCTGCTGCGTCAGCTCAAGGCCGAAGGGATGGCGATCCTGCTCGTCGAGCACGACATGGACTTCGTGATGGGTCTGGTCGACCGCATCTACGTGATGGACTTCGGCCAGAAGATCTCGGAGGGCTCGCCGGAGCATGTGCAGAACGACCCGCGCGTGCTCGAGGCCTACCTGGGGGGCGTCGAATGACCGACGGCATTCTCCACGTGCGTGACCTGTGCGTGGCCTACGGCAAGGTGGGCGCGCTCAACAACGCGAACCTGAACGTCGGTTTCGGCCAGATCGTGACCGTGATCGGGCCCAACGGCGCCGGCAAGACGACGATGCTGGCAGCGATCATGGGCGCGCTGCCGTTGAACGGCTCCAAGCGCGGCGAGATCGTCTTCGACGGCAGGAACCGCACCCGCGACGAGGTCGAGCACCTGGTGGCGGCAGGAATGACGCTCGTACCCGAGCGACGCGAGCTCTTCGGCGAGATGACGGTCGAGGACAACCTGCTGCTCGGCGCCTTCCAGCGCTACCGCGCCGGCAAGCGCGACCACGCCGAGACGATGCAGCAGGTCTACGAGCTCTTCGGGCGCCTGAAGGAGCGGCGGGTGCAACTCGCCGGAACGTTGTCTGGCGGCGAGCGCCAGATGCTCGCGATCGGGCGCGCGCTGATGGCCAAGCCGAAGCTGCTGATGCTCGACGAGCCCTCGCTCGGCCTGGCGCCGCTGTTCGTGCGCGAGATCTTCAACATCATCGAGGAGCTGAAGCGGCGTGGCGCGTCGATCCTTCTCGTCGAGCAGAACGCGCGCGCGGCGCTCGCGGTGGCCGACTACGCCTACGTGCTAGAGACCGGGGAGGTCGCGCTCGAGGGTCCTGCCAGCCAGCTGGCCAACGACAAGCGGGTGATCGAAACCTACCTCGGCATCGGCAAGCGCGGCGAGTGATTCGCCCCACCTTCGCCACCGAGTGCTCGCCACAGCCCGAGCGAAGGCGGCGTCGCCGAGGTCAGCTCATCGGGCAGCGCCTTCGCCTCGCCCTTTGAGCGAGGTCAAGCCAGCGGCCGATCGGTGCCCGCGGCGGGCACCGGCCGGCGATCATGGTCCCATGGATGCCCCTGCCTCTTGCCCGGAGGACGCGCCGAAGGCAACGAACGCCGCAGGCTCGCCGGACCCGGTGTTCGGCGAGGACGACCTCGTTGCGCTCGTCGCCGCGACGCTGCGCGACCTGCACCCGGGCCTGCCCGGCCTGCCCGCCGTGGAGCCCTCGCGCTCGCTCGACCGCGACCTGGGCTTCGACAGCCTCGGCCGCATGGAGCTGCTGCTGCGGCTGGAGGCCGCCGCAGGCGTGGCGCTGCCCGAGGACACGCTGGCCCGCGCCGAGACGGTGGCCGACCTGTGGCAGGCGGTGCGCCGCGGCCGCTCGCGGCCCGGCGGCACAAGCGCGGCACCGGCCCGCCCCACGGCGCCGGTGACCGCACGGCCCGTCGATGCCGGGCTGCCGCCCGAGGGCGGCCCGGCGGTCGACGCCGCGCCTTGGACGCGGGCTCAGACCCTGCTCGAAGTGCTCGACGCCCACCTGGCGGTGCACCCCGACCGCGTGCAGGTCATATCCCTGGCCGACGAGGCGCGCATACCGCTCACCTACCGCCGGCTCGCCGAGGGCGCGGACACCTTGGCCGCCGGGCTGCAGCGCGCCGGGCTGCAGCCGCGGCAGACAGTGGCGATCATGCTGCCGACCTCGCCCGAGTACTTCTTCACCTACCTGGGCATCCTGCGGGCGGGCGGCATCCCGGTGCCGATCTACCCGCCGGCGCGCCCCTCGCAGCTCGAGGAACATGTGCGCCGGCACACCGGCATCCTGGCCAACGCACAGGTGCGGCTGCTCGTCAGCGTGCCCGAGGCGATGTCGGTGGCGCGGCTTCTGCAGGCGCGCGTGCCGGGGCTGCACGCGGTGCTGACGCCGGCGCAGATCGCCGAGGGCGCGGGCGGCGGCGCGGCCCGGCCCGCGCCGGTGGCGGTGCAGGCCGACGACATCGCCTTCATCCAGTACACCTCGGGCAGCACCGGCCAGCCCAAGGGCGTGGCGCTGTCGCACGCCAACCTGCTGGCCAATATCCGCGCCATGGCGCAGGCGATACAGGCCACGCCCGACGACGTCTTCGTCAGCTGGCTGCCGCTGTACCACGACATGGGGTTGATCGGCGCCTGGCTCGGCGGCTTCACCGTGGGCTTCCGGCTGGTGGTGATGTCGCCGCTGGCCTTTCTGGCAAGGCCGCAGCGCTGGCTCGAAGTGCTGACCGAGCACCGCGGCACCCTGTCGGCGGGGCCCAACTACGCCTACGAGCTGTGCCTGGCACGCATCGGCAGCGACGCGCTGGCGGGGCTGGACTTCAACGGCGCCGAGGCCGTGAGCCCCGACACCGTGCTGCGCTTCGGCGAGCGCTTCGCCGCCTGCGGGCTGCGGCCGCAGGCGGTGACGCCGGTCTACGGGCTGGCCGAGGCGTCGGTCGGGCTGCTTTTCCCGCCGCTGGGCCGCGGGCCGAGGATCGACCGCGTCGAGCGTTCGGTGTTCGAGCGCGAGCGGCGCGCCTTGCCGGCGGCCGCCGACGACGCCGGCGCGTTGCGCTTCGTCGCCTGCGGGCGCGTGCTGCCGGGGCATGCGGTGCGCATCGTCGACGACGCCGGCAAGCCGCTGCCCGACCGCGTCGAAGGCCGGCTCGAGTTTCGTGGCCCCTCGGCCACCCGCGGCTACTGGCGCGCGCCCGAGCTCACCGCGCGCCTGTTCCGCAGCGGCGAGGGCGGCTGGCTCGACACCGGCGACCGCGCCTACGCGGTCGAAGGCGAGGTCTTCGTCACCGGCCGCGTGAAGGACATCGTGATCCGCGGCGGCCGCAACCTCTACCCGCAGGAGATCGAAGAGGCGGTCGGCGCCGTGCCCGGCGTGCGCAAGGGCTGCGTGGCGGTGTTCGGCCGCCCCGACGCGCGCAGCGGCACCGAGCGGCTGGTGGTGCTGGCCGAGACCCAGGCGCGCGCAGCCGGCGACCCGGTGGCGCTGCGCGAGGCCATCGGGCGGGCGGTGGTCGACGCGATCGGCGAGCCGGCCGACGAGATCGTGCTCGCGCCGCCGCACACCGTGCTCAAGACCTCGAGCGGCAAGGTGCGGCGCTCGGCCTG